>ERZ1645185.1343-NODE-1343-length-10059-cov-6.341963_pt1 | contig 10059 bp, 13 predicted proteins | sample MGYA00575351_ERZ1645185 | MGnify/ENA primary metagenome ERZ1645185 (study PRJEB40838, sample SAMN11284767) | freshwater sediment metagenome | isolation source: river sediment | host: Sediment | place: India: Jana village, Kanpur | collected 2015-12-17 ... | reverse complement strand
CATCCCGCTGCTACACTGCCCGCAGCCAAACAGGAGAGAAATTCATGATGCGACGTATCTTGTGTGCAGCTGCGCTGGCCATGAGCAGCGCGGGGGGAGCTATGGCCAGTGAACCCACGCCGGGTTTGTATGAAGTGGAGATGCGCATGAGCCTCACTGGCATGCCGATGCAGATGCCGCCCATGCAGTTCCGTAACTGTCTCAAGGCGGAAGACGTCCGCAGTGGCAAGGCTTACGCACCGGAAGACAGCCAGTGCAAGCTTACTGATCTGCAGCAGCGCGGCGGCAAGGTGTCGTACCGTTTCCGTTGTACAGCCGAGGGACGCACCATGGTGGGTGAAGCCACGGGCTCCAGCCATGCCAACGGCTACGAGATGACGATGAAGGGCGCATTCCAGCCTGCCATGGAAGGTATTTCCGCCTTCAGCCAGACGCTCAAGGCGCGCCGTATCGGCAACTGCAAATAGGCGGCTTACGGCTCAAGAGCCCTTAACCCAGCAATTCGATCATGCCGCGCAGGGCGGCGGCCACGGCGCGCGAACGGATTTCCTCGCGGTCGCCGTCGAGCCGGCAAGTGGAGGTGAGTGTCGTCCCGTCGGTCAGTGCCCAGCCGTAACACACCAGTCCCACCGGTTTTTCTCGCGTGCCGCCGCCGGGGCCGGCGATGCCGGTGATCGCCAGCGCGGCCTGCGCGTGGCTGTGTTGCAGGGCTCCCCGGGCCATGGCCTGCGCGGTGTCTTCGGCCACCGCGCCCACGGCGTCGAGCAGGGTGGACGGCACGCCGAGCAGTTCGACCTTGGAGGCGTTGGAATACGTCACGTAGCCGCGCTCGAACCAGGCGCTGCTGCCGGGTAGCGAGGTGAGCAGCATCGAGACCCAGCCGCCGGTACAGGATTCCGCCGTGGCGAGCATCCAGCCACGCGCGGCGAGTTTGCCACCCAGTTCGGTGGCCAGTTCGAGCAGTTCGGAATCGGGCGTACGTGCCATGTCAGAGTAAGTGGGCGGCCAGTTGCAGACAGGCAATAGCGTAGCCTGCCGCGAGCAGATCGTCGAACATCACGCCGAAACCGTTCTTCAGGCGAATGTCAAAAAAACGGATCGGCCAGGGCTTGACGATGTCGAACAGGCGGAACAGGCCGAAGGCCGCCAGCATCCACATCCAGCCCGCTGGTGTGAACAGCAGCACCAGGGCGAAGGCGACGATCTCATCCCATACCATGCCGCCGTGGTCGGCCACCCCGAGCGCGCGGCCGGTGCGGGCGCACGCCCAGATGCCGAGCAGGAAGGTGGCCGCGATCAGGATGAGCTGGTTGGGCAGGTCGGGTGCGATGGCGGTGATGGCCCAGAACAGGGGCAGGCCGAGCACCGTGCCCACCGTGCCGGGGGCCTTGGGCGCGAGGCCGCTGCCGAAACCGAGCGCGATGAGATGCGCGGGATGCGCCAGCAGAAAACGCAGGTCAGGCGGCAAAGTGGTCGTACCCCGTACTGGCAAGTGGGATGGCTTCACCCTGAGCGTTGCGCACGACGAGGCCGGGCGTGTCGCGCGTGCTGCCGATGCGGCTGACACGCACGCCCAGGGATTGCGCTGCGGCCTCGATGGCAGTGCGCTGCTGCGCAGGCGCGGTGAAGCACAATTCGTAATCGTCGCCGCCCGCCAGAATGGCCGTGACGGCCGCTGGTTCGTGCAGATAGTCGTGGGCGACTTCATGCACGGGAATCGCGGCGAAATCGAGGTCTGCGCCAACACCGGAGCGTGTGAGGATGTGGCCGAGGTCGGCGCAGAGGCCGTCGGAGAGGTCGATGGCGGCACTCGCCAGACCGACGAGTGCCTGTCCCAGTTCAACACGGGGCGTGGGCAGATAGAGCGCGGGCAGCACCCTGGCCGCGTGGATCTGTTCCATGAACAAACGGCCCTGACGGTAGGCCAGCGCCAGCGCGGCCGAACCGATCAGGCCCGATACCCACACGTCTTCGCCTGCTTTGGCCCCGCCGCGCGTGAGTGCGCAGCCAGGGTCGATTTCGCCGAACACGGTGAGGCCGAAGGTGAGCACATCCGAGCGCGTGGTGTCGCCACCGACCAGTTCGCAGCCGTGGGCGTCGAGCATGCGGAAGAGGCCGCGTGCGTAGGCTTGCAGCCACGCGTCGTTGGCTGAGGGCAGCGCAATCTGCAAGGTGGCCCAGCGCGGCGTGGCACCCATCGCCGCCAGGTCGGACAGGTTGACCGCAGCGGTCTTGTGGCCGAGTCCGGCAGGGCCATCCTGCGGCATGAAATGGCGACCTTCGATCAAGAGATCGGTGGTGATCGCCAATTGCTTGCCGGGGGTGGGCGCGACCAGGGCGCAGTCATCGCCCACGCCCAGCACCGCGCCGGGTGTGGCACGGGTGAAGTGGCGGGCGATGAGGTCGAATTCCACGGTCTGGGGATGCGGCGCGTATGGGGGCCTGCGCGGTCGATGCGCTCAGCGTTTTCTGCGCTGGTCCGCCTCGATGGGGCGCAGGGTCAGTCCCAGTTTGTCGAGCACGCCGTTGACGAACTTGTGGCCGTCGGTGCCGCCGTATTTCTTCGCCAGCTCGATGCCTTCGTTGATGACGACTGACAGCGGCACGTCGGGGCAATGAACCAGCTCATAGCTGCCGATGAGGAGAATGCCGCGCTCGACGGGTGAGAGCTCTTCGAGGGAGCGGTCGAGCGCAGGCGCCAGATGGCCGGCGAGCAGGTCTTCTTCCTTCAGCACGCCGTAGAGCAAGGTGCGGAAGTAGTCCTGGTCGACGCGCTTGAACTGTTCGTCCTCGGCGAGGTTGGCGACGATGAGGGTGACATCCGCGCCGCCCACGCGCCAGGCATACAGGCCCTGCAGGGTGAATTCGCGGGCGAGCTTGCGTGAGCCGGCCATGTCAGATGCGCTTCATGAGGTTGGCCATTTCCACCGCGACGCGTGCGCCGTCGGAACCCTTTTCGGTGATGCGGACGTGTGCCTGTTCCTCGCTTTCGACGGTGAGGATGACGTTGGCGATGGGCACCCCGGTTTCGAGCTGCACGTCGAGGATGCCGCGTGCGGATTCGTTGCAGACGATCTCGAAATGGTAGGTGTCGCCCCGGATCACGCAGCCGATGGCGACGAGTGCATCGTAGCGGCCGCTTTGCGCGAGCTTCTGCAGGGCGAGCGGGGCTTCCAGCGCACCGGGAATGGAGAATCGCTCCACGCTGCTCACGCCGAGCGCGGAGAATTCGCGCGTGCAGGCATCGAACAGGCCTTCGCAGATTTCTTCGTTGAATCGACAGACGACGATGCCGATGCGCTGGCCGTTGCCGTCGAGTGCTGGGTCGTTGGGGGAGTAGCTGCCGTGTATGCCCATGATCACATCCTGTCGAGATAACCGGTCACTTCGAGACCGAAGCCGTCCATGGCCGGCATCTTGCGCGGGCTGGCCAGGAGTTTCATTTTGCCGACGCCGAGGTCGCGCAGGATTTGCGCGCCGATGCCGTAGTCGCGCAGGTCGTACTTGCGCTCGGAGACCGGGGCCGGGCTGATGCGGTCGAGCAGGGCGTCGGCGGTTTCCGGCCGGTGCAGCAGCACGATCACGCCCGACGCCGACCCGGCGATGCGTTCCATCGCGCCGAGGATGGGCCACGAGTGGCCGCTGCCGGTGACGTCAAGGAAATCCATCACGCTAAGGGGTTCGTGCACGCGCACCAGGGTTTCATGGTCTGCGTGAATGTCACCCTTCACCAGCGCGAGATGGGTTTCGCGGGCGCTGGTGTCGCGGTAGGCAATCAGGCGGAATGCGCCGTACACGGTCTGGATGGGACGCTCGACCACGCGCTCGACCAGGCTTTCGGTCTGGTTGCGGTAATGGATGAGGTCGGCAATCGCGCCGATCTTCAGGCCGTGTTCCTGGGCGAAGGGAATCAGGTCCGGCAGGCGCGCCATGGTGCCGTCATCCTTGAGGATTTCGCAGATCACCGACGCGGGTTCCAGCCCCGCCAGCGCAGCGAGGTCGCAGCCGGCTTCGGTGTGGCCGGCGCGCACCAGCACGCCGCCGGGCTGCGCGCGCAGCGGGAAGATGTGGCCGGGCTGGATGATGTCGGTGGGTTTCGCGTCCTTCTTCACGGCCGCCTGGATGGTGACCGCGCGGTCAGCCGCCGAGATGCCGGTGGTCACGCCTTCTGCGGCTTCGATCGACACCGTGAACGCGGTGCCGTGCGGGGTCTGGTTGTCGCTCACCATCTGCTTCAGCCCCAGCTGCCGGCAGCGCGCATCGGTGAGGGTCAGGCAGACCAGGCCACGGCCGTATTTGGCCATGAAGTTGATGGCATCCGGGGTGGCGAATTCGGCGGCCATCACCAGGTCGCCCTCGTTTTCGCGGTCTTCCTCGTCGACCAGCACGACCATGCGGCCGGCCTTGAGTTCTTCGATGATTTCGGGCGTGGAGGCAAGGCTCATTGCATCAGTCTTTGTCGGTGGGGTGGATGAATTGCGTCATGCGTTCGACGTAGCGCGCGATCATGTCGACTTCGAGATTGACCGGCACACCGGCGGTCAGGTGCTTCAGCGTGGTCATGGCCAGCGTGTGCGGAATGAGGTTGAGCGAGCAACCCGTCGCGTCCACGGCGTTGACGGTCAGCGACACGCCGTTCACCGTGATCGAGCCCTTGCGGATGACGTAGCGCGCAAGCGCGGGTGGCAGGTCGATGTCGAGACGATGCGATTCGCCCACGGGCTCGAAGCGGCGCACCCGGCCCACGCCATCGACATGGCCGGAGACGAGATGGCCGCCCAGGCGGTCGGCGAGGCGCAGCGCCTTTTCCAGATTGACCTCGCTGCCGGCCGTGAATCCCGTGGTGACACGCAGGGTTTCGGCCGAGACATCGACCGTGAAGGAGGTGGGCGTCAGCGCCACGGCGGTGAGGCAGACGCCGTTCACCGCGATGCTGTCGCCCAGGGCCACGTCGGCAAAATCGAGTCCGCCGCCTTCGATCAGCATGCGTGCGTCGCCGCCGCGCGCGTCGACTGTCTGGATGCGGCCGATGGCCTGGATGATGCCGGTGAACATGGAATAAAGAACGCGCTGCGCTGCAAGACCCGGCATTGTAGGCGTTTGGGCGGGCGGGGTGAACCCCGGGGCCGCCGGGGCCATCGTGCCGGGTGAATATAAAGAGATAACAAGGTCGATATATTGTTATTATAGACTTTTCCGCAGCCAGGAGCCCCTGTCATGCATGCATCCCGTTTTGCCCTGTGCGGGCGTTCACTGCTGCCCATCGTGCAGGGCGGCATGGGCGTGGGCATCTCCGCGCATCGTCTGGCCGGCGCGGTGGCGCGGGCCGGTGCGGTGGGCACCATCGCCAGTATCGACCTGCGGCACCACCATCCCGATCTGATGGCGCAGTCGCAGCATTGCCGCGAGCGCAAGGTGCTGGACAGGCTGAATCTGGAGGCGCTGGATCGCGAAATCCGCGCGGCGCGGGCGCTGGCCGACGGGCACGGCCTGGTTGCGGTGAATGTGATGAAGGCGGTCGATGCTCATGCCGACTATGTGCGGCAGGCCTGCGCCTCGGGTGCCCAGGCCATCGTCATGGGAGCGGGCCTGCCGCTCGACCTGCCCGATCTCACCGAAGGCTATCCCGATGTGGCGCTGATGCCCATCCTGTCCGACGCGCGCGGCGTGGCCATCGTGCTGAAGAAATGGGCCCGGAAGGGCCGCCTGCCCGATGCCATCGTCATCGAACATCCGCGCTACGCCGGCGGCCATCTGGGTGCGCCCAACCCGGCGGAGCTTGCGCACGTCAAATTCGATTTTGCCGAAGTCCTGCCCGGCATTTTCAAACTCTTCGATGACCTGGGCATCGCACACAGCCAGATTCCGCTCATCGTCGGCGGCGGCATCCACAGCCACGAAAAAATGGGCGAGGCACTCGCGCTCGGTGCGTCTGCCGTGCAGATCGGGACGGCTTTCGCCGTCACCGAGGAAGGCGATGCCGATCCCGAATTCAAGCGCGTGCTGGCGGAAGCCGGGCCTGAAGACATTGTCACGTTCATGAGCGTGGCAGGGCTGCCCGCGCGCGCCGTGAAAACGCCCTGGCTGGAAAATTACCTGCGACGCGAGGCCCGCTTGCAAGCCTGCGCCAAGGCCGACCCTGAACGCTGTGCGGCCGGCCTGCACTGCCTGACGCAATGCGGGCTGCGCGATGGCCTGGCGCGGGCGGGGCAGTTCTGCATCGACCAGCAACTGGTCGCCGCGCTCAAGGGCGACATCAAAAAAGGCCTGTTCTTTCGCGGGGCCGAGCCGCTGCCGTTCGGCCGCGAGATCCGTCCGGTGCAGGACCTGATCGACTATTACCTCACCGGGCGGCGTGCAGCACGTTCGGACGTGCACGCACCGGTTCAGAACGCGGCAGCTTCGGCTTCCAGGTAAGCCCGGCTGGCATTGCCGCCGTTGAGCAGATCGTACAGCGGCAGCGCGGCCCAGGCACGCGTATCCAGCGTGGGCAGCGCCACCTGCAAGTCTTCACCCTTGTCGACCGCCTGCTTCATGTGCTGGTGCAGGCGGGCCAGGTAGTCGCGGGTTTGCGTGCGGGCCTTGGCGAGATCGCACACGGCACCGTGGCCAGGTATGACGCGCGCGGGTTTGAGTGCGGCCATCGCATCGAATGCGGCCAGCGTGCCGGCCACGCTGCTGAACGGCAGCACGCCGAGCAGGCGGTCGGTGAACACGATGTCGCCGCTGAACACTGTGCGCGACTGCGGCAGCCAGACGAAGATGTCGCCCGGCGTGTGGGCCGGGGCCGTGTGGACGAGTTCGAGAGTCGTCTTGCCGACTTGCAGGGTCCTGCGCGTGGCAAAGGTTTCGGTCGGCAGGACCGCCGTGGTGCCGTCGAGTCGCTCTTTCAGTTCGCCGCGCAGCGACTGCAACAGCATGGCACCGCGCTCCTCGGCGTCGGCGCGCATTTTCTCGTGGCCGATGATGGGCACGCCCAGGGTGACGAAGTAGCTGTTGCCCAGCCAGCGGTGGTCCTGTCCGCCGGTGTTGATGACCCATTTCACCGGCTGCTTCGTCACTCTGCGGATGGCATCGTGAATCTTGCGGCCCACCTGGAAGCTCGATCCGCTGTCGACCACGACCACGCCGTCTGTGGTGACGATGAAGCCGGTGGTGGCGTTCATCGCCTCGTTGTCGTAGGTGCGTCCGCCGGTTTCGCCGACGAAGGCATAGATGCCCGGGGCCACGGCCTGAGGGACAAGGTCGACGGCCCAGGCCGGCAGTGCCAGCACGGCGGTCAGACAGGCGAAGAGCGTGCGCACGATAGTCATCATGATGGGCGTCCGATTACTTGAGTTGATAGGCAGCGTGGCAGGCCACACAGCTGGATTGCATGCCGGCAAACGCGCGCAGGGCGGCCCCGGTATCGCCGGTGACGCCGGCATCGCGGGCGGCGGTGGCAAAGCGGCTCGCAGCCTGATGCATGCCGTGCCCGATCTGTCGCATACCCATGGGCATGTGACGCGCCACTTCGTGCGCACCGTGGCGCTGCAGGGAACTCATGCCCAGCCGCGTTTCGGCCAGATCAGCCGCTGCATCGAATTGCTTGTCCGCGAGATAGGCGGTGATCTCCTGGATGGCCAGCAGGTGGTCGCGCATGTTGGCGAGCGTTTCCGCCTTCAGTGCAGGGGGAAACACCACGGTTTCACGCGTGTCGGGGCGAGCTGGCTGGGCCGCGTGCATGGCGGCGTGGCTGCCGTGACGCGCGCTGTGCGGGGCATCGGCCAGCGCCGGCAGCGCCAGCGTAATGGGCAGGACGAGCAGAAGCGGCGTTCTCATGGCGGCACCTGGACGAAGGAGTCGGGCAGTGTAAGCCGGGCGGAGGGATGCGCGTATGATTTTGATCATGCAACCCGATCCCCTTGCCCGGCTTGAAACCTGGCTTGCCGAAGCCGCCACGCCCCGCCCTGTGCAGCGGGGCGAAATCCTGTTTCGTGTCGGGGAAAAGCCCACGCGGGTGTACTGGGTCCGGCAGGGAGAATTGCATCTGATCCGCTACGGCGCGCAGGGCGAGCGTGCCATCCTGCAACGTTGCACGCGCGGGCCGCTGGCCGAGGCGGCGATGTTTTCCTCGCGTTACCACTGCGAGGGCGTGGCGATCGTCGATTCCGAACTGTGGTCGATGCCGCTCGGGGATTTTCTTGATGCGCTGACCGAACCCGCGCTCGGACGCTCCTACATTGCATGGCTGTCACAGTCCGTGCGTGCCCTGCGCGGACAGTGCGAGCGGCTCAGCCTGCCGCGTGCAGAAGACCGGGTGCTGCACGCGCTGCGCGAATCGGGCACCTACGACCTGACGACGGGAACGCTCAAGACCTGGGCGGCCGCACTCGGCATCACCCACGAACATCTGTATCGCACGCTCGCCAGGCTCGAACGCGGCGGGCGGATCCGGCGCGATGCGGCGGGCGTGTATCTGGGCTAGTACCTCAACCCATAAGTTTGCGTACATGCCGAGAAACGTATCCGCGCGCCGAGTACGCGAAGCGAACCGCAGCCATAGCAGTAGCTATGGCGAGGATGAGCGACAAAGCAATCGGCGATGCGGGGCGGGCGAACATGGCGAAACTGATGGGTTGAGGTACTAGGGGCTGGGGAGGCGACCCACGCGCATGAACAGCGGCCAGGCCAGTTCCCGGGGCACGGCTGCATCGCCCCACAACGGCGTGAGTTCGGCCTGGAGCGCGGGCAGCGGATTGCTGCCCAGGGCCGCCTGGTAGCGTTTCACCGCCGACCAGGTTGAGAGGTAATCCATGAGTCGCGGCAGCGTCCAGTTCACGCGTATGGCGAAAGGCGGGGCGGTGAACGCGTCAAACGGAAAGACCAGGCTCCGGTAGGCGTCGTCGATCAGTGCGCGTTCGGGCGGCCAGTAGGGCCCGACGGTTTCGCGATAAAAGTGCTGGAAGGGCGCGTCGAGCCGGCCCGGCAGCACCATGCGGCCGTAGCCCCACAGCGCGAGCAAGCCCCCGGGTGTCAGCACCCGTCGCACTTCGTCATAAAAGCGCGGCAGGTCGAACCAGTGTGCGGCCTGCGCGACCGTGACGAGATCGACGCTGCGGTCGGGCAGGCCGCTCGCCTCGGCGGGGGCCACCCGGTAGGTGATGCCGGCATGGGGTGGGGCGTGGCGAATCTGCTCCGCCGAAGCGTCGGTGGCGACAACCTGCCCGAAATGCGGTGCCAGGCCGCGTGCCGCCTGCCCGCTGCCGGTGGCGCAGTCCCATGCGGCTTTGCGTGCGGGGCACTGGCCGGCGAGCCAGTCGTAAAGGGCAGCGGGGTAGTCGGGGCGGAACGCCGCGTAGCGTTCGGACGCTGTGGAAAAATGATCCTTGAAGCCGCTCATTGCGGCAGCAGCGTGAGCCGCAGATCCGGCCCCAGTTGTCGCACGTCGGCGAGGCGGAAACGTGATGCCTCGGCCAGCGTGCCGAGCGGCGCGGTGGCGAAGAGGCCGCGCGCGGCGTCGCCCACGGTCATCGGTGCGATGTAGGCGATCCATTCGTCGACGAGGCCGGCTTCGAGCAGCGCCCCGTTCAAACCCGCGCCCGCCTCGACGTGCAGCTCGTTCACGCTCTGTTGCGCGAGCAGCGCGAGCAGGCGGGCGAGATCGACGCGGCCGTCGGCCGCCGGCAGTTCGACGACCTCCGCGCCGGCGGCGGCGAGTTCGGCGCGACGCGCCGGGTCGGCCGTGTGGCAGACGACGAGGGCGGGCAGGATGGCTGCCGTGGACGGCGTGGCGAGTGTGGAGTCGACGATGACCCGCAGCGGCTGCCGGCCGATGTCGAAGTCGCGCACGGTCATCCTCGGATCATCGGCGCGCACGGTGCCGCTGCCGGTGAGGATCGCCGAGGCGCGCGCGCGCAGGCGCTGCACGTCGGCGCGTGCAGCCTCGCCGGTGATCCATTGCGAGGTGCCGTTTTCCAGCGCGATCTTGCCGTCCAGCGTCGACGCGGTTTTCAGGCGTACCCAGGGCCGGCTGCGGGTCATGCGCGAGATGAAACCGGGGTTGAGCGCACGCGCCTC
>ERZ1645185.1342-NODE-1342-length-10061-cov-4.859384_pt1 | contig 10061 bp, 9 predicted proteins | sample MGYA00575351_ERZ1645185 | MGnify/ENA primary metagenome ERZ1645185 (study PRJEB40838, sample SAMN11284767) | freshwater sediment metagenome | isolation source: river sediment | host: Sediment | place: India: Jana village, Kanpur | collected 2015-12-17 ... | reverse complement strand
CGCATTCGGTGATCTTCGACGAGGCCGAGAACCGGCTGCACGCGCAGAAGGCGGTGATGCGCTGGTGTCTCGGGGTTTGAGGCGATGACAACGGCGCTTCTTGTCATCGACATGCAGATGGAAATGGCCCACCGCACCGAAGCGGGGCGTGAGCGGGCCAATCCGCAGGCCGAGGAGCGGGTCGCGGATCTGCTGTCGCTGTTCCGGTCTCGCGGGTTGCCGGTCATCCATGTCCATCACGACGAGCCGGGCACGCCGGTGGCCTTTGGCCAGCCGGGAGGGGAAGTGATGCCCTGCGCCCTGCCGCTTCAGGGGGAGCCGATCTTTGTCAAGTCGCGGTCTTCTGGCTTCGCCGGAACGGGGCTTGACGCCCATCTCCGCGCACAGGGCATCGACCGTCTGGTGGTGACGGGGGCGGTGGCCGCCTTCTGCGTGACTTCGACCACGCGTGCCGCTTCCGATCTTGGCTATCAGGTGATCCTGCCGGGGGATTCGCTGATCGGTTTCGACTTTCCCCGACCGGATGGCAGCCGCATCCCCGCCGATGCCTTGCTCGACATGACGCTGACGATCCTCGGCGCGGATTTCGCGCGGGTCGTGCCCACGGCGGCTGTGGCGCAGACGATCTGAGTCTTCCGGCTGGACTGGCGTCACTGGCGGGACCAGACCTGCCACTCCGACATGGCCGTCAGTGCGGCTCCGCAGCCCGAAGAGCAAATTCCTTCGAAGGAATTTGCCAAAACCCTTCAAAGGGTTTTGGTCGCGCTATTCGGCCGGCTCGGGATGCGCGCCGATCCTGTCCGCAGACGCCACGCGCGACGACAGCGCTGCGACAGTAGCCAGCAGCACGGCCAGCACGAAATAGGTGAGCCGGTAGCCGACATGTTCCGCAGCGAACCCGATCGCTGACGGCGCGAACAGGATGCCCGCATACCCCATCATCGCGACGGTGGCGATGCCGCTGCCGGCGCTTGCGCCCGGATGGTTGCCCGCCGCCGACAGCACGATCGGCACCAGGTTCGCGACCCCGAGACCGGCGATCCCGAAGCTCAGGATCGCCGTGAGGTCGCTCGGGGCAAGGCTCGCCCCCAGCAGCCCGGCCGCCCCGACGGCGCCCGACATGCGCAGCGTCGTGACCGCGCCGAAGCGGTTGCGGACGGAATCCCCTAGAAAACGCACCAGCGCCATGGTGCCGGCGAACAGGGCGAAGGCGAAGGAGGCCGTCGACAGGGAAGACCCGTGTTCCTTGGTGAGATAGAGCGCCGCCCAGTCAAGGACGCCGCCCTCGGGGACCATCGAGAACAGTGCCATGACCCCGAGGGCATAAAGGGCCAGGTCCCGCTTGCCTGTCCCGCGCTGCTGCGGCGACGCCGCGGGGCCGCGCGCCCGCGCATCGCCGACCAGGAACGGCATTGCCGCCAGCATGAGCATCAGCGCGGTGAGGCTGGCGCCGATTGCATGGGCCTCACGCCCGACATGGGAAATGACGTAGCCGCCCGCACCGCCGCCGAGGAAGCCACCCAGGCTCCAGAAGCCATGCGATGATGACATGATCGCGCGGTGGAGCTTGCGTTCGACCTGCACGGCATTGGCATTCATCGAGACATCCATGGTCCCGAGGAAGGCCCCCATGATCGCCATCGTCACGGCCAGCACCGGAACGGTCGGGGCAAGGATCACGGCGATCAGCGTGACGCTCGATAACAGCGCGAAGAGGCGCAGCATCCGGCGCGAGCCGTAGCGGGCGATGAGGCGGCCCGAAAAGGACATGGCGCCGACCGCGCCGATGCCCAGCACAAGGATCAGGAGCCCGAGCGTGCTTTCGGTGATCTGGTGGACCGGAAGCAGCAGCGGGATCTGCGGCACCCAGGAGCCGAACAGGAAACCGTTCGACAGGAACATGGCCGCCACGGCCCACCGGCCGCGGGCAGCAGCCTGCATGTCATTCGTCATTCCGGCCCCTCCCGCTCGCTGGCCTATCCATATGCCGAAAAAACAGGCAGGGAAAGGGCTGATCCGAAGCGCTTTGGGGAGCCAGGTCAGGTTCCGCGCGGCTTGGCCCGCATCGTCGGTTCCGCCTCGGTCGGGTCCTCGGGCCAAGGGTGGCGCGGGTAGCGGCCGCGCATGTCCTTGCGGACATCGGCATAGGACGAGGCCCAGAAGCCGGGCAGGTCCATCGTCACCTGAACCGGCTTGCCGCCTGGGGAAAGCATGGTGATGCGCAGGGGCCGATGCGCAACGGACGGGTGGCACGTCACGCCGAAGAGCTCTTGCAGCTTAAGCTCGATCGATGGCGCCTCGCCGTCGTAGTCGATCGGTATCCGCCGCCCGAGCGGGGTTTCGAAATGCGACGGGCACCGGCGGTCGACCTCTTGCATCTGCTCCCAGTTCAGCGACTGGCGCAGCGGTTCCGACAGGTCGAGCGCGCGCAGGTCCGCCTCGCTGCGCCGCTTGCCGAGCCAAGGCAGGAGCCACTCTTCGGCCCGCGCCAGCAGGGCCTCGTCACGGTAATCGGGCAGGTCCGCCCCGTCAGCGCGGGCCAGTTCGATGCGCGCGCGCAGGCGGCGGGCGGGCTCGCTCCATGTCAGGCCGATCTGGCGCAGCCCGTCGAGCGCTGCCCGGGCCACATCCTCTTCCGCTGCGTCGGGCCAGGGCTGGTCGGACAGGACCATCGCCCCCTGCACCTCTTGCCGACGCGCCAGCACGCGCCCGTCCCGGCGGGACCAGTCACAGAAGTTGCGGCTTTCGATCCGGTCGCCGTACAGCGATCGCAGCTCGGTTTCGGTCAGCGCGACTGCCTGACGGATGCGCGCCTCGCGGGTGTCGCCGTCCAGATCGGTCGCGACGATCAGTCGTTCCTCCGACAGCGGCAGGCCCGGGTCCATCGCCGCGCCCTTGCCGCCCGACAACACCCAACGCGGCTGGTCGCCCTTGCGACGCAGCCCGATCCGGTCGGGATAGGCGAGCGCCGCCATCGCCCCAAGGCTCATCGGGTTGCCGTCCTCTCCCGCGAGGCGGGCGAGGCGACGACTCTCCTCGCGCACGCGTTCCAGCGTCGGGCGGTGAACCTGGTAAGGGTGTTCGGATTCAAAGCGTTTTGGATCACGAAGCGCCTCAAGCCGAAGGGCAAGATCAGGAGGTGCGCCGCGCAGGGGGTCGCGGTCCTCCATCAGCGCGGCGAGGGGGGCCGCCTGCCGGCCGGCCAGTGCGAGCATGTGGGCCAGACGAGGATGCAGCGGCATCAGGGCGAGGCGCCGCCCGTGATCGGTGATGCGGCCGGTCGCATCCAGCGCACCGAGATCGCGCAGAAGCGCCCGCGCCTCGGCCAGGGCAGGGGCGGGGGGAGGGGTCAGGAAGGCCAACCCCTCGCCGCCGCCCCAAAGTGCGAGTTCCAGGGCAAGCCCCGTCAGGTCTGCGGTTGCGATTTCGGGGGGCGGATAGGCAGCCAGCGCCCCTTCCTCGGCTTTCGCCCAGAGCCGGTAGCACACACCCTCGGCCACGCGTCCCGCCCGGCCACGCCGCTGCTCGGCCTCGGCCCGGGTAACACGGTCGGTCACCAGCCGCGACATGCCGGACGACGGATCGAACCGCGCCCGGCGCGCCCGTCCGCCATCGACCACCGCGCGGATGTCCGGCAGGGTCAGCGAGGTTTCGGCGATCGAGGTGGCCAGAACGATCTTGCGCCCGGTCACGGCAGGGGCGACCGCCGCTCGCTGCGCCGCGAAGTCCATCGCGCCGAAAAGCGGCCTAACCTCGATCCCGCCCGGCAGGCGCCCTTTCAGCAGGCCCTCCACCCGGCGGATTTCGCCTTCACCCGGCAGGAAGACCAGAAGCCCGCCGGCCGAGGTTTCGTCCAGCGCCTGCAGGATCAGATCGGCCACCGCCGGCTCGACCCTTGTTCCGGCGGCAAGCGGACGCGGCAGCCAGCGCGTCTCGACCGGATAGGCCCGTCCCGCCGAGGTGACGACCGGCGCGTCGCCCATCAGCGCCGCCACCGGCGCGGCATCCAGTGTCGCCGACATGACGACCAGCCGCAGATCGTCGCGCAGCGCGCCCCGGACTTCCAGCGCCAGTGCCAGCCCAAGGTCTGCATTCAGCGAGCGTTCGTGGAACTCGTCGAAGATCAGTGCGCCGACGCCGTCAAGCGAGGGGTCCGACTGCAACATCCGGGTCAGGATGCCTTCGGTCACCACCTCGATCCTTGTGGTGCGAGAGACCTTCGTCTCGCCGCGGATGCGGTAGCCGACGGTCTGCCCGACGTTTTCGCCAAGCGTCTCGGCCATCCGCTCGGCCGCCGCGCGGGCAGCGAGACGCCGGGGTTCCAGCATGACGACACGGCCCGCGATCTCGGGCAGCAGGGCCAGCGGAACGCGGGTGGTCTTGCCGGCGCCGGGCGGGGCCTGCAGCACGGCCATGCCCTGGCCGCGCAGGGCGGCAACCAGTCCGGGCAGGGCCTCGTCGATGGGAAGCGGGTCGGTCACCCGAGCCTTATCGCCGTTTCATCCGGCCTTTGCCATAGATCGTGTCCATGGTGATCTCGGCCACCTGCAGCTTGCCCTCTCCGGCAGGTTCGAGCGCCAACATGAAGGCAAACCTGGTCTTCTCGGCCATGTCGGAGTCGCTGAACCCGGCGACACGCCGATACTCTCCGGTGCAGGTCGTGCCATCCGCGGTGGCGGTCGGCGGTCCGATGGTCACGAGGCTGCGGCGCTTGCCGTCGAAAAGATGCAGGGTCAGGTCACAGGCATCGCCTGCCGGCACCTCGCGCAGCGCGGCGAACAGCGCGGTCAGCGGATCGACGGTGCCGCCCTGTTTCGCCGGATCGAGCCCGCCACCGCCGGGCGGGCGCGGCGGATTGTAGACCTTTACCTGCGGCACGCCGCCCCGGTATTCCATCACCGCCTCGGACTGGCGCTTGCCGGTATCGGCGACCTCGACATAGCGCTGCGGGGTGAAACGGTCGCCCTTGACCCGCCCCGACGAGTTGCCGTCGTAGCGGATGCGCTTCACCCAGTCGATCAGGCCGCCGCTTTGCAGACGTCCGGTGACGGCATAGCGACCATCGGTGATCTCGCCGGAATAGCTGACGGTACCGACGTGAAAGCCGCGGATCGACAGATCGTAGGTCGCGGTTTCTGCACCGACCGCTGAAGAGGCGAGCGAAGCAAGGGCGGTGGCGAAAAGCAGCGAGCGCATCGGAACCTCCCGTCGATGGCCGAATCCTAGCGCGGCTTTGTGACAGGGGCAGCCCCGGCGGCGTTGACAATCCGGTGTGGGGCGGTGCTTGTCAGGCGGAACTTCGCCGGAGGGTGCCCATGGATGTGTCGGATCTTGCCAGTCGCGTGATCGCCGGAGATCGCCGGGCACTCGCCCGTGCGATCACGCTGGTGGAAAGCGGGCGGGCCGATCACCGGACACAGGCGCTGGCGCTGATCGACAGCCTGCGCGGCGCCGGGCGCGAGGCGCTGCGCATCGGCCTGTCGGGGACGCCCGGCGTGGGCAAGTCAAGCTTCATCGAAACCTTCGGCCTGATGCTGACGGGGCAGGGGCTGCGCGTGGCGGTGCTGGCCGTCGATCCGTCCTCGGCCCGCTCGGGCGGCTCGATCCTTGGCGACAAGACCCGGATGGAGCGGTTGTCCCGCGACCCGCTGGCCTTCATCCGCCCGTCGCCCAGCCAGAGCCATCTCGGCGGCGTGGCCCGCCGCACCCGCGAGGCGGTGGCGATCTGCGAGGCGGCCGGTTTTGATGTGATCCTGATCGAGACGGTCGGCGTCGGCCAGTCCGAAACCATGGTGGCCGAGTTGTGCGACCTGTTCCTGCTGCTGCTTGCCCCGGCGGGCGGGGACGAGTTGCAGGGGGTCAAACGCGGCATCATGGAGATGGCCGACCTGATCCTTGTCAACAAGGCCGATGGTGATCTGAAGCCTGCGGCGATCCGCACCTGCGCCGATTACGCCGGGGCCCTGCGCCTGCTGCGCCACCGTCCGCAAGACCCGCAGGGATTTCCCAAGGCGATGACCGTCTCCGCCGCCGAGCGAACGGGGCTCGACGCCGCCTGGGCCGAGATGCAGGCCCTTGCCAAATGGCGTCGCGAGAGCGGGAATTGGCAGGCCCGCCGCGCCGACCAGGCCCGCCACTGGTTCGAGGCCGAAGTCCGCGCGGGCCTGCTTGCCGTCCTTGAAACCGGAAAGGCGCGCGAAGCCCTCGACCGGCTTGGCACCGAGGTGGCCGCATGGCACCTCTCCCCCGAATCTGCCGCCGAGCGATTCCTTGCAGGGCTGAAGTCCGACTGACCCGGGTTTCTTCTTGGCCGAAATACCCTCGGGGGTGAATGTCCCGCAGGGACAGAGGGGGCGGAAAGTCCCCTTCTTTTGACCCCTTCTCTGGAAAAGCCGGGGGTGAATCGCTTGACGCCGTCGCGCTTTGCCCCTAAACGGCGCCGATGGAATTGCGGGCGCACCTCTTCGGGGTGGGCTGCCTGCTTGACGGAAGACCTCGGCAGACCAGCCCTGCCGGTTCAGAACAAGGATAAGACCGATGTCGCGCGTTTGCGAACTGAGTGGCAAGGGCCCGATCACCGGGAACAAGGTGAGCCACGCCAACAACAAGACCCGCCGGCGCTTTCTGCCGAACCTGAATGACGTGACCCTGATCTCTGACGTTCTGGGCCAGTCGTTCCAATTCCGCGTGTCGGCTGCGGCGCTCCGCACTGTCGATCACCGCGGCGGCCTCGACGCCTTCCTCGCCAAGGCGAAGGATGACGAGCTGTCGGATCGCGCCCTGAAGATCAAGAAAGAGATCGAGAAGGTTCAGGCGGCCGCCTGAATCCTTTCACCTTGACGGACAGTGACGGGCCCTGCCACTTGGCGGGGCCTTTTCCTTTTCCGGTCGCCCCATGCCCCCGTTCCTGACCCTGCCCGCCGCGCTGTCACCGTCGGAATGTGACGATGTCATCGCGCTGGCCCGTGCCGCAAATCTGCGCGACGCCGGTCTGGTCGGCGGGACCACCCGCCATGGCATCCGCCGGGCCGATATCGCCTGGCTGGACGACCTCGAGGGCGGAGGCTGGGTTATGGACCGGCTGATCGACCTTGTCGCGCGCGCCAACCGCGACGGCTACGGGTTTGACCTGACCGATTTCGGCGAAAGCGCCCAAATCGCCCGCTATGGGGCCGAACGCGAGGGGCATTTCGACTGGCATTCCGACATCGGCGCCGGAAACTGGGCGGCGAAGCGTAAGCTCACGATCGTGCTGCAACTCTCTGATCCGCGCGGCTATGAGGGCGGAACGCTGGAACTTCGCCCCGACAGCAACATCCATAGCGCCCCGCGCGACCGCGGCACCGCCACCGTCTTCCCCAGCTTCGTGCTGCATCGGGTGACGCCGGTCACCAGCCGGGAACGCTGGTCGCTGACGCTCTGGGCGCATGGCCCGGCCTTCCGCTAGGATGACGCGCGTCCTGTTTCTCTGCCTCGGCAACATCTGCCGCTCTCCCACCGCCGAGGCGGTCTTGCGCCGCATGGCCGAGGACGCGGGCCTTGCCTTGGCCGTCGACAGCTGCGGCACCGGGAACTGGCATCAGGGTGAGCCGCCCGACCGACGCGCCATCGCTGCCGCCGCCCGGCGCGGCTACGACCTGACGCCGCTGCGCGCGCGGCAGCTGACGCCAGAGGATTTCACCCGCTTCGACCTGATCCTGGCGATGGACCGCGCCAACCTGCAGGGGGCCGAGACACGGCGCCCGCAGGGTGCGGTGGCCGATCTGCAGCTGTTCCTGAGCCTGATGGATGAGAAAGGGCCCGGCGCCAAGTCAATGGACGTGCCGGACCCCTGGTATTCGGGCGATTTCGACGGAACGCTTGACCTGATCGAGGCAGGCTGCCGCGCCCTGATGCGACGCCTCTCTCAGCCGGCGCAATAGGCCGAGGCGGTGTCGGTGAAGTTGCGATAGCGGTCCCAGAAGGCATCATCGGCCGAGCTGGTCGACAGGCGCACGTCCTGCGCCTTCTCCGGGTCCTCGAAGAATTTCGCGGCGCGGCGCTGATCGGAGTTGCTCAGCGTCTGGTCGGCGGCCTGCTGGATGCAACTGCACATGCTGCTGGTCGCGCCGCTGCGGTCAGAGCGGTTGCAGGCCTTTTCGATCGGGCCACCGGCCAGGGCCAGCGTCGACCCAAGGGGAAGGAAAAGCGCGGCCATGACCGCGACACGGATGGAAGACTTCATCTGCTCTGCCTCGTGGTTTTCCGCAGCTGAACCTGCGGTTTTTCTGCCACGCAGTATGCCGATTCGGCGGAAAAACTTCAACCCGACCCGCTGGCTGGCAATTTCCCGCCGATCCCGGGGCCCGGAAGGGTGGTCCGCCCCCTTGCCGGGCGGCGGAATTCCGCGCACATCCGCTTGCTTGACCGCCCAATAAAACCTGCCATAAGCCGCGCATGACCCAGCTTTCGCACATCCGCAACTTCTCGATCGTGGCCCATATCGACCACGGCAAATCCACGCTCGCCGACCGCCTGATCCAGTCGACCGGGACGGTGGCCGATCGCGACATGAAGGCGCAGCTGCTCGACAGCATGGATATCGAGCGCGAGCGGGGCATCACCATCAAGGCCAACACCGTGCGCCTCGATTACAAGGCGAAGGACGGCCAGCATTACGTGCTGAACCTGATCGACACGCCCGGCCATGTCGACTTCGCCTACGAGGTCAGCCGGTCGATGCGCGCCGTCGAAGGCTCGCTGCTGGTCGTCGACGCCTCCCAGGGGGTCGAGGCGCAGACGCTCGCCAACGTCTATCAGGCGATCGACGCGGGGCACGAGATCGTGCCGGTCCTGAACAAGATCGACCTGCCAGCGGCCGAGCCCGACCGCGTGCGCGCGCAGATCGAAGACGTGATCGGCCTCGACGCCTCGGACGCCGTGCTGATCTCGGCCAAGTCGGGCCTCGGCATCCCCGATGTGCTGGAGGCGATCGTCCATCGCCTGCCGGCGCCCAAGGGCGACCGCAATGCGCCCTTGAAGGCGATGCTGGTCGACAGCTGGTATGACGCCTATCTCGGCGTCGTCGTCATGATCCGGGTGATGGACGGGGTCATCAAGAAGGGCGACCGCATCCGCATGATGCAGACCGGCGCGCTTTACGGGATCGACAAGCTCGCGGTGCTGAAGCCGCAGATGGTCGACATCGGCGAACTTGGCCCGGGCGAGATCGGCGTGCTGACCGCCTCGATCAAGCAGGTCCGCGACACCCGCGTCGGCGACACCATTACGCATGAGCGCAAGCCCTGCGACCAGCCGCTGCCGGGCTTCAAGCCGGCGCAGCCGGTGGTGTTCTGCGGCCTTTTCCCGGTCGATGCCAACGATTTCGAGGCGCTCCGCGACGCCATCGAGAAGCTCGCGCTCAACGACGCCTCCTTCAGCTACGAGATGGAGACCTCGGCCGCGCTCGGCTTCGGCTTCCGCTGCGGCTTCCTCGGGCTTCTGCACCTCGAGGTGGTCCGTGACCGGCTGGAGCGGGAATACGACCTCGACCTCATCACCACCGCGCCCTCCGTGGTCTACCACATCTTCATGCGCGACGGCTCGATGATGGAGCTGCACAACCCCGCCGACATGCCCGACCTGACCCATGTCGACCACCTGGAAGAGCCGCGCATCAAGGCGACGATCATGGTGCCCGACGAATACCTGGGCGACATCCTCAAGCTCTGCCAGGACCGGCGCGGCATCCAGCTGAACCTGACCTATGCGGGGAACCGCGCGATGGTCGAATACGACCTGCCGCTGAACGAGGTGGTGTTCGATTTCTACGACCGGCTGAAATCGGTCACCAAGGGCTATGCGAGCTTCGACTACCAGATCACCGGCTATCGCGAGGATGACCTGGTGAAGATGTCGGTGCTGGTCAACGACGAGCCGGTCGATGCCCTGTCGATGATGGTCCACCGCGCGCGGGCCGAGCTGCGCGGCCGGGCGATGGTCGAGAAGCTCAAGGAACTGATCCCCCGCCACATGTTCAAGATCCCGATCCAGGCCGCCATCGGCGGCCGCGTGATCGCGCG
>ERZ1645185.1341-NODE-1341-length-10062-cov-6.222444_pt1 | contig 10062 bp, 5 predicted proteins | sample MGYA00575351_ERZ1645185 | MGnify/ENA primary metagenome ERZ1645185 (study PRJEB40838, sample SAMN11284767) | freshwater sediment metagenome | isolation source: river sediment | host: Sediment | place: India: Jana village, Kanpur | collected 2015-12-17 ... | reverse complement strand
ACCCTCGGCCCGTTGACCACCGACATCGCGCCGGGCTACGACCACATCACCAGCGCCATCGGCGCGGCGATGATCGGCTGGTTCGGCACCGCCATGCTGTGTTACGTGACCCCGAAAGAGCACCTCGGCCTGCCCAACAAGCACGATGTGCGCGAAGGCCTGATGGCCTACAAGATCGCCGCGCACGCCGCGGATCTGGCCAAAGGCCATCCGGGCGCGCAGGCGCGCGACAACGCGCTGAGCAAGGCGCGCTTCGAATTCCGCTGGGAAGACCAGTTCAACCTGGGCCTCGATCCGGAGCGCGCGCGCGAATACCACGACGAAACCATGCCCAAGCAGGCGCACAAGGCGGCGCATTTCTGCTCGATGTGCGGCCCGCATTTCTGCTCGATGAAGATCAGCCAGGACGTGCGTGAGTTCGCCGACCAGCAGGAGATCGCCAAGGGCATGGCCGAGAAATCGCAGGAGTTCCTGGCCCAGGGCGCCGAGGTTTACCGCCCGGAATGAGATGCAGGGGCGGCCACGCAGGGCGCCCGGCATTCTTCAGGGCGTTGCCGCCTGCAGCGAGACCCGCTTCCGGCCGCCGTCCAGCCATTGGGTGCCGACTTCGCTGAAGCCGAAGCGTTCGTGGAAGCGCCGCGACGGCTCGTTGGGCGGCTCGATGTTGTATTCGCAGGTGATCACCGGCACGGCCTGGGCGCGGGCGTAGTCGAACAGATCCCTGTACAGCAGGGTGCCGAGCTTGAGCCCGGCGCATGACGGATCGACCACGATCCGGTCCACGTAAAGGAACACGTCGTAGCGCGCAGCGAAGAAGCCGTAATTTTCGTTCGGGTACGGCGCGTTTTCGCGCATGGCCAGCAGGAAGGCCGTGACCTCGCCATCGACCGTGGCCACCTTATGGCAGGTGGACAGCGCATGCAGATTCTGCAGACGCTGCACGTCCATCGCGCTGGTGTGCTGCACGGCGGCTTCGTTGAGCGCCACGATGGCGTCGAAGTCTGCCGGCACGGCAGGGCGGATGAGGATATCGGACATCAGGGCAGTTTAAGCAATTCCAACGGTCCGCGCCCGCTGGCGGCGCTGATCAGCCCCAGTACGCGCGCCGGCTCGCTGCCCAGCCACTGCCAGTCGAAACGCCAGGTCCAGTTGTGCGGCCCGACCGTGCCGGGCACGTTCATGCGGTGCGCGCCGTCCAGACCGAGCACGTCCTGCAGCGGGAACACCGCGATGTTGGCGACCGAATTGCAGCAGGCGCGGATCATCGCCCAATGCACATGCGTCTGGTCGGTGGCCAGGTAGGCTCCGGCGTAAGCGCGTTCACGGTCGCTGGCGCCCTGCCACCAGCCGCGCACGGTGTCGTTGTCGTGCGTGCCGGTGTAGGCCACGAAGTTGCGCGCCCAGTTATGCGGCAGGAAATCGTCGCTGGCATCGCTGCCGAAGCCGAACTGCAAAATCTTCATGCCGGGGAACTCGAACGCATCGCGCAGTTCGATGACGTCTTCGGTGATCAGACCGAGGTCTTCGGCCACGATCGGCAGGCTGCCAAGCGACCGTTCGATGGCTTCGAACAGGGCCTTGCCCGGGCCGGGAACCCAGACGCCTTCCTCGGCGGTCGGGCACGTGGCGGGAATTTCGTAATAGCCGGCGAAGCCGCGGAAGTGGTCGATGCGGAACACGTCGGCCTGGTTCAGGGCGCGCTTGAGGCGCGCGCTCCACCAGGCATAATCCTCTTCAGCCATCCGGTCCCAGCGGTACAGCGGATTGCCCCAGCGCTGGCCGGTCGGCGCCATAGCATCCGGCGGGCAGCCGGCGACCACGGTCGGCTGGAAGTGCTCATCGAGCGTGTACAGGTCCGGGCGCGACCAGCAGTCGGCGCTGTGGTGCGCGATGAAGATCGGCAGGTCGCCCATGATCGCCACATCACGGCTGTTGGCATAGGATTTCAGCGCCGCCAGCTGGGTGTCGAAACACCATTGCACGAACGCCCAGAAACCGATTTCCTCGGCCAGGCGCTGGCGTGCCGCATGCAGGGCACCGGCGTCGCGCTCGCGCGCCTCTGCCGGCCAATGCCACCAAGCTTTGCCGCCGTTCTCGGTTTCCAGCGCCATGAACAGCGCGTAATCATCCAGCCAGGACGCCTCGCGTTTTTGCCAGTCGTTGAAGGCGGCCGTTTCCTGACCGTCGTTCTTCAGCCTGAAGCCGGCAAAGGCCGCGCGCAGCCGGCTCAAGCGCCAGGGCACCACCCGGCTGAAATCAACCCGCAGGGCATCGAAGCCGCCATCGGACGGCGCTGTCGGCTGCAGCCAGCCGGCTGCCAGCAGCGGCTCCAAGGCCACCATCAAGGGCGAACCGGCGAATGCCGACACGCTTTGGTAGGGCGAATCACCCGGGCCGATAGGCGTGGTCGGCAGCCACTGCCACAGGCTCTGGCCGGCCGACTGCAGCCAGTCGACGAACCTGTAAGCGTCCGGGCCGAAATCACCGATGCCGTTCGGGCCGGGCAAGGAGGTCACATGCAGCAGGACGCCGGCTTGGCGTTGATGCAGGTTGATCATTGGATGTACTCCTGGGAGATGGTGGTGCCGGCCAGCAGCAGAAGGCTGTGCGCCGGTGCGCGTAGGTTATCGAATAGGTCAGTGCCACTGGCGCTTTCCGGCTGTGAGCTGTCAAAGGCCTGCCGCCACGGGCCCTGCGCCAACTGGAAATCGTGCGCTTCGGGGCCGGGGTTGAACACCACGCACCAGCGCGGCTGTCCGGCGTCATCCTGCAGCACACACGCGAACGCGCTGTCGATGCGGTCATGCCAGTCTGCGATCTGCATATGCCCGCCGTCCGGCCGGTGCCAGTGCAGCTGTGGACCGCTGCCTGCACCGAACCAACGTGCGTGGCGCAGCAGCGGGTCGGCGCGGCGCAGGGCGGTCAGGCGCGACACCAGGGCCATGCTGCCGGCATCGGCGGCAAGCCCCGTCCAATCCAGCCAGCCGGTGGCGTTGTCCTGGCAGTAGGCGTTGTTGTTGCCGTCCTGGCTGTTGCCGAATTCGTCGCCGGCGCACAGCATCGGCGTGCCCTGCGCCAGCAGCACGGTGGCCTGCATCGCGTGCCGCAGGCGCAGGCGCTTTGCGCGGATGCCGGCGTCGTCGGTGTCGCCTTCCACGCCGCAATTCACGCTGGTTTCGTGGCTGTGGCCATCGCGGTTGTCTTCCCCGTTGGCGGCGTTATGCTTGTGTGCGTAGCTGACCGTATCGGCCAAGGTGAATCCGTCGTGGGCGGCGACGAAGTTGACGCTGGCGGTCGGCTGCCGGGCGCCGTGATGGAAGATGTCGCTGGACCCGGTGAACCGCCGCGCGAATTCGCCGCGGCTGACGCCTTTGCCCAGCCAGTAGCCGCGCACGGCATCGCGGAATCTGTCGTTCCACTCCAGGAATTTTCCGGGAAAGCGGCCGAGCTGGTAGCCGCCGGCGCCGGTGTCCCAGGGTTCGGCGATCCAATGCACTGAAGCCAGCACGGGATCCTGGCGCAGCGCCGTGAAAAACGGCGCGGACGGATCGAAGCCCTGCCGGGTACGGCCAAGCACCGGCGCCAGATCGAAGCGGAAACCGTCCACGCCCATGCGCTCGACCCAGAAACGCAGCACATCCATCACGAACTGGGTGACGCGTGGGTGCGCGACGCGCAGTGTGTTGCCGCAGCCGCTGTGGTTCTCGTAATGGCTGCGGTCGTCCGGCGAGAGCATGTACCAACTGGCGTTATCCAGTCCGCGGAAGCCCAGCGTCGGGCCACCGGCGTCCCCTTCGGCGGTGTGGTTGAACACCACGTCGACGATCACTTCCAGGCCGTTGGCGTGCAGGGCATGCACCATCCGACGGAACTCCTCGACCGCCTCGCCGATGTGCGTGCCGGACGCCAAGCCTGGCTCCGGGCAGAAAAAGCCGATCGGGTTGTAACCCCAGTAATTGCGCAGGCCGCGCTCATGCAGGTGTTTCTCGGTCAAGGACTGCTGCACCGGCAGCAGCGACAGGGTGGTCACGCCGAGTTGCTTGAAATGGGCGATGGCGGCCGGATGCGCCAAGGCCGCGAAGCGGCCGCGCAGGGTGTCCGGAATGCCCGGCAGCGCCATGCTGAAGCCCTTGACGTGCAGTTCGTACAGCACCGATTCGGCCAGAGGGCGGCGCGGCCGGTTGGCCAGGGCCGGTGCCGGTCCCGGATCGGCCAGCACCCGGCTTTTCAGGGCGGTGGCGGCGTTGTCGCAGGGGTCCGGATGGCGGTCGCCCTCGGGGTGGTCGATCTGGCAGCCGTGGTGTTCCTGCTGCCAGGTGAATTCGCCTTCGATGGCGCGCGCGTATGGATCGAGCAGCAGTTTGTTCGGGTTGAAGCGGCGGCCGTGCTCGGGGCGGTATTCACCGAATGCGCGGTAGCCATACAGCAGACCGGGACCGGCGCCGGGCAACAGGCCATGGAACACCCCGTCATCGGGACCATGCAGCGGATAGCGGCGCAGTTCGGTGTCGCCGCCGGCATTGAACAGGCACAGTTCGATGCGCTCGGCGCGCTGCGAAAACACCGCGAAGCGCACGCCCTCGGCGCACACCTGCGCGCCCAGCTGTTCCGGGCGTCCGGGCAACAGCGCATCGGGCAGGACCGCCGTCATACCGGCACCAGGAATACGGTGGCCAGCGGCGGAATGACCAGATGCAGCGCGCGCGCGTGGCCGTGCGCCGGCGTGTCCTGCGCGTGCAGAACACCGGCGCCGTTGCCGACATCCGTGCCGCCGTAGTGGCGCGAGTCGGTGTTGAGCGCTTCGCGCCACGCCCCGGGCGCATCGGCCGGGATGCCGAGACGGAAACCGGTGCGCGGCACCGGCGTGAAATTGCTGATGGCCAGCACGTAGCCGCCGTTCCCGTCCAGCCGCAGCCAGGCCAGCGTCGACTGATCGGCGTCATCGTTGCTGATCCAGGCGAAGCCGTCGGGACTGCAGTCCAGCCGGTGCATCGCCGGATATCGCCTGTACAGGCCATTGAGGTCGCGGATCAGGTTCTGCATGCCGGCATGGCGCGCGTCCTCCAGCAGCGCCCAGGGCAGTTCTCGGTCGTGACGCCATTCGTCCGGCTGCGCGAACTCCTGGCCCATGAACAGCAGCTTCTTGCCGGGGTGGCCCCACATGAACCCGTAGTAGGCGCGCAGGTTGGCGTACTTCTGCCAGTCGTCGCCGGGCATCTTGGCCAGCAACGCGCCTTTGCCATGCACCACCTCGTCGTGCGACAGCGGCAGCACGAAATTCTCGCTGAACGCGTACACCAGGCTGAAGGTGATCTTGTCGTGGTGCCAGCGCCGGTGCACCGGATCTTCGTGCATGTACTGCAGCGAATCGTTCATCCAGCCCATGTTCCATTTGTAATGGAAGCCCAGGCCGCCGTCGTGCACCGGCGTGGTCACGCCGGGGAAGGCGGTCGATTCCTCGGCCACGCTGACCGCGCCGGGTGTGGCGCCGATCTCGGCGTTGACGCGCTTCAGCAGCGAGATCGCCTCCAGGTTCTCGCGGCCGCCGGAGGCGTTCGGAATCCATTCGCCGGCTTTGCGCGAGTAGTCGCGGTACAGCATCGAGGCCACGGCATCCACGCGCAGGCCGTCGACGCCCCAGCGCTCGACCCAATAGCGCGCGCTGCCGGACAGGAAGTTGCGCACTTCGTTGCGTCCGAAATTGTAGATCAGTGTGTTCCAGTCGTGGTGCCAGCCTTCGCGCGGATCGGCGTATTCGTACAGGGCGCTGCCGTCGAAGCGCGCCAGGCCGTGGCCGTCGACCGGGAAGTGCGCGGGCACCCAGTCCAGCAGTACGCCGAGACCCAGCGCATGGCAGGCGTCGATGAAACGCCGGAAGCCGTCGGGCGGGCCGAAGCGCGCGCTTGGCGCGAACAGGCCGAGGGTCTGGTAGCCCCAGGAACCGTCGAACGGGTGTTCGCTGATCGGCATCAGTTCGATGTGCGTGAAGCCGAGCGACGCGGCGTATGCCGGCAGGGAACCGGCCAGTTCATCCCAGCCCGGGAAACGGCCTTCGCGTCCGAAACGCCAGGACGGTGCGTGCACTTCATACACGCTGATCGGCGCATCGAAGCGGTTGGCCGCCACGCGTCCGGCGGGCAGGTCGATCGGGCCGGGCAGGACGGTGATGCGGCTTGCGGTGCCGGGCCGCAGTTCGGCGGCGCGCGCATAGGGGTCGGCCTTGGTCGGCAGCACGCTGCCTTGGGCATCGAGCACTTCGAATTTATACAGATCGCCGAAGGTGGCGTGCGGAATGAAGATTTCCCAGACGCCGGCGCTGTGCCGGACACGCATGGGATGCCGGCGCCCGTCCCATTGGTTGAAACTGCCGACCACGCTGACCCGGCGGGCATTCGGTGCCCAGACCGCGAAGCGCGTGCCGTTGATGCCGTCCTGCCGCAGGGGATGGGCGCCCAGCACCGCATACGGCGCCGGATGCTCGCCGTCGCGCAGCAGGTGCAGGTCGGTCTCGTCCAGCTGCGGCCCGAAGCTGTAGGCGTCGGCCAGTTCGGTTTCCTGGCCGGTGTGCCAGCGCGCCCGCAGACGGTAGCTGAAGCGCTTGCGCCGGCGCGGTATGGCGCCCTCGAACAGGCCGGCGGCGTCGCGCAGCGCCAGCGCGGTCAGCGCTTTGCCGCTGGCGGCATCGATGACCTGAACCGATTCCGCGCCCGGCAGCAGGGCGCGCAGCCACAATCGGCCGTCGCCGTCTGCATGCAGGCCGAGCACGGCGAACGGGTCGGCATGACGCGCCGCCAGCAGGTCCGCGACGGCGAGGGCATCAAGCACGCGTGCTGCCGGCCCGCGGGCCATCCGCCAAGGAGGCGGCGGACCACACGCGCGTGACATAATCCTGCACGGTACGGTCGGCGGAAAAGCCGCCCATGCCGGCGATATTGCGCACCACGGTGCCGTTCCAGAGGGCGGGCTGTGCGTACAGGCGGTCGATGCGCGCCTGCGCGGCGCAGTAATCGGCGAAGTCGGCCAGCAGGAAGTAACGGTCCACGTTCAGCAGGTCGTCAACCAGCGCCTTGTAGCGCTGCGGTTCGCCGAAGCTGAAGGCGCCGCCACCGATGGCTTCGAGCACGGCGCGCAGGGCGGGATTGTCCTGCGCGAGCAGACGCGGCGCATAGCCCAGTTCGCGCATCTCGGCGACGGCTTCGGCGCGGTGCCCGAAGATGCACACGTCGTCCAGCCCGATGGCTTCGGCCATCTCGATGGTGGCGCCGTCCCAGGTGCCGATGGTGAGCGCGCCGTTCAGCGCGAATTTCATGTTGCCGGTGCCCGAAGCTTCGGTGCCGGCGGTGGAGATCTGTTCCGAGAGGTCGGCGGCCGGGATGATGGTCTCCGCCAGGCTGACGCCGTAGTTTGGCAGGAACACCAGCTTCAGCCTGCCGCCCAGGCGCGGGTCGGCGTTGATTACCCTGCCGATGTCGTGCGTCAGGCGGATGATCTGTTTCGCGGTGTGATAGGCCGAGGCCGCCTTGCCGGCGATGATCACCGTCCGCGCCTGCCAGCCGTTTCCGTCCGGGCCGGCCGGATCGGCCAGCATGGCCTGGTAGCGGGCGACTACATGCAGCAGGTTCAGCAGCTGGCGCTTGTATTCGTGGATACGCTTGATCTGCACATCGAACAGGGAATGGCAATCGACCGCGATGCCGGTGTCGCGCAGTATACGCTCGGCCAGTCGGGCTTTGTTGGCCTGCTTGACCGCCGCCAGACTGTCGGCGAAGCCGGTATCCTGGTCCAGCCCGCGCAGCGTGGCCAGCTCGGCCAGATCGCGGCGCCAGCCGGTACCGATGCGCGCGTCGATCAGGCGCGACAGACCCGGGTTGGCCTGCTGCAGCCAGCGGCGCGGGGTCACGCCGTTGGTGACGTTATGGAAGCGCTCGGGAAACAGCTTGGCGTAATCAGCGAAAATGGTTTTCACCATCAACTGCGAATGCAATTCGGCCACGCCGTTGATCCGGTGCGACGCCAAGGCCGCCAAGGCAGCCATGCGCACGCGCCGGCCGCCGGTTTCGTCAATCAGGGACACGCTTTCGGCCAGGGCTTCGTCGCCGGGGTAGTTGGCGCGCACGTCGGCCAGGAAGCGGTGGTTGATGCCGTAGATGATTTCCAGATGGCGCGGCAGAAGGCTTTCCATCAGCTGCACCGGCCAGGTTTCCAGCGCTTCCGGCATCAACGTGTGGTTGGTGTACGACACCGCCTGGGTGGTGATGCCCCAGGCCGTGTCCCAGTCCATGCCGTGTTCGTCGATCAGCAGCCGCATCAATTCAGCCGGCGCCAGGGCCGGGTGGGTGTCGTTCAGGTGGATGGCATTGTGCAGGCCGAGGGTGTCCAGGCTGCCGAATTCGGCCATATGCCGGCGCAGCAGATCCTGCACCGAGGCGCTGACCAGCAGGGCTTCCTGTCGCAGCCGCAGTTCGCGGCCGGCGGCATGGCTGTCGTCGGGATACAGCACCCAGTTCAGCGATTCCGCCGTCCATTGCGGTCTGGCGGCGCTGGCGTAATCGCCGCGCACGATGGCCGCGAAATCGACCGCCTGCTCAGGCAGGGCCTGCCATTGGCGCAGCGTCGATACCCGGCTGCCGTGATGGGCAGGCACCACGAAGTCGAAGGCACGTGCCCGCACGCGCTCGGCTGGAATCCAGCGCCGGCCGCCGGCGCGGTCTGACTCCACACGCCCGCCGAAGCCGACCGTGTATTCGATATCGGGACGTTCGGTGTCCCATAGGTCGATGTCATGCAGCCAGTCGTCCGGCGCTTCGACCTGACGGCCGTCCGGCGTGGATTGCGCGAACATGCCGTAGCGGTAGCGCAGACCGTAGCCAAAGGCGGGCAGGCCCAGTTCCGCGAACGCATCCAGGAAGCAGGCGGCCAGGCGGCCGAGGCCGCCGTTGCCCAGGGCGGCATCCGGTTCACTTTCGAGCACATCGCCCAGCGCGATGCCGCGATCAGCCAACAGGCTGCGCAGCGTCGGTTCCAGGCCGAGGGCGGCCAGGGCATTGCCCAGGGCGCGTCCCATCAGGAATTCCATCGAGAGGTAATGCACGCGCCGGCAGGGCGCCTTGGCGCCGCGGCGCGCGTCGGTCCGTTGGGTCGCGGCCCAGCGTTCGGCCAAAACATCGCGGCAGGCATCGGCCGCCAGCCGCAGGGCGGCTTTGGCGTTCAGCGGTTCGGTCTGCTGGGCTTCCAGGCGGTTGAAACGGGCAACGACGTCCTTTTGCAAGGCTTCCGCGGCGGCACGGTCTAGGGTCGGTTCGGTGGTGGTCATCATTTTGGCTGGCGGGCAACTTTGGTGAGCGGGGAACAACGCCACGCCGGCGTCATTTAAACCTATGCCAGTGTAGAAGCCGTATAGGCGGGGGGCAAGGAAAATGCAAACGTATTCATAAGCCGCCGAATACCGTGCCCTGCCGGTTTTCGGGGCGCGGCGTTGCTGTTACGATGGGCCATGCATCGCCGCTCGTTCCTTCAAACCGCCATCGCCCTTCCGTTGTTGGGAATGCCTCTGTTGGCAGGGGCCGATCAGGCGGATTTCTGGCGTCGGGTGTTTTCGGTCATGCCGCCCGACTTGGCGGCCATGGCGCAGAACCCCGGATACCGCGTGCAAATCCTTGCGCAATACCGTAAAAAAGGCTCCCGCCGGTGGCAAAAAACCGGTTGGCAACTGATGCCCGGACGTTGGTTCAGCACCGCCAGTGTCGCCAAATTGCCGATGGCGTTATTGGCCTGCGAAAAAATCGCGGCGCTCAGACTGGGCCTGGATGCCCGGATCGGCTTCACGCAGGCACCGATCGGCGGTGAATGGCCGGCTACAGAACCGGATTTCGAGGTGTTCGCCCGGACGCTCAACCGTATTTTCACCATCAGCGAAAACCCGCCATTCAACCGCCTGTACGATTTTCTCGGCGTCGATGCCATGCATGCGCGCCTGACCGCGCTCGGCTACCCGTCGGCGCGCCTGATCAGCCGGATGAGCGCCCCGGTCATCGACAACGCCCGTACCCGGGCCGGGCAAGT
>ERZ1645185.1340-NODE-1340-length-10064-cov-23.275052_pt1 | contig 10064 bp, 4 predicted proteins | sample MGYA00575351_ERZ1645185 | MGnify/ENA primary metagenome ERZ1645185 (study PRJEB40838, sample SAMN11284767) | freshwater sediment metagenome | isolation source: river sediment | host: Sediment | place: India: Jana village, Kanpur | collected 2015-12-17 ... | reverse complement strand
GCCAGCCCGACGGAGGCGGGACGGCCGTAGTCGAACAATTCGTTGATCGCCGCGCGCGTCGTGCGGCCGGTGTAGAGGACATCATCGACGAGGATGATGTGCCGGCCATCGACATCGAACGGGATGACGGTCGGTTTGCACTGCGGGTGCAGTCCCTTCTCGGCGTAGTCGTCGCGGTAGAAGGAAACGTCGATCATCCCGATCTCGTCGGACAGCCCGAGCAATTCCCTGAGGCGCCCGGCGATCCACACGCCGCCGCTGTGGATGCCGACCAGCGCCGGGTTGTTGGCCAATTGCAGGCGGATCGCATCAGCCAACTGGCGACACTGCGCCTCGGCATCAGGCAGGGTTTTGGACGGTGGGATCATCGGGATTCTCGAACCAGGTTTGCAGGATCAGTTGGGCGGCCACGGCATCGACGACAGCCTTGGCGCCGCGCGCATCGCGGCCGGTCTCGCGCAGGCGGGCCTCGGCGTCGCGCGAAGTCAGGCGCTCGTCGGCGTAGGAAACGGGCAGGGCGAAGCGCCGCGCCAGGCGCTCGCCGAACTTGCTCGCCAGGCGGGTCATTTCGTGGGGGGTCCCGTCGGCGTGCGTCGGCAGGCCGACGACGAGGCGCTCGGGCCGCCATTCGGCGACCAGCTTGCCAATGGCGGCAAAACGGTCGTCGTTGGACGAGGCGTGGATGACGGTCAGCGGGTGGGCGCTGCCGAGCAGGGTTTCACCGGTGGCGACGCCGATCCGTTTTTCGCCGAAGTCGAAGGCGAGGACCGTGCCCATGCCGGTCAGGCGTGCCCGGCCACATCGGAGAGCTGGGTGAAACTGACGCCCAGCTTCTGCATCGCGGCCGGCAGGCGCTCCTCGGGCGGCAACTCGAAAAGGATGCTGGGCTTGGCCGGCACGGTCAACCAGGAATTCTGGGCCAATTCCGCTTCCAGCTGCCCGGCGTCCCAGCCGGAATAGCCGAGCGTGACGATGATCTCGGACGGCAAGCCGGTGCTGCCGACAGCCGACAGCACGTCGCGCGAACTGGTCAGCCCGACGGCCTCGTTCACCGCCAGCGTGGACTGCCATTGCCCGACCGGGCGGTGGAGGACGAAGCCCCGGTCGAGTTGCACCGGGCCGCCGAAATAAACCGGCAGGTCAGCCAGTTCGCCGGCCTCGAGCTTGATGTCGATTTTCTCGAGCAGGCCGGCCAGGTTCATGTCGATCGGCCGGTTGACGATGATCCCGAGGGCACCGTTCTCGTTGTGTTCGCAGATGTAGACCAGGCTGTGCGCGAAATACGGGTCTTCCAGCGCCGGCATGGCGATCAGGAAGTTGTCGGTCAGGTTGATGCTGTCCATGGCTGGAATTTTAATCCCCACCGGGGTACAAACCAACCATGAACCCCGAAAAAGCCCTCGTCTGGTTCCGCCGCGACCTGCGCGACCACGACCATGCCGCCCTTGCGGCGGCGCTCGCCACCGCGCGCGACGTCTACTGCGCCTTCGTCTTCGACACCGACATCCTCGACGCCCTGCCCTCGCGCCGCGATCGACGCGTCGACTTCATCCGCGAATCACTGGTCGAGCTGGACGCCTCCCTGCGCCGCCGCGGTGGCGGCCTGATCGTCCGCCACGGCCGGGCGGCCGACGAGATCGCCAGCCTCGCCCGGCAACTCGGGGCCAATGCCGTCTTCGCCAACCGCGACTACGAGCCGGCCGCCAAGGCCCGCGATGCCGAGGTCGCCAGGCGCCTTGAGGAATCCGGGATCCGCTTCCATCTGCTCAAGGACCAGGTGATCTTCGACGGTAACGAGGTGCTGACCCAGGCCGGGAAGCCCTTCACCGTGTTCACGCCCTATCGCAATGCATGGACCAAGCGCCTGACCGCGGCCGACGCCGCCGAGTGCGCCTGCGCCGGGCGGTTCGCGACGCCCCCTGCCGGTACGGTCCCGACACTGGCCGAGATCGGCTTCGCCGCGACCGACCTCGCCGAAAAGGGCATCCGCCCCGGCATGTCGGGCGCCCGGGCGCTGTGGGACGAATTCCGGGAAAGCCGCATCGGCCGCTACGGCGCGACCCGCGACTTCCCGGCGCTGAAGGGCGTGAGCTACCTCTCGGTACACCTGCGCTTCGGCACCATCGCCATCCGCGAACTGGTCCGGGCCGCCCTTGCGGCCGGCGCCGATGCCTGGCTCAACGAGCTGGTGTGGCGCGACTTCTACTTCATGATCCTCGACCGCTTCCCGCATGTGGACGGGCACGCCTTCAAGCCCGAATGCGAAGGCATCGCCTGGGACGACTGGCCGGAAGGCCTCGCCGCATGGCGCGCGGGGCGGACTGGCTACCCGCTGGTGGACGCCGCCATGCGCCAGCTCGCGCACTGCGGCTGGATGCACAACCGCCTGCGCATGGTCGCCGCCTCCTTTCTGGTCAAGGACCTGGGCATCGACTGGCGTCTCGGCGAGCGCCATTTCGCGGAACAGCTCAACGATTTCGACCTGGCGGCCAACAACGGGGGCTGGCAATGGTCGGCATCGACCGGATGCGATGCCCAACCGTGGTTCCGCATCTTCAATCCGGTCACGCAGTCGGAGAAGTTCGACCCCGAGGGCCGCTTCATCCGTCGCTACATTCCCGAACTGGCGCGCGTGCCGGACCGCCACATCCATGCCCCGTGGCAGATGGGGCGGATCGAGCAGGAGGCAACAGGGGCCGTCATCGGGCGCGACTACCCGGCACCCATCGTCGACCACGCCGAGGCCCGCCAACGGACCCTGGCACGCTTTTCCGCAGTAAGGAAGGCCGAGTAAGCTGGGGGGCCGATCAGGCGCCGGCCGTCGCCCGGCGCGTGACGTACCCGTTGATCAGGGCGAGCAGCTCGTCCTCGTCGTAGGGCTTGCCGAGGTAATTGCTGGCGCCGATCTCGATCGCGTAGTTGCGGTGCTTCTCGGCCGTGCGCGAGGTAATCATGATCACCGGGATGTGCTTGAGATCCTTGTCGGCGCGGATGTTGCGGACGAGGTCGAAGCCGTCCATGCGTGGCATCTCGATGTCGGACAGGATCACGTCGGGTCGCGCTTCGAGCAGTTGCTCGAGCGCGTCGACGCCGTCCTTGGCGAGCATGACCTGGTAGCCCTCGCGGGCAAGCAGGCGGCCGGTGATCTTGCGCACGGTCAGCGAATCGTCGACCACCATGACCGTCGGCAGGAGCGCCGCAGGCGCGGCCTGCGGCTCGGGCGCCTGCGGTGCCGCCGAGGACACGCTGACCAGCGGCATCCGGCTGGCCAGCGCCACCGGGTTGAGGATCAGCACCACTTGGCCATCGCCGAGCACCGTCGCGCCGGCGACGCCAACCACGCGGGCGAGCTGCGCCCCGATGTTCTTGACGACGACTTCCTGGTTGCCGAGGAGTTCATCGACCTGAACCGCGACGCGCTGCGAACCCGAGCGCAGGAGAAGCAACCAGTACTGGCGCTGGGCCTCCGGCGCCGCGCCGGCATCGCCGAGCAGGTGGGGCAGGAAATGGAACGGGTAACGGTTGCCCTGCCACTCGACTTCGCCGTGCTCACGCACCCCGGCCAGTGGCCCTTCCTTCATTTCGAGGACCTGCTCGATCATCGTCGCCGGCACCGCGTAGGTATTCGAGCCGGTACGCAACAGCAAGGTCTGGGTGACGGCGAGGGTCAGCGGCAGGTAGAGGCGGAAGGTCGTTCCGCGCCCCGGCTGCGATACGATTTCGATGCGCCCGCCGAGCTCGGATACCTCGGTCTTGACGACGTCCATGCCGACGCCACGGCCGGCGATCTGGCTGACTTCGCCCGCCGTCGAGAAGCCGGGCTGGAAGATCAGGTCGTAAAGTTGCGCCTCATCGGCCGCTTGCCCGGGGGCAAGCATGCCCAGCGCTTCGCCGCGGGCGCGGATGCGCTCCTGGTCGAGGCCGCGGCCGTCGTCGCTCATGGCGAGGATGATTTCGTTGCCTTCCTGCGCCAGGCGCAGGGTGATTTCACCGACTTCCGGCTTGCCGGCGGCGACCCGGTCATCGCGCGATTCGATGCCATGGGCGACCGCGTTGCGCAGCATGTGCTCGACCGGCGCCATCATCTTGTCGAGGACGGAGCGGTCGAGTTCGACCTGGCCGCCGACGATGTCGAAGTTGGCACGCTTGCCGAGCTCCTTCGCCGACTGGCGGACGATGCGGAACAGGCGCTCGGACTGGCTCGCGAACGGCATCATGCGCACGCCCATCAGCGCCTGCTGCAGTCCGCGGTTCATGCGGGCCTGGGCGAGCAGTGCCGCATTGGCATCGTCGAGGTTCTTGAGCAGGTTCTGCTGGACGGTGGCGACGTCGTTCACCGACTCGGCCATGAAGCGGGTCAGTTCCTGGAAGCGCGTGAAGCGGTCGAGCTCGAGCGGGTCGAACTCGGCCTGCCCCTCGTGGGCCTGCGCGACCCGCGCCTGGATCTGGCCTTCCGCCTGGATCTCGATCTCGCGCAACTGGCGGCGCAGGCGGATGACGTTTTCGGTCAGGTCGAGCAGCGAGCCCTTGAGGCTGCGCATTTCGCCCTCGATCCGCGCCCGGGCGATCGACATTTCGCCGGCCTCGTTGACCAGGCGATCGATGAGGTCCGCACGCACGCGCACGGAGGCAAGCTGGGCGGCGATGTCGCCTTCGTGCTCCGGCTCGACGGCGAGGGTAACCGTGGTAGCGGCCGACTCGCCGGGGACCGGCATGGCGTCCGGCGCGGGCAGGGCGGATTCGCCGCGCCCGAGCCGGTCGGCGGCCTGGGCCAGCGTATCGCAACCCGCCTCGATTTCGTCGATCAGCGCCGGCGTCGCCGAGCCGAGGCGCAACGCCTCCTCGACGCGGGATTCGAGAACGTGGGTGAATTCACCCAGGTTCATGGCGCCGGCCATGCGCGCATTGCCCTTGAACGTATGGAGCAGGCGGGCGACGGCGTGCGGCGCGGCCTCGCCGGCGGGATCCTCGCGCCACAGGCGGAGCTGCTCGGTCAGCGCATGGAGCTGGTCCTGCGCCTCGTCGAGGAAGACCGGGAGGAGCTGTTCGTCCAGCTCGTCCTGCAGGCGGGGTGCTGCCGGCGCGGGCGCCAGCGGCGTGGCCTCGGGAGCCCTCGGCTCGGCCTGGGTTAGCGGCGCCTCCTGCGGCGCCGCCGCTTCCTCGGGAAGAGCGACCGGCGGCAGTTCCGGTTCAGGCTGGGCTTCGGGAAGGAAGACATCGCCCAGCGCATCGATCAGCTGCACCTGTTCCTCGGGCGCACGCTGCAGCGCCAGCCCCTCGAACATGGCCTGCAGGGTCATGATCGCCTGGCGGGCGGTTTCGAGGCCCTCGATGCTGTCCGGACGGCCACAGGTATCGCGGCGGAGCAGCGCGTGCTCGAGCGCGATGGCGAGATGGTGCAGCGGCATCAGGCCGACCGTGGCGGCAATCCCGCCGAGGGTATGGGCGGCCCGCGTCATGTCGAAGGATGTCGGCGCCTGCGGATGCTGGTCGAGCACCGCGAAGGTGGCAACCAGCGTATCGAGGTGACCGCGCGCCTCCTCGCAGAAGACGTCGTAAAGGGTCGGCGTCCGGACCGGTGCCTCTTCGACGGCTTGAGGAATTGTTGCCTCTTCCGCGGTCGACCGCAGATCTTCGGTTTCCGGGAGCTCGAGGTCCGAGAAGGCCGCGCTCAAGTCCATGATTTCCGCCGGTCGGGTCTCGAACGCTTCGTTGGCCGGCGCCTCTTCCAGTCCGGCGAACGAGATTTCCTCGACGGTAATTTCCGCCTCGGCCGGCACCGCCGCTTCGGACGCAAGCGCCCATTCCTGGCCGGCGGGCAGTTCGAAGACCATGGCCGGCGCTTCTTGTTCCTCGCGGGCAGCCGGCAGTTCGATCTCGACGATCGGTGGCAGTTCGAGGGTCTCCGCCACCTCGACCGGCGGCACCGGCTCGGGCAGGGTGGTGACTGGCCCGGCCCCGAGCGCTGGCTGCGGCAGTTGGGCAGGCGCTTCGCCACGCAGGAACGCCGCCTCGGCGACCATGGCCGACGGGTCGGGCACGGCACCACGACCGGCTGCGAGCACCTCGACCCAGCGGCTGAACAGGTCGTCGGCACTGCCGATCAGCCCCAGCAGCTCGGGCGTGACGGTCTGCTCCTGGCGCAGCCAGAAATTGAGGGTTTGCTCGAGGCTCCAGGCTGCTTCGCCGAAATCGGTGAGCCCGACCATGCGGCCGCTACCCTTGAGCGTGTGGGCGGAACGGCGGATGGTGGTCAGTGCGTCGACGTTGTTCGGGTCGGCAGCGAGCGTCGTCGCCTCCGACTGGATCGTGGCCAGGACCTCGCGGGCCTCCTCGAGGAAGATCTCGAGCAGTTCGGCATCGATGGCCTCGTGCGTCGCCTGCGCGAGCTCCAGGGTTTCGGCGGACGGGGCGGCGACTTCGGGGATGCTCGGCGCGAGCCCGGAGACGGCAGCCTCGAAGCCGGCTTCGAAGATGTTTCCGGACTCCAGGGCGCCGAGGACCGCCCTGGTGGTCTCGCCCAGCTCCTGGTCGGCGACTAGGCTGGCGTCCTGTTGCAGGGACTGCAGGCTGTGCCTGAGGTCGTCGCGCAACTGCCCGTCGTCCGGGCTTTCCTTGATCGCCTCGATGAGCGACTGGGCCTGGTGGCGGTGCTGCTCGACCTGGGTCTCGATGCTGGGAACGGTTGCCCCGAGCTCGTCGGCCGGAGTTTCGCGCGAGCCTTCGCCCCCCTCCAGGCGGCGCACGAAGGCGTCGTAGTCGACCTCGCCATGCTGCAGCGAGTCGACGAAGAAACCGAGGACCGAGAGTTGCTGGGCCAGCGCCTCGAAATCCGACTGTGCCGGCACGTAGCCGCCTCTGGCGAAGGCGCGGACCCGCTCGGTACTCGACTGGATGGTATTCACTGCCCCGAAGTGGCCGAGCATGGCCAGCGCGCCGGCGATCTGCTTGAGCGGCGCGTCGAGCAGGCCGAGGTCCTGCCCCTTCTCGGGATTGCGGAAGAAGGCGTCGAGCGACTGCTCGACCTGGGCGAGGTTGGTCTGGATCTCCCGGGCCACCTGCCCGACGAGAAGCTTTTCCTGGGCCCGCCGCGTCATCTCGTCGAGTAGCGGCAATTCTTCGGCGCTGCCCAGCGCACGACCGGCGATGCAGGCATGCAGGCGGGCGACCATCAGGTCGACCTGCTGCGCGAAATCGGTGCCGAGGCGGTGGAAATTCTCCTGGGCATTCTGCAGCAACAGGATCGCCGTCGCCACCTCCATGGCCATGCCGTCGGAATGGCGCCTGGGGTCTTCAGCCAGCCATGCGGCGAGGGCGGCGAAGCCCTGGCCGAGGCGCTTGAGGTCGGTATGGCCGATTTCGTTGGCCAGCGATGCGCAAGCCTGCGCGTGCTGCTCGAAGGCGGGGAGGGCGTTCGAACTGCCGCTGCAGAACTTGTTCCATGACTCCTCGGTCGCCGCCAGCGTATCGCGCAGGCGACGCAAGGCGATGTCCTGCGGCGGGGACGTCACGACATCGCCCGATGCAGCGGGAATCAGGCCCGGCAAGCCGAAGAGCGACTGGACCTCGGCCACCAGCATGCTTTGCGTGGCCGGAGCGCAAGCCACCGCATAGAGGACGTCGCGCATGAGGCGCTCGGCGACATTGCGCGAGCCTTCCACGAGGCGGCGAATCTGGGTATCGATACGCGCCAGCAGTTGGCGGGTCTCGGGATCCGGTTCGCCGGAACGCCCGAACAGCGATTCCGTGAACGCCGTGGCCGCCCACCAGAAGGTACGGCCGCCCGGAGAATCCTGCGTCGCCTCGATATTGTCGAGCGCGGCGCGCATTTGTTCGAGCGCATCGTCAGGCTGCCCGGTATGTTTCATCCAGGACAACAGGCCGCGCTGGAAGCGGGAACGCTCCGCCTTGAGCAGGGTACGCAACTGCTCTGCCGACATCGGTGCCGCCGGCGCCTCGCGCCGGGCCGGACGCAAGGAAAGGTCGGGGAAGAAAAGGTCGCTCGGACTCGCCGGACCGAGGCCGCGCGCCCTTGACAGGGCATCGTAGGCCGGCAGCAGGCGCAGCGGCTGGTTCGGCTCGCCGGCAATCAGGTCGTCCAGGTACTTGCGCAGTGCGGCGATGGCCGACCCCAGCGTTACCGAAACCTCATGGCCGTACTGCGTACGCCCCTCCTCGATCGAGGCCAGCAGCGCCTCGAGCGACTCGGTGAGCTGGGTGACGCCGTCCAGGCCCACGATGGACAACGCACCGTGCACCTGATGAACATGGGTGCGGCCGAAGCGCAACTGCATCGGGTCATTGCCGGTCTCGTACTGCCCGAGCGCCTCCGCGGCGCGCGTCAGCGCAAGGTCGATCTCACCCTTGACCCAGGTGAGCGGGCCCAGATCGAATTCGCTCGCCGCGTTCATGACTTGCCGTTGGCCCTCAATCGACCTTGAAGCCGGCGACCGAACCCTTGAGTTCGGAAGCCAGTGCGTTCAGTTCCTCGACCGCCTCCGCGGTACGCTGCGTACCGGCCGTCGTCTGTTCGGTCACCGAGAGGATGTCCTGCATCAGCTGGGCGACCTGCGTCGCCGAATCGGCCTGCGTTTGCGTCGATGTCGAGATGCTCTGGATCAGCTCGGCAAGGTCGCGCGAGACCCGACCGATCTCGTTCAGCGCCTGGCCGGCGGCGTCGGACAGGCGCGCACCCTCGACCACGCCCTGGGTCGACTGTTCCATGGCGGACACCGCATCCTGCGTGTCGGTCTGAATGGTCTTCACGATGGCCGCGATCTGCTTGGTCGCCTCGCCGGAACGTTCGGCCAGTCGCTGCACTTCCTCGGCAACCACGGTAAAGCCGCGTCCGGCTTCGCCGGCGGAGGCCGCCTGGATCGCCGCGTTCAAGGCCAGCACGTTGGTCTGCTCGGTAATGTCCGAGATCAGCTCCACGATTTCACCGATTTCCTGCGAACTTTCACCGAGGCGCTTGATCCGCTTCGAAGTTTCCTGGATCTGGTTGCGGATTTCGTTCATGCCCTTGATCGAGTCTTCCACCGCCTGCGTACCCTTTTCCGCAGCGGACAGCGACTGGCGCGCCACCTGGGCCGACTGGAGCGCGTTCCCCGAAACCTCGCTCATCGAGCGCGCCATCTCGAGCGCCGACTGACCGGCATCCTGAATCTCGCGCGACTGGCGCTCGGCAGCGGCCAGCAATTCGCCGGAGGTCTGGCGGGCGATCTCGGTCGCCGAGGTCACGCGGTTCGCCGCATCGTTGATGCGACCGACGAGGAGGCGAAGTTCCTCGATGGTGTAGTTGATCGAGTCGGCGATGGCGCCGGTAATGTTCTCGCTCACCGTCGCCGTCGTGGTCAGGTCGCCGTCGGCGAGGTCGCCCAGTTCGTTCATCAGCTGCAGGATGGCGTCCTGGTTCTCGCGATTGAGCTGCTCGGAAGCGAGGCGCTGTTGCTCGGACTCCTCCGCACGGCGCCGGGTGTCCTCGAGGTAGACCTTGGCCAGCAGGGTCAGCACGGCAATGGCGAGCGCCACCAGGAAGACGAGGACCAGCGTCATCGTGCCGCCGCCCGAAAGCTCCTGCTGGTAGGCATTGGCCAGTTCGTCGGTGGCCTTGAGCAGCTCTTCCGAACCGCGGAAAATGCGCGCCCCGGCCTGCTTGGCCAGCACCAGGGGCTGCATGTTGCCGAGGATGGCACCGATCGCCGCCTGGTAGGACTTGAACGCCTTGTCCAGTTCCTCGAGCTTGGCGCGGGTATCGGAATCCCCCGAACCGCGGCCGAGGCCGGCAAGGATGTCGCGGAAGGCATTGACGTCCTTGCCGAGCAGGAAGGCGACTTCCGGGTTGATCTCGTCGCCGACGAGCAGTGCCGAGGCGTTCTTCGCCAGGCGCTGAGTCAGCATCACCAGCTGGTTGGCGGCCGCGATCTCCCGGGCGCTGGCGGAAGCCTGCAGTTTGAGCGCCGCCACCTGCTCGGTCAGCTCGAGGATGACCGGGTTCTCGTTGTCGATCGTGGCCACGCTCTTGCCGAGCGCGAGGAGGTTGGCTTCCTGTCCGATCACGACCA
>ERZ1645185.1339-NODE-1339-length-10069-cov-5.971340_pt1 | contig 10069 bp, 9 predicted proteins | sample MGYA00575351_ERZ1645185 | MGnify/ENA primary metagenome ERZ1645185 (study PRJEB40838, sample SAMN11284767) | freshwater sediment metagenome | isolation source: river sediment | host: Sediment | place: India: Jana village, Kanpur | collected 2015-12-17 ... | reverse complement strand
GGCAACCCAGCCCGCGTCGGGCATTCAAGGGGCCGTTTGAAAACCCTATGCGCCGAGGTCAGCAGCGGCATGCTCATCATCTGGCCTTGCATCGGGAAACCTCCGGACGGGTTCTGTTGAGCGGCGCGCACCTGCGCCAACGCGTTGCGCAGCAGCGCCATGGAAGGGACGACGGTTGCGCGGCGCTCAGATCGCCTTCACGAGTTCCGGCACGGCGGCGAACAGGTCGGCCTCGAGGCCGTAGTCGGCGACGCTGAATATCGGGGCCTCGGGGTCCTTGTTGATGGCCACGATCACCTTGCTGTCCTTCATGCCCGCCAAGTGCTGGATCGCCCCGCTGATGCCGCAGGCGATGTACAGCTGCGGCGCGACGATCTTGCCGGTCTGCCCCACCTGCCAGTCGTTCGGGGCGTAGCCCGCGTCCACCGCCGCGCGGCTTGCGCCCAGCGCGGCGTTGAGCTTGTCGGCCAGCGGCGTGAGCACCTCGTTGAACTTGTCCGACGAGCCCATCGCCCGCCCGCCCGAGACGACGATCTTGGCCGCCGTCAGCTCCGGCCGGTCGCTCTTGGCGATCTCGGAACCGACGTAGGCGCTCTTGCCGCTGTCGCCCACGGCGGCAACGCTGTCCACCGCGGCCGAGCCGCCCGCGCCCGCGGCGTCGAAGCCGGTGGTGCGCACGGTGATCACCTTCACCTTGTCGGCGCTCTGCACCGTCGCGATGGCGTTGCCGGCGTAGATCGGGCGCTCGAAGGTGTCCGGGCTCACCACCTTGGTGATGTCGCTGATCTGCGCGACGTCCAGCTTCGCTGCCACCCGCGGCGCGACGTTCTTGCCATGCGCCGTGGCGGGGAAGAGGACGTGGCTGTAGCTGCCGGCAAGGGCCAGCACCTGCGCCGCGACGTTCTCGGCGAGCTGCTCGCCGAGGCTCGCACCGTCGGCGTACAGCACCTTCGCCACGCCGGCGATCTGCCCAGCGGCCTGCGCCGCGCCGGCGGCGTTGTGGCCGGCCACGAGCACGTGGACCTCGCCGCCGCACTGGGAAGCGGCCGTCACCGTGTTCAGCGTCGCGCCCTTGAGCGCGCCGTGGTCGTGTTCGGCAATGACGAGGACGGCCATCATGCCTCCCGCCGGGCCGCCCCGAGGCAGGCCTGCGCCCCCGCGGGGGGCAGCGAACGGATGATGTGAGCGTAGGGGTGGTTCATTCCTAGATCACCTTGGCTTCGTTCTTGAGCTTGGCCACCAGCGTGGCCACGTCGGGCACCTTGACCCCGGCGCCGCGCTTGGGCGGCTCGCTGACCTTCAGCGTCTTCAGGCGCGGCGCCACGTCCACGCCCAGGTCGGCCGGCTTGAGCGTCTCCAGCGGCTTCTTCTTGGCCTTCATGATGTTGGGCAGCGTCACGTAGCGCGGCTCGTTCAGCCGCAGATCGGTGGTGACGACCGCCGGCAGCGTGACTTCCAACGTCTCCAGGCCGCCGTCCACCTCGCGCGTGACCTTGGCCTTGCCGCCCGCCACCTCCACCTTGCTGGCGAAGGTGGCCTGCGGAAGGTCCGCCAGCGCCGCCAGCATCTGGCCGGTCTGGTTGCAGTCGTCGTCGATCGCCTGCTTGCCCAGGATCACCAGGCCCGGCTGCTCCCGGTCCACCAGCGCCTTCAGAAGCTTGGCCACCGCAAGCGGCTGCAGTTCCTCGGCCGTCTCGACCAGGATCGCCCGGTCCGCGCCGATGGCCATCGCGGTGCGCAGCGTCTCCTGGCACTGCGCCACGCCGCACGACACCGCAATCACCTCCGTCGCCGCGCACTTCTCCTTCAGCCGCACCGCCTCCTCCACCGCGATCTCGTCGAAGGGGTTCATGCTCAGCTTTGCGCCGGCGAGGTCGATGCCCGTGCCGTCCGCCTTGACCCGCGCCTTGACGTTGTAGTCCAGCACGCGCTTCGTGCAGACCAGGATCTTCATGCGTTCGCTCCTTCGCCCCGCGGGGCGTTCAGGCCGCCGCGGCGGCGACTGCGGTCACGGCACGCGCCTCGCGCCGAGCTCTCGAGGTGGTCATCACGTGCGCCTCGCCTTCGATGACGACCGTGTCGCGCACGCGGCACACGGTGGCGAGCACCGCGCGCGCGCGCGCCGTGTCCACCGACTCGACGGTGACGGTGGCATGCACGGTGTCGCCCGGCCGCACCGGCGCCTTAAATCGCAGCTGCTGGCCGAGGTACACGGTGCCGGGCCCGGGCAGCCGGTTGGCCACCGCGGCGGAGATCACGCTCGCGGTCAGGAAGCCGTGCGCGATGCGCCCGCCGAACGGGGAGGCGGCGGCGAACTCCTCGTTCAGGTGGACGGCGTTGTTGTCGCCGGACACGCCGGCGAACAGCACGATGTCCGCCTCGGTGATGGTCTTCGAGAAGGTCGCGGTCATGCCGGGCCGCAGGTCCTCGATGTCATGGCCGTTCATCTCGTTCATGGAGCAGTCCTCGTTCGGTCGTTCGGTTCGGGCACGGGCCGGCCGCTTCAGAGCTGGCCGGCGCCGAGCGCGAGCGTGGATGCCGCGCCGTGCAGCACAACCTCGCGCAGCGCCGCGGCGTGCGGCAGCAGGTGCAGCGCGAAGTGCAGCGCGGTGCCGCGCTTCGCATTGAGGAAGTCGGCATCGGCGCTGCCGCTGGCAATCTGGGTGGTCGCGGCGTCGGCCGCGCGCGTCATCAGCCAGCCGCCGATCACCGTGCCGGCCAGCCACAGGAAGGGCACGGCGGCGGCCGCGGCCTCGCGCGGGCCGAGCGCCAGCAGGCCCTCGGTGGCGTCGGCGAGCGCCTGCACGCCGCGCTCGAGCGAGCCGCGCAGCGTGCCGATCAGCGCATCGTCGTGGCCGGCGAGCGCCGCGGCGTCGCTGCGCATCTGCGCGATCAGGCGGTGCATCACGGCGCCGCCGTCGCGGGCGATCTTGCGGCCGATCAGGTCGTTGGCCTGGATGCCGGTCGTGCCTTCATAGATCGTGGTGATGCGCGCGTCGCGCTGGTGCTGGGCCGCGCCGGTCTCCTCGATGAAGCCCATGCCGCCGTGCACCTGCACGCCGGTGGCGGTGACGAGCTGCGCGCCCTCGGTGCACCAGCCCTTGACCACCGGGATCAGCAGGTCCACCAGCGCCTGCGCGGCGGCGCGCTGGCCCGCGTCGGCGTGACCGCGCGCGCGGTCCATCTGGCCGGCCGCGTAGTAGGCCAGGGCGCGCTGTGCCTCGGTGCGCGCCTTCATGTCCATCAGCATGCGGCGCACATCGGGGTGGCCGACGATGGTGCGGTCCGACTCGCCCTCGCGGCCGAGCGTCCTGCCCTGCACGCGGTCGAGCGCATAGGCGCGCGCCTGCTGGTAGGCGCGCTCGGAGATCGCCACGCCCTCCAGCCCGACGTTCAGCCGCGCGTGGTTCATCATCGTGAACATGCACGCGAGGCCCTGGTTCTCCTCGCCCACCAGGTAGCCGACCGCGCCCGGGCCCTCGCCGAAGCTCATCACTGCGGTCGCGCTCGCGCGGATGCCCATCTTGTGCTCGATCGACGCGCACACGAGGTCGTTGCGCGCGCCCAGGCGGCCCTCGTCGTCAACGAGGAACTTGGGCACCAGGAACAGCGAGATGCCCTTCACGCCCGGTGGCGCGTCGGGCAGGCGCGCCAGCACGAGATGGACGATGTTCTCGGCCATGTCGTGCTCGCCCCAGGTGATGAAGATCTTGGTGCCGCTCACGCGGTAGTGCTCGCCCTCGGGAACGGCCTTGGTGCGCAGCGCCGCCAGGTCGGAGCCGGCCTGCGGCTCGGTGAGGTTCATCGTGCCGGTCCAGCGGCCCTCCACCATCGCGGGCAGGAAGCGCGCCTTCAGCGCGTCGGTGCCGTGGTGCGCGATCGCCTCCACCGCGCCGAGCGTGAGCATCTGGCACAGGCTGAACGCCATGTTCGACGCCTTCCACATCTCCAGCACGGCGGTGGACAGCAGCGTGGGCATGCCCTGGCCGCCGAACTCGGCGGACGCGGGCATGCCGTTCCAGCCGGTCTCGCAGAAGCTCGCGTAGGCCTGCTTGAAGCCGTCGGCGGTGGTAACGGTGCCGGCGTCCCAGCGGTTGCCCTGGCGGTCGCCGGGCTGGTTGAGCGGCGCCAACACCTCGGCGGCGAACTTGCCGGCCTCGTCGAGGATGGTGTCGACGAGGTCGGGCGTCACCTCCTCGAAGCCGGGCTGGGCGAGCACGGCGTCCAGGCCGCCGATCTCCTTCATCGTGAACAGCATCTCGCGCGTCGGGGCGGCGTAGCTCATGGCAACTCTCCGTGGGCGGTTTCGGGTGGCGCGGGGCGGGCGGGCGTCAGTCCTGCTCGTCCTGCTCGTCGCGGCGCGCGCCGCGCAGCGCGAGCAGTTCGCCGACCAGGCCGCGCCGGAACGCCAGCACGCAGACGACGAAGATCGCGCCCATGATCACGGTGACCCAGGGGCCGACCTTGTCGGCCAGCTCGTTCTCGAGCGTGACGATCACCAAGGCCCCCGCGGCCGGGCCGAGCAGCGTCCCCAGGCCGCCGAGCAGCGTCATCAGCACCACCTCGCCGCTCATGTGCCAGTGCACGTCGGTCAGCGAGGCGAGCTGGAACACGATGGCCTTGAGCGCGCCCGCCGTGCCCGCCAGCGCCGCGGAGATCACGAAGGCCAGCAGCTTGTAGCGGTGCACGTCGTAGCCGAGCGAGATCGCGCGCGGCTCGTTCTCGCGGATCGCCTTCAGCACCTGGCCGTAGGGCGAATGCACGGTGCGGCGGATCAGCCAGAAGGCGGCTGCGAACACCGCCAGCACGAAGTAGTACATCGCGTGGTTGTCGCCCAGCTCCACCAGGCCGAACAGGCGGCCGCGCGGCACGCCCTGCAGGCCGTCCTCGCCGCCGGTGAAGGGCAGCTGCAGCGCGATGAAGAACACCAGCTGCGCGAGCGCGAGCGTGATCATCGTGAGATAGATGCCCGAGCGGCGGATGGCGAGCCAGCCGAACACGCCCCCCATCGCCGCCGCCACCGCGGTGCCGGCGAGGATGGCGAGCTCGGGCGTGAGGCCCACGTGCTTGGCGAGCCCGGCGCACACGTAGGCCGAGCCGCCGAAGAAGGCCGCGTGGCCGAACGACAGCAGCCCCGCGTAGCCGAGCAGCAGGTTGAACGCGCAGGCGAACAACGCGAAGCACAGCACCTTCATCAGGAAGGTGGGGTAGATCGCCCACGGGGCGGCCAGCGCGAGTACGACGGCCACGCTCCAGCCGAGCAGGTGGCGGTTGGAGTGCGCCGCGGCGCGCGGCGCGGCGGCGGGGTGCGTAACGGGGGAGTTCATGCGGCGTCTCCGTGCCGGTCAGGCCTGCTTGCCGAAGAGGCCGGCGGGGCGGAAGAGGAGCACGACGATCATGATCACGAAGATCACGACCGCCGACGCCTCGGGGTAGACGACCTTGGTCAGGCCCTCGACGAGGCCGAGGCCGAGGCCGGTGACGATGGAGCCGGCGATCGAGCCCATGCCGCCGATCACGACGACGGCGAACACCACGATGATCAGGTTCGAGCCCATCACCGGGTTCACCTGCATCACCGGCGCGGCCAGCACGCCGGCGAACGCGGCGAGCGCGACGCCGACGCCGTAGGTGGCGGTCACCAGCACCGGCACGTTGATGCCCAGCGCCTGCACGAGCTGCGGCTTCTCGGTGGCCGCGCGCAGCGTGGCGCCGAGCGGCGTGCGCTCGATCACGTACCAGGTGCCCGCGCACACCGCGATCGACGCCACCACCACCCAGCCGCGGTACAGCGGCATGAACATGAAGCCGAGGTCGATGCCGCCCTGCAGCTGCTCCGGCGGCGGGTACGACGAGCCCGAGACGCCGAAGAAGTAGCGGAACACGCCCTCGGCGATGAGCGCCAGGCCGAAGGTGAGCAGCAGGCCGTACAGGTGATCCAGCTTGTACAGGTGCCGCAGCATGCTGCGCTCGACCACGACGCCGAGCACGCCCACCACCAGCGGCGCGACGGCCAGCGCCAGCCAGTAGTTCAGGCCCAGGTGCTCGAGCCCCAGCAGGGCCACGAACGCGCCGATCATGTACAGCGCACCGTGGGAGAAGTTGATGATGTTGAGCAGGCCGAAGATCACGGCCAGCCCGAGGCTCAGCACGGCGTAGAACGATCCGTTGATGAGCCCGAGCAGCAGCTGGCCGAACAGGGCCTGCGAAGTGATGCCGAACAGGGTCATGGGTCTCCCCCAGTGTGGGTGCGCGGTCGGCCGCGCCCGCCGCGAGCCGGCGGCTCGCACCCGGGCACGGCAGCGGGCGGCTTACTTCTTCTTGACCAGCGGGCAGGTGCTCGCCGCCAGCGGCTGGAACGCCTCGGCCGCCGGGATCGTGGCGCGCACGTGGTAGTAGTCCCAGGGCACGGTGGACTCGGCCGGCTTCTTCACCTGCAGCAGGTACATGTCGTGCACCAGGCGGCCGTCGTCGCGGATCGTTCCGTTCTTCGCGAAGAAGTCGTTCACCGGCGTCTTCTTCATCTGCGCCATCACCTTGCCGGTGTCGTCGGTGCCCGCCGCCTTCACCGCCTTCAGGTAGTGCATCACCGAGGAGTACTGGCCGGCCTGCACCATCGTCGGCATGCGCTTGTGCTGGTCGAAGAAGCGCTTGGACCAGGCACGGGTCTGGTCGTTGAGGTTCCAGTAGAAGCCTTCGGTCAGGTACATGTTCTGGGTGTTCTTCAGGCCCAGCGAATGCACGTCGGTGATGAAGACCAGCAGGCCGGCAAGCGACTGCTTGGGCGTGATGCCGAACTCGGCCGCCTGCTTGATCGAGTTGATCGTGTCGCCGCCGGCGTTGGCCAGGCCGATGATCTGCGCGCCAGAGCCCTGCGCCTTGAGCAGGAAGGACGAGAAGTCCGAGCCCGGAAACGGGTGGCGCACCGAGCCGAGCACCTCGCCGCCGTTGGCCTTCACGACCTCGCTCGCGTCCTTCTCGAGCGAGTGGCCGAAGGCGTAGTCGGCGGTCAGGAAGAACCACTTCTTGCCGCCGGTCTTCGTCACCGCCTTGGCGGTGCCGTTGGCCACCGCGTAGGTGTCGTAGGTCCAGTGCACGGTGACGTCGTTGCAGTCCTCGTTGGTGACGCGGGTGGAGGCGGCGCCCGAGACCAGCGCGATGCGGTTCTTCTCCTTGGCGATCTTCTGCACCGCGAGCGCCACCGAGGTGGTGACGAGCTCGCTCGCCACGTCGACCTTCTCGCGCTCGAACCACTCGCGCGCCTTGTTGGCGGCGATGTCGCCCTTGTTCTGGTGGTCGGCCGAGACCATCTCGATCTTGAACGCGGGCTTCTCGGCCGCGATGAAGTCGTCGATGGCCATCTGCGTGGCGATCACGGTGCCCTTGCCGGCCACGTCGGAGTAAACGCCGGACAGGTCGGTCAGCACGCCGATGCGTACCACGTTGTCCGAGATCTGGGCCTGCGCGGGGCCGAAGGCGGCAGCGAGGGCGGCCGCGAGCGCGAGGGAGGTGAACTTCATGCGGAGTCTCCTGAGTGGAAGGTCGGTTTCGGGTATCGGTCCGGGCGGTCGCCGGCGTGGCAGCCGCCCGCTGGCGGCGCGTCAGACGCCCAGCAGTTCGTGCAGCAGTTCGGTCTTGTCGGCGAGCTCGTCCTGGTGCACGGTGGCCACGATGCGGCCGTGCTCGAGCACGTAGTGGCGGTCGGCCAGCGGCGCGGCGAAGCGGAAGTTCTGCTCCACCAGCACGATCGTGTAGCCGCGGCCCTTCAGCAGGCGGATCACCTCGCCGAGCTTCTTGACGATCACCGGCGCCAGGCCCTCGGTGATCTCGTCGAGCAGCAGCAGCCGCGCGCCGGTGCGCAGGATGCGCGCCATGGCGAGCATCTGCTGCTCGCCGCCGGACAGCCGCGTGCCCGGGCTGTTGCGGCGCTCGTGCAGGTTGGGGAAGACCTCGTAGATCTCGTCGATCGTCATGCCGCCGGAGCGCACCACCGGCGGCAGCATCAGGTTCTCCTCGGTCGTCAGGCCGGAGAAGATGCCGCGCTCCTCCGGGCAGAAGCCCACGCCGAGGCGCGCCACGCGGTGCGGCGCCATGCCCACCAGCTCGCGGCCGTTGAACATGACCGAGCCGCTGCGCCGCCCGACCAGGCCCATCACCGACTTCAGCGTGGTCGAGCGCCCGGAGCCGTTGCGCCCGAGCAGGGTGACGAGCTCGCCCTCGGCCACGCGCAGGTCGATGCCGTGCAGCACGTGCGACTCGCCGTAGAAGGCGTGCAGGTCGGTGATGCGCAGCATCTCGTTGCCCGACGCCGGCTGCGTGGCCGCGTCCGCGCGGCGCCGTTCGATCGTGGCGCTCATGCCTCCACTCCCACGTAGGCCTCGAGCACGCGCGGGTCCTTCGACACCTCGGCGTACGGCCCTTCGGCGAGGATCTCCCCGCGTTGCAGCACGGTGATGCGGTCGCACAGCTTCTCGACCACCGACAGGTTGTGTTCCACCATCGCCACCGTGCGCTTGGCGGCGACGCGCTTGATGAGCTCGGCCACGCGGTCCACGTCCTCGTGGCCCATGCCCTGCGTCGGTTCGTCCAGCAGCATCAGCGCCGGGTCGAGCGCCAGCGTGGTGGCGATCTCGAGCGCGCGCTTGCGTCCGTAGGGCATCTCCACCGCCAGCGTGCGCGCGTAGTGCGCCAGGTCCACCTGCTCGAGCAGGTGCATGGCCTCCGCGTCGAGCTGGCGCAGCGTGCGTTCGGAGCGCCAGAAGTGGAACGAGGTGCCGAGCCGGCGCTGCAGCGCCACGCGCACGTTCTCCAGCGCCGTCATGTGGCCGAAGGTCGCCGAGATCTGGAACGAGCGGATCACGCCGCGCCGCGCGATCTGCGCCGGCTCGTCGTCGGTGATGTCCGTGCCGTCGTAGAAGATCCGTCCGCGCGTGGGCTGGAGGAACTTGGTCAGCAGGTTGAAGACGGTGGTCTTGCCCGCGCCGTTTGGCCCGATCAGCGCATGGATCGTGCCGCGCCGGATCTTCAGGTTCACGTCCTGCACGGCCGCGAAGCCCTTGAACTCCTTGGTCAGGCCGCGCGTCTCGAGGATGATGTCGGATGCCATCGCGTGCCTCACTCGATCGCGCTGGCGGACTTGACCCGCTCGCGCAGCTGGAACTTCTGGATCTTGCCGGTGGAGGTCTTCGGCAACTCGCCGAACACCACCCGCTTGGGCACCTTGAAGCGCGCCAGCTGCGAGCGGCAGAACTCGATCACCTCGGCCTCGGCGGCCTGCGCGCCGGGCTTGAGCTCGACGAAGGCGCAGGGCACCTCGCCCCACTTGGCGTCGGGCAGTGCCACCACGGCGGCGAGCATCACCGCGGGGTGGCGGTGCAGCACGTCCTCGACCTCGATCGACGAGATGTTCTCGCCGCCGGAGATGATGATGTCCTTGCTGCGGTCCTTGATCTTCACGTAGCCGTCGGGGTGCATCACCGCCAGGTCGCCGGTGTGGAACCAGCCGCCGGAGAAGGCCTCCTCGGTGGCGCTCGGGTTCTTCAGGTAGCCCTTCATCACCACGTTGCCGCGGAAGAAGATCTCCCCGATGGTCTCGCCGTCGGCGGGCACCGGCTGCAGGGTGTCGGGGTCGAGCACGGCGATGGCCTGCTGCAGCGGGTAGGCCACCCCCTGACGGCCGTTCAGGCGCGCGCGTTCCTCGGCCGGCAGCGCGTCCCAGCCTTCCTGCTTGGCGCAGACGGCGGCGGGGCCGTACACCTCGGTCAGCCCGTAGACGTGGGTCAGCGCGATGCCCGCGGCCTCGCAGCCCTCGATCACCGCTGCCGGCGGCGCGGCGCCGGCGATCAGCCCCTGCACGGTGTGCTTCAGCGTGTCGCGCAGCGCGGCCGGCGCGTTGATCAGCATGCTGTAGACGATCGGCGCGCCGCACAGGTGGCTGACGCGGTGCTCGGTGAGCAGCGGGAAGATCAGCGCCGGGTCCACGCGCCGCAGGCACACGCTGGTGCCGGCCACCAGCGCCATGGTCCACGGGAAGCACCAGCCGTTGCAGTGGAACATCGGCAGCGTCCAC
>ERZ1645185.1338-NODE-1338-length-10071-cov-3.922923_pt1 | contig 10071 bp, 4 predicted proteins | sample MGYA00575351_ERZ1645185 | MGnify/ENA primary metagenome ERZ1645185 (study PRJEB40838, sample SAMN11284767) | freshwater sediment metagenome | isolation source: river sediment | host: Sediment | place: India: Jana village, Kanpur | collected 2015-12-17 ... | reverse complement strand
AAAATAGCAGATTTGGCTGCCCTTCCATTTGGCAACTGGCAAACCGCTTATGCCATAGCCCTGCTGGTGCCGGCAGCTGTCCGCGAAATTTCCTGCCAGGTATCCATGATGGCCGCTGCCAGCATTTGCTTTTCCTGCTTGCCGAGGTCTGCGGCATTGTGCACGGAAAACTCAAATTGCTGACCACTCTCCTTGTCGTGAATGGTCACAGTGTTGTTGGCCAGGCTGAGGTCGGCTTTCAAGGTCCCTTCAGTCCATACCGTCCAGTAATTACCCTGCTTGCGGTCGGCCACCAGGTTGAACAGGCAGGAACCATACAGGTTGTTTACCGTAACCAAAGAGGGGTTGAACAAGTGTGGCCTGATTTGTACCACCTGGTGCAGCGGGGCGCCAATGCGCACATACCAGTCTTCTGCGTTCAATTTGATGTCGATGGGAAAAGCGAAAACTTCGCTCTGCAACTGTAATTCCTTGTAGATGGCCATGACTGTAAATTATCAGCCTAATGTTACCAAATTGTTACCACGCTGGAGGTAACAGAAATCACTTTTCCACAATCAAGGTTTGCGGTGACGAGAAAGCTGAAATGACAGAGGCCCATCTACCCCCTACCCGATACCCTCCAGGAAATCATAGAGGGAGGTATCGGTGGTGAGCCCCAGTTTCTTGCGCAGGCGGTACCGGCCTATTTCCACCCCACGGATGGAGATATTGAGCAGCTGCGCAATCTCCTTTGAAGACATTTTCAACTGCAGGTAGGCACACAGTTTCAGGTCATTCACCGTCAGCACCGGGTAGCGTGCTTTCAGCTTCTTGAGAAAACCGTTGTTCACTTCATCAAACGAAGCCGCAAAGCGATCCCAATCCGAATTGTTCCTTTCAATTTCGGTAAGCAGGTTGATGGCTTTTTTGATGTCGATATTGGTGGGGTTCGTTTTGTACAACCGCTGCAATTCTTCCTTCACCTTGGTCAGCGCATCGGTGCGCTCCACCAGGTGCATGGTGGATTCTGCCAACTCCTTGTTTTTGTAAACCACTTCGTTGGCCAGTTTTTCATTTTGCAGGCGCATGATCTCCTTTTCGTTGTGCTCCAGTTCCAGCTGGTGCAGGATGCGCAACTGCTCCTGTTTTTCCTCAAATTTCTGCTGTTGCCTGGCCAGCCTTTTTTTGTGCCAGTACCGCATGGCATACCCCAAGCCTGCCAGCAGCAAACCATACACGAGGTAGGCATAAATGGTACGATGCCAGGGCGGATTGATGCTGAAGGTGTACAATACCCGCTCCGTTTCGGCGCCGAGGTTGCTCCGCACTTTTACCTTGAACTTGTAACGTCCAAATGGCAGGTTGGTATAATCCTTCTCTGTCTTTAGCGACCATTTGCTCCAATCGGTCTCGTACCCTTCCAGCATGTAGCTGTATTCAACGTTGTCCTGGTAACCAAAGGCGGGCGAACTGTATTCAAAGTGAATGGAATTGAAACGGTAGGGCATGCTCCCACCCTGCACCAGTATTCCTGCAGGGAGTCCGCCCGACATACTGGCAAATCCTTCCGACACCAGGCTGTCCGCTTTTCCCAACACCCGTACAGCCGACAACAACAGCGAAGGCGTCCGTTTGCTGCGCAGGTATTTTTCAAGGTTGATATGAATGACGCCGCGTTCCGAACCCACAAAAATGTTTTGCGGATTGAAGGGCAGCACGTTTTCAAATCCCGAAAGGATCTGCCCCGTCACTTCCGGGAAGTAGGTGACCGTGAAGCCACTGCTGCTGCCTGCTTTGGGTACCAATACCCCCAGTCTTTTCCCGGAAACGAACCAGATATTGCCGTCGGTATCCTCTTTCAGGTAGCGCACCGGGGTGGCTCCCAATGCCGGCCATAAAAAAGCCGATCGTACAAATTTGTTTTGCTGCTTGTCAAATTCATACACCCCCTGGTCGGTGGCAAATACCACACGGTTCCTGATACTGAACACATGGTTGTCGAGGGCCGAAGGGAGACCTTCTTTTTCGGTATACAATTGGTGGGTGTAGGAAGTGAAATCGGGCGACAATTGTATCCGGTAAATGCCTCGGTAAGGGTGCGATGCCCAAATGGACTGCTCATTATCAATGGCAATGAAGCGAAAGGATTCCTTGATCCCTGCCATGTTGGGAAAAGCGGTGAAACGGTTATCGGCAAACTGCAGCCGCTTGAGCCCGAAATAGTTTCCGACCAGCACATTATCGGCAGGCATTACCGTACTCAACGGTACAAAGGACCAGGAAGCTTCCGGCGAAATTTTTGAAGCCACATCGTTGTTGACGACAAAAGTGCCTTCATTATGGGCCATCAGCAATTGCTGGTTGATCTCTTCAAAATGGTATACCAGGCCATCGCTGCCTTTTACAAATTGAAAGTTGGCCTGCCAGAAAGCAAGGTCCCTGTCGGTATCAGCCAATGGCACCGAGTAGGCGCCATAAGAGGTGCCCAGGTACAAATGCCCGTTGTGCACCATGGTGGCATAGCCCGAAAGCTCATATGTCTTATTCGGCCTGATGAATTTGACCGGTGCGTTGTAGGCAATCATGCTGATGCCATGGTTGAGGCCGGTCCACAAGTTGCCGTCCTTGTCAATGAACAAACTGAGGATACTGTTGTCGAGCAAACCCTCGTTGATCGAAAGGCGCTGGATGAGTTTCCCGTCTTTACGAACCACATAAAGACCTTCGCTGGAAGTACCCACCACAAACTCTTCTTCATTCAGGCCTTCCATGGCAAATGTGTTTCCGGCCACCTGGGTCAGGCTGCCTTTTTTTACAAGGCCGGCCCGGGTAAACTCATACAACTGGTTCTGGATGGTGGCCAGCAAGGCATCGTTTTTAGAAATGACCATGGCCCCCTGGATGGCATCGTCGCTCACCAATCCGCCATTGGGCACAGGCACCCATTTGCCCCCCGCCAACTGGTACAGGCCTTCGCGGCTGTCCTGCGCAAGCAGGAAGTCATCAAAAGCTTTGAGGTACAGCCATTCATGCGGAGCCCGGTACACTTTCACCGCATTGTTCAGCCATTCAAAAATGCGATCAGAGGTCCTGAAGTACACCGCATCCCCCTTGGTTTCTATGTCCCAAACATCGGCGAAAGAACGCTCCGCCGCAGGGATGAATTCGAGCAGGGAATGGTACCGCAGGAAACCGGTTTTATCGGCCTCGAAATACCCGGCCTCTCCCTGGCCTCCCACATACACCCGGCCGCTTTTGTGCGCCACTACCGAACGCATGATGGTCTTATTGGGCAGGGGAAACAATTTCCAATACGAGCCGTCGAACGTGAGCAACCCCTCGTTGTTGGCAAAGTACATCCTGCCGCCGGCGTCCTGGTCTATTTCCCAGGTCTGGCTGCCCGCCTTAAAGTCGGTTTGCTTGAAATTGCGAATGAGCGGCAGGCCAATGGTGTTTTGAGCACCCACCAGCCCCGGAACCAATGCAATCACCACCAACAGTACAAGCATTCGCATAATTAAAGATAGGCAAGTCGCCTGATGTAGTAATGATGTAGTTTTCGATTATTGATTTTCAATTGTTTATTAGTATTTGATGTAGTGTTGTAGCCCCACTTTTTTTCAGGCCGGCAGGCAACGGTGCTAGATTTGGCTTCCGGTTATTTAACTCCGGATATCCAACTAAATCTTTCTTGCTTATGAAAAAGACATTGCGCTTTTCTGGCCTTAGCTTGATCATGTTGCTTTGGGTGGCCTGGGCAACAGCACAAAACAAAACCATTACTGGTAAAGTCACCGACGACAAGGGGGCTGCCATTTCCAAGGCCTCCATCATTGCCAAGGGCACATCCCTCGGCACCTCCACTTCCGATTCCGGACAGTTTAGCCTACAGGTTCCCGTCTCCACCAAAACCCTGGTGATCTCAGCCATTGGCTTTGAAACACTGGAAGTGGGAGCAGGCACTGCCTATCTCAACATCAGCCTGGTGCCGGCGACCGGCAAACTGGACGAAGTGGTAGTGATAGGTTATGGTACCCAAAAAGTAACCAAAGTATCGGGCGCCATTGCCACCGTAAAGGGTGCGGAAATTGAAAAATACCGCCCGGTAAGAACGGAAGATGCCCTCCAGGGTCGTGCTTCCGGTGTAACCGTGGTAAGCCCGGGTTCACCAGGCGCCAAACCTACCGTACTCATCCGGGGCATCCCCTCATACAGCGGCACCGACCCGATAGTGGTAGTGGATGGCAACATCCAAACCCTGGACGACCTCAACTCCATCAACGCGGCCGATATTGAATCCGTAAACGTATTGAAAGACGCCGCCACCACTTCTATATATGGAGTGAAGGGCGGAAACGGTGTCATCCTCGTGACCACCAAATCGGGACGCAAAAACCAGAAAACTGAATTCGTTTACAATGGCCTGTATGGCATCCAGGAAGTGCAGCGCACCATTGGCGTACTCAATGCTACGGAATACGCGGCCATTGCCAACGAAGGCAGCGTAGCCTCTGGTGGCAACCTCATTTTCCCCGACATCTCTCAACTGGGCGTAGGCACCAACTGGCAGGACCAGATCTTTAAAACCGCACCTACCCAGCAACATGCGCTTACCGCCCGGGGCGGAAGCGAGAAAATGTCTTATTTCTTGTCGGGCGCCTACCTCAGCCAGGATGGCATTGTGGGCGGCGGTGACAAGTCTTTTTTCAACCGCGTAACCGGTACCGCCAACCTGAATTTCGACCTGACGAAAAAACTCCGTTTCATTACGAACACCAGTTATGTAAACATCAAAGGCGCCGGTATTCCTGAAAACGCCATCAACGGGGTCATTTCCAATGCCCTCAACTTCGACCCCACTGTCCCTGTTTACAACCAGGTGCCCAACACCTACGGCAGGTACAGCACCAGCAACCTGATCTTGTCGGAGATCATCAACCCCTTGACACAGTTGGATGATACTTACAACGAATCCAACACCAACAAGTGGTACGGCAAGCTGGAACTGCAATACGACATCCTCAAGAACCTGAAAGTGACCTCCCGCTTTGGATATACCTACACCAATATCGCCGGAAAGAGCTTCAACCCATTGTCGTACTACGGTGCCGGTCACATCAATTCAACGCTCAATTCGGATGGCACGCCCCGCATAGGTGCGCACAACAGTGTGAGCGAATACAAGACCAACTTCTTCAATTATGTATGGGAAACCTTCGGCAACTACCATTTCAAAATAGCCGAAGACCACGATTTTGATGCCGTACTGGGTGTTTCAATGTCAAGGAACACCGGCAGTTCGCTCAATGGTTCACGCCAGGATGTGCCCTTCAACTCCTGGGATTTCGCCGACATTTCCGCTGCTACCGGCATTGCCCCCAACTCCGGGCTCGATGTAGGCTCCTGGCAGTTTGAAAGAAGGAATATTTCCTACTTCGGCCGCCTGAACTATGATTACAAAGGACGCTACCTCGCCTCCTTCACCGCCCGCCGCGATGGCTCTTATGCTTTTGGTGTGGACAACAGGTTTGCCAACTTCTTCGCCGGTTCTGCCGGATGGGTAGTTTCCAATGAGAACTTCTACAAATCGAAATTCTTCAACTACCTGAAACTGCGGGCCAGCTATGGCGCTACCGGTAATGAAAACGTATCGCCACAATTCCAGCGCATTTCTACGCTCATCTACAGTTATGGACTGGGCCAGAATGCCGGCTACTCTTTTGGCAACGAACCTACTTCCATCGGCGCCACCATTGCTTCGTTCAAAAACGACGCCCTGGCATGGGAAAAGCAGTTGCAGCTCAACGTTGGCTTCGACGTACGCTTTTTCAAAAACAAGTTCTCCCTGAGCGCCGACTATTTCCAGCGTGACATCAGCGGCCTGCTGTTCACGCCTACCTTGTCGCTCTACCTCGGCACCGCGGCATTGCCTACCGCCAACATTGGCACCACCAAAACAACCGGTGTTGACCTGAACCTTGGCTACACCGATGTGATTGGCAAGAACCTGAAGCTGAACACCTACGTCACCTTCACCACTGCCAAGAACCTGGTAACCGAAACCAACAACGGCCTGATTACGGGTGGGTATTACGGCATCCCCAGCCAGAGCATCACCCGCTTTGAGAAAGGCTTCCCTCCCGGCTACTTCTTCGGTTGGAAAACAGATGGCCTCTTTCAAAACAGCAACGACATCAAGAACAGCGCTACACAACCCGGCGCCCAACCCGGCGACATCCGCTTTGTGGACGTGAACAACGATGGCGTGATCAATGCCGACGACCGCACCCAGATTGGCAATCCTTTCCCCGATTTCACCATGGGATGGGGCCTTACCCTGGAATACAAAGGATTTGACTTCACCTCCTTCGTTTACGCCTCTGTAGGCAACGATGTATACCGTGCTTACGAACGCAACCTGGCACTGACCAACAAGTTCAGGAACGTGCTGGGCCGCTGGACCGGCGAAGGCAGTACCAACGACGCCAGGACTCCCCGCAACACTTTCATCGACGACAACCTGAATGCCCGTGCATCTGACCGCTATGTAGAAGACGGATCGTTTGTGAAGATCAAGGACCTGCAGGTGGGCTACACTTTCTCGCCCAAAACACTGCAGAGCCTCAAGCTGAGCAGGATACGTGTATTTGCGCAGGTTAAAAATGCCTTCACCTTCACCAGCTACAGCGGCTTCGATCCCGAGATTTCCGGGGGCATTTTTGAAACAGGCATTGACCGCGGTATCTATCCGCAGGCCCGTACTTATTCACTGGGTGTCGATCTGAAATTCTAAGACTTCAAAAACATGGTTATGAAATTATCATTCAAAATATACAGCACCGTTGCACTGGCAGCCTTGTTGGCTTCGTGCAGCAAGTTCATCGACTACGATCCCGTTGAGGATTTTCAAATCACTGCCGACAACTTCTTCACTACCCCCGACGATTTCCAGAAAGCGGTAGTAGGCACCTACTCTCCCCTGCAATGGATATGGGCCGACGTGGTGATTGGCGATGTGGCCAGCGACAACTCGGTTTCCGGTGGCGAAAACGCAACCGACCAGATTGGCTTCCAGCAGATAGATGACTACCAGATCGTAGCCAACAACAGCTACCTCACCGAAACCTGGAAAGCCTGCTACGAAGGCATCAACCGGGCCAACTGGGCAGAAGAAAACAAAAGCAAGCTCGACTTCAACGGCAAGGAAGCTTTGTACGGCGAAGTGTATTTCCTGCGGGCTTTCTACTACTTCGAACTGGTAAGATTCTTCGGCGATGTGCCATTGTTTGTTGACCGTCGTTTGTCGGCTTCCGATTCACGCCAGTTGCAGCGGGCGCCCAAGGCAGAAGTGTACAAGCAGATTGAAGCCGACCTCAACAAGGCCATCCTGGTACTGCCGGTGAGCAACCCGCAAAAAGGACGCGTTACCAAGTATGCCGCACAGGCATTACTGGGCAAGGTATACTTGTACCAGAACAAATTCAATGAGGCCGCCGCCATGCTCGAAAACGTGATCAGCGGACCGTTCTCGTTGGTAGCCGACTTCAATTCCATCTTCCTGCAGGGTGGTGAGAACGGACCCGAATCTGTGTTCGAGATCCAGTACTCCAACGTGAGCCCCTTCTTCGATTGGTCGAACCCCGGCCGCGGACAGGGCAACCTCGCCGTGCAGGTATGCGGTGTCAGGAACATTACCGGCAGCAGCCCCTACGCACAAGGCTGGAGCACCAACCTGCCCACCAGGAACCTCGCCGACGCTTTTGAAGCTGGCGACAAGCGCAAAGCCGCTACCATCCTCGACATTGAAGCCTTTAAGAACGCCAACCCTCAGTTCAACATCACTTACCTCGTAGCACCTTTCAAAAACACGGGCCTGTACAACCACAAGTACCATCCCCGCAAAGGCGAAACTTCAGGACAGATAGAACTGAACTACCTCAACAATTTCCGCACCATCCGCTTTGCCGATGTGTTGCTGATGGCCGCTGAAGCCCACAACCGCAAGAGCAGCCCGGATGACGCAAAGGCTCAGTCTTACCTCAACAGGGTACGCCAGCGTGCCTTCGGCGACAACAACCACAACGTTACCCTCGCCGGCACTGCCCTCCGCGATGCCATCTGGAACGAAAGAAGACTGGAACTGGCCATGGAAGGCGACCGCTTCTTCGACCTGGTACGCACCGGCAAAGCCGCCACTACCATCGCCGGCTTCAAGACCGGTAAAAATGAATTGTTCCCCATACCGCAACAGGAAGTTGATATATCGGGGCTCACTCAAAACCCCGGCTATTGATTCATTTTAAAACCGCTTATTATGAACAAGATCAAAATATTATCTGGCTTCCTGGCCCTGCTGTTTGTACTGGCAGGTTGCAAAAAGGAACTGAACGATGACCTTTCATTTGTATCCACCGATACAAACCCGGCCAAGTTGTCGGCCATGTACCGCATAGCGCAGGACAACAGCGGCCTTGTAACCATTACCCCCAATGGCGAAGGACTGGCCTACACATTGGTTTATTTTGGCGACGGCACCGCCACCCCGGAAAAAGCACTGCCGGGCCAGGGTGTACAACACAAGTATGCCGAAGGCAACTACAGCGTAAAGCTGCGTGGCGTGAGTGTTACCGGTCTTACTACCGAAGCCACTCAACCGCTCACCGTATCCTTCAGGGCGCCTGAAAACGTGAAGATGACCGCTGCTATTGACGCGGCCAACAAGTTCAAGGTGAACGTGACCGCTACCGCCGATTATGCCACCGTGTTCAACGTGTATTTTGGCGATGTACCCAACGAAGTGCCGCAGTCATTCCTGCCCGGCACCACCATCAGCCATGTATATGCCAAAACCGGCACCTACAAGGTAAGAGTGGTGGCACTGAGTGGTGGCGCTGCCAGCACCGAAGTATCGCAGGACGTGAACATCGTGAACCCCGTGTTGCTGCCCATAGATTTTGAAGATCCCAACCAGCCTTATCCTTTCGTGAATTTTGATGGCGGCGTATCGACCGTAGTCAACAATCCTTTCAAAACAGGGATCAATACCTCTGCCAGGACCGGTAAGATGGTGAAGAACCCCGGTCAGCCCTGGGGCGGCAGCCTGCTGGGACTGGGAGCACCCATCGACTTTTCGACTGGCAAATACTTCCGCATGAAAGTGTACTCACCACGGGTAGGCGCCAAAGTGCTGCTAAAAGTGGAGAATGCGGCCAACAACAGTATCAACTTCGAAAAAGAAGTGGCCACCACCGTAGCCAATGCCTGGGAAGACCTCGTGTTTGATTACACAGCCATCAACACGTCCAACACTTACAACAACATCGTGTTGATCTTCGACCTCGGCACCCCCGGCGATGGTTCTGCCAACTTCACCTGGCACTTCGATGACATCCGCCTCGTCAGCAGCCTTCCTTCCACTGCCATCAAAATGCCGGTGGATTTTGAAAGCTCCGTCATCAATTACAAGTTCACCGATTTTGGCAACGCGGCGGCTTCCGTGATCAGCAACCCCAAATCAGGAGCCAACAACAGCAGCGCCAAAGTGGGCAAGTTGCTCAAGGCAAATGGCGCCGAAGTATGGGCCGGCTCCTTCATGGAACTGGGCAGCCCCATCGATTTCTCTTCCATGAAGAAGATCAGGATGAAAGTATGGTCGCCCAAGGCTGGCATTACCGTGAAAATGAAACTGGAAAACCTGGCCGACCCCAATAAGAACACCGAGGTAGATGTAAAGAGCACCAAGGCCAACGATTGGGAAGACCTCATCTTCGATTTCAGCGGAGCCAACCACAGCTTTACCTACCAGCGCCTCGTGGTATTCTTCGATTTCGGCAACCCCGGCAACGGAGCGGAATACTATTTCGATGACATCGAACTCACCAGCGGCACCGAACAATTGGTACTGCCCCTCACCTTCCAGTCGTCTACGCTCAACTATGCCTTCACCAATTTTGATGGTGGCAATGCCAGCGTGATCAACAACCCCGATGCCAGCGGCATCAACACCAGCAGCCGCGTAGGCAAAATGGTGAAAGGACCCGGCGGCCAGCAGTGGGGCGGCGCTTACATCACCCTCGATGCACCCATCGA
>ERZ1645185.1337-NODE-1337-length-10079-cov-9.399342_pt1 | contig 10079 bp, 11 predicted proteins | sample MGYA00575351_ERZ1645185 | MGnify/ENA primary metagenome ERZ1645185 (study PRJEB40838, sample SAMN11284767) | freshwater sediment metagenome | isolation source: river sediment | host: Sediment | place: India: Jana village, Kanpur | collected 2015-12-17 ... | reverse complement strand
GCCGCAGGCCTGTTGAATTGGCCTGTGGGCCGGGGTGCGGTTCCCGGCCTAAGGAGGGGGCCGACGACAGACGGGAGGCGCAGGCGATGACGGAACGCATCCGGGTGGAGATGAAGGGCGGGGTCGCGGATGTGCGGCTGGTGCGCGCCGACAAGATGAACGCACTGGACGATGCGATGTTCAGCGCCCTGATCGAGACGGGCGAGCAGCTGAAGCGCGAGGCCGGTGTGCGCGCGGTGGTGCTGTCGGGCGAGGGGCGGGCCTTTTGCGCCGGGCTTGATACCTCGAACTTCGCGGGCATGGCCGGCGGGCGGCGGAGCGGTGGACTGGTGGACACGCCGCGCACCCCCGGCGGCGCGAACCGGGCGCAGCAGGCGGTGATGGTGTGGCGCGAAGTGCCCGTGCCGGTGATCGCGGCGGTGCATGGCGTGGCCTTTGGCGGCGGTTTCCAGCTGGCGCTGGGCGCGGACCTGCGCTTCGTGACGGCGGACGCGCGCATGTCTGTCATGGAGATCAAATGGGGGCTGGTGCCCGACATGGCGGGGATGGTGCTGCTGCGCGGGCTGGTGCGGGATGATCAGTTCCGCGACCTGACCTTCAGCGGCCGCATCTTTGATGGGGCGGAGGCGCTGGGTCTGGGCATCGCCACGCGGGTGAGCGCTGACCCCCATGCCGAAGCGCTGGCCTATGCAGCCGATGTCGCGGCGAAGAGCCCGGACGCGATCCGGGCGGCGAAGCGGCTGCTGAACCTGCCGGCTTCGGCCACCGTTGCCGAGGTGCTGCTGGCCGAATCCGTCGAGCAGACGGCGCTGATCGGATCGCCCAACCAGGTGGAGGCGGTGATGGCGAACATGGAGAAGCGCGCGCCGCTGTTCCGGGACTGACGGCCTCCGGGGCCGGGGGTTTCAGAAGCCGAAGGCGGCGATCAGCCCGGCGACGACGGCCAGCTGCCACAGCGTCTGCGCCGCCAGCGCACCCGCAAGGGCGGGGCGCGCGGCGCGCAGTTCGCCGAAGCCCGTCTTCAGGCCGATCGCGCCGACGGCGGCGGCCAGCAGCCACGAGGCGATCGTGCCGGCCAGCGCCGACACCTGCGGCGGCAGCAGCGCCGTCGAGGTGATGACCGCGAAGAGGAAGAACAGCACCAGGAAGGTGGGCGGCCGGATGGCGCGCCAGCGCCGCGCCCGGCCCTCGCCGGCCTGATCGCGCGGCAGGAACAGAATGGCGAGCGCGAGGATGACCGGCAGCAGGCAGGCGACGCGGATCATCTTCACGGTGACGGCGCGGACGCCGACATCTTCCGACACGGCGAACCCGGCACCCGCCACCTGCGCGACATCGTGGATCGCCGCCCCCAGCAGCAGCGCGGTCGCATCCGCATCGAACCCGGCCCAGCGCGCGAGCAGGGGATAGCCCAGCATCGCCGCCGTGGAGAGCAGCGAGACGATGAGGATGACCAGCACCGTTTCCCGTTCCAGCCCGGCGCGGCGCGGCATCGCGGCGGAGGCCGCGAGGGCGGCGGAGGCGCCGCAGATGGCGACCGAGGTGGCCGAGACGGCGGCGAGATCGGCCGGCTGGCGGAACAGGCGGGCGATGGCAAAGCCGCCGCCGACGGTGAGCGCGACCGAGGCCAGCACCAGCGCCAGCGCGGACCAGCCCAGCGCCAGCAGATCATCGGCCACCACGCGGAAGCCGAGCAGCGCGACGCCGCCCCGCAGCACGGCGGTGGAGGCAAAGGCGATTCCGGGCGCGGCCCAGGCGGTGAGGCGGGGCGCCGCAAGCTTCACCCCCATGCCCAGCGCCAGCACCACCAGCATCGTCGGCAGGCCCGCCGCCGCATTGGCGAGGACCGCCAGCTTGGCGAGCAGGGCGCACAGCGCCAGCCCGGCGAGGAACGCGGGGCTTTTCCAGCCCGCGCCGGGGCGCGGCGGGGCTTCAGCCACGCTTGCGGAAGGTGGCGAGCCCGCGCTCGATCACCTGCGCGAGCTCTGCCCGTTCGGCGGGCGAGAGGAACTGGCCGAGCGGGTGGCGATCCCCGCGGGACCGGAGCCACAGCCTGTTTTCCTCGTCGCTGAGGCGTTCCAGTTCGACCGTCGCCCACATCGGCTCGATCCGGGTGCGTCGGGCGCGGCCGTGCGGGGCGATCCGCACCAGTTCCAGCCCGTCGTCGTCCAGCCGCAGATGTTCGGAGGCCCGGCCGGAGCGATAGGAGGCGCGCATCGCCCACCAGAGCAGCGCCAGATCGGCCAGCATGAAGGGCAGGATGGGCCAGGCGCCGAGGAACAGGAACCTGAGGCCCATCAGCGCGAAGATGGCGGCGACGCCTGCCATCATCAGCCAGAAATGCCGCTGCGGCATCGAGCGGTTGGGGCGGAGTTCCAGATCGAAGATGGCGGGCTTGCGCATGAGTCTGCCGGCTGCTGTAGCAGGCGGATGGGCAGGGCACCAAGTTCCGCGAAGCCGGTGCGGCGAAAGCTGCCGAAGGCCGATGTCGAGGCGATCTTCGATGTGCTGGGGTCTGCGAATCCGGCGCCGAGGACGGAGCTGGAATTCGTGAACCCCTATACGCTGCTGGTGGCGGTGGTGCTGTCGGCGCAGGCGACCGACGTGGGGGTAAACAAGGCGACGCGCGCGCTGTTCCGGGAGGTGCAGACGCCTGAAGCGATGCTGGCGCTGGGGCTGGAGGGGCTGAAGGCGCATATCCGCACCATCGGCCTGTTCAATGCGAAGGCGGCGAATGTGATCCGCCTGTCGGAACAGCTGATCGAGCGCCATGGCGGCGAGGTGCCGCGCACCGAGGCGGCGCTTGTCGCGCTGGCGGGGGTGGGGCGCAAGACCGCGAATGTGGTGCTGAACGAGGCGTTCGGGGAAGCGACGCTGGCGGTCGACACCCATGTGTTCCGGGTGAGCCACAGGATCGGGCTGTCGCAGGGGAAGACGCCGGATGCCGTCGAGCGCGACCTGCTGGCGCAGGTGCCGCCGCAATGGGCGCGGCCGGCGCACCATCTGCTGATCCTGCATGGCCGCTATCTGTGCAAGGCGCGGACGCCGGAATGCTGGCGTTGCCCGATTGCCCAATGGTGTCGGTTCAAGGCAAAGTCTGCAGCACCGGCGCGGGCGACGCCCGCCTGAGACGAGGGAGAATGCCCATGCGAGCCATTATGCCCGCCCCCGCTGCCCTGACAGCCCTGGCCGCGCTGACGGCGCTTGCCGCGTGCAGCAGCAGCCAGCCGCCGCGCACGCCGACCCCGATGGTGCCTGCGGGTGATCCGGTGAACTGCATCACCACCAGCCAGATCCGGTCGACCAACGTGATCGACGACCAGACAATCGATTTCCGCATGCGCAACGGGCAGGTGCTGCGCAACACGCTGCCGAACCGCTGCCCCGGGCTGGGGTTCAACCGGGCCTTCAGCCATGACACACGGTCTTCGCGGCTGTGCAGCGTGGACATCATCACCGTCGTCGAAACCGGGGCGGGGCCGCGCCGGGGCGCGTCGTGCGGGTTGGGCCAGTTCGTGCCGGTGAAGCCGGCGGAGGCGGCGAAATAGCCCGTCAGGCCGGGGTGCGGCCGATCTCTGCGTGGAGGAGCCGGAGGCAGGCGCGGGAAAAGAGGAGCATGTTGCGCAGCCGATCTGCGTCGCCCGTTTCCAGCGTGGCGGCGACGGGTTCGCCCGGCCCGGCGACGGCATGGCAGCAATGGCCCGGCGCATCGCCATAGGGGTTGCCCGACGGGCCGGTTGCGCCGGTTTCGCCGATGGCCCAGCGGGCCTTGAACCGGCTCTGCGCGCGTTCAGCGAGCACGATCGCATAGGCCTCGGTCGCGCCGCGCAGGCCGCGCACCTCTTCGCGCTTCAGGTCCAGCAGGCGGTGGCGCGCGCGCGGCGTGTAGATGACGCCGCCGCCGAGGTAGAAGGCCGATGCGCCCGGCACCGCCAGCAGCGCCGCCGAGATGAGCCCGCCGGTGCTGCTTTCGGCGACCGCCAGCGTTTGGCGGCGCGCCATCAGCAGGGCGGCGACGTCGCGGGCGTCGGCCAGGAGGTCGTCGAAGGTCAGGGGATTTCGCCTGCCCACTGGTCGCGGATCTCGCGCTTCAGGATCTTGCCGATGGCGCTGCGCGGAAGTTCATCCACCAGCTGCACGGCGGCGAGGCGCTGCACCTTGCCGACGCGTTCGTTGGTGAAGTGGCGCAGCTCTTCCGGATCTGCGCCGGGGGCGACCACGAAGGCGACCGGGCTTTCGCCCCAGGCGCGGCTGGGGATGCCCACCACGGCCACATCCTTCACCTGCGGATGTTCGGCCAGCACCTGTTCGATATCGATGGGATAGATGTTGAACCCGCCCGAGATGATCATGTCCTTGGCGCGGCCCATCAGCTCGACGAAGCCGTCCTCGTCCCTTCGGGCGAGGTCGCCGGTGCGGATGAAGATGCGGCCGTCGGGGTGGACCCACTGGGTGGCCTTCGTCGCCTCGGGCCGGTTGGCGTAGCCCGACATGGTGGCGCCGGAATAGCCGATGATCTCGCCCACTTCGCCGGGCGCGGCCTCGGTTCCGTCCTCTTTCACGATCAGCAGCTCGACGCCGGGGAAGGCGCGTCCGATGGTGTGCAGCTTGTCCGGATGCTCGTGCGCGACGAGGGCGGTGCCGCCGCCGCCTTCCGTCATCCCCCAATATTCGATGAGCCCGCCCGGCCAGCGCGCCAGCACATCGGCCTTCAGGTCGGCGGCGAAGGGGGCCGATGTGCAGAATTTGCAGCGGTAGGCGGAGAGATCGAAGCTGCCGAAATCGGGCAGGTCCATGATCCGGCGATACTGCACCGGCACCAGCATCGAATGGGTGGCGCGCACGGTTTGCGCCAATTCCAGGAACTGCCGCGCCTCGAACTTCGGCATCATCACCAGATGCCCGCCCCAGGCCAGCGTCGGCAGCGCGGAGACGAGGGTGGTGTTGGAATAGAGCGGCGTGGCGAGAAGGGTGACGCTGTCGGCGGAATAGCCGACGGCCGCGCCGCCCAGCAGCTGCGACCAGCGCATGGCCCAGCTGTGGATGATGCCCTTGGGGACGCCCGTGGTGCCGGAGGAATAGATGATGTTGAAGGGCAGCTTCAGCAGCGCGTCGTCGTCGAGGGCCAGCGGCGCGGGCGGACCTTTGGCCAGCCAGTCGTCCAGCGTCTCGATCATCTGGATGCGGGCGGTGAAGGCGATATGGGCGAGCGCGTCGGCGTTGGCCTGATCGAGGAACAGCAGCGGCGCGCCGGAATCCGACACCATCGCCTGCAACTGATCCGGCGTGGCGCTGGGCGGCATGGGCGCGACGGCGACGCCGGCCATCAGGGCGCCGAGGTAGAGCGCGACATAATCCGTGTTGGTGTAGCTGATGATGGCGATGGCCTGCCCCGGCACGATTCCGTCGCGCTGGAGGCTGGCGGCGACGCGGCCGGCGCGATCGACCAGCGCCGCCCAGCCCAGGGTGACGCCCGAGACGGTGACGGCGGGCGCATCGGGCCGGGCGCGGGCATGTTCGCGGGCGAGATCGCCGATGCGGCGGAAGGGTGGTTCGGCTGTCATGCGAGGAAACCCCTGAGCGCCGCCACCAGTGCCAGCGGCTGATCGGCCATCACATGGTGGAAGGCCTGCGGGATGGGAATGAGCGGGCTGCCGGCGGGCAGCCGCCGCGCCATGTCGGCGACGAGGCCGCCATGCACCAGTTCCGATTGCTCGCCCCACATCAGCGCGGTTGGGCATTTGGGCGCCAGCAGCAGATCGACGCCTGCGTTCATTTCGAACTCGCTCCACAGGAAGGGATCGAACTTCCAGGTGAAGCCGCCGTCCGCCGGGCGGATGGAGTGGCGGGCGATGAAATCGGCGATGAAATCATGGGTGGTGGGCTGCGGCGGCGCCCAGCGGAAGCGGGCGAGCGCGTCGGCCTCTGTCGGGTAGATGTTGTGGGGCCTGGCGTCGCCGCCGCTGCCGCGCGGGCGTCGGCGCTGCTGAAGATCAAACGGGGTGTCGAGGATGATCGCCTGCCGCAGGGGCGGATCCGCCCGGTTCGCCAGCGCCATCATCGGGAAGCCGCCGAAGCTGTGGCCGACGATGGTGAAGGGCCCGGTATCCATCAGCCCGGCGGCTTCTGCCACGGCGAGGATTTCGGCCACGAACAGATCGACCGTGTAGCGCGGCCGGTGATCGGAATTGCCCATCCCGCTCCAGCTGAGGGTGGCGACGCGGTGGGTTTCCGCGAAATAGGGCGCGATGAACCGCCACCAGTCCGCATGGGCGCCGTTGCCGTGCAGCAGCATCAGGCCCGGCTTGCCGCGCGGCCCCCAGGCCAGCCATTCGATGCCGGCGCCTTCCACCTGAAGCCGGTGGCGTTCGTGCGGGGCGGCGACGGCATCGACGAACCATTGCGGCGCGGGCGGCCGCGCGCCGGCATAGGCAGCCAGCGGCGGCGCGAGCGCGGGATCGGCCGCCGGCGCGGCCTTATTCATAGGGCCGGTCTGCCCACCAGGGGAAGAAATCGGGCATGTTGGCCGAGACCTTGTCGGGATAGACGGCCGGGCGCTTTTCCAGGAAGCTGACGACGCCTTCCTTGGCATCGCCCTGCCGCCCGCGCGCATAGATGGCGCGGCTGTCGATCTTGTGCGCCTCCATGGGGTGATCCGCGCCCAGCATCCGCCACAGCATCTGCCGCGTGAGCGCGACCGAGACGGGGGCGGTGTTGTCGGCGATCTCGCGCGCGAGCGCGATGGCCGTCGGCAGCAGCTGATCGGGGGCGACGACCTGCCGGACGAGCCCGCCTTCCAGCGCTTCCTGCGCGCCGAACACCCGGCCGGTCGCGCACCATTCCATCGCCCGGCTGATGCCGACGAGGCGGGGGAGGAACCAGCTGGAGCAGGCCTCGGGCACGATGCCGCGCCGGGCGAAGACGAAGCCGAACTTCGCATCGGTGCTGGCGATGCGGATGTCCATCGGCAGCTGCATCGTGACGCCGATGCCGACGGCCGCGCCGTTGATGGCGCCGATCACCGGCTTCAGGCTTTCGAAGATGCGCAGCGTGCAGAGGCCGCCGCCGTCGCGCACGGCGGCGTGGCTGTAATCCACGCTGCCGTCGGCACGGACGGGGGAGTTGCCCTGCGGGCGGGTGCTTTGCTCGTCGGTGCGGGCGTCATAGTCGAACGTCTTGGCGCCGGCCGACAGGTCTGCGCCGGCGCAGAAGGCGCGGCCCGCGCCGGTGACGATCACGGCCTTCACATCATCGTTCGCGTCCGTCTCGTCGAAGGCGGCGATGATCTCGTGCATCATGCGGCCGGTGAAGGCGTTCAGCTTGTCGGGCCGGTAGAGGGTGAGGATGGCGATGCCGTCCGCGATCTCCAGCTTCGTTTCCTGGCGGTCCATCGATGCGCCCCCCATCACAGCCGCTCGAGGATGGTGACATTGGCGAGGCCGCCGCCTTCGCACATCGTCTGCAGACCATAGCGGCCGCCGCGCGCCTTCAGCGCGTGCACAAGCGTCGCCATCAGCTTGGTGCCGGAGGCGCCCAGCGGGTGGCCCAGCGCGATCGCGCCGCCGTTGACGTTCAGCTTCGCCGGGTCCGCCCCCAGCTCCTTCAGCCAGGCCACCGGCACGGAGGCGAAGGCTTCGTTCACTTCATAAAGGTCGATGTCGTCGATCTTCATGCCGGCCTTCTTCAGCGCGGCGCGGGTGGCGTTGATGGGGGCTTCCAGCATCACCACCGGATCCTCGCCGATCACCGTCAGCGAATGGATGCGGGCGATGGGATCGACGCCCAGCTTCTTCAGCCCAGCCTCGTTCACGACGAGCACGCCCGACGCCCCGTCGCAGATCTGCGACGAGGTGGCCGCCGTGAGCCGCCCGCCTTCCGACAGGAGCTTCACCGCCCTTGTGGCTTCCAGCGTCGCTTCGAAGCGGATGCCCTCGTCCACGATGTGCTCGACCGGGTTGTTCTCGCCGTCGAGGCCCTGCACGGGCACGATCTCGTTCGCGAAGGCGTTGGCCTTGGCGGCGGCTGCGCCGCGCTGCTGGCTGAGGAAGCCGAACGCGTCCAGCTCGTCCTTCGAGAGATCATATTTCTTCGCGATCATCTCGGCGCCCGCGAACTGGCTGAACTGGATGCCGGGATAGCGCTTCTGGATGTTGGGCGAGACATAGTTGCCGGCGCCCGCATCCATCGCCGCCTTGAAGGGCAGCGCCATCGGCACGCGCGTCATGCTTTCGACGCCGGCGGCGATCACCACGTCCATCACGCCCGACATGACGGTCGCGGCGGCGAAGTGCAGCGCCTGCTGCGAGGAGCCGCACTGCCGATCGACCGAGGTGCCGGGAACCGATTCGGGCAGCTTCGAGGCCAGCACCGCATTGCGTGCGACGTTCGTGCTCTGCTGCGCGAACTGGTTCACGCAGCCCATGATCACATCCTCGAACAGGGCCGGGTCATGATCGCCCACCAGGTCGTTCAGCACCTGCGCGGCGAGGTCTGCCGGATGCCAGTCCCGCAGGCGTCCGCCCTTGCGTCCGCCCGCCGTCCGCCGCGCCTTCACGATATAGGCCGTGCCCATCATCTGCTCTCCCGTTTCGATCCGTTTCCATTTCCTTGCGCTTCGCGGGGCGCGCTGTCCCCTCTTGAACTTGGGAAGGCCCCGCGCTTGCCAACGCCGGCAAATCGGGCATGGTTCCGGCCCATGAAACGGTTTCTCCTCGTGCTGCTGGCGCTCGGCGCGCTGCTTCTGGCCGGCTGGCTGCTGCTGCGGCAGCCGGTGGCGGATACCACGCGCGCCGCGCTGAAGGCCTATCCGGTGTACAGCTTCGTGCGCACCCGCAACGACACGCTGCTGCGGCTGGCCCATGCGGGCGAGAGCGGATCCAACCGGCTGGTGCACCGGGGCGACCTGTCCGGCCCGCGCGACCGCTGGATCACCACGCCGAACAACGACACTCTCTATTCCACCGCCTTCCTCGACCTTGCCTCTGGCCCGGTCGAACTGGCCCTGCCGAAGGGCGACGGCCGTTATTACAGCGTCGCGGTGATGAACGCGCGGACGGACAATGATGTCGTCCTGCGCGAGACGGACGGCGACGGCCGCGTGATCATCGCGTTCGGGGCCGGCAAACCGGGTGCGCCTGCCGGGGCGGAGGAGCCGCGCCGCCTGTCGGTCGCCACCGACGAGGCCTGGCTGCTGATCCGCACGCTGGTGGATGGCGAAGCCGATCTGCCCGCCGCGCGCGCCGTTCAGCAGGGGTTCGTGCTGACCGTGCCGCCGGCCAGCGTGCGTCCGCCGCGGGACGCAGCCGCACTGCCGGTGCTGCCCGATCCCGCGACGCTGCTGCAGCGGGCGAACCCGCTGATCGCGGCGAACCCGCATCTTCAGGACAAGTCTCTGGCGGCCACGGGCTATGGCGGCGGCGCGGATGCCTTCGATGGGCTGCCGCTGTGGCGGCAGTGGCTGTGGCGCCTGCTGCTGCCGCGCATCTTCGAGCAGATGAAGGCGGTGATCGCGCAGGGCAGCCTTGCGACGGGCGACGGCTGGTCTGCCAGCCCGCCGGGGCTGGGGACGGCGGAGGCGAGCGACGCCGTCCGCGCCGGGGTGGCGCTGGCGGGGCTGGGCGCGCTGCCGGCGACGGAGGCGGTTTACTGGTCCGCGACGCAGGATGCCGCGCGGGCCGATCTGGACGGCGCGAACCGCTATTCGCTGACGATCCCAGCCAATGTGCCGGTCAGGGCCTTCTGGAGCCTTTCGATGTATGAACGGCTGCCGGACGGCCGGCTCTTCTATGTCGACAATCCGATCGACCGCTATGCCGTGGGCAACCGCACGCGCGGGCTGACGCCGAACGCGGACGGCAGCCTGACGCTGATCCTGTCTCCGCAGGATCCGGGGGGCGGGGCGAACTGGCTGCCCACGCCCAAGGCTGCCCGCTTCACGCTGGTGTTCCGCGCCTATCGGCCGGACGCGCCGATCCTTTCGGGCAGCTGGCGGCTGCCCGCAGTGGAGCGGCTGGAGTAGGCAAAGCCCGGCGCACCGCTTATGGCTTCGGGCATGGCAGACAGATTGAAGATCGCCGCCG
>ERZ1645185.1336-NODE-1336-length-10080-cov-3.664539_pt1 | contig 10080 bp, 9 predicted proteins | sample MGYA00575351_ERZ1645185 | MGnify/ENA primary metagenome ERZ1645185 (study PRJEB40838, sample SAMN11284767) | freshwater sediment metagenome | isolation source: river sediment | host: Sediment | place: India: Jana village, Kanpur | collected 2015-12-17 ... | reverse complement strand
CCTCGCGGTCAACGCCGCCAAGGCGCAGTCCATGCCCAAGGACAATATCCAGCGCGCGATCGACAAGGCGTCCAAGAACGACGGCGAAAACTACGAGGAAGTGCGCTATGAGGGCTATGGCCCCGGCGGCATCGCGATCATCGTGGAGGCGCTGACCGATAATCGCAACCGCACCGCGACCAATGTCCGCACCGCATTCTCCAAGAACGGCGGCAATCTCGGCGCATCCGGTGCAGTGAGCCACGGTTTCGACCGCATGGGCCTCATTGAATATCCCGCAAGCGCTGGCGACGAGGAGAAGGTTCTCGAAGCGGCAATTGAGGCGGGAGCAGAAGATGTGGAGTCGTCCGAGGACGGCCATAGCATCTGGACGGCGATGGACGCGCTGCATGAAGTGGCGAAGGCGCTGGAAGCATCACTCGGCGCGGCGGACAGCGCCAAGCTCGCATGGAAGCCGCAGACCTCTGTCGAGGTCGACGAAGGCACCGCCGGCACCCTGATGAAGCTGATCGACACGCTGGAAGACGATGACGACGTGCAGACCGTGTGGGGCAATTACGACATCTCCGACGCGGTGATGGAGAAGTTGGGCTGAGCGCAGCCCGCCCCACCCCCTGCATCATCCTCGGCCTCGATCCCGGCCTCGGCACCACCGGCTGGGGCTTGATCGCGGCGGATGGCAATCGCCTCTCCCATATCGCCAACGGCCAGATCAGGACCGACGCAGCGCACCCCCTCCCCGCGCGGCTGCTCGCCCTCGATGCCGCGCTGACTGATCTCGTGCTCGCGCACAAGCCGGATAGCGCTGCGGTGGAGGAAGTGTTCGTCAACGCCAATCCGCAATCGACGCTTAAATTAGGGCAGGCGCGCGGCGTTGTACTGCTCAATGCAGCGCGCGCTGGTATTGAGGTAGGCGAATATGCTGCACGGCTGGTCAAGAAATCGGTCGTCGGCGTCGGCAATGCGAGCAAGGAGCAGGTCCACGCGATGGTGCTGCGCCTGTTGCCCGGCGCAAAGATCGCGGGCGCGGATGCTGCGGACGCTCTCGCGGTCGCCATCACCCACGCGCATCTGCGGACCAGCCCCGGCCATCGCTGATACGATAGCACGGGGGGTTGTGCTGCGCCGCCAATCGCTATATCCCATGGTATATAAGGATATGCGCTACTGATGGCCTCCCACTACCGGCGACTGATTTGCGCCTGCATTTACCTGATGCTGGTGTGCAGCGGCGCGGCAAGGGCTGCAGATGCCCCGCTGGTGCTCGCCGCATCCAGTTTACAGGAATCTCTCACCGCCGCCGCTAATATATGGGCCGCATCGGGCAACCCGCGCCCCGTGCTCTCCTTTGCGGCGTCATCCGTCCTCGCACGGCAGGTGGAGGCAGGCGCGCCCGCCGATCTTTTCATTGCGGCGGATGAACAATGGATGGACTATCTGGATAGCAAGCGTCTGCTGGCCCCGCGCAGCCGTGTTGCGCTTCTCTCCAACCGGCTCGCGCTGATAGCGCCAAGGACAAGCAAGGTGTCGCTTCCTATCCGGTCCGGCTTCCCATTGGCCCAAGCGCTGGGGAACGGCCGTCTTGCCATGGCCGATCCCGATGCCGTGCCCGCGGGCAAATATGGCAAGGCTGCACTGGTGCACCTCAAGGTGTGGGCGCATGTGTCTCGCCAACTCGTGCGCGCGGATAGTGCGCGCGCAGCCCTCGCGCTGGTGGAGCGGGGCGAGGCGCCCCTCGGCATTGTCTATATAACGGATGCGCGCGCATCGGCCAGAGTAAGGATCGTCGGCATCTTCCCGGCTAACAGCCATATGCCCATCATCTACCCCATTGCCCGCCTGGCATCGTCGCGCAATCGTGAGGCGGAAGCCTTCCGCCGCTTCCTGATCTCCCACGCTGGCAAGGCAATATTCGCGCGCCATGGGTTCATGGCGCGTTGAGATGATGATATGGACATAAGCCAGATCATTCTTCTCTCGCTGAAGGTGAGCATCGTTGCGATGCTGGCGAGCCTGCCTATCGCCTTTCTGCTGGCCTATGTGCTGGCGCGGGGGCGCTTTGCAGGCAAGATCCTGCTTGATGCGCTCGTTTCGCTCCCGCTGGTGCTGCCGCCGGTCGTCACGGGCTGGCTGCTCTTGCTGGCCTTTGGCAACACCGGCCCGGTGGGCAGGTTGCTCAACACCACTCTGGGGTTCACCTTCATGTTCCGCTGGACCGGCGCGGCGCTCGCCGCAGCCATCATGGCGCTTCCCCTTATGGTGCGGGCAATGCGGCTCTCTATTGAGGCGGTGGACCGGCGGCTGGAAGGTGCGGCACGCACGTTGGGTGCCAGCCCGACGCGAGTGTTCTTCAGCATTACTTTGCCCTTGAGCGTGCCGGGAATATTGGCGGGCGCCGTGCTTGGCTTTGCGCGTTCTATGGGGGAGTTTGGCGCGACGATCACGTTTGTCTCCAACATTCCGGGCGAAACGCAGACGCTGCCCATTGCGATACACGCCGCCTTGCAAAATCCCGGTGGCGAGGGGATTGTCACCCAACTCACGCTGACGTCTGTGGCACTGTCATTCTGTGCTTTGCTGGCATCGGAAGTGCTGGCGCGCCGTTCCGCCGTCAACAAAGGGCACGACCATGTCCTTTAGTGTCGATGTCGAAAAACAACTGGGCGATGCGCGTATCGCCCTCAGATTCGAGGCGGCGGCAGGCATCACCGCATTGTTCGGACCATCGGGATCGGGCAAGTCTTCCGTGCTCAACATGATCGCCGGACTGATGCGCCCGGATCGCGGCACGATCCGCGTCGAAGAGCGCCTGCTGTTCGATAGCATGGCGGGCGTTAATCTTCCGCCGGAGCAACGCCGCCTCGGCTATGTGTTTCAGGATGCGCGGCTGTTTCCGCACCGGCGGGTGCGTGCCAACCTGCTTTATGGCTATCATCTCGCGCCGGAGGAGGCACGATGGATGACATGCGAGCAGGCAGTCGATTTTCTGGGCATCGGCCACCTGCTCGATCGTTGGCCCGCCACATTATCCGGCGGCGAGGCGCAGCGCGTCGCTATTGGCCGCGCGCTCCTGAGCGGCGCGCGCTTCCTGTTGATGGACGAACCGCTCGCCGCGCTGGACCGCTCAAGACGCGAGGAGATATTGCGCGTGATAGAGCGCATCCGCGACGAGATGCGCCTGCCCATACTCTATGTCAGCCATGATCGGGGAGAAGTCGATCGGCTGGCGGCTTCGGTGATCGCGATGCCTGAGACGGCTACGGGTTAGGTTACACCCGCTCCACCACCATCGCGATACCCTGACCGCCGCCGATGCACATGGTGATAAGGCCATAACGGCCACCAGTGCGCTTCAGTTCGTATATCGTCTTGACGGTGAGGATCGCACCGGTAGCGCCAATCGGGTGACCGAGCGAAATGCCGGAGCCATTGGGGTTGGTCTTGGCGGGGTCAAAGCCCAGCTCGCCCGCGACACCACATGCCTGCGCGGCGAAGGCTTCGTTCGACTCGATAACATCGATCTGGTCCAGTGTGAGCCCTGCCCGCTCCAGCGCGATCGGCACCGCCTTCACCGGGCCAAGCCCCATCACCGAAGGCTCGACACCGGCATGACCCCAGCCCAGAATCTTCGCCATCGGTTTCAGGCCGTGCTGCTCCACTGCCTTGCCGCTCGCAAGCACAACCGCACCCGCGCCATCATTGAGGCCGGATGCGTTGCCCGCCGTGACCGTGCCATCTTTCTTGAATACCGGGCGCAGGGCAGCCATGCTCTCCAGGCTGGCGTCAGCACGCACATGCTCGTCCGTATCGAACTGAACGACGCCCTTGCGGGTCTTGATCTCAACCGGGACGATCTGCTCCTTGAAATAGCCCTCGGCGATCGCATTCGCGGCGCGACGATGGCTTTCAACCGCCAGAGCATCCTGCGCCTCACGGCTGATGTTGCACTGCTCGGCGATATTCTCCGCCGTGACGCCCATGTGAATATTCTCGAACGGGTCATGCAGCGCGGCGAGCATCGCGTCCATCATCACGATCTCGCCCATCTTCTGGCCGTTGCGCGCAGCAAGCACCATATGCGGGGCATTGGACATCGACTCCGCGCCCAGTGCGACCGCGATATCCTGCTCGCCCAGCGCAATACCCTGCGCGGCGGATACAACCGCCTGCAGGCCCGATCCGCACAGACGGTTAACGTTCATCGCCGGTGCCGCAATGGGAACGCCTGCATTTACCGCGATCACGCGGCTGGCATATACATCCTTGGGCTGGCTGGGGATGACGATACCCATGACGACATTCTGAACCTGGTCGGCACTGATCCCAGCGCGCGCGATCGCCTCTTTCACCACGATCGTGCCGGTATCCACCGGACGAAGCGCGGCAAGGCTGCCACCAAAGGAGCCAATTGCGGTGCGCGCACCCGAAACGATGTAGATATCCTGATTGGTAGCCATGGTCATTTCCCTGTCATGCCAACGCTCGCCCTAACAAGCGCTTGGTCAGTTAGACGATGGTGCGCGCATATAAACTCGCGGCCGATGAGTCAAAGGGTCTCGATAATCACCGAGAAGTCGCGTCCGCCCTCACCCGCTTCCGCCAACGCAGAATAAAGCGCTTCCGCCTTTCCTCCCATCGGCACCTGTGCACCGACGGACTGAGCCGCGGCCATCGCAAGACGCAGATCCTTCAGCATCAGCGCGGTCGCAAATCCGCCTTGATAGCCATTGTCCGCCGGGCTTTGCGGTCCGACACCGGGAACCGGGCAATAGCTGGTCATCGACCAGTTCTGCCCCGATGCCTTGGACGAAATATCATAGAATGTCTGGAGATCGAGGCCCAGCTTTTCCGCCAGCCTGAACGTCTCGCAGGTAGCGATCATCGACGCGCCCAGCAGCATGTTATTGCAGATCTTGGCCGCCTGCCCCGCGCCCGATGCCCCTGCATGTATCACCGCCTTGCCCATCGCGGCGAGAATCGGCTCAGCTTTTGCAAAGGCATTATCAGTGCCACCGACCATGAAAGTGAGCGTGCCACCATTTGCCGCGGCAATGCCGCCCGATACCGGCGCATCCACCATCTGATAGCCCGCAGCTTCCGCCGTCGCGGCTACCTTGCGGGCGGTGTCGACGTCGATGGTTGAGCAATCCAGAAGCAAAGCGCCGGCTGGAGCCTGCCCGATGACATCCGCCGAGTAGACGCTCTCCACAATTGCCCCATTGGGCAGCATGGACACCACCGCATCTACGCCCGCAACGGCCTCACGCACGGTCGAAAACGGCGCGCATCCATTCTCCTTCGCCTTCGCCAGCGCAGCCTCGGCAAGATCAAAGGCATGAACCTCATGACCTGCCTTGACGAGGTTCGCAGCCATCCCACCGCCCATATTGCCTAGGCCGATAAAGGCTATTTTCATGTCCAAATCCTTTTCTAATCGCGCGCTTAAAGCGGCGCCCATTCCTCGTTAGCGGGCAGCGTCGCGAAGATACTGTCAATCAGCGCGTCGCCTACTTCCTCTGCCGTCGCCGGGTTCCAGCGCGGAGAGTTGTCCTTGTCGATGATCACCGCGCGCACGCCCTCGGCAAAATCAGGCAGGGTGAGCACGCGACTAGCTATGCGGTATTCCATTACCATGTTGGCGACGAAATCGGCACAGGCAAGACTGTCTTGCAACTGGCGCAGCGCCACCTTGCAGGTCTGCGGACTCTTGGTGCGGAGCAACGCGAGCTGGCTCGTCGCCCATTCGCCACCGTCGGCCTCCAGACTGGCAAGAACATCCTCGAAACGGTCCGATGCGAAATGGCGTGCTATGTCGGCGGCATGGGCCGCGATCTTTGGCTCAGGTGCAGTAACGGCGAGGGCCGACAGCACAACTCCCGGTTCTTCCCCTTTAACGATCCGCCCCTTGGCCTCGGCAAGTGCTTCGCTTTGCAAATAATGCGTAGCCAGCCCCGCCCACTTGCACTCCGCGCCATCGAGGCGCGCGCCGGTAAGCGCCAGAAACTGCCCGACCCGTCCGGCGAGACGCGAGAGATACCAGCCGCCGCCAACATCGGGGAACAGGCCGATGCCCGATTCCGGCATCGCATAGCGCGTGTTCTCCGTAGCCACATGGAAGCGCGCGGGCTGGCTGATCCCCACGCCGCCGCCCATGGTGATGCCATCCATAAAAGCGACAACGGGTTTCTCATAGGTGAAGATCAGGTGATTGAGCTGATATTCATCATGAAAGAACTTCCGGCCCGAAACACCATTATCATTAAGCGCGGAGTTACGCAGGAAGGCAATATCGCCTCCGGCGCAGAAACCCCGCCCCTCGGCATGGTCGATGATGACAACCTTGACCTCCGGATCATCACGCCAGCCGAGCAGCGCTTCCGTCATCGCGTGCACCATGTCCAGCGTCAGCGCGTGGATCGCCTTGGGGCGGTTGAGCGAAAGGCAGCCTGCCGCGCCTTCGCGGCGTATGAGCACATTCTCTGTCATTGGCGCAACATATCCCGGCCCACAATCATCCGCATCACCTGATTGGTGCCTTCAAGGATCGAGTGAACCCGCAGATCCCGCCAGAAGCGCTCGATCGGATAATCCCTGAGATAGCCATAGCCGCCAAACAATTGCAGCGCATTGTTGACGATCTCACTGCCACTATCGGTGGCAAGCCGCTTCGCCATCGCTGAAAAACGGGACTTGTCCGGCGCGTTGTCAGTCACCTTGCAGGCTGCGATATAAAGCAGAGCCCGCGCCGCCTCCAGATCAGTCGCCATGTCTGCCAGCATGAACTGGGTGTTCTGGAAATCGGCGATCGGCTGGCCGAACTGTTGCCGGTCCTTGGTATAGGCGACCGCCTCGTCGAGGCAGCGCTGCGCCCCGCCGAGCGAACAGGCGCCGATATTGAGGCGCCCCCCATCCAGTCCCGCCATGGCGAAGCGGAAGCCGTCTCCTTCTGCACCAACCCGATTGGCAACCGGCACCCGGCAATCCTCGAAAATCACCTGCGCCGTCGGGCTGGCGTTCCACCCCAGCTTCTTTTCCGGCGCACCAAAGGACAGGCCCGGCGTGCCCTTTTCCACCACGAGGCAGGAAATGCCTTTGGATTTGTCCTCGCCTGTGCGGACCATGCAGACATAGATGTCGTTATAACCCGCGCCGGAGATGAACTGCTTGGTGCCATTCAGCACATAATGGTCCCCGTCCAGCCGCGCGCTGGTCTTGAGCGCGGCCGCGTCGGAACCAGACCCCGGTTCAGTCAGACAATAGGACGCGATCTTGTTCATGCTGACCAGATCGGGCAGGAACCGGGCCTTGAGGTCATCGCCGCCGAAGCGGTCGATCATCCATGCCGCCATGTTGTGGATCGAGATATAGGCCGAGGTCGCCGGGCAACCATAAGCCATCGCCTCCATGATGAGTGCGGCCTCCAGCCTTCCCAACCCTATACCGCCGCTCTCCTCGGACACGTAGATGGCGCCGAAGCCGAGCTCACCCACAGCCTTCCAGACATCAACCGGATAATGGCTCTTTTCATCCCATTCGGCGGCAAATGGCGTGATGCAGTCGGCAGTGAACTTGCGCGCCATCTCCTGAATAGCAAGCTGATCGTCAGTTAGGGAAAACTGGCTGGTCATCAATTTACTCCATGGTAGGAATCACGAAAGCGTTGCTACCATCAATAGAGCCATCGGGCCAGCGCTGGGTAATCGTCTTGACCTTGGTCCAGAACTTGACGCCTTCCATGCCGTGCTGGTTGGTGTCGCCGAAGGCCGAGCGCTTCCAGCCGCCGAAGGTGTGATAGGCGACCGGCACCGGGATCGGGACGTTGATCCCGACCATGCCGACGTTGACCCGCGCCGCGAAATCGCGGGCCGCGCGGCCGTTCTGGGTGAAGATGGCGACGCCGTTGCCGTACTGATGCTTGCTCGGCAGCGCGAGCGCCTCCTCGAAATCCTGCGCGCGCACCATCTGGAGCACCGGGCCGAAGATTTCTTCCTTGTAGCTCTGCATGTCGGTCGTCACATGATCGAACAGCGTCGGGCCGACAAAGAAACCATTTTCATGGCCCTGAAGCTTGAAACCGCGACCATCTACAACCAGTTCCGCACCTTCATCGATACAGGTCTGGATCCAGCCCTCGACCTTCGCCTTGTGCGCGGCGGTAACGACCGGGCCGTAATGCGCCTCGGCGTCGGTCGAGATGCCTACTTTCAGCTTCTCGATCGCCGGGATCAGCTTTGCCTTGAGGCGTTCGGCGGTGTCGGAACCAACCGGCACCACCACGGGCAGCGCCATGCAGCGCTCACCCGCTGAACCAAAGGCCGCGCCGGTCAGGTCATTCACCACCTGATCGAGGTCCGCGTCGGGCATGACGATGCCATGGTTTTTCGCGCCGCCCATGGCCTGGACGCGCTTGCCCGCCGCAACGCCACGGTTGTAGACATAGTGCGCGATGTCGGACGAACCGACAAAGCTCACCGCACCGATTGCCGGATGATCGAGGATCGCGTCGACCATCTCCTTGTCGCCCTGCACCACCTGACAGATACCCGCTGGCAAACCCGCCTCAAGGAACAGCTCGGCAAGGCGAACGGGGACAGAAGGATCGCGCTCGGACGGCTTGATGATGAAGGCATTTCCGGTCGCGATGGCGACGCCGGACATCCACAGCGGGATCATCGCCGGAAAGTTGAACGGCGTAATGCCCGCGCCGATACCGATCGGCTGACGCATCGAATAGACATCGATACCCGGCCCGGCGCCCTGCGTATATTCGCCCTTCAGCACATGCGGAATGCCGCAGCAGAACTCGATCACTTCGAGCCCGCGCTGAATGTCGCCCTTGCTGTCCGCAATCACCTTGCCATGCTCGGAGCTGAGCATGGCGGCAAGCTCATTCATATTGGCCTCGACCAGCCGCTTGAACTCGAACATTACGCGCGCGCGACGCTGGGGGTTGGTGGCGGCCCATGCCGGCTGCGCCGCCTGTGCGGCAGCTACCGCACGGTCGAGCACGGCCTTGTCGCCCAGCGTCACCTGCGCCTGCACATTGCCGTTGTTGGGATTGAACACATCGCTGGTGCGCGCGGAGGGGCTGGCGCCGCCATCCGCAAGGAAATGGGTGATCGTTCGCATGGGGCATTCCTTCCGAAAAATCGTTCACATAATGATGCGCCTTTGGTTTATTGCGATTTTGCATGCAATAGGATATGTTTGCATATATACACTGCAAATATGCAGCACACGATCCGGACGGCCGCCAATGTATGACTGGGGCAACCTAAGAACTTTCATCACCCTCTCCCGCGCCCGGTCACTTGCCGAGGCGTCGCGTCTGCTGGGCGTGGATGCCACGACCATCGCACGACGCATCACACGGCTGAGCGACGCCCTTCAGGCGCAACTGTTTGAAGGGAGTGGACAGGAGCGCCGCCTTACAGAAGCTGGACAAAAGTTGCTGCGCCATGCCGAGCGGATAGAGGATGCCGCACTCGCCGCTGCGGAGGAAGTGACAGGCGAGCGGCAAAGCCTTTCCGGGCAGGTGCGGCTGTCCGTGTCGGAAGGGTTCGCCACCAGCGTCCTCGCGCCGCGCCTGCATCTCCTGGCCGAGCGACATCCCGGCATCAGACTGGACATCATAACCGCTTCAGGTTTCCTCAACCCATCCAAGCGCGAGGCGGACATGGCGGTTATGCTGGCGCGGCCCACGCGCGGACGATCCACTGTCCGCAAGCTGTGCGACTACAGGCTGCACCTTTATGCGGCGCAGGGCTATCTCTCCCGCCACGGCACCCCGACGGACAGCGCGATGCTGCGCGAACACCCATTAATCGGTTATGTCCCCGAATTCCTGTACACGCCTGAACTGAACTATCTAGACGAAGTAGAGCCAGGGCTGGAGGCCACACTGCGCTCCAGCAGCATCAACGTGCAGCACCAGATGATCGCGCAAGGAGCCGGAATCGGCGTGCTGCCGGATTTCATGGGCGAAACCAATCCGCTGCTGCGCCGCGTGCTGCCGGAAGTGGTGGAAATCCGACGCACCTTCTGGCTTGTCACGCATGCCGAACTGGCGCGTCTGGCCGA
>ERZ1645185.1335-NODE-1335-length-10080-cov-5.093766_pt1 | contig 10080 bp, 8 predicted proteins | sample MGYA00575351_ERZ1645185 | MGnify/ENA primary metagenome ERZ1645185 (study PRJEB40838, sample SAMN11284767) | freshwater sediment metagenome | isolation source: river sediment | host: Sediment | place: India: Jana village, Kanpur | collected 2015-12-17 ... | reverse complement strand
GGCGTGGGAAATCCTGCATCAGTCCGGTGTGCGCGATTTCGAGGCGGTCTACATCGACGGAGACGCCGGGCTTGAAGCCGTCTATGGCGCGCGCGTGCCTGTGCTGCGGCAGGGCAGCGCCGAGCTGGACTGGCCGTTCGATGCTGAACGGCTCAGGCTGTGGCTGCTTTAGGGCTTGGCCTGCAGCAGGACCTTGGTGGTCACCTTGATCTCGTTGGGGATGATGCCGACATCGGCCCAGTCCCCGGTGCCGACCCCGAAATCAAGCCGCTTCACGACGGCGCTGCCGCTGAGCACCGGCCTGGCCCCTGGCGTCCAGGTGAAGGTCAGCGTCACCGGCTTGCTGATGCCGCGCAGGCTGAGCATGCCGTCGGCGGCGAAGCGGCTGCCGCCCAAGGCGCGGAATTTCACGGCCGTGTAACGCGCCTGCGGGAATTTGGCGCTGTTGAAGAACGCGCTGCCGCGCAGTTCAGTGTCGTAATCGGCATTGCGTGTGGTGGCGGAGGCAAGCGGGATGCTGACGTCCAGCCTTGAGTCGGCCAGCTTGGCCGGGTCGAAACGCAGCGTGGTGGCGAAACCCGGGAAGCTGCCGTTGAAGGCTTCATCCTGGTATTTCCCCGAAAACGCCAGGCTTGAGCCTTTGGCCTGGAGGTAATCGGCGGCGGCGGCCTGGCCTGGGGCGGCCAAGGCGGAAAACAGCAGGATGTTCAAAACGTGTTTCATGGCATTCTTCCGGTCATGCGCTTGAGCGTGTCGTCGCGCTTGATGTAATGGTGGAACAGTGCCGCGCCGGCATGCAGCAACAACAGCGCCGCCAGCAGGTAAAATCCGGTTTCATGGATTTCACCCGCCAGATGTTTGAGTTCCGGGTTGTAGCCGGTGAACAGCTTCGGCAGCGCAACCACACCGAACCAGCGCAGCGGGAATCCGGCGGCGGAGTTGTACAGCCAGCCGCTCAAGGGCATCGCGAACAGCAGCGCATACAAGGCGATGTGCACGCCCTTGGCCGCGAGCGTCTGCAGCCGCGGACCGGACAGCGCATCCGGACTGCCGGCCAACCAGCGCCACAGCAGACGCAGCACCGTCAACGCCAGCACGGTCAGGCCGAAGCTTTTGTGCAGGGCATAGACCTGTATTTTCAGCGGCGAAGTCGGCAGCTCGGTCATGATCAGCCCGACGGCCGCCAGCCCGAGGATCAACATGGCGGTCAGCCAGTGCAGGGCGATGCTGACACGGCCCCAGCGTTCGGAGGAATTGCGGATCATGGGATCTCCTTTTTAATCTGCATCGTCGGGATTGCCGCGTATGGCTTCCACGGAAACATTCATGTACACCGTATCATCCACCACCGAGCCCCAGGCATCAATGCCCAAAGCCTTGCGGCTGAACTGCGTGCTGGCCTGCAGGCCGAGCGTTTGCTTGAACGTCAGGGGATGCCGTTTATGGGCGTTGAGCACGGTCTTGAAACTCACCGGTATGCTGGCGCCGGCAATGCTGAGTTCGCCGTCGACATCCAGAATCAGCGGCGTCTCCGAGGCCACCCGCACGGCAGTGGACCGGAAGCCGGCGGTCGGATATGCATCGGCGTGCAGGAAGCTTTCGGCGACCTTGCGGTTCCAGGCGGCGTCGCCCATGTCCAGAGTGCCCACCGGTATGCGGATTTCAACCGATGACGCGCCGGGATCTTTTTCATCGAACCAGATGTGGCCCGTCGGTTTCGAGACGGTGCCGATGCTCGGCGAAAATCCGGCGTGCATGACATGGAACGCCACCCGGGTATGCACCGGATCGATGGCGTAATATTCCCTTGCCGCCACGTCTTGCCAGGGCAGCAGCGCCAGCAAGGCCAGCGTCAGGCGGTGATCGGCGGTTGGATGCACAGGCGGCTCCTCAATGAGTCCCTATCATAGAACGTTTGAAAACAAAGCAGGCCATGGCCGCGTGAAAAGACTGTTCCATCCATGCAACGGCCCCGATGGCCGCGGAAAAAATGCATTATGATGAATCCGGGGAAGATAAGCTCGGACAAAACCAGGGACGGCCATGATGCATCGTTGCTTTGCGGGGATTCTGCTGTTCGTCTGCTCACTGTCGGCCTGGCCGCAGACGCCGGTCGCCGGCCAGTCGCAGTTCCGGCTGCTTGACATCAAGGACGGCCTGCCGAGCCTGTCGGTGAACGCCATCGCCCAGGACCGCACCGGTTACCTTTGGGTCGGCACCAAAGACGGGCTGGCGCGGTTCGACGGCAGCGGCTTCAAGGTGTTCCGGCACATCCAAGGCGACCCGCAGTCGATGCCGAGCAATTACGTGCAGACCCTGCACGTTGACGGCAGCAACAGGATTTGGGTCGGCATCGAGGGCTATGGCGTTTTCCGCTTCAACCCCGACAAGGAAGCCTTCACGCCTCTGGATCTGCTGCCGGGAGCCGACGGCGCCGCCTTGGACATCTGGGCCATCAGCTCCGATCGGCACGGCTCGGTGTGGTTCGGCAGCTTCGGCCGGGGCCTGTTCCGGCTGAGGCCGGATGGCAGGGTGAGTCAGTACCTGCCGAAATCCGGCGAGCCGGGCCCTCCGGACGAAAACATCCTTTCCCTGGCGCATGACAAAGACGGCCGGCTTTGGATCGCCACCAGTTCCGGCATCGTGCACTGGAAAAACGGGCGCTTCCTCCCGTTCGACAACGACAGGCTGGTATCGAAAGTGGTGATCACCCTGATGCCGGACGCCGATGCCGGCATGTGGCTTGGCACCCAAGGCGGGCTGGACCACGCGCTGCCGGACGGCCGCATCGAGCATCCGGCCTGGAATGCCCAGCTGAGCGATCCACGCATCATGGCGGTGCTGTCCGAGCCAAGCGGTGTGCGCTGGTTTGTCGCGCGCTCGGGACTGAACCGGCTGACGAACGGCAAAATCGACCAATTCAGCGCGGGTGAAAAGTTCATCAGCGCTTTCCAGGACGACAACGGCGGCTTCTGGTTCGGCAGCGAGAACGGCCTGCTGCGACAGCCATTGTCATGGCGCTCCCTGAAGTCATACCCCTCCGGCCAGGCGTCCGGCGCCGGGTTACGGAACGCCGTGGCGCAAAACTACCATGACCTGCGCGACGGCAGCCTGCTGCTGGTCGGCAAGGCGGGTGCCATTGACCGGTTCTGGCCGTCCAGCGGCCAGGTCGTGCCAATCAATACCGATGCATCAGCCAAGGCCCTGCAGTCCCTGAACAGCGTGCTGCAGGACAGCAACGGCGCGATCTGGCTCGGCAATCACCAGGGCTTGCTGCGCATCGGTTCGGCAGGTGAAACGCCAACGGTGTGGAACATGCAATCGAGCGCAGACCCGGCTTTGCTCGGACCGGTCACGCATCTGCGGCAAAGCCCGGATGGTCTGATCTGGGCGGCCTTTTACGGCGGCGGCCTGCAGGCGCGCGACGGCAGCGGGCGCGTCGTCCATTCCATCACGCCCAAGAGCGGCCAGGGTCTCAGGTTTCCGGACCCGGAACAGCTGTTCATCGGCCCCGACCATCAGCTCTGGCTGGCCGGCGGCGAGGGCGTGCTGTCCTGGAACCCGCAGCGCCGGCAATTCACTGCGGTGAAGGGCGCCCCTGAAGAACGGGTGTTCAGCGCCTACTTTTCGCCGCCGCAGACCCTTTGGCTCGGCCGTCTGGGCGGACTGGACGCCTATCACTGGCAAGCCGGGGGACTGACGCCCATCCGTTCGGTCAGCGGTGATGAAGGGTTGCCGGCTGTGGAAGTCACCGGCATCAACGCCGATGGCGCCGGGGCGCTGTGGCTCAGTTCTGCACGCGGCCTGATGCGCTACAGCCCGGCACAGAACCGGGTCAGGGTATTCGGCATCAACGACGGCCTGGTCAGCCAGGAGTTCGCGCAACTGCCGCCGTACATCGGCGCGGACGGCCAGGCGTTGGCCTTGAGCGGCGCCGGTCTGGTCGGGTTCAATCCCAGGCGGATGTCGGCGGACGACATCCCCCTTCGCCTGGTGATCGAGCGGATTTCAGTGCGCCGCGAAGAGGATGTTTTCCGGCTGGACGCCGGCAAGCTGATCACCCTCCAGCCCGATGACCGTGACCTGAGCGTCGATGCGCTGCTGCTGAACTTCGATGACGTCAGCGCACACCGCTACCGGTCGCGCCTGTCGGGCTATGATCCGGACTGGGTCGAAATGGGCACCAGCGGAAAGCGCGTGTTCTCGAAGTTGCCGGCCGGCGAATACCGTCTTGAACTGATGGCGGCCAACGCCGAAGGGGTTTGGTCCAAGCCGGCGCTGCTGGCGATCGACGTGCTGCCGCCGCTATGGAAAACCTGGTGGGCGTATGCGGCCTATGCCCTGGCGCTTGCGCTGCTGGTCGGGTTGATCGTCAACGGTAACCGCCAGCGCCTGAAACGCAGATACGCGCTGCAGCTGGAGGCCCAGCAGCAGGATCTGGTATTGAAAAGTTCGGAGGCCAAATCACAGTTCCTGGCCAACCTCGGCCATGAAATCCGGACACCGATGACCGGCGTGCTCGGCATGGCCGAACTCCTGTTGGCCGGCGAATTGCCCGATCGGCCCAAGTCACAGGTGGCCGCCATCAAAAAAGCCGGCGAGCATCTGCTGCGCCTGATGAATGACGCCCTGGACCTGTCAAAGATCGAGGCCGGGCAGTTCGAGCTTGACGAACAGCCGTTCCAGCTACAGGCCATTCTGCTTGAGGTGCAGGCGCTGCTGTCGCCGCTTGCGGCCCGGAAAGGCCTGCATTTCGAACTGCAGACGGAGCCCGAGGTGAACCGCGCTTACCTCGGCGACTGCGGCCGCATCCGGCAGATACTGCTGAATCTCGGCAGCAATGCCATCAAGTTCACCGAGCAGGGCTTTGTCATCATCAAAGCCCAGCGCCTCTGGCCGAAAGGCCTGATGCTGTCGGTGGTGGATTCTGGGCCGGGCATGAACCAGGAGCAGCAGCACACGCTGTTCCGGCGTTTCGCGCAGGCCGATGGCGTCCGTACCAGCCGGCAGTTCGGCGGCTCCGGTCTGGGTTTGGCGATCAGCCGGGAGTTCGCGGTGTTGATGGCTGGCGACATCCAGGTGTCCAGCGAACCCGGCCGTGGCTCGACCTTCACCTTGAACCTGCCTTTGGAGTTGGCGGCCGATAACGGGCCTGCAGCGGACAGCACGGCGCCGGACGCTCCCGTATCATCCGGCGCCGAAAGAATCCTGCTGGTCGAAGACGACGAGACCATCGTGCTGGTGGTCAGCGAACTGCTCGCCGCCGCCGGCCATCAGGTGGTTTCGGCGAAGAATGCGCTGGAAGCCTTGGCGCTGACCGCCCGAAGCACCTTCGGTGTGATTTTCTGCGATGTCGATCTGCCCGGCATGTCCGGCCTGGAGCTGTCGCGGGTGTGGCGCAAGCAGGGCGTGCAGACCCCCATCGTCGCGCTTACCGCGCGTACCCAGGCGGATGTCGAGGCCCTGTGCCTGGATGCGGGAATGAACGCTTTCCTGAGAAAACCGGTCAGTGGCCGGCAACTGCAGCAGGCCGTCGCCGCCTTGGCCGGCGTTTAGTTCAGTGAGGCCTGGCCGGCGAGGAATTGCCAGGTGCGGGTGATGTAAAGCACGGAGGGATCGTCTTTGGTCGCCGGCAATGCGGCGAACGGCTCGGCCAAGCGGACGATCTTAACCGCCGCGCCGTCGAGGACCTTGTTGCCGCTGGACTTCACCACCGTGATGCCTTCGATGCTGCCGTTCCGGCGGATGGCCACGGTCAGGATCAACTGCCCGCTGAGCTGGTTGAGCAGGGCCTGCTCCGGGTAGTTGGCATTGCCGACCCGCTCGACCTTGCGCACCCATTCGCTCATGTATTGGGCGTAGGCGTATTCCTGGGTGCTGGCGGTGATGAACTTATGCCGGCTCTTTCTGGCCTGCAGACTCTGTTTCTGGCTGTATTCGTTGGCCAGTCTGGCCAGGGCCAGGCTTTGCTCGACCAATTCCTGGCTGATCGGCAGCGGTTCGCTGCTATTGGGCTTCTGTTCCTGGGCGCGGGGCATCTTCGGGTCGGTCGGGGCATGGGTGATCAGCGTCCGTTGCACCGATTCCGGTTCAGGCGGCGTCTTCTGCGCCTGCAGGCTGACCGGGGCTTCGCCTGGATTGATCTGCGGCAGCTGGGACAGCTGGTTGTCCTTGGGGCGCTGGGCCTGGTCGCTTTCTCCGCCACCCTGATTGCTGGCCTGCGCCAGGAAATCGGCCTGCGCCGGTTTTTGGTTGCTGGCCGTCGGGGTCAGGACGACGTCCAGCGTCGGCGAGACCGGTGCGGCCTTGTTCAGGGTGAACCCCACGCCCAGAACGATCACCGCATAGCAGATCGCGGAAAGTATGAAGGTTCCGGTCAGTCGGTCTTTGGCGGTGACGCGTTTGTTCATGGTTCGGCCAGTCTCGCCTCGATGGCATCGAACAGCAGGCCGGCGATGTTCAGGCCGAACTGCGCGTCCAGCTCCCGTGCGCAGGTCGGGCTGGTGACGTTCACCTCGGTCAGGTAGTCGCCGATTACGTCCAGACCGACGAACAGCATACCGCGCTCCTTAAGCCACGGGCCGACCTGGGCGGCGATCCACCGGTCGCGTTCGGTCAGCGGGCGGCCTTCGCCCTTGCCGCCGGCCGCCAGGTTGCCGCGGAACTCATCGCCCTGCGGGATGCGCGCCAGGGCGTACGGCACCGGTTCGCCGTCAATCAGCAGGATGCGCTTGTCGCCCTGGGTGATTTCCGGAATGTAGCGCTGCGCCATGGTCATGGCGCCCGAATCGGTCAGGGTCTCCAGGATCACGTTGGCGTTGCCGTCCCCATGCCGGATGCGGAAGATGGATTTGCCGCCCATGCCGTTCAGCGGCTTCACCACGGTATCGCCGTGCCGGTGGATGAAGGCCTTGAGTTCGGCGACGCTGCGGGTCACCAGCGTTTCCGGACAGCATTGCGGAAACAGCAGGGTGGTCAGCTTCTCGTTCATGTCACGCAGGCCCTGCGGACGGTTGACCACCAGCACGCCGTCACGTTCCGCCAACGACAGGATCTGGGTGTCGTGGATGAACTGGTCATCGACCGGCGGATCCTTTCGCATCAGCACGACGTCGATGGCTGACAGGGCGGTGTTGCGCCAATCGCCCAGTTCATAATATTGATTCCTATCGTCTTTCACGGTCAGGACGGCCAGCCGGCCATGGGCGAGCGCGTCCTGGATGCTGAGGCTGCCGGGCTCGACGTAATACAGGTCATGGCCGCGCTTCTGGGCTTCGAGCAGCAAGGCGAAGCTGGTGTCCTTGGCGGGGTTGATCCGTTCAATCGGGTCCATTACCACGGCAATTGATATTTTCATATGGTTCTCGCGTGCGCTTTCCTAGGATTATGGTAGATTGAATTATAAAAATAGCTTGGCTAAATCCGAATCTGCCCATTATTATGGCAGAGGAACGCATTCAGTAAGCTTCAAGCAGTTTGAAAGATTTCGGGGATTTAGATGGAAAACGCACAACTCAATGGCCTACGCGTGATGGTGATTGACGACTCCAAGACCATCCGCCGTACGGCCGAGACCCTGCTGGCCAAGGAGGGCTGTTCCGTCGCGACCGCGGTTGACGGGTTCGAGGCGCTTGCGATGATTTCAGACCAGCAGCCGCACATCATCTTCGTGGACATCATGATGCCGCGCCTGGACGGTTACCAGACCTGTGCGCTGATCAAGAACAACCAGCAGTTCAAGAATACGCCGGTCATCATGCTGTCGTCGAAGGACGGACTGTTCGACAAGGCGCGCGGGCGCGTGGTCGGTGCGGAGCAGTATCTGACCAAGCCGTTCACACGTGACGAGCTGCTGTCCGCCATCCGCCAGTTCGTGTCCCAGGTCAAGGTTTAACCATGTCAGCCAACCAATCGATTTTCAACAGACTGCTGGATTACCAGCGCCGTTCTATCAGTCACGTGGCGGCCGCTCCGGAAGTTTCCGAAGAACCCGGGCATTGGCGCGCCGTCGGCTACCGGATAGGTACGCGGATGCTGGCCTCATCGTTCGACCAAGTCATCGAAATCACCAGCATACCGCCCATGACGCCGGTGCCGCGTGCGGAGCCCTGGCTGCTCGGCGTGGCCAATTCTCGCGGCAATCTGCTGCCGATCGTCGATTTCAAGCTGTTCATTTTCGGTGAGCGCACTCTGATGCATGATGGACAGAGGATGCTCGTGGTTCAACAGCCCGGTGGCATGGTGGCTGTCGTGGTCGATGAGTTGTTCGGCCAGCGTTTCTTCAATGATGCCCAGCTTGTGGATGAAGCCGGATCGTTCAATGAAGGCCGTTTAGGTCATTTCGTCAGCAAGGCCTATAGCGCTTTTGGAAAAACTTGGGGGGTTTTTGACATGGACCTATTAACTCGGACACCTGAATTCAGGCAGGCTGCCGCCTGACTCACTGCTAAAGCTAAGGATTAAATTTCAATAATGAGCACTAATATCCGTTCTTTTACAGACAAACTCGGTACCTACAGCCAGAAATTCTGGCTCACGCTGCTGATCCTATCCATCGTGGTGTTCGCCGCCAATTACGCCGCGTCCACCTATTTCAGCCGGCAGGAAAACCAGGCGCGCGCCTTGAGTTCCGAGCTGCAGGTGCTGTCGCAGAAGCTTGCCAAGTATTCCAAGGAGTCCGCATCGGGGAATGCCGACTCCTTCGCCGAATTCAAGGATGCCAAGGAACGTACCGCCGAAGTCGTGGCCAAGCTGAACAAAAGCCATAATGCGCTGGGCGCCAAGGGCGCGTTGGCGCAGGTCAGCAAGACCTGGTCGACCATCGCCGAGAACGCCGATCAGATCCTTGAAAGCGAGAAGGAAGTGGTCAGCCTGTCCCAGACGGCCGGCCAGTTCACCGCCCGGGTTCCGCAGCTGTCGGCCCGATTGAGCGAAGTGGTGTCGGCGATGTCGGATTATTCCGCGCCGGCGGCCCAGATCAACCTGGCCAACCGCCAGATCGTGCTGGCCGACCGCATGGCACGGCGCGTCACGGAAGTGGTCGCCGGCGGCGAGAAGTCGGTGTCCTCGGCGGATGCGCTGTCGCGCGATACCGCGGTGTTCTCGCAGGTGCTCAGCGGCCTGAAGAACGGCAATCCGGAATTGAACGTGTCGGCAGTCAGTTCGCCGGCGGCAATGAGCTCGGTGGTCGCCGCCGAACAGCTGTTCTCGCAGGCCGAAAAGGAAATCAAGACCATCCTGGACGCGTCCACCAACCTGTACGACGTAAGCCAGGCCGAAAGCGCGATTTCCCTGGATTCCGCGGTTCTGCTGGAAGACAGCGAGAACCTGTACAAAGCCTACGACAACATCAACCTGCGCCGCGCGTTCCCGAACAGCTACATCACGCTTGTATCGTCGATCGCCGCCCTGGTCGGCATTTTCTTCCTGCTGGTCGGCACGTTCCGTTCGCAGACCGTGCAGCTCTCGAAGTCCAAGGAAACCAACCAGCAGCAGCAGCAGGCGATCATGCGCCTCCTGGATGAAATCGATCCGCTGTCGAACGGCGACCTGACCACCAAAGCGACGGTGACCGAGGATTTCACCGGCGCCATCGCCGACGCGATCAACAACACCGTCGATGAAATGCGCCTGCTGGTGGGCACCATCAACGACACCTCGGTGCAGGTCTCGGCGTCGGCGCAGGAAACGCAGGCCACCGCCACGCAGCTGGCCGAAGCGGCCGAGCACCAGGCGCAGCAGATCGAGGCGGCATCGCATCAGATCGGCATCATCGCCAACAACATTGACGACGTCTCGAAACGCTCCGCGGAATCCGCTGACGTGGCGACGCGCTCGGTGAACATCGCGTCGAAGGGCGCCGATGTCGTGCGCCAGACCATCAACGGCATGGACAACATCCGCGGCCAGATCCAGGAAACCTCCAAGCGCATCAAGCGCCTGGGCGAAAGCTCGCAGGAAATCGGCTCGATCGTTGAATTGATCAACGACATCGCCGAACAGACCAACATCCTTTCGCTGAATGCGGCCATTCAGGCGGCTTCGGCCGGCGATGCGGGCCGGGGCTTTACGGTGGTTGCC
>ERZ1645185.1334-NODE-1334-length-10085-cov-6.872483_pt1 | contig 10085 bp, 10 predicted proteins | sample MGYA00575351_ERZ1645185 | MGnify/ENA primary metagenome ERZ1645185 (study PRJEB40838, sample SAMN11284767) | freshwater sediment metagenome | isolation source: river sediment | host: Sediment | place: India: Jana village, Kanpur | collected 2015-12-17 ... | reverse complement strand
TCGGCAGCGGTGAAAGCATGACCTGGCTGCGGGACGTGGCAGCCACGCTGTCGCCTGGTCAGCCTGTTTACGTGTTGCTGTATGCATTGGCGATCATATTTTTCTGCTTTTTCTATACGGCGTTGGTGTTCAACTCGAAAGAGACTGCTGACAACCTGAAGAAAAGCGGTGCGTTTGTGCCGGGTATTCGCCCGGGTGACCAGACGGCCCGCTATATCGACAAGATCCTGACGCGCCTGACCCTGGTGGGTGCGATTTACATCACGCTGGTGTGCCTGCTGCCTGAGTTCCTGATCCTGAAATGGAATGTGCCTTTCTACTTTGGTGGCACGTCGCTTCTGATCATTGTGGTGGTGGCAATGGATTTCATGGCACAGGTTCAGGCTTATGTCATGTCGCATCAATACGAAGGTTTGCTCAAGAAGGCAAACTTCAAGAATGGCCTGGCTGGGCGCTGATGTCGAAGGAAGATGTCATCCAGATGCAGGGCGAGGTTCTGGAAAACCTCCCCAATGCCACCTTCCGGGTGAAACTGGAAAATGGCCATGTACTGCTCGGTCACATTTCCGGAAAGATGCGTATGCATTACATCCGGATTCTGCCGGGTGACAAGGTTACGGTTGAGTTGACGCCGTATGACTTGACCAAGGGGCGGATTGTTTTCCGCGCCAAGTAATGATTTAGGCCAGTGAGTTTTCGCTGGCGAGAATGGAGAAAACCATGAGAGTTCAGGCTTCTGTAAAGAAAATCTGTCGCAAGTGCAAAATCGTTCGCCGCAAAGGCGTCGTGCGCGTGATTTGCGACGATCCGCGCCATAAACAGCGCCAGGGCTAACCCGTCGGGTTGGCCACTTCGAGTCGGCCAAGAATTGGCTGACATGTTATAATTTTCTGTTTTTGCGTTCGGAGCTTTGTGAATGGCTCGTATTGCTGGGGTTAACATCCCGAATCACCAACATGCGGTTATCGCCTTGACCGCTATCTATGGCATTGGCCGGACAACGTCCGGGCAGATTTGCGACGCCGCAGGCATCGCCCATGTGACCAAGATCAAGGATCTGACCGAAGCCGAGATGGAGCGTCTGCGTGAAGGCGTGTCCAAGTTCACGGTGGAGGGCGATCTGCGTCGCGAAGTCACCATGAATATCAAGCGCCTGATGGACCTGGGTTGCTACCGTGGTTTCCGTCATCGCAAGGGCTTGCCCGTGCGTGGTCAGCGTACCCGCACCAATGCGCGTACCCGCAAGGGCCCGCGCAAGGCCATCAGAAAATAAGGATTGATCATGGCTACTAAAACTGCTGCGCGTGTTCGCAAAAAGGTCAAGAAGAATGTGGCGGAAGGCATCGCCCACATTCACGCTTCGTTCAACAATACCATCGTGACGATCACCGACCGTCAGGGTAATGCGCTGTCGTGGGCGACGGCGGGTGGCGCTGGCTTCAAGGGTTCGCGCAAATCCACTCCGTTTGCTGCCCAGGTTGCCGCCGAAAACGCCGGCAAGATGGCGCAGGAATATGGCGTGAAGAATCTGGAAGTGCGTATCAAGGGACCCGGACCGGGCCGCGAATCGACCGTGCGTGCGCTGAATGGTCTGGGCTTCAAGATCACGGCGATTTCCGACGTGACCCCGATTCCGCACAACGGCTGCCGCCCCTCCAAGAAGCGTCGTATCTAATCTCGGTAACGCCGCGTCCACACACTAGGACTTACATCTATGGCTCGTAATCTTGACCCCAAATGCCGTCAGTGCCGCCGCGAAGGCGAAAAGCTTTTCCTGAAAGGCGAGAAGTGCTTCACTGACAAATGCGCGATCGAACGCCGTGCGTATGCGCCCGGCCAGCATGGCCAGAAAAGCGGTGCCCGCCTGTCGGACTATGGCGTGCATCTGCGTGAAAAGCAGAAGATCCGCCGCATCTATGGCGTCCTCGAAGGCCAGTTCCGCCTGGTGTACAAAAAGGCCGACAGCAGCAAGGGTGTGACGGGTGAAAATCTGCTCGCCCTGCTCGAGTCGCGCCTGGATTCGGTCTGCTACCGCATGGGTTTTGGCGCATCGCGTACCGAGGCCCGTCAGGTTGTCCGTCATAACGGCATCATGGTGAACGGCCGTCGCGTCAACATTCCGTCGTACCAGGTGCGCGCGGGTGACGTGGTTGAAGTTTCCGAGGCGGCTAAAGCACACTTGCGTATCAAGGCGGCGGCTGAAGCCACGGCTGCGCGTGGCTACCCCGAGTGGGTGGAAGTCGATACCAAGGCGCTCAAGGGCACCTATAAATCGATCCCGCAGCGCTCCGATCTGCCCTCGACGATCAACGAATCGCTGGTTGTCGAACTGTACTCGAAGTAAGCCTGAGCCAGACTTAAGGAAACGCCACACATGCAAAGCGCTACGGAATTTCTCAAGCCGCGCATCGTGGAGGTCGATCGCGCCTCCCCGCTGCACGCCAAGGTCATCATGGAGCCCTTCGAGCGTGGCTATGGCCACACTCTGGGCAATGCGCTGCGTCGTATCCTGCTCTCGTCCATGGTGGGCTACGCCCCGACCGAAGTCGCCATCAGCGGCGTCGTGCATGAATACTCGACCATTGAAGGCGTGCAGGAAGATGTCGTCGACATTCTGCTGAACCTCAAGGGTATTGCGTTCAAGATGCACGGCAAATCGGAAGCCATGCTCAAGGTCGCCAAGTCGGGCGAAGGCGTGGTGACGGCCGGCGACATCGAAATCGGCCACGATATCGAAGTCCTCAATCCCGATCACGTCATTGCCCACCTGACCAAGGGTGGCAAGCTCGACATGGAAATCAAGATCGAGGCAGGCCGTGGCTACCAGCCGGCAACTGCGCGCAAGGTTTCGGATGAAACCCGTGCCGTCGGCTCGATCCTGGTTGACGCATCGTTCAGCCCGGTTCGTCGCGTGGCCTATTCGGTTGAAAGCGCTCGCGTTGAACAGCGCACCGACCTCGACCGGCTCGTGATCGACATCGAAACCAATGGCGTGGTCGAACCCGAAGAAGCCGTGCGCACTGCTGCCCGCATTCTGGTGAACCAGCTTTCCGTGTTTGCCGATCTGGAAGGCACGCCCACCGAATCGGAATCGCCGCGCTCGCCGCAGGTTGATCCGCTTCTGTTGCGTCCGGTCGACGATCTGGAACTGACCGTGCGTTCGGCAAACTGCCTGAAGGCCGAAAACATCTACTTCATCGGCGATCTGATACAGCGTTCCGAAACTGAGCTGCTGCGTACCCCCAACCTGGGCCGCAAGTCGCTGAACGAAATCAAGGACGTGCTGGCATCGAAAGGCCTGTCGCTGGGCATGAAGCTGGAAAACTGGCCGCCAGCCGGTCTTGATCGTCCCTGAATCACATTACAACTGACCAATAAAGTGCGGGTCGCCGTGGCAGGCGATCTAGCCCAAGAACAAACCGTTTAGAAAAGGAATAGCCATGCGTCATCGTCAGTCCAATCGCAAGCTCAATCGCACCACCAGTCACCGTCTTGCCATGTTCCGCAACATGAGCAACTCGCTGCTGCGTCATGAAGTCATCAAGACCACCCTGCCCAAGGCCAAGGAACTGCGCCGCTTCGTCGAGCCGCTGATCACCCTTGGCAAGGAACCGTCGCTCGCCAACCATCGTCTGGCTTTTGACCGCCTGCGCGATCGCGAAATGGTCGTCAAGCTCTTCGGCGAACTGGGTCCGCGCTACAAGACCCGTCCGGGTGGTTATCTGCGCATCCTCAAGTACGGCTTCCGCGTCGGCGACAATGCGCCGATGGCATTGGTCGAACTGGTGGATCGTCCTGAAACCGCCGAGGCCGTGGACGCCGAATAAGCGCCACGCTGCCAGCAGAACGAAAGCCGGGCTTGCCCGGCTTTTTGCATGGTGGAATGCTTGCTGTAGACGAGGTCGCTCGGGCATAGTCGGGTCATCGCAGTCCCGGATCCATCCTGTGATCGTACTCTTCACAGATTTTGGCAGTAGTGATCCCTATGTCGGCCAGATCAAGGCACGGTTGGCCGAGCATGCACCTGCTCGACCGGTCGTCGACCTGCTGCATGAGGTGCCGGATTTCGATCCCCGGGCGGGTGCCCATTTGCTGGCTGCGTTCGCCGGTGGCTTTCCGCCCGGCACGGTGTTCCTTGCGGTGGTGGATCCCGGCGTGGGCACGTCGCGCGATGCCACCGTTGTGATGGCGGGTGGTCGCTGGTTCGTCGGCCCTGACAATGGATTGCTGTCCGTAGTCGCTGCGCGTTCAGGCGATACGCATGTCTGGCGTGTCGACTGGCAGCCGCCCGGCCTGTCGACTACCTTCCATGGTCGCGACCTCTTTGCGGTCATTGCGGCTGAAATCGCGCGCGGGACTTTCCCTGGCGACAAACTCAGCCCACAAGACCACTTGGCCGTTGCGTTTGGGGCGGATGATCTGCATCAGGTTATCTATATCGACCATTACGGCAACGCGTGGACGGGGATACGGAATGTGCCGACGCATGCCCATGTCCGTGCGGCTGGCAGATGCTTCAGCCATAGCGAAAGCTTTGGATTTGTAGGCCGTGGCGAAGGTTTCTGGTTCAACAACAGCGTGGGTCTGCTGGAACTGGCGGTCAACCGCGGCAGTGCAGCCGAGAACTTTGGCCTCAAAGTGGGCGACCCTGTGCAGGTAGAGCCCTAGACCAGCAGCAAGGCGCGGTAGTCATTGACGTTGGTGCGCGTGGGGCCGGTGACGACGAGGTCACCAAGGGCAGTAAAGAAGCCGTGACTGTCGTGCGTGGCCAGGCAGCCTGCCGCCTCGATGCCCTGCGATCGGGCGCGCGCCAGCGTATCCGGCGTCAGCAGCGCACCTGCGTTGTCCTCGCTGCCGTCGATCCCGTCGGTGTCGCAGGCTAGCGCCCATTCGCCCTGTTGTTCCCCCAATGCACAGCCGAGCGCCAGCAGGAATTCGGCATTGCGTCCGCCGCGTCCATGTTGTGGCCGCAACGTGACCGTGGTTTCGCCACCGGAGAGCAATGCCAGCGGCCGCCTGGAGACCATGCGGGCGAGGGCTGCGTGTTGCCGGGCAACGGCCTGTGCATCGCCGGACACGCTATCGGACAGCACGATGGCCGGAATGCCCTGCGCCTCGAAGACCTGCGCTGCGGCATCGAGGCTGGCGCGTGCGCTGGCGATGATCCGGTTGTCGGTATGCCTGAAACAGGCCTCGCCGGGTCGGGCGGTGTCGTGACTTGCGCGATGACGTTCGAGATGGGCGAGGATGTTCGTGGGCGGCACGATGTCGAAGCGTGACAGGAGGGCAAGGGCATCCGCGCAGGTCGTGGGATCCGGCGCACAGGGGCCGGAGGCGATATGGGTCGGGTCGTCGCCAACCACGTCCGAGACGATCAGCGCCAGCACGCGTGCGCCGTTCGCCGCGCGTGCGAGTTGTCCGCCGGAGAGTCGGGTGAGGTGCTTGCGTACGGTGTTGATGTCCTGGATGGTTGCGCCGGCCCCGAGCAGCGCCTTGGTGACCTGGCGCAGCTCCTTCAGACTGACGCCTTCGACCGGCGCGGCAAGGAGGCTGGAGCCGCCGCCCGAGATCAGGGCCAGCAGCAGGTCGTTTTCGCCGAGCTGGCCGGCCATCTCCAGCATGCGCCGTGCGGCGGCTTCGCCGCGCCCGTCGGGCAGCGGATGGCTGGCTTCGACGACCTCGATGCGCCGCGTTGGCAGGCCATGCTGGTAACGCGTGACGACCAGACCCGACAGCGGCGCTGACGCAGGCCAGTGTGTCTCGACGGCAACCGCCATGCTCGCTGCCGCCTTGCCGCCGCCGACCACTAGGATGCGCCCGCGCGGCGGTGACGGAAGATGGGGCGGGACGCGATGGGCCGGGTCGGCAGCCGCGACCGCCGCGTGGAATGACGCGATCAGCAGCGCGCGCGGGTTCATGCGCGGCGCAGGAGCCGGCGGCTGATGCCGGTACGCAGGCCCGGCCCGATCTGCATCGCCAGCCGGAACAGCGTGGGCATGGTGAACAGGGTGAGCGTGGTGGCGACCATCAGGCCCCACACCAGACTGGCCGCCATGGGCCCCCAGATCAGCGAGTGGCCGCCCAGGCCCACGGCCAGCGAGAACAGCCCGCCGATGGTTGTGGTGGTGGTGATGAGAATCGGCACGACGCGTCGGCGCGCCGCATACAGCGTGGCGTGCAGCAGACTCATGCCGTCGGCGAGGCGGGCGTTGGCCGCGTCGATCAGGACAATGGCTGAATTGACTGCGATGCCTGCCAGCGCGATGACGCCGTAGAGCGTGTAAAGCGACAGCGGGTTGCCGGTGACGAACAGACCGAACACCACGCCGGTAAAGGCCATCGGTACGGTCAGCAGTATCAGGAATGGCTGCCAGTAGGAACGGAACTGCGCGGCGAGGATGAGGTAGATGAGGCCGATGCCCAGCAGGAACAGCATCTTCATCGCATCCAGGCTTTCGTTGATATCGTCCAGCTCGCCCGAGAAATCGATGCGCGTGTTGGGGTAGGTCGCTGCGATACCCTGCCAGGCGTCGGCGATCCGGGCGTTGGCTGCCACCGTGTCGAGACGGGCCTTGTCGAGGTCCGACTCGATCGTGATCGCGCGCTTGAGGTTGTAATGCTTGATGCCGGCGGATCCCACCCGCGTATCGGCCTCGACCAGCGCCCCCAGCGTGGTCGTGTTGCCGCCGGGCAGGGCAACCGGATCGGCGAGCAGTTGCCGCACGTCGGTCAGATCGCCGGACTGGCCGCTTGCGCCGCGCACGCGCAACTCGATCTTGTCGCCGCCGGATCGAGTCTCGGCCACGATCTCGCCTTCGGTATGCAGGCGCACCAGCCGGGCAACCGACGCGGGATCGAGGCCGGCTGCCTTCACCGCTTCGGCATCCAGACGCAGCACCAGCTGCATGCGCCCGGGCTGGTCGTCGTCGGTCACGTCCCGCGTGCCGTCGATTTTTCCAACCGCAGCCTTCAGCGCCTGCGCGGCGGCACGCAGTTCGCCGATGTCGTCGCCCAGCAGGCGCAGCTTGATCGGTTTTTGTGACGGCGGGCCGCCGGACAGCTGGGTAAAGGAAATCTTGCCGGCGCTGGGCAGGGCTTCGATGTCGCGACGCATGGCGTCGACGATCTCACCCACTTCGCGCATGTCGCCAGTGCGTGGATTCAGCGACACGCTGACCTGGCCATACGCTTCGCCGTACAGCGGTTCGGTGTCGGTCCATTTCACACCGGCGTAGCTCGTCACGCCGCGCGCCTCGTCTTTCCCGAGATGGCGGCGCACAGCCGCTTCCACGCGCTGGGTCTCGGCAAGCGTGGCCTCGATGGCGCTGCCGCTCGGCATGTCGACGCTGACGTAGAACAGCCGGATCGGATCGAAGGCGAAGAACTGCGTACGCACCGCGCCGCTGACGACCAGCCCCAGCGCCGCAATGAAGAGCACCAGCACGCCGAGGCCGCCGATCCAGGGGCGGCGCATGAGTTTCACCAGGATGCGGGTGTATTTCACGCGCAGGGTATGGGTGGCGCGTTCGCGCGTCGCGTGCAGGCGCGAGGGGCGGGTGAAGTCGACCTTCAGCGCCGTCACGTGTGCCGGCATCATCCAGTAGGCCTCGATCAGGCTCATCAGCAGCGCCAGCGTCACCACCAGCGGCACCAGCAACATGAACTTGCCGACGATGCCGGGCATGAGCATCAGCGGCAGGAAGGCGGCAATCGTCGTCGCCACCGCTGCCAACACCGGCCAGCCGACCTCGCGCACGGCGTCGAGCGTGGCGGCCAGCGCATCGGCCCCGCGCGCGATGCGGTAATAGATGGCTTCGGTGATGACGACCGCATCGTCGACCAGCATGCCCAGGGCAATCACGATGCCGAGCAGCACCGGAATCGACAGCGTGAAATCGAAGGCGTACAGGATGGCGAAGGTGCCCGCCAGCGCGAAGGGAATCCCCAGGCTGATAAGAATCGCCAGTCGCGTGCCAAGAAACAGCCAGCACAGACCCAGCACGATCAGCAGACCCAGCAGGGCGTTGGACTCCATCACGCCGATGGCGGTTTTTGTCGGCACGGTCTGGTCGTCGAACAGCATCAGGCGGAAGCCGTCCTGTTCCAGCGCAGGCGCACGCGACTCGACCAGCTGGTTGATATCGGCGACCAGATTCAGCGTGTTCACCCGGCTTTTCTTGGTGATGGCGAGGATCACCGCCGGCTGGCCATTGGATGCCGCGAGGCTGGCAGGCCGTGCACGCGCTGTTTCCACCGTCGCCAGCGCAGACAGCGGCACGGGCGAATTGAGGCTGGGCGACAGCACGGTGAGGCGGCCCAGATAGTCGGCATCCGCCTCCTGCCCGATCACCCGCACCAGCCAGTCGGTGTCGCCCACGCGGGCACGACCGGCAAAGGTATCGCGGAACCAGGCGCTGGCCGCATCGGCTAGCTGGGCAGCGGTGAGGCCGCGCGCCGCAACCTCGTGCGGCGAGAATTCGATCCGCAGTTCGGGGTCGCCCTGGCCGGTGGACAGCACCTTGTCGACACCGGGGAGGCGTTCGATGTCGTCCTTGATGCGGCGGGCCGCCACGCGCAGGCGCTCGTCTGCGGCCGGGCCGGTGAGCAGCACCATCGCCGTGGGGAAGCCGTTCGACGTGGTGAGTTCCTGCACGTCGGGTTCGCGGGCGTCGTCCGGCAGATCGCTGTTGTACTTGTTCTGCACCAGCCGGCGCAGATCGGTCACATGCTTGTCGAACTGTCGTTCCGACACCTCGCGGAAACGCACCAGGATCACTGAGGAATTGTCGCGGCTGGTGCTCGACACAAAGCGGATATCGGGCAGGGTGCGAATCGCCTCCTCCAGCGGCTCGGTCACCTTCTTCTCGACATCCTCGGCGGACGCACCGGGCAGCACGGTATTCACCACCAGCCAGTTGAAGTTGATCTCGGGGTCCTGCTCGCGCGGCAGGCTGAGATAGCCCAGCACACCAAGCAGCAGCACGACCACGAAGCTGACGTTCGCCAGCGGGTGGTTGGTGATGAAGCGGGCGTAGAGACGCATCGCGGCCTCAGTGCACCGTGAGTTTCATGCCGTCCTGCAGCGCCAGGCGGCCGTCGGCGACGAGGCGGGCATTGCGCGGTAGGGCAGTGGCCAGGGCCGGCCGGCCTTCCTGCGCGCCGGGCAGGGCCACAAAGCGGGCCACGCCATCCACGGCAATGAATGTGCCCAGCGCATTGCCGCGGCGGATCAGATAGTCGGCCGGCAGCCAGGCACGCGGATCACGCCAGCGCAGCACGCCGTGGCTGCCGGGCGCAGGCGGAGACCCGACGAAGGTGAAGCGGGCCTCGCGGGTGCGCGCCGACGGATTCAGCGCCGGTGAAACCCGCAGCAACTTCACGGCGGACTCCCGACCCTGACTCACAAAACGGGCGTCGGACAGGGCCTCGGCGTCGGCCGCCTGCAACTGCACGGCGAGTTGCAGGCGCGAGGTGTCCCACACCTGCACTAGCGGCGTGCCGGGGTTGGCCCATTCGCCCACCTGCGCCAGCCGTGCCTCGACGATGGCCGTGAAGGGCGACCTGACCGTGCATTTGCCAACATCGCGGCGTGCGCTGTTGGCCGCCGCCTGACTCACTTTCACGTCGGCCGCCACCACGTCGACCTCGGTCTTGCGCGCATCCAGCGCGTCGCTGGAAATGAAGTTCCTGGCGGCCAGTTCGCTGTTGCGCAGCAATTGCTGGCGAGCCAGATTCAGGCGCGCCTGGGCCGAAGCCAGGGCAGCTTCCGCACGCTCGGCGGCGAGGCGCGCATCGCCGCAATCGAGCTCGGCTACCACGGCGTGGCGTGCAATGCGCTGGCCGGGTTCGACGGGGATGCGATCGATGCGCGCGGCAATCTCGGCCGAAAGTTTGGCGAGGTTGAGCGATACCACCTGCGCCGGGGCCTCCCGCACAGGATGAAGCACCACCGAGTCCAGGCTGCGAACCGTCACGCTTGCTGGCGGGGCGGCGAGGACGGGGGTACAGAGCAGGCACAGCAGACCGAGAGTCAGACGCATGGCAGGACAGGATCAGGACGGTGAGCGCATTGTAGGCGACTTGGC
>ERZ1645185.1333-NODE-1333-length-10089-cov-4.604345_pt1 | contig 10089 bp, 8 predicted proteins | sample MGYA00575351_ERZ1645185 | MGnify/ENA primary metagenome ERZ1645185 (study PRJEB40838, sample SAMN11284767) | freshwater sediment metagenome | isolation source: river sediment | host: Sediment | place: India: Jana village, Kanpur | collected 2015-12-17 ... | reverse complement strand
TACCATTGCCCGGCGCTCGCTTTGTCACGCTCCTTGGCTTCGTATCCCGGATACGACCTGCGCCGCGCTTCGCACGATCATCCGGGCCGTGGCACAACGCATCTTCCAATGCCTACTGAAACAGGCGCTAATTCCCCGCCAGCCGTTCCAGCGCCAGCATGATGGCGGCGGAATCCAGTTCGCCGTCGCCGGCTTCCATCAGCGCGGCAATCTGTCGTGCCACCAGTCCGGTTCCTGGCAGCGGCACGTGGTTTTCGTGTGCGTTGTCCAGCACAATACCCAAATCCTTGTTGTGCAATTTGACCTTGAAGCCGGGTTTGTAATCGGCTTTCATCATGCGCAGTCCGTGTACTTCCAGAATCTTGCTGCCTGCGTAACCGCCCAGCAACGCCTCGCGCATTTTCATCGGGTCAACGCCGTTCTTGCGCGCCAGCAAAATCGCTTCGGCCACACCCTGAAATGTCAGGCTGACCACAATCTGGTTGCAGGCTTTCACCACCTGCCCCGCGCCGTGATCGCCTACATGCACGATGTTTTTGCCAAGGGTTTCAAACAGCGGCAACACCCGCGCGAACACTTCCGCCTTGCCACCCACCATGATTGAAAGCGTGCCCTGCGCGGCGCCGGTCTGGCCACCGGACACCGGTGCATCCAGCATGTCGATACCCTTGTCGGTCAACTGCGCCGCAATGCGTCGCGTAGACGCAGGCGAAATCGTGCTCATGTCCACAATCACGCTGCCGGGTTTTGCGCCATGAATCAGGCCGCGTTCACCCAGAATCACCTGTTCCACATCGCTGGTACCCGATACTGCCGTAAATGTGATGTCGGCACTGGCAGCGACCTCGGCAGGCGTGCCCTTGCCCATCGCCCCGGCGACAAGAAGTGGCTCCACCGTATCGAAGCGTCTCCCCCATGTGAACAGTTCATGCCCGGCGCGGATGAGGTTGAGCGCCATGGGCCGCCCCATGATGCCAGTGCCGATAAAGCCTATCTTCATGCTTCCCTCTTTAATGAGTGCGCGATCAGTAACGCATTATCACCAGCCATACCGGCAGGCTCAACAGGAACATGACGGTAGCCCATGCCACTGTCAGCGCCACTTTTTCCACGTCCAGTTTGTAGCGGTCTGCCAGCCCCACAGCCATGAGCATGGTGGGTACACCCGCCTCGATGATGGCGGCGTGCTGGGCTCCGGTGAGCGGTGCATAAAATAGTCGGGCGAGCAGCCAGGCAAAGAGTGGCAGTACGGCCAGTTTGAACACGACTGTGACCAGCACCGGGCTGCTGGGCGCCAGGCGTGACCATGGAATCGACAACCCCAGCATCAGCAGCATGACCGGCACGGTGGGCTGGCCGATGAAATGCGCAGCGTGAACCAGCGGCTGGGTGTCAAATGGCAATTGCGCCGCCACCAGCCCGGCAGCAAAGGCCCACATGGGTGGAAGGGAAAGAAATTGCTTGAGTGGGTGTCCGGCATCATTGACCTGGCCACCGAGTTTGACGGCAATCCACACGCCCACGCTCCATAGCAGTGGCGTGGTGGCGCCCATGTCGGCAAAGGCGGCGTAGCGTCCGCCTGCTTCGCCGTACAAGTGCGTGAGCAGCGGATAACCCATGAACAAAACGTTGCCGAAGATGCCGCATAGCAGCAGACCTGCGCGGGTGGCGTTACTCAGCTTGCCACCAAGCCGACTGTGAAACAGCACCCAGTAGAGTGGCAGTCCGGTCAGCAGCATGGCGCCAGCCAGCAACAGAGGTACGCTGATGAGATGGCTGTCGATGCGGGCGCTGGCGGCGGCGGCGAACAACAGCCCAGGCGCAAACAGGTTGATGCTGACAGTGGTGATGTAGCCGCGCACGGCGCGTATGCCGGCTTCGTCCAGGCGGCCACGCCAGATGGCGCCGGCGGCGATCAGCAGTGCCATGGGAAACAATACCTGCGCCAGCAGGCTGAAGTAAAAATCCAGTGTCATATCTTGCTATGTGCCCGAACAGAGGTTCACTGGCAAGGTGAAAGCGTACAGGAAAGTTCGGGTTGCAGAGGCTGCGCGGTAACTGGCGCGGGCGCAGGTCGTGGCACATCTTGCTCCAGCCAGCGCTTGATGCGTGCCGCGTCATTTTGTCGGCTGGGCTTGTCGGCGGCATCCAGCAGGACAATGATGACCGGTCGGTCGGCAATCTCGGCCTGCATTACCAGGCAGTAACCGGCCCTGGAGATATATCCGGTTTTGGAAAGTCCAATATGCCAGTCCTGATTCAGCGTGAGTTTGTTGGTGTTGTTGAAAGCGGCCAGGCGATAGCCTGAATCGATCTTGCCCGATTTCTGCGAATGCGCGTTGAACTGTTCGCGCGATGAAATATGGCGGATATCAACATAATTGGAGTAGGCGTAATCCACCAGCTTGACCAGATCCTCGGCCGTTGATTGATTGTCACTGGATAATCCCGTGGGTTCGACATAATGCGTGCGGCTCATGCCCAGCTGGCGCGCCTTGGCATTCATTGCGGTGACGAAAGCCTTCATCCCGCCAGGGTAGGTACGGCCCAGGGCGTGGGCGGCGCGATTCTCGGACGGGATCAGCGCGAGATTCAGCAAATCTTCCCGGGTGTGCCGGGTGCCAACCGGCAAGCGCGAAGCATTGGTCTGGGGGACGACATCATCGGCGGTAATGGTGATGCGCGCCTGTAAATCAAGCCCAGCGTCCAGCGTTACGACCGCCGTCATGAGCTTGGTAATCGAGGCAATGGAAGCCTGATGACGCGGGTTTTTTTGCAGTAGCGTTTCGCGGTTGAACTGGTCGTACACAATAACGGATTGCGCGCTCAGGGCAGGTGTTGTCCTGCCGACCGCAAGGCACGGGTTAGCTGCTGTGCAGATCGCAAGGCCGGTGGCCAGTATCCAGAGTTGGGTCAATCAATGCTCCTTCCCCCATTACGGGGAATCCGGTGTTCTTCAGGTATAGACCGAGTCGGCGCGCAAAGATAAAAAATGGCGGGATGCCCCGCCAGTTTTATTCCCGACTGGAAAGGTCAGGTGCCGCGGGATGTCGGGGCATTAAATCGCGCGCCGCCATTTTCCTCCAGCCAGTGTTTAATGCGGTTGGCGTCGCCCAGGCGGCCATACTTGCCCTGCGCATCCAGCAGCACAATGATCACCGGTCGATCGGCAATGTCGGCCTGCATGACCAGGCAGTGCCCGGCTTCATTGATAAACCCGGTCTTTGACAGGCCGATTTGCCACTCACCGTCGCGAGTCAGCCGGTTGGTATTGACGAAGCCGACGTTGCGGTAATACACCCGCTTGGAAGCCTGCTTGCGTTTGCCCTTTTTCTTTTTGCTGCTGACAACCACACGTTGTTTGCCCAGGCTGTATTCCCCGCTGGCCGAAATGTGGCGAATTTCGGGGTAATTGGCATACGCGTAATCCACCAGCTTGACCAGGTCTTCTGCGGTGGATTGGTTAAAGCTGGACAGGCCGGTAGGGTCAACAAACAGGGTTTTGCTCATGCCCAGTTGGCGTGCCTTGCGGTTCATGGCGGCAACAAAGGCTTCAATTCCACCCGGGTAGGTTCGTCCAAGGGCGTGTGCAGCACGGTTTTCCGAAGCGATCAGTGCCAGGTTCAGCAGTTGTTCGCGGGTGTGGGTAACGCCAAGCGCCAGACGCGAGCCGGTTCCCTTGAGGCGATCGACATCCTGCGAGTTGATGGCGACACGCTCCGCCATGTCGGGGCGCGCGTCCAGCGTGACGACAGCGGTCATCAGCTTGGTAATGGAAGCGATGGGGGTTTGTAGCCTGGCGTTTTTCGACAACAGCGTCTCGCCGCTGTACTGGTCATACACCATTACTGACAGAGAGTTGAGATCAATGTCTTGTTGCTGGACCCGGCTGATGTTGTAGTCAAGGCCGCGAATCTGTTCGGTGGCGGCCACGGCTGAACCTGCAACAACCAAACCGGAAACCAGACAGAAAATCTTGCGTAATGCCGTCATTTTTACTCCCTTGCGTTAGCAAGTCAGACCCTGAAACGTCCGTTAAGGGGCATAACTTTAATACAACGTCCGAACATTGTTGACCCGGAAATTACATACTACGCATTGACGTTTCCGGAAAATATGTTTTATATAGCATATACATAGCGAGGATTTCAAGATTTTACTCAAGAATAGTGCGCCAACTGCTGTTGTAATTTCACCCGGGGTGCTGGCCAGGCTGGTGGCCGTGCTGGGTGACAGCGCGCCCTCGGCTGCGGGTCTCGCCGCTCATATCAGACATGACGCGCCACTGGCGCTGACCATTTTCAAATGTGCCCGGGCATCCGGCAAGTTGCAGACAGCGCAAGGTCTGGAAGGTGCCGTGGATATTCTGGGAACAGATTTCATCCGTATGCTGGTGCTGGCCGCGAAGCCCGCTGTTGCGCCGGTTGCCACCTGGGAGACCGGCATACGGGTAGCGCATCTTGCGCGCCAGATTGCGGTACAAACCCACTTGTGCGATCCCGAGCTGGCCTGGCTGACCGGCCTTGCACACAATCTGCACGAATATCCTCAGTACGCAGTCGACGCCGCACAGCGGGACCTGGGCCTGTTTGCACTGGATGGTGATGGATTCGCTGCAGATGCGGTGCGCTATTGTCGGGCTGCTCCGGCACGCATAAAGTCCGCGCATCCACTGGTGCGGATACTTCAATTGGCGGTTTCGCTGGTGTATAGCGCACACGTCAATGGCAATGTCAGTGTCGTGGGCTTGCGTGCCGCGCTGAGCGGGCTTGGGCTGGAGGCCGCCGAGGCTACGCGTTTGCAGGCTGAGTGTGAAAACCTTGTGCGGCAAACCTTGCATGATTACGGCGCCGTCCTGCAGGATGAGGGAGACACATCTGGGCAGGACAACGCGACGCAGCAACCTCATGCAGGACTGCTGCGGGGGTATGCCGCCATGGCGCGGGCTGGTGCCCTGAACGAGATGATGGGCAGTGAAGCCGAGCCGGAGGCGCTGGCGCAACGGCTGACTTTGCTGATGCTGGGCGTGTTTGGCATTCGCTCCAGCGTGCTGCTGAAAAAGCAGGTGGGCGAACTCAAACCCGTTTCGTGGTGGCCAGAGGCAACGCACCTGAGCCGCCTGCCAGTTTTATTGAGCGATGCTCAAAGCGCGATCTGCATTGCTGCTGCGGGCGAGCCCACGCGCTGGGCACAGGAACAGGCAGAACAGTACCCGGTTATCGATGCCCAGCTGGCAAGGCTGATGGGGGTTACCGCCATGCTGTGCACCCCGCTGGGAGAGGAGCACGTCCTGATCGCGGGCGATGCTCCGGCGTCGCTGGATGCAGATGGCGACTGGCTCATGTTCTTGCGAACATTGGCCGCACGGATGGAAACCCTGGAGAGGCGAAGCCCGCCGCCGACAAGCCTGGCGGACGATGTCATCCCGCGTCAGGAAGTGCGGCGGGTTGTGCATGAGGCGGCCAATCCACTCACCATCATTCGCAACTACGTCGATCTTTTGTCCGGTAAGTTTGCGCGTGACAGCGAAACCCAGCGTGATCTTTCCATTATCGGCAGCGAAATCGAGCGCGTTGGCGCGATCCTGCAAGGTTTGGGCGCACGGCCTGAACCAGTGATTGCAGCGCAAGAGAACCCCGGTACGTGGGTGGATGTAAACCAGATCATTTCCGAGCTGGTGAGAATGTCGCTGGACACCCTGTTTTTGCCCAACAAGATCAACGTGCAGATTGATCTTGATCCGGGCATGGGCAGCATTCTCACCCAGCGTGACCCCCTGAAGCAGGTATTGCTCAACCTGGCCAAGAATGCCGTTGAGGCGATGCCGCGCGGAGGCAGGCTGACTTTTGCGACCGCCCGTGTTGAACACGAAAACCACCCGGCTGTTGTGATCGCTGTGCGCGACACGGGGCCGGGTTTGCCAGAAGAAGTGCGTGCCCACTTGTTCCAGCCGGTGACTTCGTTCAAGGGTGGGGACCATGCCGGACTGGGCCTCACCATCAGCCAGAACTTGGTGCAGTCGATGGGTGGCAGTATTGAATATGACAACAGTCCGGGCGGAGCCACCTTCAAGGTTTACCTGCCCATGACATCAGAATCTGGAGCGGCTTTGCAGTCTCGCCGCACCTGACACGGAGAACATGATGAATGAAATCCATACCACCACAGCCAGTGTGAGCGGACTGCAAAGGCCAACACGGATACTCGCGGTGGATGATGAGCCGTTGATTCTGGAAAGTCTGTCGCGCCTGATCATGTCGCAGAACCAGCCCGGAAGAATGTTTGAAGTGATGACAGCAAAGGGCGGGCAAGAAGCACTGACGGCAGTTGGAAGGGTGCAGTTTGATTTGATCCTGCTGGACCTGAACATGCCGGACATGAACGGCGCCGATGTGCTGGGGTATCTGGATGCGCGCGGTGTGACGACGCCGGTGATCGTTATTTCCGGCGAGCATGGCATCGACAGCGCGGTTGGTGCATTGCGTGGCGGGGCAGCAGATTTCATTCGTAAACCCTACAAGCCAGAAGAACTGCTCAAGCGCATTGAAAACAATCTGGCCAAGCGCCAGCTGGAAACGGAAAACGCACAGATTCAGCAGCGTCTGCAGCAGTCAGAAGAGTGGCACCGTTTCCTGATCAACAATTCACCCGACTTTATCTACACTCTGGATAAGGAAGGCTGCTTTTCCTACGTGAACGAGCGGGTGGAAAGCCTGCTGGGTTACACACGGGACGAACTGCTTGGCAGGCATTATTCAGAGATTGTTTACGACGAAGACCTGTTTCGCGCGGAGCACGTATTCAACGAGCGCCGTACCGATGCGCGTGCCAGCCGCAACGTTGAGCTGCGACTGAAATGCAATCCCGGTAACAGTCGGCCTCGCGCCATGAACGGGCGTTATCGTACGGTAGAAATTACAGCCACCGGCATGTACGAGAAACCGGACAACCGGTTTGAAACCCGCTTCAAGGGCACCTACGGTGTGGTCAAGGATATCAGCGACCGCAAACAGGCCGAAGAAACCGTGCACTACCAGACCTACCATGATCTGCTGACCGGCTTGCCTAACCGCGCAAAATTCCGTGACCATCTTGGACGAGCACTGGCGCAGGCCAAGCGGCGCGACCATGCCCTGTCCGTCATGATCCTGGATCTGGACAACTTCAAAATCATCAATGATTCACTGGGACATGGCGTCGGTGACGAGCTGCTCATTCATATGGCTGGCCGACTGCGGCAGTGTCTGGGCGGGGAAGACGTGCTGGCACGACTGGGCGGGGATGAATTCGCCGTATTGGTCCCACAGATAGGCAGCCGCGAAGAAATGACTGTCATGGGCCATAAACTGATCAACGCATTGAGTGCGCCATTGCGCATAAAGGGACACGATCTGTTCGTGTCTGCCAGTATTGGCATTACCACCGCGCCGGAAGATGGCGAACTGGCTGATACTCTTATCCGGCAAACAGAAATTGCCATGTACCAGGCCAAATCCCAAGGGCGTAGCCGCCTGCAACACTGGCAGCCATCCATGCAGGGCGCCTTCGATGGCCGTATCCAGATGGAAGCCGATTTGCGTCGAGCCCTGGCCAATGAAGAATTCGTATTGTTTTACCAGCCACAGATCGATGCACAGTCCGGCAAAATCAACGGCTTCGAAGCATTGCTGCGCTGGTGGCACCCAACGCACGGCTTGCTGGCTCCCGGCGCCTTTATCCCGCTGGCGGAAGAAACCGGCGTCATCATCCCCATGGGAGAATGGATTTTGCGTCGTGCTGCTGCGCAGCAGGCAGAGTGGCGCAGCAACGGCTTGCCGCCCATACGCCTGGCCGTCAACATTTCTTCACGGCAAATGGAAACGGCTGACTTTGTCGGCAGCGTGACCCGTGCACTGGAAGCGCATCGGCTGGAGCCCAGCGCCATTGAACTGGAAATCACTGAAAGCATGTTGATGCGAGATCTGGAGGGCAGTGCCGCCAAGCTGGCGCAGCTGGTTGATACCGGCGTGCAGATCGCGGTGGACGACTTTGGCACGGGCTACAGCTCACTCAAATATCTTTCCCGTTTTCCGATTCACACCATCAAGATCGACCGGGCGTTTGTCAAAGACCTGGATCGCGATGGCAACCCGGCCATCGTCAATGCCATCGTCGGCATGGGGCAGGGGCTGGGGTTGAATGTCATCGCCGAAGGCGTGGAAAACACCCGCCAGCTCGACAAGCTGCGCCAATTGAAATGCAATGAAATGCAGGGCTACCTGTTTGGCGCGCCCATGTCTGCAGCCGAGGCCACCCGGTTGCTGGCACAGCAGGCCGGTCATGGCTTGTTCAAAACCGCAAGCTGAACGGTAACAATCCGCAGGTTTTTGTCACAGCGCGCATAAACAAAAACGGCCCACATTGCTGTGAGCCGTTGCAAATCCTGGTGGCCAGGGGCGGAATCGAACCGTCGACACGCGGATTTTCAATCCGCTGCTCTACCAACTGAGCTACCTGGCCATGATTGATTTTCTTTTTGAGCAGTATTTCAACAAACTTTCTACAAAAAGAACGACCGGCATGACCGGTCGCAGGCGCGTATTTAACCGTTAATTCCGTTTCTGGTCAAGCCTGAACATGTCACGACAGCCAAATCCGGGCTCAGCACTGTAGCCCGTTGCTTACGCACAGGTAGCGCTTGAGTACCGCCAGTGCCACCCATACCCAGAACAGCAGAAAGAACGCCAAAAAGGGAATGTGGGCGTCAATAATGAAGCGTGGCGCGATCGCGCGCGTAGCGCGGACGACGGGACGGGTGATGGTTTTCAGCACACGGTAAAAAATATTCTGTTCTCGCCCGGCACCAGCCAGCACAGCCAGAATGCCCTGGCCGATGAGCGAGTATCCTGCCACTTCAACCAGTACGCGCAGGATTGAAACCAGCATGATTTCAAATTGCATCTTGTCTCCTTTATTTCATTGTTGTGCGCGCATTTTACCTTGCAGCCGCCGCCAAGCTGGCTAACAATGACGCCTGCTGAATAATCCGGGATTGCCATGAATTTTGAACGCATGCGCTGGGAGTGGCGCGGCTGGCTGATGGAAACCCTGCGTCGCCCAAATGCGGCGATAGATGCCTATGGCCGCGCGTTTCAGGCAGATCCTGGCAATGCACGTCTCGCACATCTGGTGGGTTTTCTGCATGAAAAGCTGGGGCAGCATGCCGAGGCTGAATCCTGGCTTCTGAAAGCCTGCACAGTCGATCCCGACAATGGAGCAAGCTGGTTCAATCTGGGCTTCATTCGCGACAAGGCGCATCAGTGGGAAGGCGCCATCGATGCTTTCCAGAAAGCGGTGGCGCTCACACCCAATCAGGATCGCGCCTGGTATGGCATGGGAATGGCGCAGGCGCATCTGGGCAACCATGCCGAGGCGGCAAAGGCACTGGAAGAGGCGGCACGTTTGCAACCGATGAACGGCCATGCCTGGTACGCACTCGGCATGGCCTATCAGCATTTGCATGAACCTGACCAGGTCAAGCGTGCGGCTGAGCAATTGACGCAATTCGATCCGCAACGGGCAAAGGTCTTCATTCGCGAAACCGAGCGCGCCGATTTGCATTATCTGGTGGCGCATCTCGACGCCTGAACGTCAGCTCTGATAAACAACAAGGCCCGCAACTGCGGGCCTTGTTGTTTATGGCCGGGGTAACCCGGCCCATGTGCTGTTTTTAAGCAGCGTTGGTGTTGATGTCACCTTCCAGATTCGGATAGCGAACATGGTCCACCAGTTCCTGCACTTCTTTCGAAGGTGCGGGAGAAATCAGCGAACCGACGATTACACCAATGAAACCAGCGGGCAGGCCGAAGATACCGGCCGCGATGGGCTTGATGTCCCACCACTCGTTGGCTGCAACACCACCAAAGAACTCATAGGTGATGAACATGTAGTACATACATACGGCCAGACCGGCCAACATGCCGATGATGGCACCCAGCTTGTTGGCACGCTTCCAGAATACGCCCAGCACCAGTGCAGGGAAGAACGCGGAAGCAGCCAGCGAGAAGGCCGCGCCAACCAGGAACAGGATGTCGCCCGGTTTCATCGCCG
>ERZ1645185.1332-NODE-1332-length-10093-cov-15.495019_pt1 | contig 10093 bp, 8 predicted proteins | sample MGYA00575351_ERZ1645185 | MGnify/ENA primary metagenome ERZ1645185 (study PRJEB40838, sample SAMN11284767) | freshwater sediment metagenome | isolation source: river sediment | host: Sediment | place: India: Jana village, Kanpur | collected 2015-12-17 ... | reverse complement strand
CCGGTCTACCTGAAGAAGGTCGTCGCCAAGGGCCGCAGCCAGGACGAGCTGGATGCCGTCATCCAGTGGCTGACCGGTTACACCGCGGCGGACCTGCGCGCGCTGGAGCAGGGCGATGTGGACCTGCGGACGTTCTTCGCACGGGCGCCGGCGTTCAACCCCAACGCGCATCTGGTCACCGGCACGGTCTGCGGGGTGCGGGTGGAAGACGTGGCCGACCCGCTGATGCGCCAGGTCCGCCAGCTGGACAAGCTGGTGGATGAGCTGGCGAAGGGCCGGGCGCTGGGGAAGATCCTGCGCGGCTGACCACCGCCCGCGTCACGCGGGGCACACAGGCAGGCACCGAGCATGTGCGGCCAGCCGAAGGCGCGACGGCAGCGTGCCGCCGCGCAGCAATCGGCATCCCTTCGAGCGGACCCGACATGACCGACACCCAGCCCGCCACCGGGATGGCGCGCACCGCGCAGATCCTGGGCTTCCTCCTCAAGTACCGGCACGCGGGCGTGTTCGCCGGCCTGGACGCCGATGAGGCCGCGCTATCGGCCGAAGTGCCGTCATCGGAGGCCGGGCCCGAGCAGTTCGTGCGCGACCTGGAGGCGCTGGGGCCGGCCTTCGTGAAGATCGGGCAGTCGCTGTCCACCCGGCCGGACATGGTGCCGCAGGCCTATATCGACGCACTGGAGCGGATGCAGGACGACGTGGCCGCGTTGCCGGCGGAGACCGTGCGCGGGCTGGTGGAGGAGGCGCTGGGCGTGCGCCTGTCGCAGGCGTTCGAGGCCTTCGACGACGAGCCGCTGGGCGCCGCGTCGCTGGCGCAGGTGCACCGCGCGCGGCTGCGCGATGGCCGCGCGGTGGCGGTGAAGGTGCAACGGCCGGACATCCTGGCCGGGATCGTGGCCGACCTGGATGCGCTGGCCGCGATTGCCGACAAGGCCGACCGCTGGACCGACGCGGGTCGCCGCGTCGGCTTCGCCGGCTGGGTGCAGGAGTTGCGCAAGTCGCTGCTGTCCGAGCTGGACTACGAGGTGGAGGCCGACAACCTGGTGCGCTTCGGCCGGCACATGGCCGCGCATCCGGAGATCGTGGTGCCGCAGCCGGTGTGGGACTACACGCGTCCCAGGGTGCTGACGATGGCGCTGGTGGACGGGATCAAGGTCACCGCGGTCGGCGGGCTGCGCCGCACCGAGCAGGACATGGGCGCGCTGGCGTCCGCGGTGATGCGGGCCTACCTGGACCAGGTGTTCGTGCATGGCGACGTGCATGCGGACCCGCACCCGGGCAACCTGCTGGTGACGCCGGACGGGCGGATCGCCTTGCTCGACCTGGGCATGGTGGCGCACATCCCGCCGCGTCGCCGCGAGCAATTGCTGAAGCTGCTGTTCGCCGCGGTGGACGGGCGTGGCGAGGACGTGGCCGTCGAGGCGATGGCGATGGGCACGCGGCTGGAGGACTTCGACGGCGAACGCTATCGCCGCGAGGTGGGCCAACTGGTGGCGCGCTACGCCGCGCTGACCGGTGGCCGCGCGCAGTCGGAGGGACGCCTGGTGCTGGACCTGGTCCTGCTGGGGTCGACCTGCGGGCTGCGCACCCCGCCCGAGCTGACCCTGCTGGGCAAGACCCTGCTCAACCTGGAAGCGGTGTGCCGCGCGCTGGATCCGTCGATGGACGTCAAGCGGGTGGTCGAGGACCACCTCGAGGCGGTGATGCGGCAGCGCCTGAAGAAGTCGTTTTCGCCGGCCAGCCTGGCCAGCGAGGCGATGGAGGTACAGGCGCTGGTGCGCGGGGCGCCGCGCAAGCTGGCCGACATCCTCGCCCTGCTCGCCGAGAATCGGGTCCAGGTGCGGCTGGCGGGGCTGGAGGATTCGCGCCTGCTGGAGAACCTGCAGAAGATCGCCAACCGCATCAGCACCGGGATCATCGTCGCCGCGCTGATCATGGCCTCCGCGCTGCTGATGCGCCTCGAGGGCGGGCCGCGCCTGCTGGGCTACCCGGCGATCGCGCTGCTGCTGTTCCTGGCGGCTGCGGTGCTGGGCTTCGGCATCGTGATCAGCGCACTGCTGCGCGACCGCCACGCCAAGGCCAAGGGCACGCCCGGCGGCGGTTGAGCCCGCGCATCGCATCGTTCCACCCGCCGCCCTCGTGCCGGCGCCGGGGCATCCCTACAGTGCAGGCTCACCCCCGCGAGGACCGTCCATGACCGCCACGCCGCTGATGCCCGCCGCCTTCCTCGGCCATGGCAGTCCCATGAATGCGCTGGACCGCAACCGCTACACCGAGGCCTGGCGCGCGTTCGGGGCGGCGGTGCCGCGTCCGCGCGCGATCCTGGCGGTGTCGGCGCACTGGCATGTCAATGGGCTGGCGGTCACCGCGATGCCGCGGCCGCGCACCATCCACGACTTCTACGGCTTCCCGCCGGCGCTGTTCGAGGTGCAGTACCCCGCGCCCGGGTTGCCGGCGCTGGCCGAGGAAGTGGCCGATGCGGTGTCGCCGGACGCGGTCGGCGCCGACCGCGATGGCTGGGGCCTGGACCACGGCACCTGGGGCGTGCTGGTGCATGCCTTCCCCGCCGCCGACATCCCGGTGGTGCAGCTGTCGCTGGATGCGCGCAAGCCGCTGGACTGGCACCTGCGCCTGGGCGCGAAGCTGGCCGCGCTGCGCGCGCGCGGCGTGCTGGTGGTCGGCAGCGGCAACGTGGTGCACAACCTGCGCGCGATCGACTGGCGGCAGCCGGATGCCGGCTTCGACTGGGCGCGCCGCTTCGACGAGGACGCCCGCGTGCTGATGCGCGAACGCCCGCAGGACATCGCGTCGCTGGCGGGGCATCGCGACTACCGCATGGCGGTGCCGACCGACGAGCATTTCCTGCCGTTGCTCTACCTGGCCGGACTGGCCGCCGAGGCCGGGACCGCGACCGACGTGCTGGTCGATGGCTACGCGCTGGGCTCGCTGTCGATGACCGCGTTCACCCTCGGCATGCCGCCGGTGCAGCCGATGCCCGGCGCGGGCGCGGCGCCGCTGGCGACCGACCTGCCGGCCGAGGCCGCCAACGTCTGAGCCGGCTCAGGCCGACAGCTTCTCCAGCATGCGCGCGTAGTCGCGGCGGTACTTGCGCGCGGCCTGCTGCTTGGCGGTGTCGCTGAGGATCTTGCCGGTCACCTGGAAGAACTTCTTCTCTTCCTCGCGCAGGTGGTGGTGCACCTTCTCCGACAGCTTGCGCGCCACCGCCAGCCACTGCCCGCCCTCGGCATCGGCCTTGTGCAGGTCTTCCACCAGCTCCTCGATCTCGTGGTGCTCGTGCAGCGCATGCCGCGAGGACTTCAGGCCGGCGTCGTCCATCAGCGCCGGCGCGTAGAGGAAGCGCTCCTCGGCGGCGGCATGCGCTTCCAGCTCGACGTGCAGCTGCTTGAAGATCGAAATCCGGTCCTGGGTGCCGGGCTTGGCGCGGACCAGCTTGCGGCACAGGCTGCGCTGGCGTTCGTGGCTCTCGCGCAGGGCGTCGTAGATGTTGTCGGTGGCCATGGGGTCCTCGTTGTTGATGCCGCCTGCACGTGCCCGGTGGGACCCTGCGCATCCTCGATGGCGGCGGTGCGGCGATGGATCTCAAGAGCGGTTATCCCTACTGGGCCGTGAAGAACGGGTTGATGCAGGCCTTCCCGCGGCTGGAGGCGGAGGCCGCCTGCGAGGTCGCGGTGGTCGGCGGTGGCATCACCGGCGCGCTGATCGCCTGCGAACTGGCGGCGCACGGCATCGACGTGGTGGTGGTCGAGCAGCGCGACATCGGCTGGGGCAGCACCGCCGCGAGCACCGCGATGCTGCAGTACGAAATCGATACCCACCTCGGCGACCTCGCCAAGCGCTATGGCGAGGCCGATGCCGCGCTGGCCTACCGTGCCTGCGCGCAGGCGATCGATGCGCTGGACGGCCTGGCGCGCGCGCTGGGCGACGTCGATTTCGCGCGCTGCGACAGCCTGTACTACGCCAGCCGGCCGTGGCATCGCGGCACGCTGGAGGACGAATGCGCGCTGCGGGCGCGGCACGGGCTGCCGGTCGAATGGCTGCCGCGCGAGGCGGTGCAGGCGGGCTACGGCATCGACGCGCCGGGCGCGATCCTCAGCCGCACCGGCGCGCGGGTGGATCCGTACCGCTTCGCCCATCGCCTGCTGGAACGGCTGTCGCGGCAGGGCGTGCGCATCTTCGACCGCACGACGGTCGAGGCGATGGAGGCCGGCACCCGCGGCGTGCGACTGCGCACCGGCGATGGCGCGACGCTGCGCGCCGGGCACGTGGTGCTGGCCGCCGGCTACGCCAACCAGCACTGGCTGGCGCGCAAGGTGGCGCGCAACGCGAGCAGTTACGCCTATGTCACCGATCCGCTGCCGGATGGCGCGCTCGGCCCGTGGGCCCACACCCTGCTGTGGGAAAGCGCGCGGCCCTACCTCTACCTGCGCGGCACCGGCGACGGCCGGCTGGTGGTCGGCGGCGAGGACGATGCGCACGACATCCCCGCACGCCGCGACCGTCGCGTGCCGGCCAAGGTCAAGCGCCTGCGCAAGCGCATCGCGAAGTTGTTGCCGCAGCTGGATGCCGAGCCGGCCTTCAGCTGGGCCGGCACCTTCGCCGAGACCGAGGACGGCCTGCCGTTCTTCGGCGCCACCCCGCAATGGGGCCCGCGCGTGCTGTTCGCGATGGCCTACGGCGGCAACGGCATCACCTACTCGGCGATCGGCGCGCGCCTGCTTCGGATGGGCCTGCAGGGCAGGCGCCATCCGCTCGCGGGGCTGTTCGGGTTCGCGCGCCTCGACCGCTGAGCCGGCTCAGCCGGCTGCGCCGAGGGTCTCGCGCACGGTCGCGTGCAGGTGCCGGCGCATGCTCAGCCAGCCGGCCAGCATCGCCGCCGTGGTGCCGACCAGCGCGCCGGTCGCCAGCGTGGTCCCGCTCCAGGTCGGCGGCAGGTCCAGCACGCGTTGCGCGAACAGGGTGCCGATGCCGGCCGCCGCCACCGCCGCGATGCCGCCGGCGATCGCGCCGATCGCCCCGAACTCGACCAGCTGCGCATTGCGCAGTTGCGCGCTGCTGGCGCCCAGCGTGCGCAGCACGCCGAGCTCGGTGATGCGCTCGCGGCGGGTCGCCGCCACCGCCGCCACGAACACCAGGCAGCCGGACAGGAAGGCGAACCAGAACACCACCTGGATCACCATCGCCGCCTGGTCGCCGATCCGCCGGATCTCGCCGGTGATCGCGTCGATGTCGATCACGTTGGCGTTCGGCACGGCCTGCGCCAGTGCGCTGGCAAGGCGGGTGTCGCCGACCGGTACCTTGACCGCGGTGATGTAGGTCGCGGGCAGGTCGCGCGCGAGGTCCGGCGAGGCCAGCACGAAGAAGTTCGGGGTGAAGCTCTCCCAGCGCACGTCGCGCAGGCTGGTGATGCGGCCCTCGATGCGCTGGCCGGCGACGTCGAACGCGATGGTGTCGCCGAGCCGCCAGCGCAGCTGTTCGGCGAACTTGGTCTCCACCGAGAACTCGCCGCGCGCGGAGCGGGGGTTCCAGAACGCGCCGGCCTTCAGCGTGTTGCCGGCGGGCAGCGCGTCGGCAGTGGACAGGTTGAACTCGCGGTCGGCGAGGCGCTCGCCGCGGCCCTGCGGCGCCGGGCGTCCACGCTGCTGCGCGCTGGGGCCGATGTAGCGCGCGCGGATCAGCGGCGAGAACCCGGCCGGCGACAGCGACAGCTGGCGCAGCACCGCGTCGAAGCTCGTGCGCTGGTCCGGCTGCACGTTGATCACGAAGCGGTTGGGCGCATCGCCGCGCACGGTGGCCTGCCACTGTTCCCACACGTCGGTGCGCACCAGCAGCAACAGCAGCAGCGCCATCAGGCTGGTGCCCAGCGCGACCACCTGCGCGATGGTCAGGCGCCGGCGTCGCGACAGGTTGAGCAGCGCATAGCGGACGATGCCGCTGCCGCCGCGTCCCGCACGCGCGACCAGCGCGGCCAGCGCCCAACCGGCGATGCCGAGCACCAGGGTGGTGGCCAGCAGGCCGCCGAGCAGGATGCCCGCGGCCTGCGCATTGCCCGCGGCCTGCCAGAACAGCGCGAGCAGGCCGACCATGGCCAGCGCGAACAGCGCCAGCGCCGGCGGCGAGGGCGTGCGCAGGTCGCTGCGCAACACCGCCAGCGCGCTGACCCGGCGCAGCGCGAGCAGCGGCGGCAGGGCGAAGGTCAGCAGGATCCACAGCCCGACCAGCGCGCCCTTCAGCAGCGGCCACGCGGTCGCCGCAGGCAGGGTGGTGCCGAGTTCGCGCGCGATCCAGCCGCCGGCGAGGTGTTGCAGCACGCCGGCCGCGGCCAGCGCGAGCAGGATCGCGATGCCGCCGAGCAGCGCGAGCTGGCCGACGTACAGGCCGACGATCGCGCGTTGCCCGGCGCCCAGCGCGCGCAGGGTGGCGGCGACCTGGCGATGGCGTTCGGCGTGCTGGCGCGCGGCCATGCCGATCGCCACCGCGGCCAGCGCGGCGGTCAGCACCAGCGACACCGACAGGAAGCGTTGCGCGCGGTCCAGCGCGGCGCGCAACTGCGGGCTCAGGTCGTCGCCGGTTTCCACCCGCGCGCCCGGGCTGCGGTCGGCCTCGCGCGCCTTCACCCAGCGCGCGATCGCCGCCGGCGCGCCGGCCACCGCGACCCGCCACGAGGCGCGCGCGCCGGGCCCGAGCAGGCCGCCGGCCTCGACCTCGGCCAGCGGCAGGATCACCCGCGGCCCGAGTTCCACGCCGTTGAGCGGGCGATCGGGTTCCTCGACCACGATGCCGGCCAGCCGCAGCGGTCGGCCGCCCACTTCGACGATGCCGCCGAGCGGGGTGCGCATGCGTTCGGCGCCGCTGGCGCTCAGCCACAGGGTGCCGGCGGCGGGACGTGGCAGCGCCTGCACGCCGCTGGCGGTGCGCACGCGGTACGCGCCGAGCAGCGGTGCGTCGTCGGCCAGCGCCTTCAGCGTGCCCAGTTGCGGCGCGGCGTTGCCGCTGCCGACCATGCTCGACAGCTCCACGCTGCGGTACGCGCGCAGGCCCAGCGTGCGCGCGTCGCCCAGCGCGGCGTCGATCGCGCGGTCGTCGCTGGTGAACGCGGCATCGCCGCCGACCAGGCGCCGGCTCTGTTCGGCCAAGGCGTCGGTGGTGCGCTGGGCGATGCTGCCGACCCCGGCCAGCGCCAGCACGGCGACGAACAGCGCCGCCATCAGCACCCCGAATTCGCCATTGCGCCAGCCGGCCCAGGCCTGGCGCCCGGCCATCCGCCACATCCCGCGCGCGGTCACGGCAGCAGGCGCCCGGCGTCGAGCCGCAGCTGGCGGTCGCAGCGCGCGGCCAGGCGCTCGTCGTGGGTCACCACCACCACCGTGGTCTGGCGCGCATCGTCCATGCCGAACAGCAGGTCCTCGATGGCGAGCCCGGTCTTGCGGTCCAGGTTGCCGGTCGGTTCGTCGGCGAACAGGATCCGTGGCCGGGTCGCGAACGCGCGGGCGATGGCCACGCGCTGCTGCTCGCCGCCGGACAGCTGGCGCGGCAGGTGGTGCAGGCGCTGGCCCAGCCCGACCCGTTCCAGCAGGCTGCGCGCGATCGCGCCGCCGGCCTCGCCGCGCAGCTCCAGCGGCAGCGCCACGTTGTCGAGCGCGCTCATCGCCGGCATCAGCTGGAAGTTCTGGAACACGAAGCCGACCGCCTGCGCGCGCAGGGCCGCGCGCGCGTCCTCGTCGGCGGCGTGGATCGGGCGGCCATCGAGCCAGGCCTCGCCATGGCTGGGCACGTCCAGGCCGGCCAGCAGCGAGAGCAGGGTGGTCTTGCCGGAGCCGGACTCGCCGACGATCGCCACCCGTTCGCCGGCGGCGATGTCCAGGCTGATCCCGTCGAGGATGGTCAGCGCGCCGTCCGGCAACGGCACGGTCTTGCCGACGTCGCGCGTTCGCAGGCTGCCGCGCGCCGGCGTGCTAGCGTCGTCGGCCTGCTGACCGGGAAGGACGGACGCGATGGGATCGAGGGTGCGGTCGTGGGGGCTGTGGCTGGGCGTCATGCTGGCGATGCTAGCGGCACCGGCGGCGCATGCGCGTGAGCTGAAGGTCCTGGTGATGGGCGATTCATTGTCGGCCGCCTACGGCCTGCGCGCGGACCAGGGCTGGGTACCGCTGGCCGACGCGAAATCGGCGCGCTACGCCTTCCACAACGCCAGCCTCTCCGGCGAGACCTCCGCCGGCGGGCGCAGCCGGATCGCCGCGGAAGTGCGGCGGGTGCGGCCGGACATCGTGGTCATCGAACTGGGCGCCAACGATGGCCTGCGCGGACTGCCGCTGGCGCAACTGGGCGCGAACCTGGGCTGGATGATCGGCACCGCGCAGGCGGCCGGCGCGCGGGTGCTGCTGGTCGGGCTGCAGCTGCCGCCCAACTTCGGCCGCTACGCCACCGACTTCCAGCGCAGCTACGTGCTGATCAGCCAGCGCCTGGGCACCGGCCTGGTGCCGCATTTCCTGGCCCCGCTGGGCACCGAACGCAAGTGGTTCCAGGCCGACAACCTGCATCCCGGCGCGGCCGCGCAGCCGCTGCTCGCGGAGCAGGTGCTCAAGGCGCTGGACGCGCTGCCGCCGCGCTGAACCCGGCGGGCGACAGCGTTGCGCCGGTGGCGTTGATCGCGCGCGCCCCCGGCGCCGATGATGCCGGCCTTGCCTGGAGGATCCGCATGAGCCACCTGTTCGCCCCGCTGGCGCTGGGCCCGTTGCAGCTGTCGAACCGCATCGTGGTCGCGCCGATGTGCCAGTACTCGTCGGTCGACGGCGAGGCCAACGACTGGCATGTGCAGCACTGGGGCACGCTGTCGCAATCCGGCGCCGGCCTGCTGATCACCGAAGCCACTGCCGTCGATCCGGCCGGCCGGATCAGCTGGGCCGACCTCGGCCTGTACGACGACGCCACCGAAGCCGCGTTCGCGCGGGCGCTGGCCTCGGTGCGGCGCTGGTCGCCGATGCCGGTCGGCGTGCAGCTGGCGCATGCGGGGCGCAAGGCGTCGACGCTCAAGCCGTGGGAAGCCGGCGGTGGCGCGATCCCGGATGGCGATCCGCGCGGCTGGGAGGTGGTCGCGCCGTCGGCGATTCCCTACAACGCGGCCAGCCCGTTGCCGCGCGCGCTCGACCAGGCCGGCATCGATGGCGTCGTCGCCGCCTTCGCCGAGGCCGCCCGTCGCGCGGCGCGCCTGGGCCTGGACCTGATCGAGGTGCATGCCGCGCATGGCTACCTGCTGCACCAGTTCCTGTCGCCGCTCAGCAACCAGCGCGACGACGATTACGGCGGTTCGCTGGAGAACCGCATGCGGCTGGTGCTGGCGGTGTTCGACGCGGTCAAGGCCGCGGTGCCCCCCCGCATGTCGGTGGGCATCCGCATCTCCGCCAGCGACTGGGTGGAGGGCGGCTGGGACCTGGCGCAGAGCCTCGTGCTGGCGCGCGCCCTGGACGCGCGCGGCTGCCATTTCATCCACGTGTCCAGCGGCGGCCTGCACCCGGCGCAACAGATCGCGATCGGCCCCGGTTACCAGCTGCATTTCGCCGAGGCGATCAAGCGCGAGGTGGCGATGCCGGTGGTCGCGGTGGGCCTGATCACCGAACCCGCGCAGGCCGAGGCGGTGCTGGCCGACGGCCAGGCCGACGCGGTGGCGCTGGCCCGCGCGCTGCTGTGGGACCCGCGGTGGCCTTGGCATGCCGCGGCCGCGCTCGGCGCGCAGGCCGCGGCTTCGCCGCAGTACCTGCGCGGCGCCCCGCATGGGGCGTCGCGCGTGCTGGTGCCGGCGACGGGCAGCGCGGGCTGAGGCTCAGCCCGCCGCGCGTTCGCGCGCGATCGCCCGCCAGCCGATGTCGCTGCGGTGGAATTCGTGCGTCCAGTGGATCGCGGCGACGCCCGCATAGGCCCGCTGCTGCGCATCGGCCACGCTGTCGCCGAGCGCGCACACGCACAACACCCGGCCGCCGGTGGCGATGGCGTGCCCGTCTTCGTCCAGCGCGGTCCCGGCATGGAAGACCTTGGCGTCGGAAGGCACGCCGGCCAGGACATGGATCACGTCGCCAGT
>ERZ1645185.1330-NODE-1330-length-10098-cov-3.267151_pt1 | contig 10098 bp, 11 predicted proteins | sample MGYA00575351_ERZ1645185 | MGnify/ENA primary metagenome ERZ1645185 (study PRJEB40838, sample SAMN11284767) | freshwater sediment metagenome | isolation source: river sediment | host: Sediment | place: India: Jana village, Kanpur | collected 2015-12-17 ... | reverse complement strand
GACGCTTTCCGATCAAATTGCACCCCCTACGGCCTGTGGCTGTAGGGGGTGCATGTTTTTTACGAGCCGATTGTGTTACGTCTACATTCCTATGACACCGCTTTCCGAATCCAGCCCCAAGACAACGTCTCCGTGGACGCCATGTCCGGTGCTTGGCATTGAATCCTCCTGCGATGAAACATCTGCTGCCATCCTGAGCAGCGACGGAACCGTCTTGTCGAACGTGGTGTCCTCGCAGGACTCTGTGCATCGCCAATACGGTGGCGTGGTTCCTGAACTCGCCGCACGGGCCCATCTCGGTACCATCGACCGGGTCGTCCAGTCCGCGCTGACGCAAGCGCAGCTCACCAGACAGGACCTCGGGGCCATCGCGGTGACCCAGGGACCCGGCCTTGCCGGAGCCCTGCTGGTCGGACTCAATTACGCCAAAGGTCTGGCCTTCGGCTTATCTCTTCCTCTCATCGGCGTGAATCATCTTGAAGGCCATATTGCCTCGGCCTGGCTGGCGGATCCCTCATTCCCTTTTCCCTGTATCGTCCTGGTCGTATCAGGGGGGCATACGCATTTATTCAGAAGGGATACCGACGGGCGAACCCAGCTACTCGGCTGCACGAGAGACGACGCCGCCGGTGAAGCGTTTGACAAGGGCGCGCAGATGCTCGGCTTGGACTATCCCGGCGGGCCGGCAATCGATCGGCTGGCGCGCCAGGGCAATCCCAAAGCTGTTCGCTTTCCCTTGTCCCGCTTACAAAAGAGCAGTTTGGAGTTCAGCTTCAGCGGGTTGAAAACCTCGCTGCTCTACCGCCTTCGCGGCATGGATCAATCCGCACGGACGGCCCAGGCCGCTGATCTGGCGGCGGGGTATCAAGAGGCGATCGTCCGCGTGCTCGTTGATCGGGCCTTTGTGGCGGTGAAATCTTCTGGAGTCCAGGCCCTGGCGGTGGTCGGAGGAGTCTCCGCCAACTCTCGCCTCCGCGCATTGCTCACCGCAAGAGCCCGGGAGGAGGGGATCAGGCTCGCCTTGCCCCCGATGGCCTACTGCACCGACAATGCCGCCATGATTGCCTCGGCCGGCAGGCAATTGCTGATAAGCGGACAACCGCCGTCAGCTGATCTTGAAATTCTTCCGTCACTGCGAGCAGAGACATACATGGATCGTGCACCCCTTCACGCCCGTTAACCAAGAGGCCGCTTATTCCTGACGTACAGGGAAAAACCATCGGGCTTCGCGCCAGTCAACTCGACGCGATCGAACATCTCTACCGGCGGCGGAATGCCGTGGATGAAGTTCTGTCACTCGAACTCGCCACGGAACTCGCAAAACTCTCGGCCGAGTACCGGCGTCCGATCTCGCTCTTGCTCACCAGACGGGGCGTCGTGCAGGAAATCATCGTGGGCACCGACATGGTGCTCTCGCCCACGACGTTGTCGAAGTTTCGTGCAGGCCCCCGTTCACTGCGGGGACTCCGTCTCATTCGAACGCAACTGCAGGACAGACCCTTGAGCCAGGAAGATCTGACGGATCTGGGCTATCTCCGCCTCGATTTGATCGGCCTGCTCTCGGTCTCACAAAACGGCACGCCCGGCACGCTCTATCTCGCGCACCTCCTGCCGCAAAACGCATCCGGGCGTCTCTGCGAGGTCCTCAAACCGACTCCGTTGCAGGAATGCCCGATTATTTTCGACCGGTTCATCAAAAATCTCGAGACCGATCTGCAGGAAGCGCTCAAACATTACGCCGTGACGAGCGGAAGCGAGTCCGCCATCCTGGTCAGCGCGTCGTCTCAAGGCCGCGCCGAACAGGAAGAGCGGCTGGAGGAACTCGCAGAACTTGCGGATTCGGTCGGCGTCACCGTGATCGATAAGATTGCGCAACGGATCTCCGATGGCCACCAGCGATACCTGCTGGGGAGCGGGAAACTGAAAGAAGTACTGATACAAACCCTGCATAAAGGCGCGGATATGGTCATCTTTGACCAAACTCTCACGCCGGCCCAGGCACGCGCCATTGCCGAGATGACGGATATTAAAGTCATCGACCGGACGCAGCTGATTCTCGATATTTTCGCGCGCCGGGCCCATAGCCGTGAGGGCAAAGTCCAGGTGGAACTCGCGCAATTGCGGTATCTGCTCCCGCGACTCTCCGGACAGGGCACGCAATTGTCGCGGCTCGGGGGAGGCATCGGGACAAGAGGACCGGGCGAAACGAAACTGGAAACGGATCGTCGAAAAATCCGCGATCGTATTACGCATTTAGAACGCGAGATCGAACAGTTCTCGAAGCACCAGGGACAACGCCGCGCCCGTCGCGAACGGCAGGGGCTTCCGGTGCTCTCCTTCGTCGGCTATACCAACGCCGGAAAATCAACGTTGCTGAACATCCTGACGGATAGTCATGTCTCGGCCGAGAACCGCCTCTTTGAGACGCTGGATACCACCAGCCGCCGTCTGCGCTTCCCTCAGGATCGGGAAGTCATCGTCACCGATACCGTTGGATTTATCAGGGATCTCCCCAAAGAACTCGTCGGTGCGTTTCGCACGACACTGGAGGAATTGCGCGAAGCCGATCTGCTCCTGCATGTCGTGGATGCGAGCGCTCCGGACATCGATGTCCAGATGAAGGCCGTCCTGGATATCCTCGAAGAGCTGGAACTCGACAAAATCCCGCAAGTCCTCATCTTCAACAAATGCGACCGGCTTCCTCCCGCCCAGGCCGAAGCTCTGTGCCGCCGCTATCACGCGATCGGCATCTGCGCGCTGGATGCGTCGACATTGCACCCGCTGATCGATCACCTGTCGAGCCGTGTCCACGCGATGACCGATTCGCAGCAACCGGAGACCCCTCTCCAACCTGCCGCAGACCCGGCCCTTGCATCTCCGCATTAAGCGCGGCAGAATTGCGCCACTTTCAATGAACGCTCGTTCGCGCCGCCATGCATCCGTAACCGCACAACCAGCTGCGCTGGCACGCCTGCTGCTCAAGCATCAACCGAAGGCCGAAATGGAGCTGACCCACCGGTCTCCGTGGGAATTGCTCGTCGCTACGATCCTATCCGCCCAGTGCACCGACCAGCGGGTGAACCAGGTGACGCCGTCGCTGTTCAAACGCTTCCGTGGTCCGCAGGACTTTGCCGCAGCTCCGCCGCTCGAACTTGAAGCTCTGATCAAACCGACCGGGTTTTATAAGAATAAGGCCAAGCACCTCATCGGATGCGGCAAAGCCGTCGCCGAACGATTCGCCGGGAGTGTGCCTCAGCGCATGGAGGACCTGACAACTATTCCCGGAGTCGGACGCAAGACCGCAAACGTGATCCTGGGAACCGCCTTCGGGCAACCGGCGATTGTCGTCGACACCCATGTCAAACGGGTGGCCAATCGCTTGGGTCTGACCACTTCGGACAATCCCGAGCAAATCGAGCAGGACTTGCAACGGCAATTCCCGGAAGCTCAATGGACCGCTATTTCACAACGGATTCTGCTCCACGGACGATACATCTGCCTGGCGCGCAAGCCCCTCTGCAATTCATGCCCGCTCTACGCGGAATGTCACTGGAAAGGAAAGCTCCCGCAATGATCACCAGCATGACCGGATTCGGACGTCGACAAGGGGCCTGGCAGGACGGGCAGGTAACGGTGGAAATCCGCTCCGTCAATCACCGGTTTCTGGAAACCGGCCTGCGACTCCCCAAGACCATGAGCGCGCGTGAAGAGCACATCAAGAAAGCGATCCAGGAGCACTGCCGCCGCGGACGCGTCGACCTGACCGTGCTTGTACAGGGCGGGCGGGGAGGAGCGCGCTCGCTTCAGCTTGACGCTGATCTGGCGAAACAGTACCATCAGGCTCTCCGAAATCTTCAGAAAACGCTCAAACTCAAAGGAACGATCGATGTCGGGCTCCTAGCGGGGTTCCGGGACGTCATTACCATCTCAGACCAGCCGGCCGATGATCCCAAACTCGCCGCGCTCATTGAAAAACTGGTAGGCCAGGCCATCCAGGACCTGGTGAAGATGAGAAAAAAGGAGGGGGCGCTCCTCGCCGCCGATATCCGGACTCGTATTGAGACGTTGCGCGGACTGAAAGCACAAGTGGCGGTCAAGGCCCCGTCCGTGGCCCAGGAAGCCTTCGACCGCATGAAAAGCCGGCTGGAAAAGCTCCTCACGGCAGAAATCCCGGATGCGGCCAAGCTGCATCAGGAACTGGCGGTGTTTGCCGATCGCAGCGACATCACAGAAGAATTGGTCAGACTCGATGCACATATGATACAGTTCGACCAGACGCTTCAAAGTTCGGAGTCCGTGGGCAAAACGCTGGACTTTCTGCTGCAAGAGATGGGGCGCGAGGTCAATACGATCGGCTCCAAGGCAAACGATGCCACGATCACGGCATCGGTCGTACAAATGAAAGCGGAGTTAGAGCGGATCAGAGAACAAATTCAGAACGTGGAATGACCAGCACCATGAGCACCAGCACGACGTCAACGACATCCGACCCGCGCCCCTATGTTCCTGAGCGACGGGGTATTTTATTTATCATTTCGGCTCCGTCCGGAACTGGCAAGACCACCCTCTGCAAACAAATTACCGCCTCGGTCCCGGGGATTTGGCATTCCGTCTCCTATACGACCAGGCAGCCGCGTCCAGGCGAAGAACACGGGCGCGAGTATTTCTTCATCGAGGAAAAGATCTTCCAGGACATGGTGGCAAAGAACGAATTCATGGAATACGCCCATGTCTACGGCAACTGGTATGGAACCCCGCGCAAAGCGTTAATGGACAAGATGGAACAGGGCATCGACGTCCTGCTCGAAATCGACGTCCAGGGCGCCCTGCAGATCAAGAAAAAGGTGCAGGACGCGGTCTACATTTTCATCCTGCCGCCCTCGATGGACACGCTGCGCGCCCGACTCCAGAGCAGGGCCTCCGATACCCCGGAGGAAATTCTGCGCCGGCTGCAAAAAGTGAAGGAAGAGGTGTGGAGTTACCGGGAGTACTATTACATCGTCCGCAACGACAATCTGGAGCAATCCCTCAAGGAACTCCAGAGCGTGTTTCTGGCGGAACGCCTCAAAACCAAACGACTGGACATGCATTGGCTCGAACAGAACTTCATTCTCGAGAAAGAATCTAAACCGGGAGATCGCGACCTATCTTCCACCGCCAAAGGGAGTGCCACACATCATGATTGACATGCTCAATTTGTTGCCTCAGTACAAACTCGGCCAGTTCGACTCACGTCACCGGCTGGTGATCGTGGCCGCGCAACGCGCCAAACATCTGCTCCAGGGCGCCAAGCATTCCGGCGCATCCCGGTTCACGAAAGAAACCACCTCCGCACTCGACGAAGTGTTGCGCGGAGAGGTCAAGTACCTCGTAGGCAATGAAGCCCGTGACGCCATGAAAGAAGCCAAGCGCGGGAAAGAAGGCGAGACCGAGCGGTTGGCGATGATGACCGGTGAAGACGCCAAGGAAATCAAGAAAGAGCTGAGCGTCTACGTAGACGACGCCGCCGTCAAGCCCGCCCCCGCGGAGGAATAACGTTGGGTGCAGAGACGACGCCAGGGACGTTGACCGGTAAACGGGTGGCGCTCGGCGTCACGGGAAGTATCGCGGCGTACAAAGCCGTGAGCCTCCTGCGGGCTCTCACGCGACAGGGTGCCGGCGTCTCCGTCGTGATGACCAAGGCTGCGACGAAGTTCGTCACCCCGATGACATTTGAAGTGCTGTCGGGCCAGCCGGTGACGACCGATCTGTTCGAAGCCCATCAGGAGATGAAGCATCTCTCCATCCCTGCCGGAGCCGATGCCATCGTCGTCGCGCCGGCAACGGCCAACTTCCTGGCCAAAGCCGCAGTCGGACTGGCCGACGATGTCCTGTCGACCATGCTCCTCACGAGCCGCTGCCCTTTGATCGTAGCCCCGGCTATGGACGGCGACATGTGGACTCATCCCGCCGTCCAGGATCATGTCCGGACGCTCCGCGCCAGGGGTGTGATCGTCCTCGATCCGGAAGAGGGCCCGCTGGCCTCTGGACTGATCGGTCAGGGGCGACTCGCCGCAGAACCCCGAATCCTGGAAGCGGTTGAACAGGCCCTCCTTCCGCTTGCCGACTTGAAAGGGCAGAGAATCCTGGTCTCAGCCGGCCCTACCCAGGAAGCCATCGATCCGGTCCGGTATATCTCCAATCGGTCCTCGGGAAAGATGGGGTTTGCCATTGCGGAAGCGGCCAGAAACCGCGGTGCCGAGGTGATTCTCGTCAGCGGCCCCACTGGGCTCACCCCTCCGGCCGGTGTCCGAATCGTGCCAATTACGACGGCCAAAGAGATGGCTGAGGCCATGTCGACGCATTTCAACTGGGCCTCGGTGGTCGTCATGGCTGCCGCGGTGGCAGATTTTCTTCCTAAGAACCCCGCATCACAGAAGCTGAAAAAGGGAACCGCGGCCGTTCCGCCGCTGGAGTTGGAACGGGCACCCGATATTCTGGCCATGCTCTCGGCGAAACGAACCTCCCAGATCCTGGTCGGCTTCGCTGCGGAGACCCAGCATCTCGTCAAACATGCCGAAGAAAAACTTGCGGCGAAGGGGCTCGACCTGATCGTCGCGAATGATGTGACGCAGGCAGGGGCGGGATTCGGCAGCGAGCAGAATGCCGCCGTCGTCCTTTCCCGCACCGGAATCCAGCGCACCTTCGCCCTCCGCCCGAAAACACAATTAGCTCACGATATCCTCTCAACCATTGTAGAATTTGCGAAACACGAACCTCGCAAACCGACTCCGGCTTCCGTACGATAGGAGCCTCAATGGCATCAGGATCCAGGGCCAACGCCGCTGAAATCGACCGTCTTGCCACGACGCTGGCCAAAGACCCCGCGTCCAAAGCCTTTATCCCGCTGGCGGAGGAGTACGGCAAAGCCGGCATGTGGTCTGAAGCAGCCGGCGTGCTCGAGGACGGACTGAAATACTACCCCGGATTTATTACGGCGATGGTGGCGCTCGGACGGGCCTATGACCAGTTGGGCCAACCGACCAAAGCCAAAGCCATTCTCGAAGAAGCCATCAAGATCAGTCCGGAAAATCTCCGGGCGCATCGAACCCTGGCCAAAATTTACACGGCCGAGGGAGCCACGGCCGCAGCCCTCCGTTCCTGCGATGTGATTCTCTCGCTGAATCCATTGGATCAGGAATCCCTGTCGCTGCGCACGTCTCTGGGCGCGTCACAATCCACACCACCCGAAACGCCCAAAACACCGTCCGCGAAATCAGCACCGGCTTCACTCCCGACTGCGGCCGTCGCGACACCGCCGGCAGAAATCTCCCCCTCGGCCGGCGAAGCGAAAACAGCCGCGGCAGCGCAGGACAGCCTCGCCGATGCCGCTGTCAGCGTGACGACGGCTCTGGAACACGATCAGACGCAGAAACAGAAACCGGCATCCGTTGAAGCCGTGCTGACACCCGAGCCCGTTGTTCACGAAACCGAACCATCGTCCCTATCGAGTAGTCAGACGAGAAATCAGGCAACGGCGGCTCGGCTGGAGCGCATGCTGGAGTCAATCCGTACGCGCCGGCGTGACCGCCCGTCTCCTGAAACCACCGCCACACCCTCGTAACTCAGACCAAAGGTTTGACCCTCTCGGACGGGGCTGCTAGAATGCCGCCGCTGAGCATTTTGTTCATGCGATCAATCTTTTTCACGACTTCGGAGGCAGTGCGTACCTGACATGGTTCGGATCCTAGTGCTGCACGGGCCCAATCTCAATCTGCTCGGGACCCGGGAACAATCCATCTACGGAACGACTACGCTGGACGAAATTGATGCCGCCATTGCGCAAACCGCCGAGAGCCTGAACATTGAAGTCGATACCCGCCAATCGAACGTGGAAGGGGAGCTGGTCACCTGGATCCAGGAAGCCCGGACGGGATATCACGGCATCATCATCAATCCGGCGGCCTACACCCATACCAGCGTGGCCATCCGGGATGCCCTGGCCGCCGTCGCCCTGCCGACGGTGGAAGTGCATCTCTCCAATATTTACCAGCGGGAAGAATTTCGGCATCATTCATACATCGCAGGAGTCGCGATGGCGCAACTCTCCGGCTTCGGGCCGGCAGGGTATCTCCTCGCTCTCCAGGGGCTCCTTGAACATCTCCTGGAGCAGGGCGCCAAGACAGGCGCGGCCACGTCAAAACCCGTCCGCCGCACCCGTCGACGAAACGCATAAGTACCACCATTGATTCACCGTGTGAGGACGAAGGGAGTCTGCAGTGATTTCGACCGTTGATTTTCGCAGTGGGGTTCGCCTGATGGTCGAAGGCGAACCGTTTTACATCGTCGATTTTCAGCATGTGAAACCAGGGAAAGGCGGAGCCTTTGTGCGCACCAAGCTGAAGAGCTACCTCTCCGGCAACGTGCTCGACCGCACATTCCGGTCTGGCGAACGGTTCGACGAGCCGGATCTTGAAGAGCGTGAAATGCAATTTCTCTACGCCACCGGCGACGACTACACCTTCATGGATACCGAAGCCTACGACCAGCTGACCTTTCCCAAGAACCAGCTGGGCGAGAATGCCGACCTGCTCAAAGAAAACATGATCGTGAAGATCCTGGTCTATGAACATCGGCCGATCGATGTGGAACTGCCGAATTTCATCGAACTCAAAGTCGTGGACGGCGAGCCGGGCGTGCGCGGCGACACCGCGTCAGGCGGCACGAAACCCGTCATCGTCGAAACGGGAGCGACCATCAAAGTTCCCCTCTATCTGGAGGTAGGCACCGTGATTAAGATCGACACCCGCACCAGAGCCTATGTGGAGCGCGTCCGGTGAGCAAGCGGCAACCGGCGCGTCCGAAGAAAAAGCAGCCTCGCCCGATCGTGCTGCCCCAGGCGTTTCCCGGCGCGCAGATGCCGTCCGACACGCTCCTGACCGGCACGCAAACCAAGCAGATCCAGGACCTGATCGATCTGCTCCGCCGGAATAATCTGACCGAGCTGGAACTCGAACGGCAGGGCGTCCGTATCCGCGTACGGCATGAAGTCGGCATGAAAACCGTCACCGCATCGGTGCAGGACGCGGCGCCGGCCTCGGCACAGACCGGGAGTCAGCCGGCGGCGGCCAGCGGCCCCTCGGCGGAAGACACGGCCGGAATGGTCACCATCACGTCGCCGATCGTCGGCACCTTCTACCGGTCGCCGTCACCCGACGCCGATCCCTATGTGGAAGACGGGGACTATGTGAAAAAGGGCCAGGTGCTCTGCATCGTCGAGGCCATGAAGCTCATGAACGAAATCGAATCCGAAACCGACGGGCGTATCGTGAAGATCCTGGCGGAGAGCACGAAGTCCGTCGAATACGGACAGGCGCTGTTCCTGATCGACCCCAAAGCGACGCAATAGTCCGCCGCAATCGATACACCTCGGAGTGACTGCGTGTTCAAGAAAGTTCTGATCGCCAATCGTGGAGAGATCGCCCTTCGGGTCATCCGCGCCTGTAAAGAGCTCGGCATCAAGACCGTCGCCATCCACTCGGAAGCCGATGCCGCCAGCCTGCACGTCCGCGCCGCCGACGAAAAGGTCTGCGTGGGTCCGGCCGAGGCGGCGCTGAGCTATCGCAATATTCCCAACGTCCTGAGCGCCGCGGAAATTTCCGGCGCCGACGCCATTCATCCCGGCTACGGCTTCCTGTCGGAGAACGCCCACTTCGCAGAAGTCTGCGAATCCATCGGTATCAAATTTATCGGCCCGTCGTCCGAAAACATCGCCATGCTGGGCGACAAAGCCAAAGCGCGCGAAATCGTGATGAAGCGCGGCCTGCCCGTCACACCCGGCAGCCCCGGCGAACTCAGAAGCGAAGAAGAGGCGCTGCAGGCGGCGCAGAAGATCGGCTTCCCCGTCATCATCAAAGCCACGGCCGGCGGCGGCGGGCGCGGCATGCGCGTCGTGAACAAGGCCGAGGACCTGGCCCGCGCATTCCAAGCGGCACAGGCCGAAGCCAAATCGACCTTCGGCAATGAAAGCGTCTATCTCGAACGATACTTCCTTGAACCGCGCCATATCGAAGTGCAGGTCATGGCCGACCACCGCGGCCATGTCATCCACCTGGGCGA
>ERZ1645185.1329-NODE-1329-length-10098-cov-4.195061_pt1 | contig 10098 bp, 10 predicted proteins | sample MGYA00575351_ERZ1645185 | MGnify/ENA primary metagenome ERZ1645185 (study PRJEB40838, sample SAMN11284767) | freshwater sediment metagenome | isolation source: river sediment | host: Sediment | place: India: Jana village, Kanpur | collected 2015-12-17 ... | reverse complement strand
AGCCGCGCACGTCTGTATGTCTTTGAAAATTCACCCTCAGGCATTCGTCGTGTTGCCGACTTTTATATCACCGTCGGTAAATTCGGCATTGGCAAAAACAAGGAAGGCGACAAACGCACCCCGATCGGGCTTTATACCGTCAATAGCTTCAAGCCCGACGGCGAACTGGAAGAATTGTACGGGGTAGGCGCTTACCCACTGAGTTACCCCAACGAGTGGGACATTCGAAATGGCCGCAACGGTCACGGCATCTGGATTCACGGCGTCCCGCGTGATACCTATGCCCGCCCGCCCAAAGCCAGTGATGGTTGTGTCGTGCTCTCCAACCAGGACATGAAATCGCTGGGGCGTTTCATCAAAATCGGGCAGACACCCGTCATCATCGCACAAACATTGTCGTGGGCTGACCCAGCTGGTTTGGCTGTCGCGCGCGACGATCTGCTGGAAGCACTCAATACCTGGATAAACGATTGGGAAAGCCTGGATACCAATCGTCTAATGGCAAATTATTCACAAAAACTCCAGGCGGGCGACCAGGATTATCGCGAGTTTGCCCAATCCAAACGCCGGGTCAATGCGGCCAAAACCTGGATCAAGCTTAACCTTGCCGACCTCAGCATCTACCGCCACCCGGACGCTGACAATATGGCAATTGTGACATTTACCCAAGATTACCAGAGCAGTAATCTGAGCGATCAATCCAGAAAACGCCAGTACTGGCAGCGGGAAAATGGCCGCTGGCGGATTATTCACGAAACTATCTTATAAGAGGAAAACCATGGTCAAACTGCATACTACCGCCGGAGTCATTACACTTGAACTGGACGCGGAGAAAGCTCCCAAAACCGTTGAGAATTTTTTGCAATACGTACGCGACGGCTTTTATGACGGCACGATTTTTCACCGCGTGATTGATGGTTTCATGATTCAGGGCGGAGGCTTTGAACCTGGCATGACGCAGAAGCCCACTCGCGCTCCCATTGAGAACGAGGCTGCCAACGGCCTGAAGAACGAAGCCTACACTATCGCCATGGCACGTACGCCAAACCCGAATTCAGCCACTGCGCAGTTCTTCATCAATATTGCAAACAACAGTTTCCTTAACTTTACTGCGCCTACCCCGCAAGGCTACGGCTATGCCGTGTTCGGCAGAGTTGTCGACGGCAAGGAGGCGGTTGACCTCATCAAGAAGGTACGCACTGGCAGCCGTGCAGGACATCAGGACGTGCCCGTAGAAGATGTGGTTATTACCAAGGCAGAAATTGTCTGACACTGTAACTGGCGATTGCACGTTATTCATCGCCGATCTGCATTTGTCGGACGAGCGCCCACTGACAATCGGGCGCTTTTTTCATTTTCTCGAGCACACCGCAAAAAGCGCGCAGGCGCTTTATATTCTTGGCGATTTGTTCGAATATTGGGTAGGCGACGACGACACACATTCCCAGGTCGCTGAACAAACCGCCCGGCGTATCCACACCTTGGTTCAGTCAGGCACCCCGGTGTATTTCATGCATGGCAACCGTGATTTCCTGCTGGCAAGCAACTATGCCGCACGCTGCAGGATGCAACTATTGAATGACCCATGCGTAATAGACCTCTACGGCACGCCCACCCTGTTGATGCACGGCGACAGCCTGTGTACCGATGACATCCAGTACCAGCAATTACGACACTGGCTGCGCAAGCCCTGGCTGCAAACACTACTGCGTAGTCTGCCGCTTGGCCTGCGCCATCAAATCGCACATCGCGCACGCAATGGCAGTCGCCGAGCCAAGAATGCCAAACCTGCCGAGATTATGGATGTCAACCAGACTGCCGTTACCCATGCCTTGCTTGAATCAGGGCTTAACCGCCTGATTCATGGTCATACGCACCGCCCCGCACATCACGTGATTGATGTGGACAATCAGCCCCGTGAACGCTGGGTGCTCCCCGACTGGTATGAGCGGGACGGCAAAATCATTGGCGGAGCCTTATGCTGCACTCCGGAAGCATGCCGCCTACTTGGTCTTGACTGAAGAAACCTCGGGCGGCTGCATAACCATATAACCAGCAGGCAGCTTGAACAGGGGTGGTTGATAGGGTTTTTTGCCATGTTCCTGCAATTGACGGGTACGTCCAGAATAGTCCCGTTCTTCAAGTGGCAAACCGTACTTCAAAGCCGAATTTGCGTGGCTCGCGTGAATAACCAGATCACAGACATGCTGTAGTTCTGGCGGCATACCAAGCCAGGTTTGCCACTGAGTGTAGGCCAGCACTGATTTGTACTGCGCAAGCGCCCGCGCCACGTCGGGTAACAGATCACGCGCTGAAACAGTTTCGCTGCACATTTCACCACCAGCAAAAATTTGCGCACGCACCGTACCGGCGTTAACAACCTGAGTCTTGTGTTGTACGTTTTTTGCAGACCTGGCTGCTACAGGCAGCGCCTTGTAACGTATACGCATCTGCATCTGCTGGCCATGCAGCACATTGATAACTATGCCAGTCTTGCGTTCCAGCAGGACAAAATCGCCATCGTCGTTACCATCATCCAGACGCATAAATTGATCGGTCACAAGAATACGCGTCAGGTACGGCGCATCACCCGGGTCCTGATCAAGGTAGCGTAGTTCTGTCATGTCAGCTGCCTGCGCACTACACGCAAGCAACACCACACTGGCAAATATCGCTTTCAAGTATTTAACCCCCGTTCCAGATCATTGCGGATATCACGCACGGACTCCAGTCCCACCGCAATCCGGATCAGACCATCGCCAATCCCCGCAAAAGCGCGCTGCTCGGGCGTCATGCGGCTGTGCGTCGTGGTTGCCGGATGGGTGATCGTGGTCTTGGCATCACCCAGATTGGCGGTAATCGACAACAGCCTGCAGCCATCCACCACGCGCCAGGCCGCATCCTTGCCGCCTTTTACCTCAAACGCCACAATGCCGCCGCCGGTTTTCTGCTGGCGCATGGCCAATTCGTGTTGTGGGTGCGAAGGCAGGCCCGGATACCACACACGTTCCACATTGGGATGGGCTTCCAGCCATTGCGCCAGTTCCAACGCGTTTCGCGAATGCGCATCCATGCGGATCGAAAGTGTTTCCAGCCCTTTCAGAATCACCCAGGCATTGAACGCAGAAAGCGTCGGGCCAGCAGTCCGCAAAAAGGTGTACACGCCTTCCATCAATTGCTGGCTGCCCAGCACCGCGCCGCCCAGTACCCTGCCCTGGCCGTCCAGATATTTGGTGGCGGAATGAATCACAACGTCCGCCCCCAGCGCCAGCGGCTTTTGCAGCGCGGGCGAACAAAAACAGTTGTCCACCGCAAGCCATGCCCCACATTCCCTTGCGATGACCGACAACGCTGCAATATCGCTCACCTCGGTTAAGGGATTGGAGGGTGACTCCACAAAAAATAGGCGCGTGTTCGGCTTGGCTGCCTTGCGCCATTCTTCTGGATCAGTCGGTGATACATACGTTGTCTCAATGCCAAACCGGCCAAGAATGTTCGAAAACAATTGCACTGTGGAGCCGAAGATCGAGCGTGAGGCCACTACGTGTTCGCCTGTTTTCATCAAGCCCATCACGGTTGCCAGAATCGCCGCCATACCGCTGGAAAACGCCACACAGCGCTCCGCTCCTTCCAGCGCAGCGAGGCGAGCCTCCAGCATATTCACAGTGGGGTTGGTAAAACGGGCGTAAATCATGCCCGGCTCCTCACCTTTGAAACGCGCTGCGGCCTGTGCTGCACTTTCAAATACAAAGCTCGAAGTCAGGAACATGGCTTCGCTGTGCTCGTTGAACTGGCTGCGTACCGTACCACCTCGCACAGCCAGGGTTTCAATATCGTATTCGTTGTCACTCATCGCGATCTCCAATAAAAAACCCGTTCGCGCGGGAACGGGTTTCGCCACGCTTTAGCGGGATTTTTTACGCGCCCCGCAAGCTGTGTTCAAACAGGCGCCTGTGCAATTTATGCTTTCCGAATCTGTGCGTCAAGCGCGTTGGCCGGACACCAAATTCAGATCCAGCTGCTGGGTTTCAATCGATTGCGGCTGCACATCGCCATTGCGCAGGCCTTCAATGTAATCAAGGTAGGCCGGGGTAATGCTGCCGGTTACATAGCGTCCGTCAAAGCAAGAGGTATCAAAGTCCTTGATCGCCGGGTTTTCTGCTTTGACATCTTCCACCAACGCATCTATATCCTGATAAACCAAAGCATCACAGCCAATTTCGCGTGCAATTTCCTCATCGCTACGGTTATGCGCCAAAAGCTCGCTGCGCGTTGGCATGTCAATTCCATATACGTTGGGAAAACGTACCGGCGGTGCGGCAGAGGCAAAATACACCTGCGCGGCGCCAGCATCGCGCGCCATCTGCACGATTTCCCTGCTGGTTGTTCCGCGCACGATGGAATCATCTACCAGCAGCACATTCTTGCCCTTGAATTCTTCAGCGATCGCATTGAGCTTCTGCCGCACGGATTTCTTGCGTTGCGCCTGGCCCGGCATGATGAACGTACGTCCAATGTAGCGATTCTTGATAAAACCCTCACGGTACGGCACGTTCAGATGGTTTGCCAGTTGCAGGGCGGATGGACGGCTGGTATCGGGGATCGGGATGACCACGTCAATTTTCAGGTGCCCGAATTCGCGCCGAATCTTTTCGGCCAGCGAGACACCCATGCGCAAACGGGTTTTGTACACGGACACGTTATCCATCACCGAGTCTGGGCGCGCCAGATAAACATATTCAAAAATGCAGGGGTTGAGTTTCGGGGACTCGGCACACTGTCGGCTATGCATCTGACGACCTTCATCTATGAACACGGCCTCACCTGGCTCGACATCACGCAGGATGCGGAACCCCAGTGCATCAATCGCCACACTCTCCGAAGTCACAATGTATTCGGGTGGACTCACGCTTTCATTCACCCCCACAACCAGTGGGCGAATGCCAAACGGATCGCGGAATGCCAAAAGGCCATACCCCGCAATCAACGCCACCACGGCGTACGCACCTTCGCAGCGCTTGTGTACACCACCCACCGCCGCAAATATCGTTTCCAAATCCAGTCGTCCGGCATGGCTGCGCGCCTGCAACGCGTGCGCAAGCACATTGAGCAAGACTTCCGAATCTGAATTAGTGTTGACGTGGCGCAAATCCTCCGCAAACAGCGAGCGCTGCAACGCTTCGGTATTGGTCAGATTGCCGTTATGACCAAGCACAATGCCAAACGGCGAGTTGACGTAAAACGGCTGGGACTCTGCGCTGGATGAGGCGCTACCCGCAGTGGGGTAACGCACATGCGCCACGCCAATATTGCCGCGCAGGTTGCGCATGTCACGCGTGCGGAACACATCACGCGCCAGCCCCTGACCCTTGTGCATGTGGAATCGTGCGCCCTCGGCGGTCACAATCCCTGCCGCATCCTGACCACGGTGTTGCAGCACCATCAGGCCATCGTACAAAAGCTGGTTGACGGGGGTATTGGCCACAACGCCGATCACGCCACACATGGTGTTTACCTGTAATGAAGATGTTTAGAAAAAGCTTCCGGCAACAATGGAACCGCACTGCCTGCCAGAAATTCCAGATATTTTGCGCTGGCCGCCTGTTGCCAGAATGGCGTCTTGGGCAATGCAGTCAAACCTGCCGCCAGTGTCAGTCCGGTGAGAATCACGACACCCCGCATAAAACCGAATGCCGCGCCAATCAACTTATCCGCGCCTCCCAGACCCGCCGCACCCAACGCGCTTTTGATCACGCGCCCCAACAAAAGCACCAATAACATCATCGCCACGAACACCACAGCCATGGCAATAAAGTAGCGCAGGCTCTCGCTCTCTACGCCAATCGGCAAGAATGGTGCGACATATGCGCCCCCCCACTTTGCCGCGACAAAGGCCAGTATCCAGGCCAGTAGTGAAAAAATTTCCTGCACCAGGCCACGCATCAGACTGAGTAGAACCGAAGCCCCCAGAATCAGCAACACAACCCAGTCCAGCCCGGTCATTTTTCAACCACCTGGGCGGATAAACCCGCCGCTTTCAACTTTTTCGCTGCCGCATCCGCCTGATCCCGCTCGGCATACGTTCCCACGCGGACACGGGTACTGGTACCAAGTTTCTCGGTCGTGGCCTTCATGCCCAATGCCGACACACGCATTTTGAGTTTTTCCACATTGGCCTGGTCAGTGAACACCCCAATCTGCACGCTGTATGCAGACTGTGTTGGCCCACTGGATTTGCCAGTTTTTGTCTCAGCAGATTTAGCGTCGGCAGCTTTGACTGTGGCGGACTTGGCCTCAGTTTTTATCGCAGATTTCTGCCCCGCGCCGGATTCCGCTTTTGGTTCTGTTTTTTGTGAACCCACGGAATCAGTATTGACCGCTGCTTTCACAGTCTTTTCTGTAACAACGGGCCGTGCAGGGGTTGATGTTGCAGGGATGGAGGTGTCAGGCTCCCGCTGTTCCGGCTGGGGTTCATCGCTTTCAACCTGCATGTTGGACGCTGGCGGAGCAAACTCAATCGTGTCTGGCAATGCAGCCGGCGCTTGTGGCGTTGCCGTCTGGGCAGTGCTTGCAGGCATATGTACCTGTAGTGCCCCTGTGGGCGGCGGTTCGTCCTCCAGCACCAACGGCAGGATGATGACGGCCAGCAGGGTAAGCGCGACCGCGCCAATCAACCGTCGGCGCGCGCGGCGTTTTTGATCGTCTTCAGCAACTGGTGGTGGCATCGGGCAGGATTTCCGCTACGGTATGAAACGAACCGAAGACCGTGATTCTATCACCTTCAACCGCCTGTATTCTCGCCGCTTTCCACGCGTCCATCGGCCCTGTATACGCTGTTACCGGCACGCGCACACTGGCTCTCACCAGTTCAGCCAGATGTTCGCCGGATTGCCCTCTTGCCCCCGTCAGGCCCGCCACCAGCCAGACGTCAAACACATCCTGCAATGGCGCAATTGCATTGGCAGCATCCTTGTCTGCCAGCATGGCAAACACCGCAAAATTTCTTCCACGAACCGGGTATGCAAGCAGGTTTTCAGCCAGCGCGCGCGCCGACTCGGGGTTATGAGCCACATCCAGCACAATTTCCGGATCAGATGCGATACGCTGAAAACGTCCAGCCTGCCGCGCCGAAACCAGCCCGGCATGAATCGCCGCCAGCGAAACGGGCAAACGCTCTCCTACAGCCATTAATGCAGCCAACACAGTCGCCGCATTGCGAATTTGATGTGCGCCTGCAAGGGCAGGCAGTGGCAATTGTTCCAGTTCCAGCTCGCTGGTCCTGAAGCACCAGCCATCGCTTGTGACAACGGACGAAAACTCACGCCCAATCAAATGCAAATCAACACCCAGCCTGCTGGCATGTTCCAGCAGGCTTTGTGGTGGGTTTAAGTCTCCACAAACAGCGGGTTTGCCCGAGCGAAAAATGCCAGCCTTCTCAAAGCCGATTTTCTCCCGCGTGTCACCCAGCCAATCCTGATGATCCAGGTCAATCGTGGTTACAACTGACATCACAGGTTCGAAAATATTGACCGCGTCCAGTCGACCGCCCAGCCCCACTTCGAGTATCGCCACGTCCACGCCCGCATTCACAAACTGCCACACAGCGCCCAGCGTGCCGTGCTCAAAATAGCTCAGCGACGTGTCGCCACGCGCAGCCTCAACCGCTTCCAGGCCAGCAGCAATATCAGCATCCGATGCATCCAACCCGTCAATCCGCACGCGTTCGTTGTAACGCAACAAATGCGGCGAGGTGTACAACCCGGTTTTGTAGCCCTGCGCACGCAGGATGGCTTCAAGATAGGCGCAAGTGGAACCCTTGCCGTTGGTGCCGCCCACGATGATGACGGGGAATGCCGGGTGCAAACCCATGGCATCGCGCACCTTGGCGACACGCTCCAGGCCGAGTTCGATGGTGGTAGGGTGGGCTTGCTCAAGGCGGGCAAGCCAGTCATTGAGTAACACGGTAGTTTTTCACCACAAAGGACACGAAGGGCACAAGGTTTTGTTTATTGGCTACTTTGTGTCCCTTGTGCCCTTTGTGGTTACAAGCGCGAATCAAGCGGCCAACGCAGGCCGCTTCATCAGCATGGCAATGGTTGCGGCGAGTTCATCGCGCATTTGACGGCGGTCGATGATGCGGTCGATGGCGCCTTTTTCCACCAAAAACTCCGAACGCTGGAAGCCTTCGGGCAGGGTCTCGCGCACAGTCTGCTCAATCACGCGCGGCCCGGCAAAACCAATCAGCGCATTGGGCTCGGCAATAACAAGATCGCCCAGCATGGCAAAGCTGGCCGATACCCCACCCATGGTCGGATCAGTCAACACGGAAATAAATGGCAGGCGGTGCGCCGACAAATGCGTGAGCGCCGCCGACGTCTTGGCCATCTGCATCAGCGAGAACAAGCCCTCCTGCATCCGCGCGCCCCCGCTGGCGCTAAAGCAGATGAAAGCCGATTTTGTTTCGATCGCCGTCTGCACACCACGCACAAACCGCTCGCCCACCACCGAACCCATCGAACCGCCCATGAACTTGAACTCGAATGCGGCCACCACCACCGGCACAGTCTGGATGGCGCCCGCCATCACCACCAGCGCATCGGTTTCGGACGTGCCTTTTTGCGCATCGGTCAAACGATCCGAATATTTTTTCTGATCCTTGAATTTCAGCGGGTCGATGGGTTTGACTTCCATCCCAATTTCGCGCCTGCCTTCGGCATCCAGCAACATGTCCAGTCGCTCGCGCGCGCCAATACGGTGGTGGTGGTCACACTTGGGGCACACCTCCAGATTGTTCTGCAGGTCGGCCTTGTACAACACCTCGTTACACGCCGGGCATTTAGACCACAAGCCTTCCGGCACGGATTTTTTCGCTTCGCGACGCGCCTTGATTTTTGGCGGCACCAGTTTCTGAAACCAGCTCATCGTTCTCTCCCCTTACTTTCCTGCCGCATCCACACCACGGCGCAAATCCTGTACCAGATACTTCACCTTCTGCACCACATCATCCACCGAGGCAGTTTCAATCTCGTTCACAATGCGGCTGCCCACCACCACCGCATCGGCGATGCGTGCCACCGCCTCCGCCGTCGCCGCATCGCGAATGCCGAAGCCCACCCCCACCGGCAGGCTGCAATGCCTGCGCACCATCTCCAGCTTGCGCGCCACTTCCTCCGTATCCAGATTGGCCGAGCCCGTCACCCCCTTGAGCGACACATAGTAGATGAACCCGCCCGCAGCCTTCGCCACCTGCTCGACACGCGATTCCGGCGTAGTCGGCGACAGCAAAAAAATCGGATCAAGACCATTGGCCTTGAACACATCCGCCACGCCGTGCGATTCCTCCGGCGGAATATCCACCGTCAACACTCCATCCACGCCCGCCTGCTTCGCCGCCTGCGCAAACGTCTCGTAGCCCATGCGCTCCACCGGGTTGGCATAGCCCATCAACACCACGGGCGTGGTGTCATTGGATTTGCGAAATTCCGCCACCATGCCCAGCACATCCTTCAGCCCCACCTTGTTGGCCAATGCACGCTCAGACGCCCGCTGGATCACCGGCCCGTCCGCCATGGGATCAGAAAACGGCACGCCCAATTCAATGATGTCCGCGCCCGCTTCCACCAGCGCGTGCATCAAGGGCACGGTCAGCCCCTTGCCGGGATCACCGGCGGTGATGAAGGGAATCAATGCTTTCTTGTTTTGCGCTTGCAGCGCTTCAAATGTTTGGCCAATGCGGCTCATTTTTAATTTCCTGTGTTACTCATCAGACACATGTTCATGCGTCATCAAAAGCAGTATGAACATCTTCATAAATTTCTTTCACCGTTCTGCCATTAAACGTCCAGTGCGGGGATGGCTGTAATGGGTAATCTTCTGGCAAACCAAGCAGCTTTCTCGTGGCGGCTGTCAAAGAACAAACCTCTCCGTCCAACTCAACTTTCTTCTCACCCACTACCCTGACTTGCAACACCCCGTCTGTCGAAACCAGAATCGATCCATCCGGAATTCCGAGCTCATGAAAATTCATTCTTGGACGTTTCGCATTTTTGAAGTTTTGGGCGGATTGCCTGTCAGCATCTTCTACATCCGCCTCAATTT
>ERZ1645185.1328-NODE-1328-length-10099-cov-5.662784_pt1 | contig 10099 bp, 9 predicted proteins | sample MGYA00575351_ERZ1645185 | MGnify/ENA primary metagenome ERZ1645185 (study PRJEB40838, sample SAMN11284767) | freshwater sediment metagenome | isolation source: river sediment | host: Sediment | place: India: Jana village, Kanpur | collected 2015-12-17 ... | reverse complement strand
TCGAGCCCGGCCTTGCTCTCGGTCTCGGTCGGCTCGACCAGCATCGCGCCGTGGACCACCAGCGGGAAATAGACCGTCATCGGATGGAAGCCCTCGTCGATCAGCCCCTTGGCAACGTCGAGCGTGGAGAAGCCTTCAGGGAAGCCTTCGTCGCTGAACAACGCTTCGTGCATGCACGGCCCGCTGGCCGCGAACGGCGCGTCAAGCACGCCTTCCAGGCTGCGCAGCACGTAGTTGGCGTTGAGCACCGCGTCTTCCGCCACCTGGCGCAGGCCGTCGGCCCCGTGGCTCAGGATATAGGCCAGCGCGCGGGTGAACATGCCCATCTGGCCGTGGAACGCCGCCATGCGGCCGAAGCTTTGGAGCTTGCCGCCGAAATGCTCGCGCGAGAATTCCTCGGCCTGTTCTTCCTCGACCAGCCGCACCGTGCCGTCCGCCATCCGCGCGGTATAGGGCAGCGGACCGAAGGGGCTGAGCGCCGCGGACAGTACCACCGGCCCCGAACCCGGCCCGCCACCGCCGTGCGGAGTGGAAAAGGTCTTGTGCAGGTTGATGTGCATCGCATCGATGCCGAGGTCGCCCGGACGGACCTTGCCGACGATGGCGTTGAAGTTCGCACCGTCACAATAGACGTATCCGCCTGCCGCGTGGACTGCGTCGGAAATCGCCTTCATGTCGCGTTCGAACAGCCCGCAGGTGTTGGGGTTGGTAATCATCACGCCCGCCACGTCCGGCCCAAGCCGGGCCAACAGCGCGGCCAGATCGACCCGGCCTTCGGCGGTCGCGGGGATGTTTTCGATGGTGAACCCCGCGAAGGCCGCGGTGGCCGGGTTGGTGCCGTGTGCGCTTTCGGGCACCAGCATGACCTTGCGATCGTCGCCCCGCGCCTGCAGCGCGGCCTTGATGCACAGCACGCCGCACAGCTCGCCGTGCGCGCCGGCCTTGGGGGTCATGGCAACGCCGTGCATGCCGGTCAGCTCGATCAGCCAGAAGGCAAGCTCGTTGATCACCTCCAGCGCGCCGCGCACCGCCTGCTGCGGGGCCAGCGGGTGAAGATCGGCAAAGCCGGGCATCCGCGCGACCTTCTCGTTAAGGCGCGGGTTGTGCTTCATCGTGCACGAACCCAGCGGAAACGGGCCAAGGTCGATCGCGTAGTTCTGGCGGCTGAGCCGGGTGTAATGGCGCACGGTTTCCGGCTCGGTCAGGCCGGGCAGCGCCGGTGCCGCCTTGCGCCGAAACTTCGCCAGCGTATCCTGCGGCGCGCGGTCGACGGGATCGATGTCTACACCGGTGGTGCCGGTCTGGCCCAGTTCGAAAATCAGCGGCTCTTCCAGCATCAGGCCGCGGTCGCCGCTGGCGGTGGCCAGGACGGGTGCTTCGTGATCAGGGTGCTGGGTCGGGCCCATTTCGGGGCGCCAGCCGGCGGCGTTGACGGCGCTCATGCCAGGACTCCTTCAAGGGCGGCGGCCAGGGCTTCGATATCCTCGGCGGTGGTGCATTCGGTGGCGGTGACCAGCATCGCGTTGGCGAGCGCCGGATCGTGCGGATAGAGCCGCCCCAGCGACACCCCGCCCAGCACCTGCCGGTCGGCCAGGGCGCGAACCACTTCGCGCGCATCGCGGGGCAGGATCACCGTGAACTCGTTGAAGAAGACGCTGTTCATGATCGATACGCCGGGCACCTTGGCCAGCCGCTCCGCCGTCTGCTGCGCGCGAGCGTGGTTGACCAGCGCCAGCTGCTCCAGCCCTTCGCCGCCCAGCAAGGTCATGTGAATGCTGAAGGCCAGCGCGCAAAGTCCTGCATTCGTGCAGATATTGCTGGTCGCCTTCTCGCGCCGGATGTGCTGTTCGCGGGTGCTGAGCGTCAGGACGAAGCCGCGCTTGCCCTCTGCATCGACCGTTTCGCCGCACAGCCGGCCCGGCATTTGCCGCATGAACTTTTCGCGGCAGCCGAACAGGCCCAGGTACGGCCCGCCGAACTGCAGCCCGACGCCAAGCGACTGGCCTTCGCCCACCACGATATCGGCACCCAGATGTCCCGGCGCCTCGAGCAGGCCCAGCGCCACCGGCTCTGTCACCACCACGATCAGCAGCGCGCCCTTGGCGTGGGCCGCTTCGGCAATGACGGGCAGATCGGGGATGCGTCCCAGAATGTCGGGGTACTGGACGACGACGCAGCTGGTGTCGTCATCGATCCCGGCGATCAGTCCGGCCGGGCCGGGTTCGCCCAGCTTGGGGGCCTTGGTATCTATCTGGTCGCCGGTGAACCGGGCCATGGTCGCCACTGTCGCGGCGTAATGCGGGTGCAGCCCGCGCGACAGGACCACGCGCTTGCGCTTGGTGATGCGCCCGGCCATCGCCACGGCTTCCCAGCACGCGGTCGAGCCATCGTACATCGAGGCGTTGGCCACATCGACCCCGAACAGCCGCGCCACCTGGGTCTGGAACTCGAACAGCACCTGCAGCGTGCCCTGCGCAATTTCCGGCTGGTACGGCGTATAAGCGGTCAGGAACTCGCCGCGCTGGATCAGGTGATCGACGCTGGCCGGGATGTGGTGCTTGTAGGCCCCCGCCCCCAGGAACGACGGCACCGCCCCGGCACTGAGGTTCTTCGCCGCCAGCGCGGCCATGTGCCGTTCCACCGCCATTTCGGTGGCACGCAGCGGCAGGCCTGCGATGGGTCCGGAAAGCCGCGCCGAAGCCGGCACATCGACGAACAGGTCATCAACCGAAGCCGCGCCGATAACGCCGAGCATTTCGCTGCGGTCAGCGGGTGTGAGGGGGAGGTAGCGCATTGTCATTCCCTGTCGTCATCCCCGCGAAAGCGGGGGTCGCTGGCAGTTACAGACCGGCCTCGCATCGACGAGGCCAGCGGTCCCCGCTTTCGCGGGGACGACGTTCGATCAAAGATCCGCGACGTAGGCGTCGTACGCCGCGCGGTCCATCAGGCCGTCGAGCTCGCTGGCGTCGCTCAGCGTCACGCGGAACAGCCAGCCGCCGTCTTCGGCCTGGGTGTTGACCAGTTCGGGCTCGCCTTCCAGCGCGGAGTTGGCTTCGCTGACGGTGCCGGAAACGGGCGCGTAGACGTCGGATGCGGCCTTGACGCTGTCGACCACGCAGGGCGCATCGCCCTTCTTCACCGCGGTGCCCGCGGCGGGGAGGTCGACATAGGTGATGTCGCCCAGCTGGCTCTGCGCATAATCGGTGATCCCGACGGTGCCGGTGTCGCCGTCAACGTCGATCCATTCGTGGTCCTTGGTGAAATAGCGGGGCATGGGTCAGCTCCTCAGCGGTGATAGCGGTGGGGGACAAAGGGCATGGGCACGACGCGCGCGGGCAGACGCTTGCCGCGCACGTCGATCTCCAGGGCGGTGTCGGGCGCGGCGTGGGCCGTATCGACGTAAGCCATGGCGATCGGGTGATTGAGCGTGGGCGAGAAACCGCCCGAAGTCAGTACGCCAACTTTCTGATTTCCGACGTAAATGTCTGCTCCTTCGCGCGCTGCCTGGCGGCCATCGAGGGCCAGGCCCACGCGTTTGCGCGGTGCGCCTTCCGCAATTTCGCGCAGGATCCGCTCGGCGCCGAGGAAGCCGCCTTCGCTGCGGCGGCGCTTGTTGATGCCGAACAGCAAGTCGGCCTCGATCGGGCTGGTTTCGGGGCTCAGGTCGTGGCCGTAGAGCGGCAGCCCCGCTTCGAGCCGCAGACTGTCGCGCGCGCCGAGGCCAATCGGCTTCACTTCCGGCTGGGCGCAGATCAGATCGGCGATCTCGGCCGCGCGTTCGGCGGGAATCGCGATTTCGAAGCCGTCTTCGCCCGTGTAGCCCGAGCGGCTGATCCAGGCGTCGACCCCGGCGATCTTGAACTGTCCGCCCTTCATGAAGGTCAGCGCTGACAGGGGGTATTCCCCGGTCACCACGCGCTCCAGCGCGGCAAAGGCCTTGGGTCCCTGCAGCGCGAGCAGCGCGCTGTCATCCAGGTGTGTGATCGTCACCTCGTCGGGCAGATTTTCGCGCAAGTGGGCGATATCGTCCCACTTGGTCGCGCCGTTGACCACCAGGTAAAAGCCGCTGCTCCAGCGCGTGACCATCAGATCGTCAAGAATGCCGCCGCTGTCATCGGTGAGCAGCGAATAGCGCGGACCGAACGGCTTGAGCGTCGCCAGGTCGATCGGCAGCACCGCTTCGAGCGCCGACTCGACCCCTTCGCCCGAGACGAACAGCTGGCCCATGTGCGACACGTCGAACAGGCCGGCACTGTCGCGGGTCCACAGATGTTCGGCCAGGATCCCTTCGTACTGCACCGGCATCCAGTAGCCGGCGAACTCGACCATGCGGCCGCCGCGGGCGCGGTGCCACGCGTCGAGCGGCAAAGTCAGGGTTTCGATGGGCTCGGCGCCGTCATCCAGGGTTTCAACGTCAGACACAGGGACATACCTTCCGCACAGCAGGACATACCGTCTGTGCCCCCTCTGTCACGGAAACCTGAGAGCTTTCCCCGGCACGGGCCAGGTTACCCCTTCGGCGGCCCTCCCAGACAGGAGGACACTTTCCAGAGCGTCGCTATCGACCCACGCGGTCCATTGGCCTGAGAGATTCCGGGGCGGTTGCTCCTTCGGCGTCCGGATTTCCGTCCCTTAAGGGGCGAATCACCGGCACTCTCCCGCGCGGTCAGCGACTGTTGGCGCGATGGCGTTTCGGGCGACCTGAGTCAACGCCGGAACGCCGCTCAGTCCCCCGCCTTGCGCGCGGCGCGCAGGATCGCGTCGTGTTCGAAGACAAAGCGGCCCGCCGCCTTTTCACGGGTTAGGCCGATGATCGCCCGGGCCATGGTGTCGGCCCGGACTGAACGGTATTTGCGGTAACTACCGTGCAGCAGCAGATCGGTCAGCGGCGAGGCTAGCATGGCCAGCCGTTCCGCCGGACGCGTTTCGCCGCGCGGGCCGCGCAGCAGACCCGGACGCAGGATGTCGAGCCGGGTCAGCTTGAGCTTGCCCAGCGCCTGCTCGACCTCGCCCTTGACGCGCAGGTAGAAGTTTTTGGCCCCCATGTTGGCGCCGACCGAGGACACCACGATCACCTGCCGGATTCCCGCGTCCTTCGCGGCCTTGGCCACGGCCAGGACCAGGTCCTGGTCGACCGCGCGAAACGCGGCCTGATCGCCGCCCACCTTGCGGATCGTGGTGCCCAGTGCGCAGACCAGCACGTCGGCGTTGGTCGCGGCAATGGCATCGCCCCAATTTTCGGGTTCCGCGACCAGCACTTCCATCCGCGCGCCCGGCGGCAGCGGCACCTCGCGCCGCGCCACCGCGACCAGGCGCACGTCGCTGCGCCCCACGGCGAGGCGGATCAGGCTCTGCCCGATCAGCCCGGTGGCGCCGACCAGCGCGATCCGCGTCGGCCTAGACATTGCTCAGCCCTTCAGGCGTCTTGCCGAAGATGCGGGCGTATTCGGAAATGGCGAAACGGTCGGTCATCCCGGCGATATAGTCGGCGATGTGGCGGCTGGCCTGCGGTTCGTGACCCGGTAGGCAGCATTCCCAGCTTTCGGCCATCAGTTCAGGCTGCTGCGAATAGGCGGCGTAGAGACCGGCCGTGACCTGCCGCGCGCGTTCCGCGGTCTGCAGCTGCTGCGGGTGGTGATAGAGCTTGTCGTACATGAAGCGCTTGAGTGTCCGTTCTTCCTCGGCCAGCCCGGACGAGAAGGCCGCGGTGGCCCGCCCTGCTCCGCGTACCTCGTCGGCATGGGCCATGCCCTGCGCTCGCGCCGCGGTTTCGCCGATCACGTCGTTGACCATCAGGCCGATCTGGCTGCGCACCAGTTCGCGCAGCTTGCGGTCGCGCGGCGCGCCGGGAAACTTGCGCTCGATCGCGTGCCACTGGTCGGCGACGAAGGGCAGCGTCAGCAGCTCGTCCAGCGTCAGGAAGCCGGCGCGCAGCCCGTCGTCGATGTCGTGGTTGTCGTAAGCGATGTCGTCGGCCAGCGCGGCGGCCTGCGCTTCGAGCGAGGGCCACGACGCCAGCGACAGCGGAAAAGCCGCGTCGAGCTCCTCCAGCGCCCAGTTGACCATGCCGACCGGGCCGTTGTGCTTGGCCAGCCCTTCGAGCACCTCCCACGACAGGTTGAGCCCGTCGTGTTCGATATAGGGGCTGTCGAGCCGCATCAGCGTGCGCAGCGAATGGGCGTTGTGGTCGAACCCGCCGCGCGCCTGCATCGCGTCGTTCAGCGCGTCCTCGCCGGCGTGGCCGAATGGCGGATGGCCGATATCGTGGGCCAGGCACAGCGCTTCGGTCAGGTCCTCATCCAGGCCCAGCGCACGGGCGATCACCCGGCCGATCTGCGCCACTTCCAGGCTGTGTGTCAGGCGAACGCGGTAATGGTCCCCGTCGGGCGCGATGAACACCTGGGTCTTGTGGCGCAGCCGGCGGAAGCTGATCGAATGGACGATCCGGTCGCGGTCGCGCTGGAAGGCGCTGCGCGGCCCCCGCGCCAGCGCCGCTTCAAGCGGATATTCGCGTCCGCGGCTTTGGGCCGGATCGCTGGCGTAGGGCGCGCGTTGGTTCACTCGCCGCCCATGATCCAGTCGACCGCGGCCTCGGCATGGATGCGCGTGCAGTCGTAGATCGGCAGGACGTTGGCGTCGACGTCGACCACCATTTCCAGCTCGGTGCAGCCCAGAACCACCGCCTGGGCGCCGTCCTGGGCCAGGTTGGTGATGATCGTCTTGAGCTCGCGCTCCGCCTGGCGGCTGGCCTTGCCTTTGAGCAGTTCGTCGTAAATGATCCGGTCCAGCGTATCGACGAAGCCCATTTCGGGCGGCAGCAGCTCGATGTCGCGGGCAATCAGCTTCTGCCGGTAGAAGCTTTCCAGCATGACGTTGCGGGTGCCGATAACGGCGGCCTTCTTCACCCCGGCCCCAGCCATGCGATCGGCGACACATTCGGCGATGTGGATCACGGGCACGGACACCGCGCCGGCAACCTCGTCATAGACCTTGTGCATCGAATTGGCGCCGATCAGCAACGCGGTTGCCCCGGCCTTTTCCAGCCGCTTGGCGCTATCGGCCAGAGTCTTGGCCGCGCGCTTCCATTCCTCGGCGGTCGAGAGACGGGCCAGCGGCGCGAAGTCCAGGCTTTCGATCACCAGAGGCGCGCTGGCAGGAAACCCGGCCTTGGCCTGGACCAGCTTGTTGATGTGATCGTAGTACGTGCGGGTCGACAGCCAGGACATGCCGCCGATCAGGCCGAATTTGCGCAAAAGAAAACTCCCCGGGAAACCCCTGTTTCTGTGGCCCAATTACGCAAGAGCGACCGGAACGTCCAGCCGCGCGGTCAGCGCATTGCCGCTATCCACGCGCGGACTATCGCCTGACCGGCCGGATCGACGCTGGCGCGGCCCAGTTCGGGCATGGCGACACCACCTTCCAGACTGGCCATGCGATAGGTCAGGATCGAATGGTCGGGATCGCCGGGGACCACGTCGAAATCGAGATTGCCCGCCCCGCGTCCGGCCGCGACAGGGCGCTTGCCAATGCCTAGTGCGGCGCGGTCGGTCACCTCCCAACCAAGGTAGAGGCCCGAGTTCGACGCCGCTCCGTCGGCCTTGTGGCAATGCGCGCAATTGGCATCCAGCCAGCCGCGCGCCGCATCCGCAACCGGAACCGTGGCGCGATCTTCCCACAAAGGCACGCGGCGCGCCACGGCGGGAACGGCGTCCAGCTTGCCTGCCTTGTGAAACGCGGCCAGCCAGTCTGCCGAAAGGTTGCGCGCCTTGGGGCCAATGGGGGTGAAGGCATCGCCCGCGACGTGGCATTCCTTGCACTGGTTCTTGTTGGGCACGGCATAGTCGATCGCCTGCCCATCGGGCGTGGTCAGCGGCAGCCGGGCGCCGGCAAGCACCAGCCGCGCCTCGGTTTGTTCAGAGTTCCACAGGTAGGGCAGCCCCACCCAGCCGTCGGCGCGGTGCAGCAGCACGCGGGTCTCGATCAGCTTGCCGCCCATTTTGAAGGTCTTCACCAGCGCTGAGCCGACGGGCAAGTCGATCAGCCCGTCGCCCTGCGCCCGCGCCTTTTGCCCGCCGGGCACATAGACAAAGCGCAGCTTGTCTGCGCCGTCGGACCACAGCGGGGTCTGGACGCGGTACGGCGTGACGCCGGGTGCCGGAACCTGCCTGGCCCCGTCAGTGAAGAAGCCGTATTCCGACAGTGTTGCGGGATAGCCGTCAGCCGTAATCGCGGCGACCGATACCCCTGCGGACGGCACGGCCTGCGCCCCTACCGATAATGCGGCAACCAGCGCGGCAGCGGCCAGCCATTTCATCGGGTGATCCGGGCCTCCAGCGCCGCCGGGGCGCCAACGTTGCCCGGCACCACGATCATCGGCGGCGAGGCGAACTCCAGCACGGCGGGCTTGGCCAGGGTCGGGTTGGCGCCCTGCGACGGCAGGTTGAGGTTGAGCACCTTGACATCGGCGTTGGGCAGCAGCGCCTGGGCGCCGCCCAGCCCGTCCCACATCACCGGAGGCAGGCTGCCGCCAAAGGCCTTGGCCAGCTGCGCGCCGCCCGGGAAATCGGGCGCATCGCCGCCGCCGATATAGGTGTTGTACCCCAAGCTGATGTTGCGCGGATAAGGGTTGTAGCGCTGGTCCTCATAGCTCCGCGGATAGGCGACGACGGTGATGTGCGCCGTGGCATGATTGGTCAGCGTATTGCCGATCACCGTCACCCCGTCGTTGGCCATGACCATGATCCCGGTGCCGCGGGGCACGCCGGCGACGATGTTGCCCTTGGGGGCGAAATTGGGTGTGTCGTTGTCGATCACCGAATTGCCTTCGATCACCGTGTTCCCGCCGCCCATCACCGGCAGGTTGGGCAGGTCGAACACCAAGATTCCGCCGGTGTTACGGGTGACGAGGTTGCCGGTGACCAGCGCGTCGCGGCTGTTCTCGATCTCGATCCCGGCGACGTTGTTTTCGACGTAGTTGTAGCGGACGGTGATCGCCTTCGACTGGCCGACATAGATCCCCGCGTCGCTGGCGCCCGACACCTTGCAGCCGTCGACCAGCACCCCGGTGCTCGACACAGGGTAGATGCCATAGGCGCCGTTCTTTTCGTTCGGGCCGCCGGTCCAGGTCACACGGACGCGGTAATAGACGATGTTGTCCGCGCCCTTGGACTTGATCCCGTCGCCGCGCGCGTTCTCCACCGCAAACTCGCGAAGAGTGACATCGTCGGAGGTAACCAGCAGACCCTCGCCCGCGCCCTTCTGCCCGGTGAAATCGAGCACCGTGGCATCCATGCCCATGCCGCGCACCGTCACGCCCTTGACGTCGAGGCTGAGGCCGTCGGTCAGGGCAAAACGCCCCGCGCCAAGCTGCACCACGTCGCCCGGGCGAGCCAGGATGAGCGCTTCCTGCAGGCGGGCCTGCGCACCGTCCCCGGCGGCGACCTCCAGCGTCTTGGCGTGAAGCGGGGCGGCCAGGGCACATGCGCTGGCGGCGGCGAACAGGGCTGTCGGCATCCTCATGGCGGGGATGATGAAGCAGTCGCCGCGCGAGTCAATCGGCCGCGTTACTTGCGTTCCGCCGCCAGTCCGCTGGCGCACAGCGCGGCGCTGCTGGCGGTCACCGATACCGCCTCGGCATCGCCGACCCGTCGCACAGCGGCAGCATAGTCCCACAGCGAGCGCTTTTCGCCCTTCAGCTGCTTGAGCTTCTGGAGCTGGCCCAGCGTCAACCGGTCGGTCAGCCGGGTTGCCATGCAGGCGGCGTTGGGTTCGCTGAGACCAGCGTCGAGCATCGCGCTCTTGACCTGGCCGTAGGCGAGCTTGCTGGGCGAGCAGGCCGCGAGGGCGGCAAGCGCGGCGATGGTGACGGTGTGTTTCATCGGATCCGCTCTTCGCTCGGACTGGCTGAACGCCTAATGAGCCAGCCCCTTGTTGATGTCCTCGACCATCTTCTTGGCGTCGGCCAGCAGCATCAGGGTCTGGTCCATGTAGAACACGTCGTTGTCGACCCCGGCGTAACCCACCCCGCCCATCGAGCGCTTGATGAAGAACACCTGCTTGGCCTTGTCGACATCGAACACCGGCATGCCGTAGATCGGGC
>ERZ1645185.1326-NODE-1326-length-10102-cov-8.175177_pt1 | contig 10102 bp, 12 predicted proteins | sample MGYA00575351_ERZ1645185 | MGnify/ENA primary metagenome ERZ1645185 (study PRJEB40838, sample SAMN11284767) | freshwater sediment metagenome | isolation source: river sediment | host: Sediment | place: India: Jana village, Kanpur | collected 2015-12-17 ... | reverse complement strand
TTGTAATCGATGCTGGTGGCGCCTTCGGCGGAGAATTTGCAGAATTTGCGGCGGCGGTAGAATTTCGACATGGTCTTTATCCTCGGGTTCAGGCAGCGGCTTCGCTGGTTTCGGCGTCGCCGTCATCGGCTTCAACGGCGTCGATGTCGGTGTTTTCTTCGTCGCGGCGGCGGCGGTCGCCTTTATCGTCCTTGTGCTTCATGATCAGCGACTGCTCGGTGACGGCTTCGTCCATCGACAGCACCAGGTTGCGCAGGACGGCATCGTTGAACCGGAAGCTGTCGGTCAGCTCGTTCAGCACCGACTGGCCGCATTCGATGTTCATCAGCACGTAATGGGCTTTGACCAGGTTTTCGATCGGGTAAGCCAGTTGCCGGCGTCCCCAGTCTTCGAGACGGTGGATTTTGCCGTTGGATCCTTCGATCAGGGTTTTGTAGCGCTCGACCATGGCCGGCACCTGTTCGGACTGGTCCGGGTGGACCATGAACACGACTTCATAATGACGCATAGCATTGTTTCCTTGTGGATGATGGCCATTGCCGGCCAAACAGCCCCCCGCATGGCGGTGGAGCAAGAACCCCCGAGGTTTCGGGAGCCCGCTATTATCGTTGATTTTTAACCGAAAGACAAGCGCTTATCGCTTATCAGGTCTGCTCTTCAGCGGTGGTAAAGCTTTCGCCGCAGCCGCATTCGCCGGTTACCCGGGGATTCCGGAACTGGAACTGCTGGTTCAGGCCCTGGCTGACGAAATCGATTTCGGTGCCCTCAAGCCGGGCCAGTGCCGATTCCGGCACCCGGATTTCGACGCCATGGCTGCTGAACACAAGCTCATCCGCATGCGCCTGTTTGGCGATGTCGATGGCATAGGCCCAGCCGGAACAGCCGCTTTTGCGCACGGAAACCGACAGACCGATACCGCCGGGGGTATCCGCCAGGTATTGTTTGACGCGTTCGGCGGCGGCTGGAGTCAGGGTAACGGACATGTTATGGCCTTGATTCGCAATGAGAGGTTGGGTAATACCCCACGAACGGGTATTCTATAGCACTAGATAGCGTCCGATTCCGGAGATTTCAAGTATGTCAGTGGCAAGCATCCGACAGGTGCTCGACGGCCGGGTGGCCGTGGGCGAATCCGTCACCGTCCAGGGCTGGGTTCGCACCCGCCGCGATTCCAAAGCCGGCCTGTCATTCATCAATGTCAGTGACGGTTCCTGCTTCGCGCCCGTCCAGGTGGTGGCTCCCGCCCTGCTCGGCAATTACGAAAGCGAAATCAAACGCCTCAGCGCCGGCTGCGCCGTGCGCGCGACCGGAACGGTAGCCGCCTCCGAAGGTCAGGGCCAGAATTTCGAAATCCAGGCTTCCGCCATCGAGGTGGTCGGCTGGGTTGAAGATCCGGAAACCTATCCGATCCAACCCAAGGCGCATAGCCTCGAATTCCTGCGCGAAGTCGCGCACCTGCGGCCGCGCACCAATCTGTTCGGCACTGTCACCCGCATCCGCCACTGCATGGCGCAGGCCATCCACCGCTTCTTCCACGAACAGGGTTTTTACTGGATCAACACCCCGATCATCTCGACTTCGGATGCCGAAGGCGCCGGCCAGATGTTCCGGATTTCCACGCTGGATATGATGAACCTGCCGCGCACCGGCAAAGGCGAAGTTGACTTCAGCAAGGATTTCTTCGGGAAAGAGGCGTTCCTGACCGTGTCAGGCCAGCTGAATGTCGAGGCCTACTGCCTGGCGCTGTCCAAGGTGTACACTTTCGGGCCGACCTTCCGTGCCGAAAACTCCAACACCACGCGCCATTTGGCCGAATTCTGGATGATCGAACCGGAAATCGCCTTCGCCGATCTGGATGCCGATGCGGCGCTGGCCGAGCAGTTCCTGAAATACATCTTCAAAGCCGTTCTCGATGAACGCATGGACGATCTGGCGTTTCTGGCCGAGCGTGTCGAGAAAACCGCCATCAGCAAGCTGGAAAACTTCATCAACGCGCCGTTCGAACGCATCGAGTACGGCGACGCGATCGATCTGCTGCAGAAATCCGGCCAGAAATTCGACTACCCGGTCGAATGGGGTCTGGATCTGCAGACCGAACACGAACGCTGGCTGACCGAGGTCCATGTCGGCCGTCCGGTGGTGGTCGCCAATTACCCGGAACACATCAAGGCCTTCTACATGCGCCTGAACGATGACGGCCGGACCGTTGCCGCCATGGACGTACTGGCCCCCGGCATCGGCGAGATCATCGGCGGCAGCCAGCGCGAAGAACGCCTGGATGTGCTCGATTCGCGCATGCGCCAGTTCGGGCTCGATCCCGCGCATTACGGCTGGTACCGCGATTTCCGCCGCTATGGCAGCGTACCGCATGCCGGCTTCGGCCTCGGCTTCGAGCGTTTGGTGGTTTATGTCTGCGGCCTGCAGAACATCCGCGATGCCATTCCCTACCCGCGCGCGCCGGGACTGGCGACGTTCTGATGTGGGTCGGCCTGCTGTTCGCGTTCCTCGGCGTGTTCGGGTCCGCGCTGCCCGGGCATTTCGGCATGCGCATCCTCGCCTACCGTGAGCATCTCGACCGGCAATTGCCGTTCGCGCCCGGCACCGAGAACGGTGGCCTGCCTTACGGCTGGTGGCTGATGCTTTTCGGCCAGAAACGGTTTCCGCAGGCGCGGGCGCTGAACCAGTTCGGCAATCTGTCCGCGGTTTTCGGCTGGATCACGCTGTTGGCGCTGATCGCCGCGGCTTTCTGTTTCATCATGAGCAAGGCTTGAGCGAGATGACCTATCAAGAAGACGAAGAACCCGGTTACATCGTGGTCTCGGAACAGTGGTGGCTGGCCCGCCCCGAACACCTGCTGGTCTGGGCTCGCCTGAGAGTCACCGAAAGCGGCATCGCCATGGTGTTCGACAGTGCCGGTGAAACCCTGACCTATGAAAACGAAGACATCGCTCGCGCCGCCTTGATGGACGCCGATTTCCGCGCATTCGACGGCATGGATCAGGCCGACGCCGATGACATCGGCCTGTGGTTGGAGGAAATGGAGCCGCCGCAGGGCGATTCCGATGAAGATCTCATGCCTCAGATGGTGAAAACCATCGGGCCGAGGCATTGAGCATGGGCGTCCTGCAAGGTAAAAAAGCCTTGGTCTGCGGCGGTTCGGAGGGCATCGGACTGGCCTCGGCACAGGCACTTGCTGCGCTTGGCGCGGAAGTGACCGTGCTGGCGCGCCGCGCAGGGCCTCTGCAGGCCGCTTTGGCCGTGCTCGCGGATGCCCACGGCCAGCATCACCGAATGATGGTTGCCGATGTTCTGGCGCTCGAAGACGTGCTGCCAGACATCGGCGGCGCCGGTTTCGACATCCTCATCAACAACAGCGCCGGCCCGGCCGGGGGCGCCCTGCTGGAAGCCACCGATGCGCAGCTGCTGGCGGTATTCCAGCAGCATGTCATCGCCAACCAGCAATTGCTCCAGGCGGTGGCGCCGCACATGCGAGCCATGCGTTGGGGTCGCATCGTCAACATCATTTCCACTTCGGTGAAAGAGCCGATAGCCATGCTGGGTGTTTCCAACACCATCCGTGGCGCCGTCGCGGCCTGGGCCAAAACCCTGGCCGGCGAACTGGCCGCGGACGGCATCACGGTCAACAACGTGCTGCCGGGCTATACCCGAACCCAGCGGCTCGATCAGATCCTGAAAGAACGCGCGGCCGCCGCAGGAAAAAGCGAAGATGCCATCACTGCCGCCATGCTGGCCACGGTTCCGGCCGGCCGCTTCGCTGACGCCGCAGAAGTGGCGCATGCCGTGGCATTCCTCTGCCAGCCGCAATCGGGCTACATCAATGGCATCAACTTGCCGGTGGATGGAGGCCGGACCAAATCCCTGTAACGTCGCCCCACTTCGGGGATGCGTTATCCTATGTCGGGATGGGGAGACCGATGAATCGCATCGAACATTGGATTGACGGCAACAGCAGGGCATCGCACAGCAGTCTGCGGTTGTCTGTGGCCGATCCGTCGACCGGGCAGGACTACGCCGATTGCCCGCGTGGCGACAGCAAGGATGTCGATGATGCCGTCGATGCCGCACAAAGCGCATTTCCCACCTGGTCTAAGATGAAGCCCAGCGAACGCGCGGCCTGGCTGAACCGCCTTGCCGATGCCGTCGAGGCCCGCTTTGAAGATTTCGTGCAATGCGAAAGCCGTGACACCGGGAAGCCCCTGACGTTGCTGCGTGCGGTTGAGATACCCCGCACCATCGCCAACTTCCGCTTTTTCGCGGCTCAATGCCAGATCACGCTCGACCAGGCCTTCCATGGCGAGGCCGGCATGAATTACACACTGCACCAGCCTTTGGGTACGGTCGGCGTGATCAGCCCTTGGAACCTGCCGCTGTACCTGCTCAGCTGGAAACTGGCACCGGCCTTGGCCGCCGGCAACTGCGTGATCGCCAAACCCAGTGAAATCACGCCGATGTCCGCCAATCTGCTGGCGGAAACGGCGCAGGCCATAGGCTTTCCGGCCGGCGTATTGAACATCGTGCAAGGAGCCGGTGATACCGTCGGCGCCGCCTTGGTTGCGCACCCATCGGTCAAGGCCATCAGCTTTACCGGATCGACCAAAATCGGCGGGCAAATCGCGCTGGAATGCGCCCGCCAATTCAAGAAGATCACCTTGGAAATGGGCGGAAAAAATCCGGCCGTGGTGTTCGCCGATGCGCCCGATGACGCCGTATCCGAGTTGCTCAGGGCAAGTTTCCAGAACAGCGGCCAGATATGCCTGTGCAGCTCACGCCTGCTGATCGAACGCAGCCGCTATGAAGCATTCAAACGGGATTTCGTGGCCCGGCTGAAGACCATGGCCATCGGCGCCCCTGATGATCCCACCACGCAGTTCGGTCCGGTGATGTCGAAAACGCATTTTGACAAGGTGATGTCCTACATCGACTTGGCCAGACAGGAAGGCGGAACCGTGCTGTGCGGCGGTGAGGCGCTGACCCTGCCCGGCGGCAACGCCGGCGGTTGGTACATCGCGCCGACCGTCATCGAAGGCCTTCCGATGGCGTCACGGTTCTGCCAGGAAGAAATCTTCGGGCCGGTCGTCAGCCTGCATGCATTCGATGCCGAAGCCGAAGCCCTGACGCTCGCCAACGAATCACGCTACGGCCTGGCCGCCAGCCTGTGGACCCGCGATCTGGCCCGGGCGCATCGCATGGCCAGCCACTTGGAAACCGGCATCGTCTGGATCAACACCTGGATGCAGCGCGACCTGCGTACGCCATTCGGAGGCATGAAACAATCCGGCTTCGGCCGCGAAGGCGGCTTGGACGCCATCAAATTCTTCACAGAGCCGAAAACCGTCAGCCTGGGGATTCCGGATGTCTGAACTGACCCATCTTCTGGATCGGAACCGCAGCTGGGCTTCGCAGGTCATCGCCGACGATCCCGACTTCTTCAAGCGCCTGGACTCGATCCAGACCCCGAAATACCTGTGGATCGGCTGTTCGGATTCCAGGGTGCCGGCCAACCAGATCACCGGCATGCAGCCCGGCGAGGTGTTCGTGCACCGGAATGTCGCCAACGTGGTGGCGCACGGCGACCTCAACTGCCTGAGCACCATCCAATACGCCGTCGACCTGCTGAAAGTCGAGCACATCATCATCTGCGGCCATTACGGCTGCGGCGGCGTGCAGGCCACGCTCGGGGGCCAGCGCATCGGATTGGTCGACAACTGGCTGCGCCATGTCGGTGATGTGCTGGACAAGCACCAGTACGCCCTGGACGGCATTCCCGAGCACAGGAAACTGGACGCGCTGTGTGAATTGAACGTCATCGAGCAGGCTTTGAACGTCTGCCAGAGCACGGTTCTGTCGGACGCCTGGCGCCGGGGCCAGGATGTCAGGGTGCATGCCTGGGTGTATGCCCTGAAGGACGGCCGCCTGCGCGCCTTGAACCGTGGCATCGGGTCGTTGGACCAGGTCAACCCGGATTACCGCATGGCGGTTGCCGATTGCGTGGAGCGCGCTCGTGGCTGAGGCCATCCGGACGGACAACGCACCGCGTGCGGTCGGCTCCTATCCGCATGCCCGCCGAATCGGCCAATGGCTGCTGTTGTCCGGCATCGGTCCCCGGTCGGCGACGGACGATTCCATTCCCGGCAATGTCCATGACGCGCACGGCAATCTGCTCGCCTACGACATCGAAGCACAATGCCATTCGGTCTTCGCCAATGTCAAAGCGGTTCTGGCCGCTTCGGGCGCCGGTCTCGACGATCTGGTCGACGTGACCGTATACCTGACCGACATGGCCGCGGACTTCAAGACCTATAACCGGATCTGGGCCGAATACTTCCCGGACCCGGCCAAGGCGCCATGCCGGACCACATTGGGCATCACCGCCCTGCCGACCCCGATTGCGATTGAACTGAAGTGTACCGCCGTACTTAGGGATATGACATGCTGAACCCCGCCTTCAACCTGCAGCAATGGATCGAAAGCCACCGGTACCTGCTGAAACCGCCGGTCGGCAACAAATGCATCGTCGATGCCGATTACATCATCATGGTCGTCGGTGGGCCGAACCAGCGCACCGATTACCATTACGAGGAAGGCCCGGAGTTCTTCTACCAGCTCGAAGGCGACATGGTGCTGAAGATCCAGGAGGACGGCAAGGTCCGTGACATTCCGATCACTGCAGGGGACATGTTCTACCTGCCGCCCCGCATTCCGCATTCACCGCAGCGCATGCCCGGTTCGGTCGGCCTGGTCGTGGAACGCCGGCGCCTGGCGCACGAACAGGATGCGCTGATGTGGTTCTGTGACGTTTGCAATGAAAAGCTGTACGAGGAATTTTTCCATCTGGTGGACATCGAAAACCAATTCCATGCGGTATTCGATAATTTCTACCGTTCCATCGAGCGCCGGACCTGCACAACCTGCGGGCATGTCAATTCCGCTCCTGAGCGGTACCAGACGGAAGCCTGAGGCCTGCGATGTTCTCCACCGACCTGCTCGCCGCCAACCTGCTTTCGCCCGTTGTTCTGGCTTTTGCCTTGGGCCTGATAGCACGCGCCCTGCGCAGCGATCTGGAAATGCCGGCGGCGATCCAGAGTTACCTGTCGATATTCCTGTTGCTGGCGATCGGGCTCAAGGGCGGCGTCGCACTGCGCCAGGACGCACCGGACAACCTGCCGGTTTTCATCATGGCGACATTGCTGCTCGGCGTCGTTACCGCGGCCAGCGCGTATTTCCTGGCGAAGCTGTGGCTTCGCGACGGGCGAACCAATGCGGCGGCCATGGCGGCGCATTTCGGCTCGGTATCGGCGGTCACCTTCATCGCCGCCCAGCAGTTCAGCGAGCGCGGCGGTCAAGCCGCGGATTCGGTCCTGGTGGCGCTTGTGGTGGCCATGGAAATCCCCGCAATCCTGATCGGGCTGGCATTAGCCAAAGGCGCAAAGGGGGTCCGCTGGCATGACATCCGCGAAGTCGTTACCGGAAAAACCGCATTGTTGCTCCTGGGCGGGCTGGCAATCGGCTTTTTGAGCAGCGAGGACGGATTGGCCAAGGTCGATGCCATGTATTTCCAACTCTTCCAAGGCACGCTGATGCTGTTCATGCTCGATATGGGCATGCTGGCGGCCGGACAGCTGCGGGTAGTCGGTCGTGAGGCCTTCAAGCTGGGCCTGTTCGCCACTGTGGTGCCGCTGCTTCATGGCCTGCTCGGCGTGCTGGTCGGGCATTGGATCGGCATGAACGCACCGACCGCCGCCGTGTTCGGGACCATGGCTGCCAGCGCATCGTACATCGCCGCACCGGCATCGATCAGGGCCTCGCTGCCGGAAGCCAATGTCGGCAGATGCATAACCGCCGCCTTGGGCTTCACGTTCCCGTTCAATCTGGCGATCGGCATTCCCGTTTACTTCGCGATTGCGAATTCGCTCAACAGCTGAAGACGAAAGCCATGCTGAAAATCGACACACACGCCCACTACCTGCCCCGCGACTGGCCCGATCTGGCGGCCAAATACGGCGACAGGCGCTTTCCGGTGATTCACCACGGCGATGACGGCCGTCACCGGATTTACAAGGACGGCAAGTTCTTCCGTGAAATCTGGCCGAAAACATGGGATGCGCAGGAACGCATCGATGATTACGCACGCTTCGGCATCCAGGTCCAGGTCATCTCGACCGTGCCGGTCATGTTCAGTTACTGGGCGGCCGCGCACCACGCCTTGGAGCTGCACCAGAGCTTGAACGACCATATGGCGCAAACCTGCCACGAACACCCGAAGCACTATGCCGGCATCGGCACCGTGCCGCTGCAGTCGCCGCGGCTGGCGATCCAGGAACTCGAACGCTGCATGGACCAGCTCGGGCTGGACGGCGTCCAAATCGGCTCGCATATCAACGACTGGAACCTGGATGCGGCCGAATTAAGGCCGTTCTTCGAAGCAGCGCAGGATCTGGATGCCGCCATCCTGGTACACCCGTGGGACATGATGGGAACCGACAGCATGCCGAAATACTGGATGCCATGGCTGGTCGGCATGCCTGCCGAACAATCACGGGCAGCCTGTGCCCTCATCTTCGGAGGCGTGCTCGAGCAGTTTCCGCGCCTTAAAGTCATGCTCGCACACGGCGGCGGCAGCTTCCCCTACACCATCGGGCGCATTGAACACGGATTCCGCATGCGGCCCGATCTGGTCGCTACCGACAATCCGCGCAATCCGCGCGATTATTTCCAGCGCCTGTACTTCGACTCCTGCGTGCATGACAATCTGGCGCTGCGTTACCTGATCGACACCGTCGGCATCGAACGCGTCATGCTGGGAACCGATTATCCGTTCCCGCTCGGAGAACAGGAACCCGGTTCCGGAATCCAGGCGCTGGGGTTAACTGCCGGAGAGGAAGAACAGCTGTTCCATGGCTCGGCCTTGTCCTGGCTCGGGCGCGACGGCAGGCATTACCGGCTATGATCACCCTTTCCGCGCAACAACAAGCCGCCGCGCTCGACAGCGCCGATCCGCTGGCGGGCTACCGCGAACGCTTCCACATTCCGGTAACCAACGGCAGCGAGCAGCTGTATTTCTGCGGCAACTCGCTCGGCCTGCAGCCCAAAAGCGTGCAGGCGGCGCTGCAACAGGAACTGGACGACTGGGCACGATACGGGGTTGAAGGCCATTTCCATGCCAAGCACCCATGGATGCCCTACCACACCGAACTGCGCGAGCTGCTGGCGGAACTGGTCGGCGCCAAGCCGATCGAGGTGGTGGCGATGAACTCGCTGACCGTCAACTTGCACTTGCTGATGGTCAGTTTCTACCGGCCGAGCGCGCAGCGGTCGGCAATCATCATCGAACAGGGTGCTTTCCCCTCAGACCGATATGCCGTGGAATCGCAGATCCGCTTCCATGGCTACGATCCGGCCGAATGCCTGATTGAAATCGCGGCCGATCCTGAAACCGGCCTGATTGCAGCCGATGCACTGTCGGATACGCTGGAGCGGCACGGGCATCGTACCGCGCTGATTCTCTGGCCCGGCGTGCAATACCGCACCGGCCAGGCCTTCGACCTGCGCGCCATCACCGAACAGGGACACGGATACGGCTGCACGGTCGGTTTCGATCTGGCGCATGCGGTCGGCAACCTGCCACTGCAACTGCACGACAGCGGTGCCGATTTCGCCGCCTGGTGCAGCTACAAATACCTGAACGCCGGTCCGGGCGCGATTGCCGGTGCGTTCGTGCACGAACGTCATGCGCAAACCCCGCTGCCGCGCTTCAATGGCTGGTGGGGACACCTGCAGGATACCCGGTTCAGAATGGGCGCGGAGTTCAAAGGCACGCCCGGTGCCGACGGCTGGCAGCTGAGCAATCCACCGATTTTTGCGATGGCGCCGTTGCGGGCCTCATTGGAACTGTTCAACGAAGCCGGTATCCAGGCGCTACGCCGGAAATCGGTCGAATTGACCGCTTATCTGGAGCAGCTGATCGAACGCAGACTGTCTGGCGTCCTGCGCAGCGTCACACCGCGCACTCCGGAACAGCGGGGATGCCAACTCAGCCTGCAAGTGTTGGCCGGACGCGATCAGGGCAGAAGCCTGTTTGATT
>ERZ1645185.1325-NODE-1325-length-10105-cov-3.370050_pt1 | contig 10105 bp, 7 predicted proteins | sample MGYA00575351_ERZ1645185 | MGnify/ENA primary metagenome ERZ1645185 (study PRJEB40838, sample SAMN11284767) | freshwater sediment metagenome | isolation source: river sediment | host: Sediment | place: India: Jana village, Kanpur | collected 2015-12-17 ... | reverse complement strand
TGGCGAGCTTCCTGGGCCTGGGCGCGCTGGCGCGTGACTTTGCGCTGACGCCGGTGCAGGTGCTCTTGACCCTGGCCAGCGCCGTGCTGACCCAGGCCGCCTGGCAGTGGGGCTTGAATCTTCCCGGCAAAAAGCAGTTGAACGGCTACCTCAGCGCGCTGGTGTCCACGCTGGGCATCAGCATCCTGGTGCGCGCCGACAGCCTGTGGGTCCACCCGCTGCTGGCCAGCCTGGCGATGAGCAGCAAATACCTGATCCGCAGCGGCGCGGCCCCGAGCCGGGGGCATTTCCTCAACCCCGCGAATCTGGCCGCCTTTGCCGCCTGGGCCTGGCTGCCCGGCGCCTGGCTCAGCCCCGGCCAGTGGGGCGCCGAGAGCCTGGCCGCGCTGTGGTTCATCGCGCTGGGCGGCTTGGTGACGCAGCGCATCCGCCGCTGGGACGTGTCCTTAAGCTTTCTAGCCAGCTGGGCGACTCTGCTGGCACTGCGCCTGTGGTGGCTGGACTACGCCTGGAACCCCGGCGCCGCGATGTGGCTGCAGCAAATCGGCAACGGCGCGGTGCTGCTGTTTGCCTTCTTCATGATCTCGGACCCGATGACCACGCCCCAGCGCCGCAGCGTGCGCATCGGCTACGCGCTGCTGGTGGCCCTGGGCGCTTTTGCCTGGCAATACCTGCTGTACCGCCCGCACGGCCTGATCGTGGTGCTGTTTGCCGCGAGCTGGCTGGTGCCGCTGTGCGACCGGCTGTGGCCCGCGCCGCGCTTTACATGGGGAAACCACGCACCAGCTTGATCAAGGGAAAAACCGGACTTATTTCTCTTGTCGGGTTATTTTTGTAACCATATAATAAATTAACAATATTAATGTTTTTTTATTGTTACAAGTCATAAAAATTTAATATTTTTGGGGTATGGACATGTTTTTGGATTTTCTGTTTGGCGAAAAGGAGTTCAAGCATCAGGCAGCGCACGAGCCTCTTACGCCCATCAAGGCGCACAGTGGTGCTGAGTCGGGCCACGATCCTGATCAGGCATCACACCTGAATGCGGACCATGAAAAGCTGGCAGAAATTTTCACGGCCATCTGCACGGCCTTTTACAGCGGCGACATGGCAACGACCGTCGGGCAGATGAATAATTTCCGCACGGAGATCCAGGCCCATCTGGAGAGCGAAAACGCGCGCCTGCAAAGCTTCATGGCCGATACATTGGCGCGCGACGCCACCAGCCCCCCCTTGATTGACGAATTCCTGCACGAGCTAGACAGCATTGGCACGGCCGTGCTGGCCTTCCTGGGCAAATACAGCGACCTCGATAGCCAGCCCAATCTGACGGCATCGTTTGGCAGCGATCTGCAGGCCGTGGGCAAGGTTCTGATCGAGCGCATCAAGCGCGAGGAATCGACGCTGTATCCGCCTCATTTGCCGGCTTATTGAGCGCGGACAGGCCAGCGGGCGAGAACTGATCCGGCGCCGCCCCAGGAGAAGCTACGCGGCCAGTGCCTGAGCCCGCCGCGCCTCCATCAGCATCCCGCCAAGACAAGCCCGTCAGCGCCGGCAAACACCAGGACGACACCTTGGCCCTTGCTTGTGCCGGCCCAGCAAGCCAGCACGCAAGCGGCTGCACGTAACAGGCTGACTTTTCTGTTACCGTGCATGGTTTTTCATTTCATTGTTGAAGGAGATGGCATGTTCCTGGATTTTCTGTTTCGCAAAAAGGAACTGAAGCAGCAGACGCCAAGCGCGCCTCTTGCGCCCATTGAAGAGCACCATGCGTCCGCGCCAGGCACCCACATCGGCTACAACCCCGATCTGGTGACGCACCTGCATGCCGACCATGTGAAGCTGGCGGAGATCTTCACGGCCGTCGGCACGGCCTTCCACGCGGGCGACCTGAAGACCACCGTCCGGCACATGAACCATTTCCGCATGGCGATCCAGGCCCATCTGCTCACCGAGAACGTGCGCCTGTACATCTACCTGGAACACGCCCTGGCGCACGATGCCGCCAGCCACACCCTGATCCACGAGTTCCGCCAAGAGATGGACGGCATCGGCAAGGCCGTGCTGGCGTTTCTGAGCAAGTACCGCGACCTGGACACCCAGCCCAACCTGGCGGCCTCCTTTGCCGCCGAACTCGAAAGCGTGGGCAAGGTGCTGGTCGAGCGCATCGAGCGCGAGGAATCGACGCTGTACCCGCTTTACCTGCCGAATTACTGAAAGCACGCCGGCGCCGGCAGCGCATGCCCCGGCTTGATCCGGGCACAGACCGACGCAGACTGGCCAAAGCCCGAACTGCTGCCGGCTCGGGCTTGAAACCGCTGTCAGAACCTGATGTCAAGCCCGAGCGACACAAACCGTTCCCGCGCGCCGGCGCCGAACAGGCCCTGGACGCTCTCCCCGCGCACTCCGGCCTGCGCCGAGACCTGCACATTGTCGGACCAGCGGTAGTCCAGCTTGGCGGCACGCGAGGGCGCGGCCTCGTCAAACGGGCGGGTGGCCGCCAGGGTCAGCGTCCAGTCCTCGGCCGGCTGCAGGCGCAGCTTGAACAGCAGCGTGTCGCGGTAGGGGCGGCCGATCTCCGATGCGCGCAGCACGCGCGCATCGCCGGCCTGGCGCAGCACCCGATCGCCGGCGTACTCCGCGCTCCACTCCAGATCCTGCAGCCCCAGGCGCGTGGCCAGGTCGGCCAGGCGTGCGCTGGTGCCCACGGTGTAGCGCAGAAAAGACTGGTCGGCGCCGTGGCGGGTGTGCTGGTAGAGGGCTTCGGCGTAGAGCCGCCAGTTCTCCAGCGTGGCGACCGCGCCGCCGAAGGCCGAGACCGCCTCGGGGCGGCGCAGCACGCTCGGGCGCGCCAGCACCCCGCTCTGGCGCAGCGTCGGATAAGCGCCCGGCCCCCAGTGCAGCCCGACAAAGAAATCGTGGCCCGGACGGACCACCGCATGGCGCAGCAGCACGCCGCCGTCGGCCACGCCGCCCGAGCGGGTGTCCCAGGGCGTCGCCAGCAGGGCGGCCGTCGCCGGATCGCTGGCCGTGACGCGGCGGTGGCGGTCCGACTCTTCGAAGGGCAGCACGATCAGGCTCAGCGTGTAATCGCCGCGCGGCAGGTCGAGGCGCAATTGCCAGCGCCCGAGGCGGCGCGCGTGCAGAAAATGGCTGTGATCGCGCGCATCGAAGCGGTCCGTGGGGGCATGAATCTCAGCCACGCCCAGGGCCAGCTCCGCCTTGCCAAGCAGCACAGAATATCCCGGCTCGCTGCGCAGCAGGTTCAGGCGGGTGAGTTCCACGGGGCGCGCATGAATTGCCGCGCTCGTCGGCGCGGCCAGTCCGCCGTAGCGCCCGGAGTCCGGGTGTTCGAAGACGGCATAGCCCCCAAACTCCATGCGCCAACGATCCGTCAGCGCTGCGCTGGTGCCGAACGTGGTGCGCGTCCACAGACCGGCGCCCGCGTGCGCCATGTCCTCCAGATGCGCCTCGACCTCCCAGGTCGCGGCCTGCGCGAGCGCCTGCGCCAGGCCGGCTTGTTCCGGCTGGACGAGCATTGGCTGGGCGAACACTGGCTGAACGAGCGCCGCGACAAGAGCCAGGGCGATACCGGCGCGCGAAAGGCGGGCCTTCGGTGCCGGGCGCAGACGCAGCAGGAGCCTGCGAACACGCGTGCCGGCGGCGCTCGTCGTGCGCTTCATGGCGCCGGCGCCTCGGAAAGGCCGGCAGCGCGCGCCGGGGCCGACGCGGCAGCGCCCTGGACGCGCGCGCGCATCACCACATGGACGCGCTTGAGCATGATGGGCGTGAGCACCAGCTCGGTGAGCACGCCAAAGAGCATGCACAGGCAGGCCATGGCGCCGAACTGCGCCGTGCTCGCAAAGCTGGAGAACAGCGTGATGGCAAAGCCAGCGCTCAGCGCCAGCGCCGAGGTCAGCACCGGCGCCGCCTCGGCGCGCAGCACGTCGCGCACCAGGTGCTCGTTGTCCGGGTTTTGCCGCAGCGCATGGCTGTAGCGCACCAGCAGGTGCGTGGTGTCGTCCACCGCGATGCCGATGGCAATCGCCGCCACCATCACCGTGCCGGGATTGAGCTCCGCGCCGAACAGGCGCATCACGCCGTAGGCCAGGATGATGGGCGCGAGGTTGGCCAGCACCACCAGCAGCCCGATACGCACCGAGGCGAACATCAGCCCCAGGATGGCGACAATGAAGGCGAGCGCCCAGACCAGCGACTCGGCTTCGCTGGCCACCAGGCGCTCGCCGGCCCGATGCACGAGCAGCGACTTGCCGACGAAGTCCATGCGCACCGTGGCGGGGATTTTCCCCTCCAGCCGCCGGATCACACGATCGAGCCGCGCCGTGACGGCCTCGGAGTTGTACAGCTTGTGGCGCACCACGAGATTGGCCGAGCGGAAGTCGGCGCTGACGTAGCGCGCGATCTCGCTGCGCTGAAAGAACAGCAGGTACTGCTCGACCAGTTCGCGGCTGGCGGGCAAGGCGTGGTGGGCGGGGTCGCCGCCGTGCATCTCGCGGTTGAGCAGCGCCAGCGAGTCGGCCAGCGACATCGCCCGGTCAAACCCCTCGCCCTCCACGGCCTGCTTGACCTCCTCCAGCAGCCGCAGGTGGGCCGGCTCCAGGAAGAAGTCGGGCCGCCCGCCGTCGAGCGTGATGTAGAAGGACTGCACCCCGGCCATATCCTGCGACACCGCCAGGTTGTCGCGCACGACCGGCGCGTCGGCCCGAAAGAAGGAGAGTGGATCGCTGTTGACGCGCGTGTCCAGCGCCAGCAGCGCGAAGGCGGTGAGCACCACGGCGGCCACCGCCAGCACCTTGCGCTCGTGGCGCATGGCGGGCTCGATGATGTGGCGCGACAAGTGGTCGGCCAGGCGTTGCGACAGATTCGGCCCCGGCGCCGTGCGGGGCGCCGAGGGCGCGCGCGCCGCGCCTGCCGGCGCGAGCAGGCTGAGCGCCATCGGCAGGCCAAGGATGGTGATGACGCCGTTGAAGAGGATGCCGACGCCGGCCACCAGGGCGAATTCGGACATCAGGCGCAAATCGGCGCCGAGGTTGGAGAAAAAGCCCGCCACCGTGGTCAGGATCGACACCAGCACCGCAGCCGACAGATGCCGCCCGGCCAGGCGCAGCGCCGCTTCGGGCGTGTGCGCCCCGTCGCCCGAGGCCTGCGCCTCCAGGTAGCCGGCGATGATGTGGATGTCCTCGGTGGCGCTGACGCACACCAGCAGCGAAAAGAGGATGGGCATCAGCATGGTCACCGCAATGCCCATCCAGCCCATGAAGCCGAAGGTCCAGACCACGCTGAGCACGCCGGTGGCCAGCGGCAGCAGGGCCAGCCGGGGCCGGCGCAGCATCAGCCACACGATGGCCATGATCGCGACCACCGTCAGCGGCGCCATGCGCACCACGTCGGCCAGCACCCCGTCACGCAGCGCGAGGTGGGTGCGCACCGCTCCCACCTGGGACACCAGGGCAAACTCGCCACGCAGCGGCGCCAGCAGCTTGTCCACCCTGGCATGGCGCTGGGCATCACCCTCGGCGCTCGTCCTCACCCAATGCACCAGCACCACCATGGCCTGGCCGTCGGCCGACACGAGCTGGCCGCGCACGAGCGGGCTGTACAGCGCCGCCTCGCGGATGCGGGCCGCCCCGGCCGCGTCGGCGGGCGCCGTGTCGATGATGGGCTCCACCACCAGCGAGCCCCCCTGGTGGTGCAGGTTGGAGACGCTGAAGATGCTGTCCACGCGCTCCACCGTCGTGTCAGCCTCCAGCGCGCGCACCAGGGTTTCAAGGCGCGCGAGCTTGTGCGGCGAGAACAGCGCCGGGTCGCGCAGGTGAATGACCGCCGTCACATCGGAGCCGAACTCGGCCGCCACCTCGTCATAGCGCCGCGTCTCGGGAGAATTGGCACCGAAGAGCAGCTCCACGCTGGTGTCCAGGTGCAGCGCGGGCAGGCCGGCCGCCAGGCCCACGGTGATGGCGGTCAGCAGCAGCGCGCACAGGACGCGAAAGCGCGCGCCAAAAACCAGCAGGGAGGCAAGCACGGTACGGGTTCCGCGAGATCAGCGCAGGTGGCGCCGGCTCTCGATGAAGGCGTGGGTGAAGACCTCGCCGGGCACATCGCCCTCGGCCAGGGAGCGCGAAAGCGTCTCGAAGCGGGTGCGGTGGCCGCTGGCCAGCGTCTCCATCACCATCTGCGTCGCCTGCCAGCGCTCGCCGGTCACCGGCTCCATCTTCTCCACCTCCATCGTCTTGATGTGGCGGCCCGAGCCCTGGGCGAAGTAGTCGATGCGGGCGATCATGTAATTGTCCTGGCGCACGTAGAGGCGCCGCCGCTCGTAGGAGGTCGCCGCCTCGTGGGCCTCGGGAAAGGCCTCGACCACGAACACGGCATGGCCGCGCCACTTCTCATCGGGACGGCGCTCGTAGCGGTGCGCCTCGCGTTTTTCGGTGGTCAGGTCCTCGAAGGCGAAGTCCGTTCCCATGAAGGCATTGCGCCGCCCGCCCCTGGCAATGCGCTTGAGCTGCGATGAATTGAGCGCGGGCAGGTAAAGCCACTGGTCGTCCTCGCCCTTTTGCTCCCAGGTCAGCAGCGCCACGCCGCGCACGCCCGAGGGCGCGTCAAACACCAGCAGGTAGCGCGACAGGCCGTCCGCACCCTGGCGCGTGTAGCGGCGCAGCACGCGCTCCGAGCGCGCCCCGCCCTTTTCTTCCAGCGCCATGCGCAGGTTCTGAAACTCCCGGCCCGTGTCGTGGCGGCGGCTCACCTCGTCAAGAATGGCGCGCCCATCAGGCGACTGCGCCGCGGCGGGAAATACGCCCACGATCCACAGCAGCAGCGCAAGAACCAAGTGGCGAGATGAAAAATGTGGCATGACGATCCCGCACCGGGTGCGATTTTCTGGAAAAGGTATCATAATGTAAAAAAGTGCTTACCCAGCGTGGAGGTAAGCAGTCTTTATTCGCATGCACGACGGCAAAGCCAAGAGGCAACAGCGCTCGGAACAGCGGCACGTACTTCATCTACGTGTCCGATCTCGACCGCGCCTCGCGCTACCAGATCGAATTCAACGGTATTTCGTTTTACGTCCTGCCGATTAACAACACCTCGGTTTACAACGAGCTGGTTGACGACGCCCGCCCTGTCGCCAATCCCGACAATTGAAGAGAAGGCACCCATTTGAGAGGCCGCAGCAAAAAGCCCGAACTGTTGCCAGTTCGGGCTTTTTCATGGGAAAGACTGACCTGGTTTACTTGCGCGCAGGCGGAAAATCCGTGCAACTGCCATGCACCACTTCTGCCACCACGACGAGGATTTTTCCTAGCGTCGGGGACATGTCAGAGGCCACGCTCGGCGGTCTGCAGATCCCACACGCCCTTCGCCGCATTCCACAGAAGAGTGTATTTCCAGCCCGAATGAACGTCGTACTCGACATAGCCACGGCCCGGCGTGGCAACGCGGATCTTTCCGTCCTTGACACCGGGGGCGAAGGTGAGAGCCTTCGTTTCGTTCGGGTACGCGCTCTGCGACTTCCAAGTGCCACGCGCCGGGTCCAGCGTCTCAAAGCTGAGCGTCTGGTTGCTCTGGTTGTGCAACTTGTAAGGCGCGGCGGCCTTGACCACCGGCGCCGCGGTAGCCGGCCCCGCCGACGAACCCTGGGCGAACTTCAAGTCCCACACGCCCTTGCCAGTGTCCCAGCCCAAAGTGTAGCGCCGGCCAGCCAGCACGCGGTATTCGACGAAGCCACGGTTTTGCGTGGCGATTCTGAATTTTCCCTCGCCGCCGCTCATCGTGTAGTTGACCGGTTGATTCGGATAAATGGTCTGCTCCTTCCAACTACCGCGCGCCGGGTCGAAAGTTTCGAATTTCAAGGTCTGGTTGCTGATATTGGTCAGCCCCCACGATGCCTGCGCCAGCGCCGACAAAGGGGACAAAATAAAGGCAAGGCAAACAAGCATGCGAACGAACATGGGACATCTCCTGGCTGTACGGGAAGGGTGCGCGCCGAAGGCTTTCAGCATCGAAGCTGGCGCACAATGATCTTAGACTATTTCGGGACAGTTTACCAACTGAATACACTCGCACTTTCCCGATAATTCGACTGAAGCACCAAGTTGCCAGTGGTGTTGCTCAAGATTCCGGTCGAATTACCCCAGTAACGCGTTGTGCTGGTGTTGGTACCTGTACCGATGTAAATCCGGACAGTTGCGCCAGCGGCGACCTGGTAGCTGGTATTGAAGTCATAGAACGTGGCACTCTGGTACTGAATTCGCCAATCCCGCAGGTTCGATGTGGTCGTTCCCGTGTTCTTGATATCAATCCATTCACCGTTCGGGTTCGTAGCATCATCACCCACAGCGTCATTATTTATTGCGGTGATTGCAAACTGGCCTCGTGCTGGCAAGAGTCCAGATGCCGGATAGGAGAATACATCAGCGATGACTCCGTAAACGTTGGTTCGCAACTCGACCTCGTCACCCGCATTGGCGAATTCATTCAGGTTGGAATAGCGGTTAAGCCCAGAGTCAGTTCCCGTGCCTCGGTAAACCCGCATGCGTTCGCCGGAAGCCAGTGTGTCAGCGCTGTCAAACACATAAGTCGTGCCATCCGTGTAAAGATGATAACCAGCGAGCGATACCGTTGAGGAAGAGGTATTCACCAAGTTCACCCACTCACCCTTTGGATTTGTGGCGTCATCACCTGCGGCGTCGTAATTGATTGACATATCAATCGCCGCCGTTATGCTCTGAGCGGTCGAGCTGGCAGCAACACCCCAGCCGTGTCGTTCAACGACTTCACGATTGGGAGCAAGAAGTTGCACTGTCTCCGCCCCATTTTCACTCATGATCCCGGCGGACCTGCCCCAATAGACTTTGCTCGCGGTATTGGTACCAGCTCCAACAAAGACAGTCACCGTTTCACCGGAAGCAATGGCAAGACTCTTGGTGAAATTGAGTTGCAGGGTACCGACCAACAGTTGCCAGTTCAAAAGGTTCTGCTCTGCTCCGCTGGCGTTACGGATACGCACCCACTCGCCGTTGGGGTTGGTGGCATCATCGCCGGGGGCATCATAGTTCACAGCATCGATGACAAGACCATAGTCAGTCACCCCGGAGTAGGGTAACGGCCATGCGTGCCGCAGCAAGGTTTTGTTCGCCGTGTTGATCAGATCGACATAGTCGATGGAATTGTCAAAAATATCGCTGGCGTTACCCCAGTACTTGGTCGTTGTCGTATCAGTCCCGCTACCAACTTTCACCACCATGTTTGAATTTGCAGCCAATATTGTGCCTGCCGCAAAAACATACTCATCGGTGCCGGACTTTAGCTTGTAACCGCCAATATTGATGGCGCTGTCGCTCGTGTTTTGCAGCGAAACCCATTCACCATTGGGATTGGTGGCATCACTGCCTGCGGCATCATAGTTGGCAAACATGCGGATGGCACCGCGCGGATCTTCATTTGTGCTGGTCGCAGTTCCCCATGCGAAGACATCAACTTGCGCGAAGTCAGGAGTCCAAAGCATAAGCTGCTGGCCTTCGTTGCTCAAGATGCCAGTGCTGTTACCCCAATAACGGTTGGAACCGCTGTCCAAACCAGAACCGACAAAAATCGTCATCTGCTGTCCAGGCGCCAGCGACTCACCACTCTTGAAACGGTACTCGTCCAAGCGCCAGTCAGTCATATTGACAGTCACATCACCGGCATTGCGGATTTTTACCCACTCCCCATTTGGATTGATACTGTCATCACCAGGCGCATCAAACTGAACATCATCGATTACGATGGAATATTTCGTTGCTGAAGGGCTCGTGTTTGGCCAAGTCACCTTGTCCACAGTTTCGCGGTAATTTGACTGGAGTTGCAATTCTCCGGACAAATTGCCCAGAATACCGATAGCGTTGCCCCAATAAGCAGCAGAGGTGGTGTTGGTCCCGCCGCCAATAAAGAGGCGTACGGTGGCACCAGCCGCAACATTCATATTGCTATTGAAATCAAAGAAGGTTGCCGTCTGATACTGAACACGCCAGTCTCGCAGATTGGCAGTGCCAGTACCGGTATTCTTGATATCAATCCACTCACCGTTCGGGTTCGTGGCATCGTC
>ERZ1645185.1324-NODE-1324-length-10106-cov-4.384837_pt1 | contig 10106 bp, 7 predicted proteins | sample MGYA00575351_ERZ1645185 | MGnify/ENA primary metagenome ERZ1645185 (study PRJEB40838, sample SAMN11284767) | freshwater sediment metagenome | isolation source: river sediment | host: Sediment | place: India: Jana village, Kanpur | collected 2015-12-17 ... | reverse complement strand
GACCGCCACCGACGATCCGCTGGAAGAACGCGTCTCCACCGTGGGCCGGGTCCACCCCCACGCCGAAGCGAAAATCGTGGGGCCGGACGGGCGCACCCTGCCGGTGGGCGAACAGGGCGAATACTGTTCGCGCGGCTATGCGGTGATGCTGGGCTACTGGGACGATCCGGAAAAGACCGAAGAGGCGATCGACAAGGACGGCTGGATGCATTCGGGCGACCTCGCGACGATGGACGCCAACGGCTATGTGCGGATTACCGGGCGGATCAAGGACATGATCATCCGCGGCGGCGAGAACATCTACCCGCGCGAGATCGAGGAATTCCTGCTCACCCATCCGCTGATCGGCGATGCCCAGGTGTTCGGCATCGCCGACGAGAAATACGGCGAGGAGGTGTGCACCTGGGTGATCCCCAAGCCCGGGGTCGAACTGGTGCCCGACGATATCCTGGTCCACTGCAAGGGCCGGATCGCCCACTACAAGGTGCCGCGCTATATCAAGATCGTCGAAAGCTTTGCCATGACCGTAACCGGCAAGGCCCAGAAGTTCGAAATGCGCAAGATGATGGAAGTGGAACTGGGGCTGGCCGATGGCTGATCAAATTCCGGCGCTGCAATTCATGCGCGCCGAGGCCGATGGCGATGTTCTGGTGGTCACGCTTGACCGGGCGGACAAGCGCAATGCCCTGTCCGCCGCCTTCATCGAGGAAATCTGCGACCTGTTCGAATGGGTGCGGCGCAGCGCCGATGTGCGCGCGGTGGTGATGCGCGCCGAAGGCAGCGTGTTCTGCGCCGGGCTCGACCTGATCGAACATCACCTGGAAGACCGCTCGGCCACCGATTTCATGTATATCTGCCGGCGCTGGCACGCCGCCTTCGATGCGATCCAGCATTGCGGCAAGCCGGTGGTCGGTGCGCTCAACGGCGCGGTGGTGGGCGGCGGGCTCGAACTGGCCAGCTCGTTCCATATCCGGGTGGCCGATCCCACCACCTATTTCGCCCTGCCCGAAGGCCAGCGCGGGATCTTCACCGGCGGCGGGGCAACGGTGCGCGTCGCCCGGCTGGTGGGCGAGGCGCGGATGATCGACATGATGCTGACCGGGCGGATATATTCGGGCGAAGAAGCCGTAGCGGTGGGGCTGTGCCAGTACCTGACCGAGGGGCCAAGCTTCGACAAGGCGCTGGAAATCGCCCGCAAGGCCGCGCAGAACCCGCCGCTGTCGAACTTCGCGATCACCTCGGGCATCGCCCATATCGGCAACATGGCCTCGGCCGATGCCTATTATGCCGAAGCCTTCATCGCCGGGATCACCAACACCCAGCCCGCTTCGAAGGACCGTCTTGCTGCCTTCATGAACAAGACCGCGGCCAAGGTTCTCAATGACTGAGGGCGATGCGCCGCTGCATTCGCTGGTCGACGGCGCGGTGGTCTGGCTGACGCTCAACCGGGCACGGGCCGGAAACAGCCTGTCGATGGAACTGGTAAGCGCACTGAGCGCGAAGCTTGACGACCTCGCGACCCGCCAAGACATCAAGGTGATCGTGCTTTCCGGCGCGGGTGGCCGGATCTTTTCCGCCGGGCACGACCTGAACGAGTTCAACGGGCAGGAGGATATGGACTTCCTGGCCCGCGACTTCGCCGGAATTGCCGCGCTGATGCAGCAGATCATGGCCCAGCCGCAGATCGTCATCGCCAAGGTCGAAGGCGTGGCGACCGCTGCCGGCTGCGAACTGGTTGCCGCCTGCGATCTGGCCCTGGCCAGTTCGGCGGCGCGGTTCGGGGTTCCCGGGGTGAATATCGGATTCTGGTGTCACACTCCGCAGGTGCCGCTGAGCCGCGCAGTCGGGCGCAAGGCGGCGATGATGATGCTGGCCACCGGCAAACTGTTCCCGGCCGACCATGCGCTTCGGATCGGCCTGGTCAACGCCGTGCACGATCCCGAAGAGCTTGATGGCGCGGTAGCGGCTCTGGCCAAAGACATCGCATCGAAATCCGGCTCGGTTCTGCGCCGCGGCAAGTCCTCGTTCGCGGCACAAGCGGCCTTACCTGTAGCTGACGCTTACGCTTTCGCACGGCGACAAGCGCTGGAGAACATCGTCGAGGCCGACGCGCGTGAAGGCATTGCCGCGTTCCTCGAGAAGCGTCCGGCACAGTGGACAACCTGACCGGTCCGGTCCGGGTCAACCCGGGCAATCGCAACACGGCAAGCATTTGCTTTTTCACGCGCTGACACAGTGATAAGGCTCTGCCGATGAAGGGCGGGGGCGCAACAGGGACAGGTTCGGGCGGCACCCGGTCGGCAATCGCGCGCGCGTTCGCGTGCGACGACGAGCTTGCCGGCACAATCGCCTCCATGGCTCACGAGGCGCCCCTGGCGCGCGGCTGCGTGTTGTGGCCATTGCCCGACCGCGACGAGACGACCCTGATTCTGGCAGGGCGGGCGCAGGAAGTGGCCTATGGGCACGATGGTTCGATGCTACAGCTCTCGGTGCTGGGCGCGGGTGACTTCTATGGCTCGCTGATCGGGTCGGGCGAGGGCGATGTGGCCCAGACCGAAGCGATGAGCGATGGGCGCGGCGCCCATTTCGCCACCCCGGCGCTGGTGCGGCTGATGGACAGCTATGGCGCGGTGGCACGGGCGATCAACCGCCAGCTCGCGGCGCGGCTGGTGGCGCTGCGGCGGCGAATGGTCGAGGCCACGCTGTTATCGGTTACCGGACGGATTTGCGCCGAACTTCTCCGCCGGGCGGCGGGCTCTGAAGATCGAACGATCCGTCCGATGCCGGTCATGTCGGAACTGGCGATCAGTGTTCGCTCAACCCGCGAAACCGTGTCGCGAACGGTTTCGCTGCTGGAGAAACGGGGCATCGTCCGGCGTACCGAAGGCGGTCTGGAGATCGTTGCCCCGCACAGGCTGGAAGAGCAGATCTACTGATTGGCCTTGAACAGGACGTGGACTGCTCCGCCGCTGTCTTCGTCGCCAGCGTGATACAGTTCGGTGCGCAGGCCTTTCACGCCGCGGGCGATCATCGTAACAGCCAGGGCGTCGCTAACCAGACACAGCCCTGCAGGGGCCATGGCTTGTAGCCGGGCCGACAGGTCGGCGCCCGGACCGTAAGGCACGAAGGCGCCGCTTGCCCGATCCTCGATCAGGCTGGCGATGGCGATGTGGGCGCCGATCGCGGGCGGCGGACTGCCCGCTTCGCGGCACCGCGCCTGCACATCGAGAAGCGCGGTCAAGGCCGCTTCCACATCGCCCAGCACCAGTTCCCAGCGCCCGGGCGTGGCGCGGATGCGGGATGGTTCGAAGCGCGAAAGGACATCGGAAACCGGACTCACCGCTGCGGTAATTGCCGCACTGTCGAGCGTCCGCGTTTGGGCAAGGCCGTTCAGGGACACATTGATGTGGACGGCAAGTCCGCGATGCAGATCCACCTGCTCGGGCGGGAAGAGCGCTTCGATCGTCGCATCGCGGGACAGGGTCAGGTGATGCTGCCGTCCCGCAAACAGTGGCCACATACGAGCCTGACGCGCGGTGTTGGGACCGCCGCCTTCGGCATCGGTGACGATCAACTGGCAAGAATGCGACGAGAGCGTTGCCGCGTTGAGCAAGGCGGCGCCAATCGCCAGTTCACCGGCGTGGGCGGTGGCCAGCGGATCGTGAACCGCCGCGGGGTCTGCCGCTGCCAGCCGTATCGAGGCGGCGTGCGACAGCACCTGGCGATAGCGGGCAAGCCACTCCTGCCCCGCTGGGGCGACCGACTGGTCCTGGAAACGATCGGGACTGCACGGCAGGACAAGATGCACGTCGGCACCCGCTGTTAGCAACCGTTCGGCAATCACCACGTCGGAACCGGCGGCCAGCGCACCCCAGGCAAAGCCGATCCGCTCATTTTCAATCAGCCGGTCGACTTGCGCGGCCAGCTGCGCCTCGTGCCGCCCCCCGCTGGCAAGCCCCATATGGCCTGCAAAGTGAAGGCTGGCGGGCGGAATGAACCGTTCAAGCCAGGCCGCGCTGGCGCCCTGGGTCTCGGCAATCTCGCGCAGTTGGGCAATCGTGGTCGCGCGGTCGAGCCAGCCGTCCGGATCGTACTTCGCGGCCTGCTCCATCGCGCGTTCCGCCTCCGCCACGTCTTCCAGCAGGAGCGCCGCTTCGGCCCGGGTCGCGGCCAGGAAATAGGGCGTGTCGGCCGGGGGGGCAGGGGCATCAAGCAAGTCCAGGACGACCCGGGCTCCGGCCTGCGCTGCAGCCTTTCCGCCAGCGAGGAGGTGGAGCGTGGCCGCATTGATGGCCAGATAGGGGGCCGGCGCCAGGGCGTGCGCCGCGGCATAGGCGCCGGCGGCTTGGGCAAAAAGTGCACCCTTGTCTTCGGGCGGGGCGAGCCGCGCCTTGGCCTTGAGCAAGCGGCCGCGGACCGCCTCGACCCCGGCATCGCCGCTGCGCGCGGCAAACCCTTCGCTGACGAACAGTTCCCAGGCGCGCTCGACGGCGCCGGCGCGCACCAGCGCGGCAATGGCGGGGAGAGGCGTGGGCATCAGGGCTTGTCGGGCGGGTTGTCCATGATCGGATCGATCCGCAGCGCGATCGGATCGCCGCTGTCCTGGGTGACCAGGACGTGCAGATTGAAGAAATCGCGCGCGCCGCCGGACGGCATGTTAGGCCTGGCCTTGGCGTGGATCTTGAGTTGCGGTCCCTTGATGTCGGTCACGCGATAGAGCTTCGCCTCCCCGCGCTTGAAGGTCATCGGGATACCGGCCTGGTTGACCGCAGGATCGAAGGTCCAGCGCCAGTCGGGACTGAGGTCAAAGGTGAAAATCCGGTCACGGCCGCGTTCGACGACCAGGCAGATGTTGCCGTCCTCGTCCTTGGTTACTGCGCGCCCGTCGCTTCCCGGCGGCCACGCTGTCGTGTCAACCATGATGAAGTTGAGTGTGCCCCCGCTGACGTCGATGTCGAGCCGCACGCTGACTTCATCAGGCGTCTCGAGCGGCTCGGCCAGCGCGGGCAGAAACTCGGTGATTGTTACTTGATTATCCTCGTTGGTCATCGTGTGCCCTCCTTGATCTTCCCTTTGCTAGCCGGATCGGCAATCAAACCGTTGGCGCGTTTGCGAAGCGTCAGCCAGCGCTCGTTATCCGGATCCTGCGCCACAAGGCGGTCGGATACCTCGAGTGCCTGCCGCGCGGCGCTTCGCGCCGGCTCAAGCTGGCCAAGTTCCGAATACGTCATCGCCAGGCCGATTTCGGCCTTGAGCAGGGCTTCGAGCGCACGCATGTCCCGCGGATAGCGGTCGGCCAGGGTCCTTGTCAGCGAGACTTGGTCCTGTCGCAAGGTGACGGCAGCATCGCCTTTACCCGCTAGGCGCGACGCATCGGCGTGCCAGGCAATGTTGCTGGCATAGTCGATCTGGGCAGCCAGATCGTCCGGATGGGCACGGGCAATGTCACCGGCGACGCGCGACGCCTTGCCGCAATGGTCAAGCGCCTTGTCAGGCTCGACGGGCTTGAATTGCGCCAGAGCGCACATGTTGGCCTGGGCATAACCCAGTTCCCGTTGCCATTCGAGCTTGCCCGGTTCCATCGCGACCAGCTTGCCGGCGAGGTCGAGGTAGGCCGACCAGTGCGGGCGGGTGCGCGCCTTGTCGCCCTGGTCGAACGGCACGCTGCCCATCCAATATTCGCTTTGGGCATGATTGAAGAGGCGTTCGGGATTGTCCGGCTGGCGCGCCAGAAGGTCTGCCGTGACGCGATAGGCCTCGGCAAAATCCTGCGCTGCCTGCGCCGTCTTGCCTGCCGCCCGGTCATCCTCGCCCATCGCGATCAGCAATCGCGCCCGCCGTTGCAGCATGTCGGCCGGAAGGTCCGCCAGGTTGCGGTCCGACGCATAGTGCTCCATCGCCTTGCGGTTCACCGATTCCATGATTTCGAGCCGGCCGACGCCTTTCAGGCGATCGCGCAAGTCGGTCAGCATGAACTCCACCATTCCTTCCGCATCGGCGCGCTGGCGCTGAGCTTCGGCACGTTCGCGCAGGGCCGTCATCAACAGGAAGGCGAGGACTACACTAAGCAGCGAGGCAGCCGCCGTGACGGCCATCACGCGGCGCTGCCTGGCCTGGGCGTCGCGCTGGACGAGGCGATCGAGCGGCAGTCCCGTAAGGCCTGCCATGATCTTGATAAGGGCCAGCCGCCTACCGTCGCCCTCCTTGCGGAAGTCGGCCGCCAGGGGTTCGAAGTCGGCCCCTCCGTGGCGCAGCAGAGGAGCGGGAAAGGCCTCGTCCGGCTCGCCGGCAATCAGCGCGGCCAGGACCGGACTATCCGGGTGCCGTTCGCGGAACAGGGCAATTTCCTGGGCGACCCAGCGACTGGCCGCAGCAGCGGGGCTGCACACCACGACCAGGGCGTCCGATGCCGCCAGCGCGTCCTTGACCTGGGCGGAAAGATCCGGCCCGGCCGCCAGTTCCGCCCGATCGAGGAAGACCGGGGCGAGACGCTCAGCGCGGCCGTTGCTGTCGGCCGGAAGCCGGTAGGATTCGAGTCTCCGGTGAAGCCACCGTGAGAAACGGTCGTCGGCGTGACTATAGCTGATGAACGCGCGATACCGCGTCGCCGCCGGCTCGTCCGCAGGCCGAGTCATTCTACCCCCTACCGGTTTCTACGAGGGTGAAGGTGGCGCATTCGCAGGCGCTTGGCAATCACTACGAACTGGCCGTTCAAGGCCCGCTCGCTGCGGAACGGTGTTTCGAATCGAGGCGGAAAGGGGCGGAAGTGTGGCGGTTTCGCTACGCTGCGGGGAAGTTCTAACCATTCGATTAAATTCTGTTGTCAAGCGCCGCCGAGAGTGTTCTACTCACCCTGCAACGAACCCGGAAAAGGGACGGGCAACAAAGGAGAGAGGGCTGATGAGGGGTAAACTGACCCTGCTTGCCGGCGTTTGTGCCGGAGCAATTGCATTCCCTGCCTACGCGCAGGAAGCGAACAACCAACCCGCCGATGGCGAAATCGTGGTGACCGCGCAGCGTACCGCCGAACGCCTCCAGGATGTGCCGATCGCGGTGTCCGCGTTCAGCGCCGAAGCGCTCGAAAAGCAGCAAATTAAGACTACTTCGGACCTTCAGCTCACGCTGCCCAACGTCACTTACACCAAGACCAACTTCTCCGGCGCCAGCTTTACCATCCGCGGGATCGGCGACCTGTGCGTCGGCATCTCGTGCGATGCTGCCACCGGCATCCACCAGAACGATATGCCGCTGGTTGCCAGCCGCTTGTTCGAAACCGAATTCTTCGACATGGAGCAGATCGAAGTCCTGCGCGGCCCGCAGGGCACGCTGTTCGGTCGCAACGCCACCTCGGGCGTGGTCAACCTGATCACCGGGAAGCCTAAGCTGGGCGAATTCAGGGCCAGTGCCGAAGCCGAATACGGCAACTACGAATCGACCAAGCTGAAGGGAATGATCAACATTCCGCTGGGCGAGACTCTCGCGGTTCGCCTTGCCGGCAGCTATACCAAGCGTGACGGGTATACCCTGAACCTGTTCGACAACAGCCGCATCGACAATCGCGATCTTTATGCAGTTCGCGGATCATTGCGCTGGGAGCCAACTTCGACGACCCGGCTTGACCTCATGGCATACTACTTCCGCGAGAAGGACAGCCGCAGCCGTATCCAGAAGCAGCTCTGCCACCGCGATCCCACCGGGGTTCTGGGTTGCCTGCCCGATCGCTTGGCCAACGAAACGACCAATGCGGACTCGACGCTTGCCGGGGTCCTTTCGTCGCGCGAACTACTGGGGATTGCAGTGTCGCCGGCCTTCGCCCCGCTGGGTCTTGGGAGCATCTATCAGACCGATGGCGACTCCTTCACCGGGGTGGTCAACCCCGCGGACGTCCGCACGGTGAACATCGACTACGCGCCGACCTACTATGCGCGCGAGGAGATTTATCAGGGCAAGCTGACCCAGGAACTGGGTGACCACCTAAGCATGGTCGCCACTGCGGGCTATTCGGTTAACACGGTCAACAGCCGCTCGGACTACAATCTGGCGGTCGAACGCTCAATGGCTAACAATCCGGGTCTGGTTGCTTTGGCCGGTTTCGCAGCAACGTCCGGCTTCTCGACGTTCTTTGCGCCAGTCGCCTCGCGGCTGATACCGAACGGTCCCTCCGGCAATGTCTGCCAGTCTGACATCGACCCGAACAACGTCGGCATCTATGGCGCGCAAGGCCTAAAGGTCTGTGCGCCCACTTCGCTCGACTTCGACCAGTCGAGCCAGACGGTCAAGCAGAAGGCCGGCGAAGTGCACTTCGACAGCAAGTTCGACGGACCGTTCAACTTCCTGATCGGGGGTAACTACCTGCGCAGCGAAGTGACCAACGGCGACTACTACGTGAACAGCTTCGCGCTCGATTACATTTCGGGCGTACTGGGCGCGGCTGCCGCCCTTGGCGGCGCGACCGGCGGAACGCCGGTGTTCCGCGCTTCGCCGTTCTACCGCAACAACACCGTTTTCGCCTCGCTCGACAGCTACGGCATCTTTGGTGAAGGCTATTTCAAGTTCAACGATGCGCTGAAGCTGACCGTCGGCCTTCGCTACAATCACGACAAGAAAACATTGCGGGCTCGGACCACCCTTCTCAGCGATGGTAATTCGACCGAATTCGTCGGCGGTACGGCGATCTACACGCCGTTCGGGGCACCGAACCTCGAAGCCTCGCTGAACTACGCCACGTCCGATTTCGACCGCACGACCCCGGGGGCTCAGGCCTATCAGGTCCGTGCGGTTTCGTTCAGCCGGATGACCGGCCGTGCGGTACTCGACTACAAGATCTCGCCGGACAACCTGCTCTACGCGTCCTATTCGCGCGGTTACAAGTCGGGCGGGATCAACCCGCCGCTCTCCGTCGGCAGCGTCAGCGAAACGTTCAAGCCGGAAACCGTCGACGCGTTCGAAATCGGTTCGAAAAATCGCTTTGGCGACCTGCAGCTGAACCTGTCGGCCTTCTACTACCGCTACCGCGATCTTCAGTTGAGCCGGATTATCGCGCGTACCTCGGTCAACGACAACATCGACGCCGACATCTACGGCCTCGAAGCCGAAGCGGTGGTGTCGCCGGGTCCGGGTTGGCTGGTCAATATCAACGCCAGCTACCTGAACACCAAGGTTGTCGGCGATCAGCTGCTGATCAATCCGCGCGATGTCTCGGGCGGCCGCAACGACACAGTCATCATCAAGGACATCACGCTGGGTTCGAACTGCGCTGTAACGTCGACTGCGGGTTCTGCGGCCGCGGTCAATGGTTTCGTCGGCGCAGTCAATGGCGCACTGGGCCTCCAGGCTCCGGTCCCGATCCCCGGGACCAACACCACGGGCGCGTTCTCGATCTGCGGTGCCCTGGCGGCCCAGGCGGCGAACACCAACGGCGCCTTCGTCGTCTCGTCGGGCGTGCCGGTCAACGTCAAGGGTAACCGCCTGCCGCAAGCGCCTGAGTTCAAGTGGTCGGCCGGTATCCAGTATACGGCCCAACTAGGCGGCGACGTCACGCTGGTTCCGCGGTTCGACATCGCCTTCACCGGCAACAGCTTTGGCACGATCTTCAACGGCGTGCCGGATCGCGTGCCGAGCTATGCGGTGCTCAATGCCTCGCTCCAGCTCAACGGTCAGGACGACAAGTGGTTCATTCGTGGGTTCATCCAGAACATCACGAATAACAACGCAACGACGGGTCTTTACGTGACCGACCAGTCCTCCGGTCTGTTCACCAACATCTTCACGCTTGAGCCGCGTCGTTACGGCTTGGCCGCGGGGATCAAGTTCTAAGCACCTTCACGAAGCACTCCTGGGAGGGAATGCCGGGGCCCGGACGCAAGTCCGGGCCCTTTCTTTTGAGCGAAGGCAGGCAGGACGGTGGATTGACACCTTCGTGCAGCGCGCCAATCTGGCGCGGTGGACATTCAGGCTTCACCCGACCCGACCGATGCGCTCGCCGCCTGGCGTGAAGCGCTGGCCGACATCGCCTTCACAAGCGCCTTCGCGACCGGTGATGGCGCGGCAGAGCACGTCCTGGCCCTCGCCGAGCGCTGCGTGTGGTCCGACGTCGTCCCCGTGAT
>ERZ1645185.1323-NODE-1323-length-10107-cov-31.113709_pt1 | contig 10107 bp, 9 predicted proteins | sample MGYA00575351_ERZ1645185 | MGnify/ENA primary metagenome ERZ1645185 (study PRJEB40838, sample SAMN11284767) | freshwater sediment metagenome | isolation source: river sediment | host: Sediment | place: India: Jana village, Kanpur | collected 2015-12-17 ... | reverse complement strand
TCGGAGCGGCAGACCGCGGCGTCGGCCAGGCCGCGCATCTCGTGGCCGCCGCGCAGGCGGGCGAAGCCGTCGCGAATGGCCTGCGGCGTCATCGACTGCAGCCACAGGCGTTGGACCGGTTTGCCCGACTTGGCCGCTTGCGCGATGTAGTTGAAGATCAGTTCGCCCTCGCGACCCGCGTCACAGGCGTTGACCAGACCGTCGACGTCCTTGCGCTTGATCAGCTTGTTCAGCAACTTGAGCCGGGACGCGGTCTTCTCGATCGGATTGAGCGCGAAGTGGGGCGGAATCACCGGCAGGTGGGCGAAAGACCACTTGCCGCGCTTGACTTCGAACTCCTCCGGGCAGGCCAGTTCGAGCAGGTGACCGATGGCCGAGGACAGCACGAACTGCTCGCTCTCGAAGTAGTCGTCGTGCTTCGTGAAGCCTCCGAGCGCCTTCGCGATGTCGGCGGCGACGGAGGGTTTCTCGGCAATGATCAGCTTTTTTGTCATGGATTGGCCTGTGGGGTGCCGGGGCATGATAAGTGCCCGGTGCGCGGCTTGGCAAGGGAAGCGGTCAGCCGAGGCGCTGGTAGCGGTTGCCGGGGATGGTCGCGATCCGCCCGGCCAGTTCGAGGGTCAGCAGCTTGCCGAGGAGATGTTCAGCGGGTAGCCCGGTGCGCACGACGAGGTCGTCGAGTTGGCACGGGTCGTGGCCGAGTGCCGCCAGCACCGGGTCTGCGTCGTCCTCTGATGCTGTTTTGCCGCCGGCTTCGGCTGTGGGCTCGCTGCCGAATTCCTCGAGGATGTCTGCAGCCGTTTCGACCAGCTTGGCACCTTGCCTGATGAGCTTGTGGCAGCCGCGGGCTACCGGCGAGTGTATGGAGCCGGGGATGGCGAAAACCTCGCGCCCCTGCTCGCCGGCGAGGCGGGCGGTGATCAGGGAGCCGCTTTCGGGGGCGGCTTCGACCACCAGGACGCCGCGCGCCAGTCCGGAGATGATGCGGTTGCGCCGCGGGAAGTTGGCGGCGACGGCCGGCGTGCCGAGCGGGAACTCGGAGACGATGGCGCCGCGCTCGGCGATGGCCAACGCCAGATCCCGGTTGCGGGCCGGGTAGAGGCGGTCGGCGCCGGTGCCGATGACCGCAATGGTGTCGCCGTCCGCGGCCAGTGCGCCGCGGTGGGCGGCGGCATCGATACCCAGCGCCAGTCCGCTGACGATGGCGAGGCCCTTGCCGGCCAGTGCCCGGGCGAAGGCTTCCGCTGTCTGCATGCCCTGCGGCGTGGCGTTGCGGCTGCCGACGATGGCCAGGCCACGGCGCCCGAGGAGGGCGGGGTTGCCCCGCACGTAAAGCACGGTCGGCGGGTCGGGAATCTCGAACAGGCTCGCCGGGTATTCGGCGTCGCCGAGGGTGACGATGTGTTGGCCGGGCTGCTGCGCCCATTCGATGCTGCGGTCGATGGCTGTGCCGGCGTCGAAATCGAAGAGGGCGTCAGCGCGTTCGCCGGCGACGGCGCGTACCGCAAGGCGACCGGCGGCGAAAACCGCCTCCGGTAAACCAAAAGCGGCGAGAAGCTTTCGTTGCGTCTCGCCGCCGATTCCGGGGGTCAGGGTCAGCCGCAGCCAGCCGGCCAACCCTTCGTTGTGCGTCATCGATTACCGCGGGTTGCGGATCTTGTCGCCGATCATGACGGGCTTGGACGCTTCCATCACAAGGCCATAGGCCACGCGATCGAAGACCCGGAAGATGAAGACCAGGCCGTAGCGTTCCTCGGGGATCGGCGTTTCGACTCGCACCATGTCCGGCGTGAGGCCGTAGGACACCGCATCGCGGTAGATCGCAAAGACCTGGCCGAGGTCGACGCCGTCGGCCTGGCCGCGGTTCATCGTGACGACGACACCCTTGCCGCCCTCGGTCTTGTCGCCGTAGATGGTCATCAGGCGGCCGGCGATATCGCGCTCCGGCAGGTGCGGGGCGTAGGACATCAAGCCCGGAGGCGGTGCCGGCAACAGGCGGTCGCCGCGCACGATCTCTTCCTTGGCCTCGGTGATACGAACGACGGCCGGCTCGCCCGCCTTGACCAGACGCGCGCTGCCGAGGAAGAACGCTTCGTAGCCGAGTACCTCGCGGGTGTCGGGGTCGACCATTTCCTTGGCGGGGCGGTAGACGAACCACTGTTCGACGCTGGCGTCGGGGATGCCGGAAACGAAGGCGACATCACCCATGCCGACCATCATGCGATCTTCCTGGGTGGCGACGATCATAGCCGGACTGACCATCTGCCCGACTTCGACGATGAGGGGCCGGGAAATGAACGGCTCGATGGCGTGAGGGGGGATACTGGGGATCGCCGAAGCCGAGGGCGACGAATAGACCTGCGGGCCGATCTTGTCGACCCCGGTGGTACCACCGGAACCAACCTTCTTGCCAACGCGAAGACGGGGCTTGGCACCGGAGCGATCGAGGTAAACCACTTCGCCGGGATAGATGAGGTGCGGATTCTTGATCTGGTCGCGGTTCAGGTTCCAGATCTCGGGCCAGCGCCACGGCTCCTTGAGAAACTTGCCCGAGATGCCCCACAGCGTATCGCCCTTGACGACGATGTGGCGATCGGGCGGGTTGTCGACCAGCGCCGGGCCGTCTGCGGCAGAAGCCACCGCGGCCGTCACGGCCAGGATGAGCGCGGATATAATGCGTACCATAGTCGTCCTCACGTGCCGACGGAACACAGCGCTGCCACTCTGGTCTGACCTGTGCATGGCAACCCCGTTTCCATTTCGGGAATTGCTTGAGATTCTGCACGTAATAACTTATGCGGGCAAGCTTTTTTCGGGGATATCGATGGCCCTTCTACCCATTTTGCGTTTTCCGGATCCGCGCCTGAAAAAAGTCGCCGCGCCGGTCACGCGCTTTGACGACGATCTGCGCCGACTTGCTGCCGACATGGCGGAAACCATGTACGAGGCGCCGGGCATCGGACTCGCCGCGACGCAGGTCGATGTGCACAAGCGCCTCGTCGTGATCGACGTTTCCGAGGACAAGGGCGAACTTCGCGTATTCGTCAATCCGCGTCTTTCCGCCTGTACGGGATCACAGACGGGCGAGGAGGGGTGTCTTTCGGTGCCCGGGATCTTCGACAAGGTCGAACGGGCCGAACGGGTGACCGTCAATTATCAGGACCTCGACGGCGCGGACCAGGTACTGGAAGCCGACGGACTGCTCGCGGTGTGCATTCAGCACGAAATCGACCACCTCGACGGCAAGGTCTTCGTAGACCACCTCTCTCAACTCAAGCAGACGCGGATCCGCAACAAGCTCGCCAAGCAGGCGCGCGTCACGGCATGAAGGTCATCTTCGCCGGCACGCCGGAGTTCGCGGCGCGCGCGCTGGACGCGGTCGTTGCCGCCGGGCATGATGTTTCGCTCGTCCTGACCCAGCCGGACCGCCCGGCCGGCCGCGGCATGGCGCTGCAGCCTTCGGCGGTCAAGAAGTCGGCGCTGGCGCACGATCTTGAGGTCTTCCAGCCGCCGACGCTGCGCGATGCGGCGGCTCAGGCGCGAATTGCGGCGGTCGGGGCCGACGTCATGGTGGTCGCCGCCTACGGCCTGATCCTGCCGCAGGCGGTCCTTGACCTGCCGCGCCTCGGCTGCATCAACATCCACGCCTCGCTGCTTCCGCGCTGGCGGGGCGCGGCCCCGATCCAGCGCGCCCTGCTCGCCGGCGATGCCGAAACCGGCGTCTGCATCATGCAGATGGAGGCCGGCCTCGACACCGGCCCCGTGCTACTGCGCGAGGCGTTGCCCATCGCTTCCGACGATACCGCCGGCTCCCTGCACGACCGGCTGGCCGACCTCGGCGCGCGGCTGGTGGTCGCCGCGCTGGCCAAGCTGCCGTTGCCGGCGCAGCCGCAGCCGGAGGCCGGCGTGACCTATGCGCACAAGATCGAAAAGTTCGAGGCGGCCATCGACTGGTCGCGTCCGGCAGCCGATGTCGATCGCCAGATTCGCGCCTTCGCCCCGGCGCCGGGTGCCCAGGCGATTTTCGGCGGGCAGGGGGTGAAAATCTGGAAGGCGCGGCCGGCGGACGGTCGCGGCGAATTCGGCACCATTCTTGCCGTCGACCGCGACAGCATCCTCGTCGCCTGCGGCAGCGGCGCGCTGGCCATCAGCGAGCTGCAGAAGGCGGGGGGCAAACGCCTGCCGGTTCGTCAGTATCTTGCCGGCCATGCGCTGGCGGTCGGTGATCGCTTCGATCGATCCGCTTGATTTTGGCGGTGCTGCCGCCATCTTGGTCGCTACCGGACCGTGCGAAAGGAGGCTGCGATGTTCAACTGGGTGAAGACCGCCATGCTGATGGCGGCGATCATGGCCCTGTTCGGGGTCGTCGGGGGCATCTTCGGCGGTCGCGAGGGAATGCTGATGGCCCTCGTCTTCGGCGGAGCCATGAACGTCTTTTCGTACTGGTTCTCCGACAAGATGGTGCTCAAGATGTACAACGCCCGCGAAGTCGACGAGACGAGCGCGCCCCGCTTTTATGCCATGGTGCGCGAACTGGCGCAGCGTGCCGACCTACCGATGCCGCGTGTCTACCTGATTCAGGAAGACCAGCCGAACGCCTTCGCCACCGGGCGCAACCCCCAGAATGCGGCGGTGGCGGCGACGACGGGCATTCTCCAGCTGCTTTCCGAGCGCGAGTTGCGCGGGGTCATGGCGCACGAGCTGGCCCACGTCCGCCATCGCGACATCCTGATCTCGACGATCTCGGCGACGATGGCCGGCGCCATCTCGGCGTTGGCCAATTTCGCGATGCTGTTCGGCGGGCGGAGTTCGGACGGTCGGCCGGCCAACCCGTTGGCCGGCATCGTCGTCGCCCTGCTCGCGCCGCTGGCGGCCAGCCTGATCCAGATGGCCATCTCGCGGGCCCGCGAATACGAGGCCGACCGCGGCGGCGCCGAGATCAGCGGCGACCCGGTTGCGCTGGCCGATGCGCTGGGCAAGATCCAGATGTACGCCGAGGGACGCATCCCGATGGCGCCGGCCGAAGCGCATCCGGAAACGGCCCAGATGATGATCCTCAACCCCTTGTCCGGCGGTGGCCTGAAATCGCTGTTCTCGACCCACCCGCCGACTGCCGAGCGTATCGCGCGCCTGCACGCGCTGGCGCGTGGCGGTTAGGCCGGGTTCCCCGGACGCCCGCGTTCGACCGCTTGCCGGTTGGTGCGGACCGGGTTGAAGACACCAACCACCTCGTCGAACAGCGCGTGAGCGCGGGCGCTGTTGTCGCCGCTGAAGTTGCAGACGTAGATGTCGAGCGTCACGGCAGCGATCTCCGGCCAGGTGTGGATGGCCAGGTGTGACTCGGCCAGTACCACGGCGCCGGTGACCCCGGCGCCGGTGCCGAAGGTGTGGAACAGGCGACCGACCACGGTCAGGCCGTGGCGGCGGCAGGCGGCGACGCACAGCGTTTCCAGCTGCGCGGCGTCGAGCAACAGGCCCGGGACGCAACGGCAGTCGTCGAGGTCGGCGATCAGGTGCAGGCCATTCATGCCGGGATTCTATTTGGTTTCACGTGGAACGCGGGCGGCGAGCGTTGCCTCGAGCAGCCAGCCGAGCCGGTAGCCGGCTTCGACGATGCGGCGATCGGCAATGTCCCGCGAACGCCTGCGGAAGTCCTCGTCCGCCAAGGGCAGCAGGCTGCCCGGCCTCTGCGGGTAGGCGCTGGCGAGCAGGTTGTGGCTTTCGGCGCGCCAGGTTTCGATGGTGCCGGGGACGGGCGGGGGATACTGTGCGAGCAGCCTTGAGGCCCGCTGCTCGAGGCGGCGACCACGCAGCCAGGGCGGGCCGGGCAACTCGTCCCACCAGGCGTGCAGGCTGGTGAAGGGCTTGCGCGGGTTGAACGGGTCCTCGATCTCCACCTCGTTGCCGCCGCTGTCCCCGGCATGGCCGACATGCAGTGGCTGATGGATGTCGCCGACCAGGTGGACCAGCCACGGCAATGCCCAGGCATGCTCGGTTGGGCGGCCGCGGCTGCCGAGAGTGCGCGCCAGCTCACCGATGCGTCGGTCGAGTTCGCCGGCGGCCGGTAGGCCGTCCGGGCCAAGATCGACGTAATGCCAACGGCGATGACGGCGCGTATCGGGAAGCCCGGGAACGGGCGGCGTCGGCGTCTCGCTGCCTTCGTCATGGAAGCGGGGGTCGCTGCGGATGTCGTCCGGCCAGGTCGCGGCTTCGGCGAGCAGCGCGGCCGGATCGACCGAGCGCGCGCGGGTCGTCCAGCGCGGGTGGTCGGGATGGGCGGCAAGCAGTTCGGCGACCGCCTCGCGGCCGGCCGGCGAAAGCTGCTGCCAGGCGATGAAGGCCGTCAATCGATGCCCGGCAGCGTTCCAGGCCTGGGCCAGGGCAGGTGCCAGAAGCAACGGCAGGAGGGCGAGGTAGCGCAGCATCGCGGCATTATGCCGCGTGCGATAATCGCCGCCCATGTCCAAGCTGCCCACCGATTCGCTGGCCTTCGCGCTGCTCCACGCGGCGCAGGTGGTCGCCGCGGTTGCCGCCGGGCGCAGCCTGGCCGACGGGCTGCCCGCCGAGGTGCCCGTGGCCGCCCGCCCGGCAGTCCAGGACCTCGCCTACGGCACCCTGCGCCGCTTCGGCCGTGACGACTACTTCCTCGACCGCCTGTTGGCGAAGCCGCTGTCGGAACCCGTCGTGCGCGCATTGCTTCTGGTCTCGCTGCAGCGCCTCGAAAGCCGCCCGCAGGCAGCCCACGTCACCGTGGACCAGGCGGTCGAGGCTGCGGGCCAGCTGGCCGGCGGGCGACTGCGCGGGCTGGTCAACGGGGTGTTGCGCAGCTATCTTCGCCAGTCGGAGGCATTGTCCGCGGCTGCGGACAGCGAGCCGGTGGCCAGTGCCCGCCATCCTGAATGGTGGCTGGCTGCCCTGCAACGGGCCTGGCCTGCGGACTGGCGGGCTATCGCCGAGGCCGGCAACACGGCCCCGCCGATGGCCCTCCGTGTCAATCGCCGGCGCACGACGCGCGACGACTACGCAAGGCGGCTGGCGGCTGCCGGAATCCCGGCGTGGCCGGTGGGAGAGGTTGGCTTGGCGCTGGCGCGCCCTGTGCCTATCGATCGCCTCCCCGGTTTTTCCGATGGCCTCGTTTCCGTGCAGGACCCCGGGGCGCAGCGCGCCGCCGAACTGCTGGCCCCAGCCCCAGGCAGCCGCGTGCTGGATGCCTGCGCCGCTCCCGGCGGCAAGACCGCCCACCTGCTCGAGCAGGCCGACCTCGACCTGTTGGCGCTCGATTTGAAACCGGCGCGCTGCCGTCGCATCGAGGAAAACCTGCGCCGCCTCGGGTTGACCGCGACGGTGCGCACCGCCGACTGCGCGCTGCCGGAGACCTGGTGGGATGGGCGGCTGTTCGACGCGGTACTCGCCGACGTGCCGTGTTCAGCGAGTGGGGTGGTACGCCGCCACCCGGACGCCAAGTGGCTGCGCCGGCCGGAGGACATCGCCGGCTTCGCCGCCGCGCAGGCGCGCATACTGGAAGCCCTGTGGCAGGTCGTGCGGCCGGGCGGTAAACTGCTTTACGCGACCTGTTCGGTATTTCCGGAGGAGAATGCCGGGCAGGTCGGGCGCTTTCTCGAAAACCACCCGACCGCCCGCCGCTGCCACGAGGAGCAATTGCTGCCCGATGCCGACCATGATGGCTTCTACTACTGCCTGCTCGCCAAGCCTGATTGACCGGCTGCGCGGCTGGCTGTCCGTGCTGCTGCTGGCCTGGGCTACGCTCGCCTGGAGTGCGGAGATCGAGATCGCCAACCCGCAGCTCGTGCCGGGGGACGACGGCTACGTGCTCAATGCCGATTTCAGCTTCGACTTCAATGCCCGCCTCGAGGAGGCGGTGACGCGCGGCGTGGTTCTTCCCTTCGTCGTCGATTTCGAGCTGACGCGGCCGCGCTGGTACTGGTTCGACGAGAAGGCGGTGGTGCGCAGCAAGACCTACCGGCTGTCCTACCATGCGCTGACCCGCCAGTACCGCCTGAGCTCGGGCGGCGGCCTGCACCAGTCCTATGAAAGCCTGACCGAGGCGTTGCGCGTGATATCCCGCGTCCGCGAGTGGGCGGTCGTCGAGCGCGGCGCGGTGCAGCCGGGCGAGCCCTATGTGGCCGCGCTGCGCATGCGTCTCGACCTCACCCAACTGCCGCGCCCGTTCCAGATCGCGGCGCTCGGCAATCGCGAGTGGAGCCTCGCCTCGGACTGGAAGACCTGGCCGGTTACCTTCACGGCGGAGGCCAAGTGAAGCGCTTCGTCGCTGCCGGCGGTGCCGTGGCTGCAACCTTCGGGGCCATCGTCTGGTTCCTGCTGCTCATGACGACGGCGGCTGACACCGCCATCTTCGTTCGCCACTATCCGCTCCTGATCGGCCTCAACGTCGTCCTGGCGCTGGCCATGCTCGGGCTCGTCGGCTGGCAACTGCGTGCCCTGTGGCACGAGTACCGGGCCCAGGTTTTCGGTGCCCGCCTCAAGCTGCGCCTGATGCTGATGTTCGGCGTCATCGCCGTGCTGCCTGGCGCGCTGGTCTATGGGGTCTCGGTGCAGTTCGTGACGCGCTCGATCGAGAGCTGGTTCGATGTCCGGGTCGAGCGGGCCCTCGAGTCCGGGCTGCACCTCGGGCGTTCGGCTCTCGATTCGCTGCTTGCCGATCTTTCGGACAAGGCCAGCAGCATGGCCTACGAGCTTTCCGACCTGCGCGAATCGAGTCGGCGCTCGGCGCTGCTCCGCCTGCGCGAGCAGCATGGGGTGCAGTCGGCCGCGCTGTTTTCGCTCGGCGGCCAGCTCCTGAGCAGCGCCAGCGCCGAAGTTTCCGGCGGCCTGCCCGACTTGCCGTCGCAGGCCCAGCTCAAGCAGGCGCGCAGTACGCGCGCCGTAACGTCGGTAGACGGCGAGGACGGCCGCCTCAACCTGCGCGTCCTGGTCGCCGTGCCGGCGCGCACGATGCTCGAGGAGCCGCGCATCCTGCAGCTCATCCAGCCTGTCCCGCCATCGCTGGCCTACGATGCCGACTCGGTGCAGGCCGTCTACCGCGACTACCAGGAGCTCCAGCTGGCACGCGAGGGGCTGACCCGCATCTATGCGCTGACCCTGACCCTCACCGTGCTGGTCGCCCTTTTTGCTGCCTTCGCGCTGGCCTTCGTGATGACCCGCCGCTTGTCGGCGCCGCTTTCCATCCTCGCCGAGGGCACGCAGGCCGTGGCGCAGGGCGACTTTTCGCCGCGCCAGGCCGTCTACAGCCGCGACGAGCTGGGTATCCTGACCCAGTCGTTCAGTCGCATGACGCGCCAGCTGGACGACGCACGCCGCGATACCGAGCGCCACCGCGCCGAGCTGGAGGCGGCGCGCGGCTACCTCGAGTCCATCCTCGCCAACCTGTCGGCCGGCGTCCTCGTCTTCGACCGGCACGGAGTGCTGCGCACCGTCAACGAGGGCGCGCTGACCATACTCGACGACGATTTCGAGGGGCTGGTCGGCGAGCCCCGCGAGGCCTGGCCGCGCCAGAAGGTGCTCGCGGACTTCATCGCCACCAGCTTCGCCGAAGCCAAGGAGGAGGCCGAATGGCAGGCGCAGCTTGAGCTGGAACGCGCCAACGGCATGCCGCAGATCCTGCTCCTGCGCGGCTCGCGACTGCCCGACGCGAGCGGTGGCGGCAATGTCGTGGTCTTCGACGACGTAACCCGCATCGTCGCCGCCCAGCGCAGTGCCGCCTGGGGTGAAGTCGCGCGCCGCCTCGCCCACGAGATCAAGAATCCGCTGACCCCGATCCAGCTCTCGGCGGAGCGCCTGCAGTTCAAGCTCGCCGACAAGCTCGCCGAGAGCGACGCCCAGATGCTCAATCGCGGCACGCACACGATCATCAGCCAGGTCCAGGCGATGAAGCGCATGGTCGACGATTTCCGCGACTACGCCCGCCTGCCGGCCCCGGAATTGACCGCGCTCGACCTCAACGAACTGGTTGGCGAAGTCCTGGGCCTCTACGAAAGTTCGTCGGCACGGGTCGAGCCCGTGCTGGTGCCCGGGCTGCCGCCGGTGATCGGCGACCCCACCCAGCTGCGCCAGGTCATCCACAACCTG
>ERZ1645185.1322-NODE-1322-length-10109-cov-4.543963_pt1 | contig 10109 bp, 11 predicted proteins | sample MGYA00575351_ERZ1645185 | MGnify/ENA primary metagenome ERZ1645185 (study PRJEB40838, sample SAMN11284767) | freshwater sediment metagenome | isolation source: river sediment | host: Sediment | place: India: Jana village, Kanpur | collected 2015-12-17 ... | reverse complement strand
GAGCACCGGCCGGACCTGGTGGTGATCCATGGCGACCGGGTCGAGGCCATGGCCGCGTCCATCGTCTGCGCCATGAAGTACATCCCCTCGGCCCACATCGAGGGCGGGGAGGTCTCGGGCACCATCGATGAAAGCATCCGCCACTGCAACACCAAGCTGTGCGCTACGCACTTCGTCAGCTCCGACGCGGCCAAGGCCCGCGTGCTGGCGCTGGGCGAGGCGCCCGACAGCGTCTACAACATCGGCTCGCCCGAGTTGGACACGCATGCCCGTCCCTCGGGCGTGAGCATCGAAGAGGTCAAGGCGCGTTACGCGATTCCCTTCGACGACTTCGGCATCGCGGTGTTCCACCCGGTCACGTCGGAGGCCGACACCATCGGCGCGCAGGCTGCGTCGCTGTTCGGCCGGCTGGAAGCCAGCGGCAAGCCCTTCGTGGTGATCGCACCCAACAACGACCCCGGAACCGAAGACATCTTTGCGGTGCTCGAACGCCTGCCCAAAGCGCGGTTCCGGCTCATCCCGTCGATGCGCTTCAACTACTTCAGCGAACTGATGAAGCACGCCGCTGTGATGGTGGGCAACAGCAGTGCCGGCGTGCGGGAAGCGCCGTTTCTGGGATTGCCGAGTCTGGACGTCGGGACGCGGCAGCAGTCGCGCGCGGAGGCCCCTTCCATTCAGGCTTGTTCGGCATTTGATGTGGGCACCATCGACGCCTTTCTTGCAGGTCGCTGGGGAAAGCGCTGTTTGCCGGACGAGTCTTTTGGTCGCGGCGACGCTGCCCGGCGTTTTGTGGACACCTTGCTGCAGGCGGCTTACTGGGACCGGCCGATGCAAAAAGGTTTTGTGGACGGATCCTGAGCATGCCTCGTGTCGTTTTCAAGCACATTCGCAACACTGACAACATCGGGGACCGCTCCTGTTGTCCTGCGGACTATCTGGCGTTTGATGGTGCGCTGGCCATGGACCTCGACGAGCCCACCCCGCCATGCGACGCCGTCATCTTCGGTGGCGGCAAGATCTTCGGCTCGCTGGCGAGCAAGATGACGCCCAATGACCGGCTGGCCAAGCAACGCATCGCCTGGGGCGTGAGCACGGTCCAAAGCAGTGTCTTTGCCTTCCGGTATGCGCTGTCGCGCCGCCAGATGACGATGGTCGGCTCCAGGGACTATGGCGACGCGCGCTACGACTACGCGCCGTGCGTGACGTGCATGTCACCCGTGTTCGATCAGACGCACGAAGCACGGCATGAAGTGGTTTTCTACCTGCACAAGACCAAGAGCCAGAACCTCGGGCTGGACATTCCCGCTGGCGCGCCTGTGCTGGACAACTTCTGTGACTCGATGCAGACCGCCGTGTCATTCATCGGTAGCGGGGAGGTGGTGGTGAGCAACTCCTATCACGGCGTGTATTGGGCGCTCTTGCTCGGCAAGAAGGTCCTGTGTCTGCCGTTCTCGAAGAAGTTTGCCCACTACAGACTCCCGCCTGGTTATTCGACACCGACCCGTTGGCAAAAAGACATTGGGAAGGCGATGGCGCGGCCGGACATGCTGGCGGTTTGTCGGGACGCTTCTCGCACGTTCGAAAAAAAAGTTCGTTCCGCCATCGCGTGACATCTGCTCGCCCATGAGCGCCACGTTTCAACCCTGATCACCCCTCTCCATGACCCTTGCTGAATCGATCCAACGTGAACAAGTGGGCGTCTGGCTGATCAACCTCAAGCGTGATTCGGACCGGTTGGCCAAGATGGACGCGCAACTGCGGGCGATGGGTCTTCCATACCAGTTGTTCGAGGCCGTGGATGGCAAAGCAAAGGCCGAGGAGCTGATCAAGCGGGTCGATGTGGCCGGCTACGAGCGCAACATGGGCAGCCGCGTGCTGCCGGGCAAAATGGGTTGCTACGCATCGCATGTGGCGGTGTGGGAGCTGTTGGTGAAGTCGCCCTACCGCATGGCCCTGATCTTGGAGGACGACGTCGTCTTTCACGAGGACTTCCCGGCCAGTCTCGAGTTGGCGATCAAGGCCAGCAAGCATTGGGACACCCTGCGGTTCAACTGCATCCGGGCGAAGATGCCGATCTCTCAGGGGCGTTTGGGACCTTACCGGCTCAATGCCTATCTGGGGCCTTTCACAGGGAATGCGACTTACCTGCTCAAGCGCGATGTGGCGCAGCGCCTGCTGCCCCGTCTGTGGCCGCAAACCCGAGCATTCGATCACGAGCTGAATCGATTCTTCCACCACGACTTCCGTCAAATGGGGATGGAGCCGTTTTCTACCCATGTCGACGATGGCAACGTCAGCTCGATCACCGGGGCCAACTTTGCCAGTGTTCGCAAGTTCAAGTGGCACCGGCGCTTGCCGCATTTCCGTCTGAAGGCTGCCAACTACTTTAGGCGGTTCTGGTGGTTGCTCCGGCGCGGTCGAATAACGCCAAAGCTGGATGAGTTGGTCGATTGACGGCTGAGTTGAAGCTGCCGGCTCAAGTTGCGCTTGCGGTGTTCCTGCCCCTTGCCGGTGACCGCTTGGTCTTTCCTTGCTTTGATCTGCTGAGGCGTGTGAGTGAAGTTCCTTGAATATGCCCTCTTTTGGTGGCTGAATGTTTTCCTCTATGCAAGACGGCTTCGGTTGGTCTTGAAGTTCAAGAGAGTGGTTGGTGTGTTTCCGGACATAGCGTTTCCGAAGACGTATCACGAAAAGATGCTCTGGAGGAAGCTGTTCGATCACAACCCGATGTTTGAGGTGTTCTCTGACAAGCTACAGACCAAGGCGTACGTGAGGGCGGTCAGCCCGTCGCTCCCGGTTCCGGTAACCCATTGGATTGCACACAAGGCGACGGACTGTCTGAGCCTGCCCTTTCATGCCGGGACGGTTCTCAAAGCCAGTCACGGGTGCAAGATGAATCACTTTGTGCGCAGTAGTGCTTTGGATTTCACGCGATTGATTCCGCTGGTGTCTGAGTGGTTGAGCACCACCCATGGTGTCAAAGACCACCAATGGGGGTATCTGCATCTTCAGAAGAAGATCTTCCTGGAAGAGTTGATCCCTGCCGAAAGCGGCGCGGGACTGTTGGACATCAGCATTCGGTGTTCAGACGGTAGGGCGATCATAGGATCCGTTTCGGCAGACATCGACACCGAGAATGTCAGGATTGCTTACTTCGATGAGCAGGGCAAGAGGATTCTGGAGGGCGACGGGCCACCGGTTGCAAACCGTCTTCCGCAGGATTTCTCTCTGCCTTTAGCCTACCGCGAGGCTGTTGATAGTGCGATCAAGCTGAGCCGGGGTGTTGACTATGCTCGCTACGACTTCCTGTTCAATGGTCAGCAGTTGTACGCGGGGGAGATCACGGTGTACCCGGCCGCGGGTCTGCGCAGTGGAACAGATGGCGTGTTGGAGCGAATGATCAACGAGGTGTGGTCGATTGAGGGCAGCTGGTTTTTGACCACTCGACACCGCGGGTGGCGCTCGCTGTATGCCAAGTGGCTTCGTCGACAGCTGACGGTCTGACCTGTCTTCAAACCAGTTGACGAGATTTCTCGCAGCCAGTTGGCTCGACGCGTGGTGACAGATGTGCGTTCTCTTGAGTAATCCTTGATTTGAGCAGGCGTAAGAGGTGACGATGCGAACTTTCCAGTTTCCCATTACCAGAGAACCCCATCTGGCCACCATTCGCGACAAAACGCGTTGCAGCGGGCTGACCTCGGTGCGCTTTCTGGACGACCGTCTGCTGGTGTTGTGTGATTTCAATGAACGCAACGCCTACCTGGCCGAACTGACCGATGATGGCGTGACGGTGCTGGACACCCATCCAACCATCATTGCGGATGGGACAGCGGTGCAAACGGATCTGATGGACAGTTGGGGTAACCAGTTTGTGGTGACCAACTTTTATCAGGGGTCGATCAGTTTTTACGAGGTGCGTGATCGAAGAATCCAGTTCTTGCGAGAGATCAATCACAACCAATTTCGCAACCTGCACGGCGTCCGCTACATACCCGCCGATCCCAGCTTGTTGTGGTTGACCTACTGCGGAAACCGGAACAAATGCCATCAGATCGTCGATGCCCAAGATGGCACAGTCCTGCACCACTTTGATACCGACCAGCAGTGCCAGGATGTGGCGTTTCTTGGCGACAAGGCCGTGGTGTTCGCGCGGACCGACCACATTCATGGCGGCACGCGCAAGGCGGGGTTCTTCAGTCACAAGCGCATCATGTTCGCCACGGCGTACATCTACCAGCTGGCCGATTCCATGCGAACCCCCCCCGTCTTGATCGACCGCTGGAAAGGCGAGGGGCACCTGGATGCGTGCAAAGAGTACAACGGCTCTATCTATGCGGCCAACCAGTACATGAACCGCATCGATGTGTTTGGGCTCGGGGTAGATCAACGATTCGGTCTGCTGCGCTCTATTCCTGGAGCGGCCATGCCGCATGGGCTGGATATCCGAAACGATCTGTTGGTTGTCACGAATTACACAGATCAGACCTTGCGATTGATCTCTCTGCAATGAGCATGTTGTCTTGACGCTTCGGATGTCCGGTGCGATTCAGACTCGCACAACCCGGAAGCTTCAATGATGGAGCCGATGGGCCGACGCACGACGGACCGTGCTCATGTACCGGCGTGCTTCTTCGATGACAGAGCGCCCTGTTTGCGACAGCACGCCATGTCGCTGCACGACTTCGTCACCTGCATCGAAGTTCTCGGCATCTCGTTGTAGCGCCTGCTCCACTTCCGACCGTTCCTCTGCCGTGAGGGTTGGGGAGCACAAAAGCCGCGACATGGCCCAGTGCATGCGTGCCGACACATAGGTTGCGTGGTAGATGCCATCCATCGGGCGCAGGTCGACCCTCAGCGGTGAAGGGAACAGTTCATCGTCGCTGTTCAGCACCAGAGCCTCGTCGAGGGCGTAACCGAACAGCAGGCTGTGACCGCTTTCGTGCGCCAGCACTTCGAGCAGCTGTAGATCGGTTTCGTGTGACTGGATATTGAGAAACAGGCCTCCCCAAAGCATGTAAGAGGAGCCTCCATCGAACTGATAGCGAGCGGACGGGTCACCCACCACCATGCAGACTTCGCGGATCAGACCAGCGAACTCTTCCGCCAGTTCGGGTGTGACGGAGCGCATCAGTGCCATGGCTCGGTGCAAGCGCTGCACAAAGGCGGAGGCCAATGGCTGCGATGGCGGCAGCAGCGAGAAGCGGGTCTGCGGATCTGTGTCCATCATTTGTCGGTACAGATCGGCTTGCAGCGGTGGCAGATCGCCGAGGGAGCGCACTGACAGGGCCGCTGGTGGCGCACTTTGGGTCGCCGAGAGGTCTCGGGCGACGCGCTCTGCATCCTGCATGCGGTCGTCCATCAGGGCCAGTGCCAGCTGGTAGTACAGGCCGAAGGTGGTGGGGCCGAAACGGTGGCCTTCTTTCAGGGCTGCCACCACTGAGGCCAGTTCGTGCGTGCCGAGCAGATCTCCCACACGCTGTGCAATGTGGTCCAGGCTCTCGGCCAGCAGCGCATGGGCTCTGGCATCCATGGCGCGCGCGCGTGCACCATCGGGGGCAAAGTGGTGGTTCATCGATGACTGGATGGGAGAAAAAAGGCAGCATTGCTGCTGCCTTGCACCTGCTTTAGAGCCGGATGTCAGACGGGTTTGAGACCGACCTTCGCACCCACCTTGCTGCCGAGCTTTGCGCCTTGCGAGCCGACGGTAGGTTTTCCGCCAATTTTGGCTTCAAGCCGGGTGTCCACCTTTTGCGAGGGGCCTGGCTGCTGGGCGTCCTGGCCCAGAATTTTGAAGCCGAGCATTTTGGACGGATCGAGATCTACTTTGCTCATGAATGCACTCCATACAATGGTTCGAAGGGAGCAACATGTTATGAGCGCGCCAACACTTGTGTCAACGAGGGTCGGTGAGGCGTGTGTGGCTGGATGGAGGCTCCCTGCATGATCTGTTTCGTGATTACCTGGCCTCGCAAGACGCTCAAACGTCTGCGAGAGTTGCCGGGCATGCCGGTGCATCGCATCTGGTCGTATGACGCGCTGTTGCGTGCCAAGACGCTGCCGCATGCGACATGGATTTTCACGGACTTTGACCGACTGAGTGCGTGGGAGCTGGAGCTGGCGGCGCATGTGTACCGAGAACTCGAGTCTGCTGGCATGCGCGTGTTGAATGACCCGGGACGGTCGGTTGGGCGCTTCGATCTGCTGGCTTCGTTGCGGCGGGCCGGACGCAACGACTTCTCGGTCTGGCGCGCATCACAGCGAGATGCGGTCAACCGTTTTCCGGTTTTTCTCAGAACCGAGGCCGCGCACCGTGGACCGATCACCGATCTCATTCCCGATGCTCAGGCGCTTGATCGCGCGTTGGACAAAGCGCTGTCGGACGGTTATCCGCTGCGGGATCTGATGGTCGTCGAGTACTGCGCGCAGCCATTGCCGTCGGGCATCTTTCGCAAGCGGGCCGCGTTTCGCGTAGGGGATCGTTTGATCAGCACTTTGGCCGTGCATGACACCAGCTGGTCGGCCAAGCACGGCCGGCTGGGGGTTGCGGATGAGTCGCTGTACCAGGAGGAGTGGGAATCCATCGGTCGGTGCGAACATGAGCGCGAACTGGTGGAGGCGTTCGATGTCGCCAGTCTGAACTATGGGCGTGTCGATTATTCGCTGGTCGAGGGGAGGGTACAGATCTATGAGATCAACTCCAATCCCACCATCGGACGCACACTGGAGCATCCCAGTCCTTGGCGGGTGCAGTCGGCCGCGATGGCAGAAAAACTGCTGATGGACGCGTTTCAGCGCATAGACAGCTCGGCAGGACAGGAGATTCGGCTGAGGGACCAGCTGCTGTCAAGGCAACGCAAAGCTGACAGGTTCCTGCTCCGATCGCGTTGGGTGATCTGATCTCCCCATGAAAGACTGAACACCATGAACCACTCTGTTGATGCGCTGTTGGTTGTCTGTGTGGCCACACGGGGTCGTGCGGTTTCGTTGCAAAAGTTGTTGGACACCCTGGAGCACCTGCCGTCGCCAGTCGGTACTGAGGTTGCCATCGTTGTGGTGGAAAACGATCACGACGGACGTATGCGAGACGAGGTTCAGCGCCGGTCTCGTACCGATCGCCGTTTCGTGTATGGGTTGCAGCCGACGCTGGGTATCCCTTTCGCGCGCAACGCGGCGTTACAGCTGGCGCTTGACGCTGAGGCGGATTACATCGCGTTCATAGACGACGATGAGGTGCCAGCAAGCGATTGGCTGCTTGCGTTGTGGGCCAAGGCCGGTGGTGGTGACTACGACCTTGTCGGTGGTCCTGTAGAGCCGATCCTCGTCGATCCGCCCGGATCCTGGGTCGCGTCGCAGCTGTGGCAGGGGCTGCGGATGCAGAAAGCAGACTCGCGCCAGAAGGCGCTTTCGCGCTGCCTGGAAGGACGAGAAGATGCACTGTTCGTTCCGACCAGCAACTGGATGGTCCGCAGTGCATTCCTTCGCCAGCACCGACTGGGCTTCGACGAGTCCATGGGGTTCTCTGGCGGGACAGACCTGAAGTTCTACAGGGAACTCAAGCGCGCGGGTGGTCGCGTCGGCTGGTGTGATTCCGCGGTTGTTCAGGAGGGGGTGTCGGGGGGCCGTCTCACGTTGGCGTATCAGTACCGGCGGGCCCGCGACCAGGCCGTGTCCAACTTTCAGGTGCGGTATCCGCAGGTCACCGGTCCGCTGGTTCTCAAGGGGCTGACTTACAGCTTCGGAAGGATGCTGTCGGCACTGGGCTGGCTGCTCCTGATTCCTGCATCGAACGGAGCCGGGCTGTTTCAGTCGGTTCGCAGTTTGGGGCAGGCGGTTGGTCGCTGGGATGGGCTCCGCAAGCGCCAGTCGGATCACTATCGATCAGTCGTGTGAATCGCTCGCGCCGAGTGCTGTGAAGAATGCATCCCTCACATGACGGTTTTTTCTGGCGGTAGCTGGTTTCTTGTCTGTTGATGGCGCAGAAATCTGGAACGAGCGGTCGTCAGCTGGCGCCAAGCCAGTTTCCATTGCAAAGAGCGCTTACGGAAAACTTCTGACAGACTCTTCACCCTCCAGGAGGCGGTCCGCTGAATTTGATGGATGTGTTGCCTCTCCGGATCGATGCTTGAATGCCTCAAGTCCAGAGGATGTGAAACGACCCAGCTGAACCACACGCGCTCAACGACACCGGCAGTGATCGCGTACGAGTGGTCGTCAATCACATAGGGTGTTTGTTCGACAAGGTCGGCAAGTTGCTTGGCCGTGGCCGCATCGACAACATACGCAACAGAACGTTTGAGAAAGACGAGATCTCGTGGGTCCACCTCAAAAACGCCTGGATGACCGGTGACAGCATCGCCTCGCACATACCGGTAGATCCGTTCAGGGGTGCCTTCCAGTCCACCCAGGTGCAGCAAGGTGCCGGTGCGCAGGTTCTTGCAAACCTGAAAAATCCAGCGCAAGGCCTCATCCGAGGCGATGAAATCGTCCTCCAGGATGAGATGCATGCCGTGGCCGCTTTCGCTGGCCAGACGCAGAGCCTCCTGATGGCTCAGCGCACAACCCAATTCTCCGGGGGTCATCATCCGGCCAGATCTGGAGCGCCAGAACTGGATTCGCTGGAAGTACTCACTCGCCTTCAGTTCCGCTCCTTTGATGCCGTCCACCACCGTCACGTGAAAACCATGGGCTTCAAGCCTTCTCCGTTGGGTGTCGATCTGATCGTTCTGCCTGGTGGTGATGATGTATGCGTTCATGGACTGGGGTCGATCGTTTTTAGCTGAGGGATGCCGTTCCGATCCGCTCAGGAGCCGGGCATCGAAGTCTCCCTGGGGCTCGCCCCGTTCACTTCCAGTGGGCGGAGACACAGGTTGTTGCTCGTACTGTCGATCAGGGTTCGATTCAACCGGATCTTAAGCTTGGGTCGTTACGATCCTCGGCTCCACATGAGCGTTCCCCAGACGCGATTCGTGGTCAGGCGAAGCTTTAAGGGCAGGACAGGAGAGCTTCGCAATGCACAACCACTACATGCGCTTCCGTTCCGATGTACCAACTCCGTTACACCCCAACCCCACTGTCGAACGCATGGGCCAAGCATCTTCGTCCGTTCTTTCGCTGGCGTTGGATGCGTTGGCTTGATCGACGCAACCAGGAACTGGCCGATCCGGTTGTTCATGAGGGCGGGGCTGTTGTGTCGCTCACGACATTTGGTCAGCGATGGTCGCGTGTGCACTACACCATCGAAAGCATTGGTTCCGGGCGTGTCAAGCCCTCTCGTCTGTTGCTGTGGGTGGCGCCGTCATTGCTCGAAGACGGGATTCCCGAACCTTTGAAGCGTCTGCAGCGACGCGGTTTGGAGGTACTGAGTTGCGATGATGTCGGACCGCATACAAAGTATTTTCCCGCAGTGAATCACTTGCCGCTTCGGTGTGATCTGGTGACCGCAGACGACGATGTGCTGTATCCGTTGGATTGGCTTGAGCGGCTCAGGGACGCCGCGTTGCAACGACCCGAGCAGATCGTGGCACATCGGGCCCGCACCATCAGCTTTCTCGGGGACGGTCAGCTGGCTCCTTACGTGCAATGGCGTCATTGCAACGATGTGTCGCCCAGCCCCCTGCATTTCGCGTTGGGTGTAGGAGGGGTGCTGTACCCGCCAGTCATGCAACACGCACTTCGTGACGCGGGTGACGGGTTTCGGCTTTGCTGTCCTCGCGCTGACGACGTTTGGCTCAAGGTCGTCGCCCTGCATCACGGTGTGGATGTGTGTCAGATCGCTCCCACACCGCCGCTGGTGACCGATCTGCCCGGAACAAAGGGGTCCGGTCTGGCTCGACACAACGTTTCCGGGGGCGGCAACGATGAGCAGATCAGGGCGACCTTTGATTCGACAGCACTCTCTGTGCTCCGCGAAGCGCGGTTGCTTGTCGGTCACCCAGCCCGGGCATGAGTCGATGAAAACCGCGTCATGCGAAGGGCTCTTCTGGCTCGAAGCAATTGGCGATTCCAGAATGCCCTTTCAGGGCGAGAAGCGGATGGATTGAATCGGCGGATGTTCGGGGAAAGAAGTTGCGGTAGCTGGGGCGGATGTGGTCGCGCGGGGTGGCGCACGA
>ERZ1645185.1321-NODE-1321-length-10115-cov-3.389861_pt1 | contig 10115 bp, 5 predicted proteins | sample MGYA00575351_ERZ1645185 | MGnify/ENA primary metagenome ERZ1645185 (study PRJEB40838, sample SAMN11284767) | freshwater sediment metagenome | isolation source: river sediment | host: Sediment | place: India: Jana village, Kanpur | collected 2015-12-17 ... | reverse complement strand
GCCTTTTTGGCTGAAACGGGTACCACAGGCGCCTCTTTATCCTTGGTGCCAATACGGGGAAAATTCTCCTGCATTTGGCGCTTTACCTGTACATGGTATTTCCAGATGAGTGCCCCCACGGTCAGGAATGCGGTAGTAAGCATGCACACCATTACGATGGAAGTGCCCAGGTGCTGCAACTGAATGGCTGCTGCAATACAAACCACGCTGAACAAGCCCAGCACCAGGGTGATTTTGAGATGCGACCATCCAAAGCGCATCAGGATGTGGTGGATATGGTTTCTATCGGGCGTAAAGGGGGGGATGCCATGAATGATCCGGAAGGAAAATACCCGCAAGGTGTCGAACAGCGGCACAAACAAAATGGCGAAGCCCACCGCTGCCGCGGAGGCAATAGGCCATACCGGTGCTGTTCCCGCAGATTGTATAAACCGGAGTACCAATGCGGCATTGGTGAGCCCGACCAACAATGAGCCGGTATCTCCCATGAATATGCGGGCCGGAGAATAATTGAATATTAGGAATGCGGCTACGGCGCCTACCAATGAAGTTGCCATACACGCAAAGGCAAAATCGCCGTTGATGGCAAAATAGGCAGCGAAGAAAGAGCTGGACACAACGGCCAAAGTGCCTGCCAGCCCGTCTACGCCATCAATAAGGTTGAAGGCATTGATGATAACCACAATGGTAGCCACAGAAAGCAACTGCGATGTAACCGGCTGCAATTCGTAGATACCGAAAAGGCCTTCCATACTGGCAATGGTGAGCCCGCCTTTAAAAACCAGCAGCGAAGCCGCCAGTATCTGGCCCAGGAACTTCTTGAATGGGGCAACTGAAAGCAGGTCATCTTTCAGGCCAATGAAAAACATGATGACGCTGGCCGCAACAAAATACTGGAACACATAATTGCCACCGCTGAATACCACTGTAAGCAGAAAAGAGGTAATAAAGCCGGCATAAATGGCCAATCCCCCCAGTGCGGGAATAGGCGTATGGTGCACTTTGCGCTCATCAGGAAAATCAAACAACCGCTTTTCATTGGCTATATGAATAAGTGCCGGGAGACCATAAAATGCGGTACCAAAAGCGAGTGCCAGGCTCATCAGCATCTCAATCATACGCGGTTAGTTGTGGTGGGTAAAGATGGTTGGATCAGACAGGTTATCACAAAAACTCATCACACTTCAGCCGTTTCCAATAGCAAGATAGCTATCTAACGCTTTTGCAGCAACTTGATTGTTCACATATTCCACTGAAGTGCCCTTATTAATTATTGAGTGGTATGTTTTTGTCAAAAAATCGAATTCATGCACTGGTCAAACCTTTAGTTTTGCGGCCAAATTCAGCATCATGGCTACATTGCAGGAGACCGCCTCCCAAATCAGAAGAGACATTGTAAGAATGGTACATGCCGTACAAAGCGGCCACCCGGGTGGTTCACTGGGCTGCACCGAATTCCTGACAGCCCTTTACTTTAAGATCATGCGTCATAACCCCTCTGCCTTTTCTATGGATGGCATAGGCGAAGACCTTTTCTTCCTGTCCAATGGCCATATTTCTCCTGTTTACTACTCTACACTGGCCCGGAGCGGATACTTCGAGGTGAGTGAACTGAGCACTTTCCGCAAACTGAACACCCGCCTGCAGGGCCATCCTACCACCCATGAGCACCTGCCGGGCATACGCATTGCCAGCGGCTCCCTTGGCCAGGGCATGAGTGTGGCCATTGGTGCCGCTTTGGCCAAAAAACTCAATGGCGACAAGCATCTTGTATTCAGTTTGCACGGCGATGGCGAGTTGCAGGAGGGGCAAATATGGGAAGCCATCATGAGTGCCGCCCATCATAAAACTGACAATTTCATCGCCACCATCGACTGGAACGGGCAGCAAATAGATGGCCCCACCGACAAGGTGATGAACCTGGGCGACCTGGCCGAAAAGTTTGAGGCCTTTGGTTGGGAAGTGATTCACCTGGAACATGGCAACGAAATGGATGCCGTAGTGGCGGCCCTGGAAACAGCCAAGATGAAAACCGGCCAGGGCAAACCCATTGTCATCCTGATGAAAACATCCATGGGCAAAGGTGTTGACTTCATGGAAGGCAGCCACGAATGGCATGGCATTGCGCCCAGCGATGCACAACTCGAAAGCGCCCTGGCACAATTGCCCGAAACACTCGGAGATTACTGAGAATTTGAAAAAGAAATCCAGAGAGCCGGCCTGCAAATGCCGGCTTTTTTTATGGCTGCATTATTCCGACCGTGGCACAACCGCCGCCATTCGTCTTGCCCGCAGCGCCGGCAGCCAACCCGCCAAAAGCGTAATGGCAAGGACAATGGTTCCGACCAACAATAAATCAGTCCCCCGAATGGCCACGGGATAATAATCAATGATGAAGCTCTGCCCTCCCAGCTTTACCAAATGAAACTGCTGCTGCGCCAGGCAAATACCGAGGCCAATGACGAAACCAATGGCGCTGCCGAAGAAGGCCAGGATACCACCCACCTTCAAAAATATCTGTCCAACCCTGGCACCATTGAGCCCCATGGCAAACAACACGGAAATGTCGAGTTGCTTTTCCAATACCATCATGGTAAGGGTACTCATGATGTTGAAGGCTGCGATAAGCAGAATGAGAAAGGCAACTCCAAAAATGATAAGCTTTTCCACCTGCATGGCTACAAACAACGACTGATTCTGTTCATACCTCGTTTTCACTTCGAAATCCTTACCCAACTGGTTGCGCAAGGCATTGGCCACCTTTTGCGCATCGGCATTTGCACTCAGCACCACTTCTATCCTGTTCACTTCTGCCTGCTTCAGGTCAAGCATAAAGCGCATGAAATCGATATTGGTAAAAGCATATTGGTTATCGAATTCCTGCTGTATGGAAAAACTGCCGGTTACATATAAGTTGGCGCTGTGCAGGGCTTCCGTTACATCACTGGTGTTGCCTGCCAAACGATTGGGCAAATACGTGGTGACGGGGTATAACGATTCGCCTGCCGCTATTTGCAGTGCATTTTCCACGCCAGCCCCAACCACGAGGGCCGGTTTTTCTTTGGTTCCGGTTTCGAATGAACCACGAATAATGTGCCGGGGAACACCACTGCTTTCTTGGTAATCGGGCTTCACGCCCTTCATCCACACAATGCTCTTGTCCTCGCCATCAATCAGAATGGCACGTTCCTCCACAACCGGCTCTGCCAATTGCACGCCATCCATCTTCTTCAGGCGATTCATGAAAGCCGCATCGGCTTCAAACCACTTTCCTTTTGATTTTACAATGCTGATGTCGGAATAAAAATCGGAATACAGTCCTTTGACCAGGTCTTCAAACCCGTTGAAAACACTCAGAACTACCACCAATGCACCGGTAACCACCGCAATAGCCACCACACTAATCCAGCTGATTATGTTGATGGCATTGGTTGTTTTTTTGGCTTTGAAGTATCGCCAGGCAAATAAGGTTGTCAATGCAGGCAAAGGTTTGGTAAGCAGTACACAACGAATTTAGGCCTTCTGCTCTTCGTGGTCTTCCCCCTTCTCCTTTTCTTCTTTGTGGATCTTCGTGAAAAGGTCTTCCATTTTGTATACGTAATCGAGGGTATCGTCGAGGAAATAATGCAACTCCGGCATGCGGCGCAGTTGCTTGCCCACCCTGGCCGCCAGTTCTTTCTTCACTTCCCAGTTGCGTTCTTTTATTTTTTGAAGCATTTCTTCCTTGTCGTCAATTTGAAAAAAGCTGAGGTAAATACGTGCCTCCAGCAGGTCGGGTGTCACTTTCACTGCCGATATGGATATCATGCCTTTTCCCACCACGCCAAAGCCAAGGCGGCGGAAAATATCGCTCAACTCTTCGATCAGCAAGGCGCCTACCTGCTTCTGCCTTTTGCTCTCTTCCATAGCTTTTTCTCCTTTTAATTATAACATTACCCCTGCAAAACCCATCCAAAAGGGGCGCTGTAAAAGTAGTTACTTTGCCGCCAGAAATTCTGTTAATCACCAGCATGAAGAAGTACGCCAGGGTTTTCAAGTTGCTTCGGGGTCATACCTGGCAACTCGTTGCCTATTTTGTTTGCATTGTTTTAAGCACTGTTTTTTCCATCCTCTCGCTGGGCATGCTCATGCCTTTCCTCGAGCTCATTTTTGTGGGCAAAAGCGGGGCATTGGCCACAGCCGGCGCTGCAAACAAAGGATTACAGGACTGGCTGTCGCAAACCATGCATGATTATGCCAATGCGCATTCGCCCATGTCTTTGCTGATGCTCATTTGCGGTTTAATGCTCACCAGTATCGTCCTCAAAAACCTGTTCCTCTATTTATCGTATTACATCCTCAACCCCCTCAAGAACAAGATCGTAACCGATCTGAGGTCGATGATGTACGACAAGATCCTGCAGCTTCCCATTGGCTATTTCACCGAAAAAAGGAAAGGTGACCTGATGAGCCGCATCACCAACGACATTGCCGAAGTGGAAGGCAGTGTGATTGGCACACTCGAAGGCTGGATCAGGGATCCCTTGCAAATACTCATGAACCTGGCAGCCCTGATGTTCATCAGCCCGCAGCTCACTTTGTTTTTGCTGCTCATGCTGCCGCTGGTGGGTTTTGTGATTGGCCGCATCAGCCGCAGCCTCAAGAAACAAAGCATGGAAGCCGCTTTGCGCCAGGGCGAAACCGTTTCTATTCTCGACGAAACACTGGGTGGTCTTCGGGTGATCAAAGCTTTCACTGCTGAGCAAATGTTGCGGCTGCGTTTTTCGAAAGTGAACAATGAACTTTTGACGGCCCGCAACAAAATTGGCTATCGACGCGACCTCGCTTCGCCGGTGAGTGAGACCATGGGCGTGCTGGTGTTTTGCGGCATTCTGCTTTATGGCGGCTCGCTGGTGCTGAGCAAAGAAATTGGCTTGAGCGGTGCCTATTTCATTACCTACCTCGCTTTGTTTTACAACATCATTAATCCTGCCAAGGCGCTGTCCACTTCCTTTTACAACATGCAGAAAGGCAGTGCCGCCATTGGACGCATTGAAGAGATACTGATGGCACCAGTGGTCATCACTGACGCCCCCAATGCGCAGCCCCTGTTACATTTCAACGAGAGCATTGAGTTCAGAAATGTTGGATTCAAGTACGATGATGTCGAGATCTTGAAAAACATTAATCTCACCGTCAAAAAAGGAACCACTGTGGCATTGGTAGGCAGCAGCGGTGCCGGCAAGAGCACACTGGCCGACCTTGTGCCCCGCTTTCATGACGTGAGCAGCGGTGAATTGCTGATCGACGGTAAAAACATTAAGGAGTATACGCTTGAAAGTGTGCGCAGCCAAATGGGCATTGTAACACAGGAACCCATTTTGTTTAATGATACAGTGGCTGCAAACATTGCATTGAGCCAACCCAATGCTTCCGTTACCGCCATAGAAAATGCAGCGAAAGTGGCCAACGCCTATCGTTTCGTTTCAACCAAAGAGCAGGGATTTGAAACGAACATTGGCGATCGTGGCAGCAAGCTCAGCGGCGGCGAACGTCAACGCCTTACCATCGCCAGGGCTGTTTTAAAAAATCCACCGATCCTTATTCTGGATGAAGCCACTTCGGCACTGGATACCGAGAGCGAAAAGCTGGTGCAGGATGCCATCAACAATATCATGAAGGACCGCACCACGCTGGTGATTGCGCACCGGCTGAGTACCGTGCGGCATGCCGATGAAATAGTAGTGATGCAGAAAGGCGAAATCGTGGAACGCGGAACCCACGACGCACTGATGGACCACAGCGGCATTTACCGCCGGTTGGTTGAAATGCAGGAAGTGAAATAAGCACTGCCTGGCGCAGGAATTCAGACCTGAGTTTTCCTATTCAAAATAAAAAAGCCGACCTGCTGTTGCAGATCGGCTTCCTGATATTTTCCGGTTGAATCTTACTTGTTCTTGCCCAGCTTGGCTTCCATGCTAAGAGTAGCGTGGGGAACGGCACGCAGGCGAGCCTTATCGATAAGCTTGCCGGTAACACGGCAGATACCGTAAGTCTTGTTTTCGATGCGGATCAAAGCTTTTTCCAGGTGGTCGATGAACTGGATCTGGCGGCTGGCCATTTGGCTCAGTTGCTCACGTTCCATGCTCAGGGTACCATCTTCCATGGTCATGTAGCGGTTGTCATCATTGTCACCACCCATATCGTCTTTGCGGGTAATGAGGCCCTGCAGGTAAGCCAGTTCTTTGCGAGCTGCTTCCAGCTTTCTCAAAATCAATTCACGGAATTCGGCCAGTTCAGAATCACTGTAACGCATGAGTGGAGTGGATTGTACGTTGTCTTCTTTGGGTGTATCTAAAACGGAAACGGTGAAGTCGGGGTCGTAAGGCACTTTGCCTTTGGCGGTGATGGGGGGCATTTTCACCGGAGTCTTGTCTTCAGGCACCGGGCGCTTCTTTTGGGGAGGCGGTGGCGTGGTAGACTTGAACTCATCTATCGCCGGCTTGGGAGCCGGGGCGGGTTTGGCCGGCTTGGCCGGTTTGGCCGCTTTGGTTTTTACTGCCTTGACCGGAGCTGCTTTTACTACCGGCTTGGCAGCAGGAGCTGGGGCTGGCTTCTTCACTTCAGGCTTGGCCGGGGCTACCGGCTTTGCAGGAGCCGCCGCTTTTTTGGCGGGAGCTTCCACTTTTTTGGCCGGCGCTGGCTTGGTTGGCTTGGCGGGGGCTGCCGCTTTCTTGGCAGGGGCTGCTTTTTTAGCTGGAGCCGCTGCTTTTTTCACAGGAGCTGCCGCTTTCTTGGCCGGAGCCGCCTTTTTAGCAGGGGCTGCCGCTTTTTTGGCGGGTGCCGCTTTCTTAGCCGGAGCTGCCGCCTTTTTAGCAGGAGCTGCCTTTTTAGCGGGTGCCGCTTTCTTAGCCGGAGCCGCCTTTTTGGCCGGAGCCTTGGTTACTTTCTTAGTAGAAGCCATCGTTATTTCTCCTTTTTCGAAACTTTCACGGTTAAAGGAACGTCGTTCACCTCAATTTCTGTTCCGCCCTCTAATGTTTGGACATAGTTAAGGGAATCTGCTAAAATTTCCGCGCAAATATAGGGTTTGAACCTATCGAAAGATCTCATAATATTTTCAGGTCCTTGCCATTCTACCACAATGCGGTCGGTAAGCTCAAAGTCCTGTTCTTTCCGGATATTCTGAATGCGATTGACAAGCTCACGGGCATCGCCTTCCATCTTCAGTTCCTCAGTCAGGGTAATGTCGAGTGCCACTGTCAGGCTGCCCTTGCTGGCCACGCTCCAACCGGGAATATCGTCGGCGCTGATCTCCACTTCTGATACCAGGATCTCGATTTCCTGGCCATTGGCCGGTACCAGCACCCTCCCATTCTTTTCCAGCTCAGCAATTTGTGCCTGGCCAAACCCGGACAAAGCGGCACTGACGGCCTTCATGTTGGGGCCCAGTTTTTTACCCAACAAGGCAAAATTGGGTTTGATCTTTTTGTTGATAAAGCCTTCAGTATCAGTCAGGTATTCCACCTCTTTCACATTCACTTCGGCCTTCAGCAGGTCTGCCACCTTTTCCAGCTGGTGCTTCATTTCGGGGTTCAGCACCGGAATCAGCACTTTCTGAAGCGGCTGGCGCACCTTGATGTTGACCTTCTTACGGATACTCAAGACCAGGCTGGTAGCGTCTTGCGCCAGTTGCATCCTTTCCTCCAGGCCGGCGTCGATAGCCGCCTCATTGGCCGACGGAAAATCCACATGGTGAATGCTAGCCTGTCCAAAGCGACCGGTTATTTCGTTCAGGTTTCGGAAAACAGCATCACTGAAGAAGGGTGAAATGGGGGCGATCAGGCGGCAAACGGTTTCGAGGCACTCGTACAGGGTTTGGTAAGCACAGATCTTATCGTGGCTGTAATCGCCCTTCCAGAAACGGCGGCGGCAGAGGCGCACATACCAGTTGCTCAGGTGCTCGTCCACAAATTCTTCAATCAGGCGGCCGGCCTGGGTGGGTTCGTAGTCATCCATTTCTGCATTCACCTGCTTCACCAGTGTATTCAGTGAACTCAGGATCCAACGGTCAATTTCAGGACGTTCGGCCAGCGGCACATAGGCTTCCTTGAACGCAAACCCGTCCACATTGGCATAGAGGACAAAAAACTGGTAGGTATTATATAAGGTACCGAAGAACTTGCGCTGCACTTCCTGGATACCAGCCAGGTCAAACTTCAGGTTGTCCCAGGGACTGGCATTGGTCACCAGGTACCAGCGGGTGGCATCGGCGCCGTAAGTCTCAATGGTTTTGAATGGATCCACCACGTTGCCGAGGCGCTTGCTCATCTTGTTGCCGTTCTTATCCAGCACCAGGCCGTTGGACACTACGGTTTTATAGGCCCGGCCATCTACCTGTTCTGTAGGCAACCCGGCGGCTTTCAGTTCGGCTTCAATGTCTTCCTTGATGAGGCTGCCAATGGCATGCAGGGTATAGAACCAGCCACGGGTCTGGTCCACGCCTTCGGCAATGAAACTGGCCGGGTAGCTCTTGGCGAAGATCTCCTTGTTCTCGAAGGGGAAATGCCATTGGGCATAAGGCATGGCGCCGCTGTCGAACCACACGTCGATCAGGTCGGGCACCCGCTTCATGGGCTGGCCCGATGGGCTTTTCAGGATGATATCGTCCACCTGGGGTTTGTGGAGATCGGTGATCTCCTGGATAGGACTTTCAGGATGCAGGTGGGCCTTGAGCTCGGCCACGCTGCCAATGCACAGTTCTTCGCTGCCATCTTCGGTGCGCCACACGGGTAAAGGCGTTCCCCAGTAGCGGCTGCGGCTCAGGTTCCAGTCCACCATATTCTCCAGCCAGTTGCCAAAGCGGCCGGTGCCGGTGCTTTCGGGTTTCCAGCGAATGTTTTTGTTCAGCTCCACCAGGCGGTCTTTGAGCGCCGTGGTGCGGATGAACCAGGCATCAAGCGGGTAGTACAGGATGGGCTTGTCGGTGCGCCAGCAGTGCGGGTAGTTGTGTTCGTATTTCTCCACTTTGAAGGCCCGGTTTTCGAGCTTCAGCTTTACAGCAATGTCTACGTTCACATCTACGTAGTCCTTTTCATCCTTATAGTTCTTTACGTAGCGGCCGCTGAATTCGCCGAGGCCGTCCACAAACTTGCCTTGGCGGTCAACCATGGTGAGGATACCAATATTGTACTTCTTGCCCACCTTAAAGTCATCGGCGCCAAAGGCAGGGGCCGTATGCACAATGCCGGTACCGTCTTCGGTGGTCACAAAGTCGCCCACCAGTACCCGGAAAGGATCGGCATCGGGGGTGATTTTCTTAACCTCTTCGAGGCTGTTGGCTTCAAAAGGCAGCAGTTGCTCGTAGCGGCAGTTTTCGAGTTGGCCGCCTTTGAAAGTGATCACCACTTTCCAGGGAGCGCCTTCTTTCACCTGCTCACCGGCGGCAATTTTGGCTTCGTAGGCGCCAAAGTCTCCGTTTTCATTTTCCGGCTTCAGGTATTTGTGCAGCAGGTCTTTGGCCAGCACCACGTTCACCGGCAGGTGGGTATAGGGGTTGAAGGTTTGCACCAGCACGTAATCAATGTCGGCGCCCACGGTCAGGCCCAGGTTGCTGGGCAGGGTCCATGGCGTGGTGGTCCAGGCCATAAAGAACACTTCAGCGCCATGCACCGCGTCATGCAGAAACCTCGACTTTTCATCCTGCGCCGCCCGGAACATCACCGTGGCGCTGGTATCCTTCACGTCCTTATAAGTGCCGGGCTGGTTCAGTTCGTGGCTGCTGAGGCCGGTGCCGGCAGCTGGGCTGTATGGCTGAATGCTTACACTCTGGTAAAGCAGTCCGCGGTCGTACATCTTTTTGAGCAGCCACCACAGGCTTTCGATGTAGTTGTTTTCGAAGGTGATGTAGGGATCGTTCAGGTCCACCCAATAGCCCATTTTGCGGGTGATCTCATCCCACTTGTCTTTGAAGCGGAGGACCGCTTCGCGGCATTTTTGGTTGTATTCAGCAACCGTGATCTTCTTGCCAATGTCTTCCTTGGTGATGCCCAATTCCTTTTCCACGCCCAGTTCAATGGGCAGTCCATGGGTATCCCACCCCCCCTTGCGCTGTACCTGGAAGCCCTTCATGGTTT
>ERZ1645185.1320-NODE-1320-length-10121-cov-7.837572_pt1 | contig 10121 bp, 6 predicted proteins | sample MGYA00575351_ERZ1645185 | MGnify/ENA primary metagenome ERZ1645185 (study PRJEB40838, sample SAMN11284767) | freshwater sediment metagenome | isolation source: river sediment | host: Sediment | place: India: Jana village, Kanpur | collected 2015-12-17 ... | reverse complement strand
GACATCGTTCGCCGGCAACTGCTGACTCATCGTGCGGGCCCTCCCTGGCCTCCCGTACCGCCTGCCGGCTGTCCGGCGGGCGCCTGGCCGGCAGCCGACGTATTACGTCCGCCACCACCACCGCCCGGACCACCGGCCCCGGCGGGCTTGCGCAACTGAACGGGCGCGCCGTCACGCAAGCGCGCCTGCCCTTCCGTAATCACCTGCTCGCCGCCGACCAGTCCGCTGTCGATCTTCACGAGCGTACCGGCGGCGCGCCCCACCTTCACCGGCTGGCGCTTGGCCTTGCCGTCAGCCATGAGATACACGAAGGTGCTGGTGCCCGACGTGACCACCGCTTCCGAGGGAAGCGTGATGGCGTTCTCGTCGACACTGAGCTGCAGCTTGACGGTGACGAACTGACCGGGCCAGAGGGTGCGATCCTCATTGGCGACGCGCGCCTTGAGCAGCACCGAGCCGGTGGCGCGGTCGACCTGATTGTCCACGAACGTGAGCGTACCTTCGATGGTGCGCGACGTGTCGGCACCGCCGGGGATGACCTTCACGGCGAGCGCCTTGTCGAGCCCGGCGCGGTTGCGCAGCTCTTCGAAATCGCGCTCGGGCACGGGGAAGCGCACGAGCACGGGTCGCAGTTCGTTGATGGTGACCAGCTGATCGGCCGACGCGCGCACAAGCGACCCGCCCTTGAAGAGCAACTGGCCGGTACGCCCCGAGATGGGCGCCTTGATGGTGGTGTTCTCGAGATCGAGACGCGCCCGCTGCAGCGAAGCGCGACCGGCCGCCACCGTGGCGGCCAACGATGACGCTTCGGCAAAGGTCTGATCGAGCTGCTGCTTGGTGACGTAGCCGTCTTTCGCCAGCGAGGCGAATCGTACCGAGTCACCGCGCGCCCGCGTGAGCGTGGCTTCGTCGCGCGCGAGCGTGCTTTCCAGCCGCTCCACTTCGGAGCGGAAGGGACGCGCATCGATCTGGAAGAGCACCTGCCCCTGCGACACCTCATCGCCCTCGGCGATGGCGACGCGCGTGAGTTGCCCCGAGACGAGCGACTGGACGGCCACGGTGCGATTGGGCTCCACCTGTCCGTTCGCCGTGACCACGTAGGGCAGCGGTGCCACCTTGGTGGTCATGACGGAGACGGTGGGTACCGGCCGCTGAGGCGGCGGTGGCTCCTTGCAGGCGCTGAGCGCGAGCGCCGGGCCAAGGGCGAGGAGTGTGATACGAAGGCGGGACTGCTGTATGGAGAGCCGACGACGCGGGGCCATCGGCGAGACAATAGCGGACATTCGCGGGGCGAACGACGTGTAGAAGGCGCGGAACCCCCGTTTCGGACGGGGGCTCGGGCGTGCGGATATGTGTAATAAACGGCGTTGGGGGGCGTTGTGTTGCGGCTGGGGACGAAACGGGGGTGGAGGTCAGACTTCGGAGGTCGGCTTTCTGAGGTCCGACTTCTGAGGTCGGACTTCTGAGGTCCGACTTCCGCGGTCAGACGGGCTTCGAGGTCAGATGCCGGACGGTTGTCCGAGGGTCCGAGGTCATGGTGCGGGGCTGCCATCGCGCCCTCCGCTGGCCCCGCCCCCGCAGGTCGCGGTGTATGGGGAGGGCGGTTACTCCCCGCCGCACCGTGACCTCAGGGCCTCGGACCACGTCGCCCCTCGGACCTCAAGGCCCGTCCGACTGCCGCCGCCGGACCGCGGGCAGCCGACCTCGGGCATCTGACGTCGGTGATCCGAACTCGGAAATCCGAACGCGGAAATCCGACATCCGAGGCCCGACGGGCTTCGAGGTCAGATGCCGGACGGTTGTCCGAGGGTCCGAGGTCATGGTGCGGGGCTGACATCGCGCCCTCCGCAGCGACAGCAACAGCGGCGCGCGGCGCTTCGCTGGCGCGGGGACAGCGGGGGCACCTAGTGGCGGCGCTGGAGGTGGCGGCGGAAGCCGTAAATGAGGGCGCGGACGGTGCCGATGTCGGTGAGGAGGGTATTGGTGCCGGGGTCGCGGACGCCGAGTTTGCTGGCCAGGGTGAGAATGCGTTCGGTCTCGTTGCATGAGCCGATGGCGATGTCGAGGAACGACATGGTCCGGCCCGCCGCGTGGTAACCGCAGGCTTCGCTGAGGTTGAGCGAGATCGATACGGCCGCGCGTAGCAGTTGGTTGCGCAAACCCGGTGAAAGCTCCCCCAGCCGCCGCGCATGGCGAGCGGCGTACGCGTGCACCGACACCGCGAGCGCATCCGCGCGCTCGACGACCAGTAGTCTGTTGGGATTGTGCGCCATGCCCGACGATATCAGCGGCGGTCGGTGGACCCCTCACCATTCCCACGCCCACGAGACGATTCGAACGCCCTCCCCCCGCGCCAGCGCAGCGCCGCGCGCCGCTGTTGCCGCGGAGGGCGCGATCTCATCACGCACCGTGACCTCAGACCCTCGGACAACCGTCGGGCATCCGACCTCGATGCCCGTCTGACCGCAGAGGTCAGACCTCGGAAATCAGACCTCGGAAGTCTGACCTCCGACATCCGACCTCCGAAATCTGACCACGGATATCCGACCTCCGAACACGCTGCCTACATCGCCGCCCTCGTCGACCTCACTCTCACCGCTCCCGTTCGCTCCGGTAGCGACCGCAGCCCCCGCACGTCCACTTCCACGTCCCGCAACCGCTCGCGCAGCGTTCGCCCCATCTCCTCCATCGCGCGCTCCATCCCTGCGCCATCGATCTCGATTTCACGGCCGTTCAGGCGAATGCGTCCGTTCGCGCCGTCACGGCGAAACTCGAACAGCTGCGGTTCGCCACCATTGCGCCGGAACTCGAACACTTGCGGTTCCCCGCCATTCCGGCGAATCCGCACTTCCCCTTGCGGCATGCCCTCGAAACGCATGCCCGGCACGCGTCCGTTCATCATAGGCGCTTCCCAGCTGAACGCCTCGGCGGGCATCGCCTGGGCTTCCTGGGCGGTTACCGTAACATCGCGATACCGGCCGTTGCCCCACACTTTGAGCGTGAGCGTCTTCCCCGGCTCGACCTTCTGAATTTCCCGCACGAAGCGGTCGGTGCGCGCGCTCGCGGCCTGCGCGTCGTCCACGTCTTCACGCGGCACACGCACATCCGTGCCGTTCACGGCGGCGATGCGCTCGCCCTCAATGATGCCCGCCTTTTCGGCTGGGCCTCCGGTCACCACACTGCTCACGAAGAGCCCCAGGGTATCGCGGGCGTTCCCCGCACCGCCGATGCTTACCCCGACCATGCCGCGTTTGGTGGTGCTCACGCGGCGCTCGATCATGGGCCCGTTCGGGCCACCGGCCACCACCCGCTCCTCGACCATCTCCACCGCACGCTCCACTTCCTCGGCCGACGCCGCCTTCACCGTAACCGACCGGGTTGCGTTGCCGCTGCGCACCTGCAGCCGCACGTCATCGCCAGGCTTCACCTTCGACATGACGCGCTGCAGACGACGCTGCGCGAGCCCGGCGAGCGCCAGGTCTTCGGCGTCCTCGCGCGACACCTTGAGACTCGTGCCGTTGATCTCGGTGATGACGTCGCCGGCCTTGAGCCCCGCCTTGCCGGCCGGGCTGCCGGCGGTCACGGCTTCCAGCCGCACGCCGGCGGTGTCGGCGCGGGAGCCCTCGCCGAGCGTGACGCCGAGCACCGCCCGGTTTGACGGGGCCCCACGCAGGATTGTGACACCGCCTGGTACGCGGGCAATACGTATTTCCCGCTCCTCGCGGTTCTGGGCGTCACACGGCGAAAACAGCGGGGCCGACAGCACGCCGGCCGCAAACAGGGAGGCCGACGCAACGGCGCGGCGGCGAACAGTCATCAGGATCATGAGCAAAGCCTCGGTGGGGTGTTCGCGAGGTCTGACACAGGCCCCCGCAACAGGGTTTCCCGTGCCGGGAGTGTGATATTGACGGTTCGTGGGGGAACGGTACATTGAGGCCGACACATGAAGATCCTCACATCTTCAATGGCCGTCGACCCTCCTTCCCCCCTCCATGACCACTCCGTTCTTTGGTCGTTCCGCGGCGGCGCTCGTGCTCGCCGCCGGCCTGCTGAGCCCGCTCAGCGCTCAGGCCCAGGATGTCGCTGAAATCGGCGGACTCGCCGACAACATGATCGTGGTCTCGAACCCCGAGACCAGCTCGTACAACGATCTGCTGTATCGCGCCAACCGCTCACCGGGCTCGGTCTACAACGGCATCGTGAACCTGTGGTTCCGCAATGCCAGCGGCACCGTGGTGTCGGGCTGCACGGGCTCGTTGCTCTCCAACCGGCAGATCCTCACCGCCGCGCACTGCGTGTCGAACGGGTCGTCGCTCACGAGCACCAGCTTCACCGCCCGCTTCTACGAAGAAGGCCGTGGCTGGGTCGACATCAACGGGTCGGGATACGCCGTGAAGAGCGGCTACGGCCTGACCACGTCGGCGATCAACGAGAACGACGTGGCGGTGCTCACCCTCGGTGAGAACGCGCCGAGCTTTGCCCGCAAGTATTCGCTGGCCGTGGGCAACGTGCTCAACCAGGAGACCACGCTGGCGGGCTACGGCCGCACCGGCAACATCAACACCGGCACCCAGATCTCGAGCAACCAGTTCAACGATCAGGCGTTCCTGCGCACGGGCGTGAACACGTTCGAAACGACCTGCCGTTCGGGTGGCATCTGCGCCACGGCGCTCAACTCCTCGCCGGGAACCTACGGCGGCGTGTTGTTCGGTGATTTCGACCGGTCCGGTGTAAGCTCCGCCGGTGTCGTGTGCAACTCGTTCGGGTTCTGCAACGCCGGCTACTCCGACAACCGCGAAGTCACCATTGGCCCCGGCGATTCCGGCAGCGCGTCGTTCCTCGCCGACTGGACCATCTCGGGCGTGGCGTCGTTCGGCCAGATCAACAACGTCACGCAGCGTATCGGCGGCTTCGAAGGCTACTTCTACGGCTACACCTGCGTCGCCAATGTAGAGGGCAATGCGGGCTGCCAGTCGAACTACAACTTCGTCATGGAAAACGTCGAGGTCGAAGTGCCGGAGCCGGCTTCGCTCGGCCTCGTGGGCATTGGTCTGTTCGGCCTCGCGGCTGCCGCGCGTCGTCGTCGCGCCGCGTGAGCTGCGCGCGTGAACGCGATGTCGGTTCCATGCAGCGCTGACTGAACGTCGCGATATCACACGCACCGCGCAAAACACTGAGGGCCCGTTGGCATCCCGCCAACGGGCCCTCGTTGTTGTATCGCCTGGCCACGGTGCCAGACGCGCAGACAATCAGCGCAACACGAGTACCGTAGGCCCCTCAGTTCGCGTAATACCACAACCCGTAGCGTCGCGTCCCACGGTGATCTGCGCGCGAGCACGCTTGTCTCCCGCAATGGCTTCCACCTCGATGACATCACCACCTGGGGCCAGCCACGCCAGGCCATCCGACTCGAGCAACTGAAATTCCGCCTGCCCCGCCCGCATGCGGATGCCGTCGGGCAACACCTTGCCGTCGCGCTTTCGCCGCATCGCGACACGCACAGGATCGACCACCGCGCCGTTCGCATCGGTGACCTTGAGCGTGACCACAGTGGCCGAAGTCGCACACGCACCACCATTGACTGGCTTGGCGTTGGCGGGAGGTTGCGCGTTTGCCGTATCGCTCATGGCGAGTGCCAGTGCGAGTGGCAGCACGAGAGCCAACGGACGAGTGCGGGACATGGGCGATGGCGAAGGAGAAATTCCAGTGGCGCTTTCACGCGACGGACACTGCGTTAGTACCGTGGCAGCGAGGAAACGTTTCTCGCCCCACGCCATGCGTCACGACGAGGCCGACTGCCCCGCCCGCTCGCGCAGCGCCTTGGCAAACGCCTGACGCGCGATGGGTTTGGCGAGTACGAGCAAGCCGTCTTCCTGCACGAACGCCTGCGCTTCGGCGGTTGACGCACCGCCGGTGAGCACAACCAGTGAGGCACGCAATGCCGGATGTGCGTGGGCCAGCCGAGCGGCGAATTCCCAACCGGCCATGCCGGGCATCATGAGATCGGTGACCACGAGCGCGACAGACCGACCGCGTTCGGTGGCGAGCCAGTCGAGGGCCGCTTCACCCTGCGTGAATCCAATTGCCTCGATTCCTTCCATGTGCAGTCCGCGAACGAGCGCTCGCAGCGTCGGCTCATCGTCTTCGAGCATGAGCACACGGAGGCGCTCGGGCATGGGCGCGAGCTCGTGTTCGCCGGACACCGTGATGGCCTTCACCATGTCGGCGGCCGACACTCCCTTGGTAGCCGCTGGCGGTATCTGCACCCGCACGATGGCGCCTCCGTTGGGGGCATTGGCGAACATCATCTGTCCACCGTGCGCCTCCACAATGCCGCGCGACACGAACAGCCCGAGTCCCGTGCCGCCCTGGTCGGTCCGTGTGGTCACGTAGGGCTCGCCAAGCCTCGACACGACCTCGGGGTCGAAGCCTGGCCCTTGATCGCGAATCTCGATTTCCGCCCAACCATCGCTGGTGGTGCGCGTGCGCACCGACATGGTGGTGCGGTCGGCCAGTCCAGCCTGCCGCATGGCCTGCATGCCGTTCACAAGCGGATTGAGCACCACCTGTACCAGCCGCCCTTCGTGTCCCTGCACGAGCGGCACATCGCCGAGGTCGGTGGTGACGGTAATCCCCTGACGCCACTGTGGGGCCCCAACGCGCAGTGCCGCCCGCACCACCTGCCGCACATCGAGTGGCGTGAACGATTTCACACCGGGGCGCGCATAGGTGCGCAGATCTTCCACCACTTGCCGAATGCGATCGATTCCCTCGAACGAATGATCGATCAGCCGCCTTTCCTCAGTCGAAAGCTGCGCATCGGTGCGTTCGCGCAGTTCCTCGAGCGTAAACTGGAGATACTGCAGCGGGTTGTTGATCTCGTGTCCAACCCCGGCGGCGAGGCGCCCTAGCGCGGCCAATCGTTGCTGCTCGAGCACCTGTTCGCGCGCGCGATCGCGTTCATCGGTGCGACGCTGCACTTCGTCGGCCAAATGATCGGTGAGCTGATCGAGGCGATCGGCATCATCGCGAAAGCGACGAAACAGCTGCAGCGTGACGGGCACGACCACGCATACGTAGCCGAGATCACCGAGGAAGATGAACTGCAGTGTACCCGAGGCCACCAGCAGTTCTTCAATGGCAGCTGCCAGGAACAGTGCGAATCCCACCAGGACCCACGTGGAGCCACTCACGCCGCGCCGCCGTTCCTGCCACACCCCGTGCGTGGCGAGCGCCAGCAGTATGAACGGAACGAGCCCGAACAAGTTGCCGATGGGGCTGAGCACGTTGCGCTCGTACGCAATACCCAATGCCGGCACCACCAGCGTTTCGCGCTGTGGTGAGGCGACGATACCCGTGATGCTGCCAATGGCGACCACAACGGCCGACAGCACCACCGTACGCCGAATCCAGAGCGGGAGACTCTGCCACCGCCCGTCGCGACCGACCCGCGTGAAGATCAGCCATGCCGCCCCGTGCAGCGTACCGAACAAAATGTTGAGCCGAAGGCTCCAGCTCACATCGGCCGCACCGGCCACCCGCAGGGCCGCAATGGCGTCGACCGTGCTGTAACAGCCGGCGGTGAACGCCACCGCGGCAAACCAGCGCACCTGTCGCCAGCGTGGCGCGCGCCCGAGGATGAGGAGCGCCGCCGTCGTCCCGAACTGCAGGGTGAGACTGACGACGGCGATGATGAACGAAATGTTCATCGCCTGAAGATGTTGCTCGACCCGCGGGCGGTCGCGGAGGTCACACTACGATGTTCAACAGGCGTTTCGGCACGAAGATCACCTTCTTGGGTTCACCGGTGACGAACTTGGCAATGGCAGCATCGGCCATGGCCATGGCCATCGCCTGCTCCTGCGCGATGTCGAGCGCCACGCGCAGCTTGCCGCGCACCTTGCCGTTCACCTGCACCACCAGGTCCACCTCGTCGTCAACCAGCATGGCCGGATCGAACACAGGCCAGCCGGCATCGAACACGCTGCCCGTGTGCCCCAGCGCTTCCCAGCACTCTTCCGCGAGATGCGGGGCGTACGGCGCCGTGAGCTGCACCAGCGGCAGCACTTCGTCGCGATGCGGCGTCCGCTCACCACGACGCACCACGTTCATGTACTCCATCATCGCGGCAATCGCGGTGTTGTAGCCGAGATTGGCGGTGTCTTCGCCCACCTTCTTGATGGTGCGATGCAGCTTGCGCAACACCTCGGCATCCGGCGCGCCTTCGGTGGTGAGATCGCGCACCGTGGCCCACAACCGATCGAGATAGCGACGCACGCCGCTGATACCCTGATCGCGGAAGTCACCGCCTTCCTCGTACGGGCCGAGGAACATGAGGTACATGCGGAACGCGTCGGCGCCCCACTCCTCCATGTACACATCGGGGTTGATCACGTTGCCCTTCGACTTCGACATCTTCGCGCCTTCGCGGATGATCATGCCGTGCGCGCGGAAGCGCGAGAACGGCTCCTCGAAGTCGATGTGTCCACCGTCCTTCATGACCATGGTGATGAAGCGCGAATACAGCAGGTGCAGCACCGCGTGTTCGTTACCGCCGATGTACGAATTCACCGGCAGCCACGTCTTCGTGCGCTCGGCATCGAACGGCACATCGTCGCGCGTGGCGCTGGGATAGCGCAGGAAGTACCAGGCGCTGTCGAGGAACGTGTCGCTGACATCGGTTTCACGCCGCGCGCTCTTGCCACACGTGGGGCATGGCACGCGATACCACTCTTCGTGACGCGCGAGTGGCGAAATGCCGCTATCGTCGGGCTTGAAGTCGGGAATGAAGGGCAGCTCGACGGGCAGATCCTTTTCCGGCACCGGCACGGCGCCGCACGCATCGCAGTAGATGATGGGGATGGGCGGGCCCCAGTAGCGCTGACGCGAAATGCACCAGTCGTGCAGGCGATAGTTCACCACGGCCTTCGCGTGCTGCTGCTGCGCGAGCCACTCGGTCACGGTACGCTTGGCATCGTGCACCGGCAGGCCGTCGAACTGGCCGGAATTCACCAGACGCCCCTGCTCGTCGTCGGTGAACGCGGCGTCACCCAGCGGGGTGTCGGCCTGATCGTCAGGGCCGGCAACCACGCGTACGATGGGCAGATTGAACACCTGCGCGAATTCGAAGTCGCGCTCGTCGTGCCCAGGCACGGCCATGATGGCGCCGGTGCCGTACTCCATGAGCACGTAGTCGGCAATCCACACGGGAATTTGCTGCCCCGTGGCGGGATTGACGGCGTAGGCGCCGGTGAACACGCCGGTCTTCTCGCGCGTGCTCTTGCGCGAGATGAGATCCTGCTTGGTGGTGGCGTCCACGTACGCCGTCACAGCGCCGCGCTGCGCCTCAGTGGTGAGCGTGGCGACCAGCGGATGCTCGGGGGCAAGCACGAGATACGTGGCCCCGTAGATGGTGTCGGCGCGCGTGGTGAACACCGTGACGCGCGCGTCGTGACCGGCGATATCGAAGGTGAGCTCTGCGCCTTCGCTCTTGCCGATCCAATTGCGCTGCGCCTGCTTGGTCACGGCCGACCAGTCGAGCCACTCGAGATTGGCGAGCAGACGCGGGGCGTACTCGGAAATCTTGAAGAACCACTGTTCGAGGAAGCGCTGCTCCACGGCGGTGCCGCAGCGTTCGCAGTGGCCGTCTTCCACCTGCTCGTTGGCGAGCACGGTTTTGCACGACGGGCACCAGTTCACGGCAGCCGCCTTCTTGTACGCGAGCCCCTGCTTGTGCAGCTGCAGGAAGACCCACTGCGTCCACTTGTAGTAATCAGGGCGCGAGGTGTCGACCTTCTGATTCCAGTCCACCATGAAGCCGGCGCGTCCGAGCTGTCGCGTGAAGTTCGCGACGTTCTTGGGCGTGAGCTCCATGGGATTCGCACCGACCTTGAGCGCGTAGTTCTCGGAGTGGATGCCGAAGGCATCGAAGCCGAGGGGCTGGAACACATCGTGTCCCATGAGCCGGTGGAAGCGCGCGGAGATATCGCTGCCGGTGAAAGCAAAGAGGTTCCCTACGTGCAGCCCTTCGGCGCTCGGGTAGGGGAACATCATGAGCGCGTAGAAGGGGCGCGTGGGGCTCTCGAGCTTCGCGGTATTGGTACCGCGGTCGGTCCAGCGCT
>ERZ1645185.1319-NODE-1319-length-10123-cov-3.677692_pt1 | contig 10123 bp, 6 predicted proteins | sample MGYA00575351_ERZ1645185 | MGnify/ENA primary metagenome ERZ1645185 (study PRJEB40838, sample SAMN11284767) | freshwater sediment metagenome | isolation source: river sediment | host: Sediment | place: India: Jana village, Kanpur | collected 2015-12-17 ... | reverse complement strand
GGATGATTTTACGCCGCCCCGCACACCGGACAGATCCATGGCGATTTTGATAACCGCCTGGTTGCACTGGCCGGAAGGATTGGTAGGTCCAACCACGCCAGGGGTAATAGGAAATTGCCCGCCACTGCAGTTGGCACATACTGCCTGGTATATCACACCATCGGCATCAAAACGGCTGGTGCCACCATCCACGTGGTCGCCTACAGTAGGCTGGCCGGGAACCGCCTGCTGGCCGTAAAACGAGCCATACAACTGGCTGGCAGCATCCTTTTCCAACACAAAAAAGTAAAAATCGGTACCATCGGTAGTGCGCATGATGGCGTTATTGGTAACAGTAAGACCCGTGGTTCCCGAGTTGGGAAAACGCGGGGGCACTTCATTGGTCACATTTCCCCCCCATCCGCTTACATACACATTCTCGCAGCGGTCCACCAGGAATGCAGTGGGGCTGATGTTGGGTCGGTTGGCATTGGTGCCAAATACAGTACTGTACACATAGGCGCTCAGGTCGTTCTGCAATTTGCCGATAAACTGTTTGCCACCGCCTTGTGAAAACGGGGCGTTGATCACCGGGAAATTTCCAGTAGAGGTAGCCAGCACATAGAGGAAACCATTGCGATCGAATTGCACACCATATACCTGGTCGAGCCCGTTGGTACCTATGTAAGAAGATTTAATGATGGATGTACCGTTGGGATCAATTTCGGCCACAAAACCATCGGCCGGCCCACCTGCATAATTTTGACCCACTGTACCCGCTTTGTTTCCGGGAAAGTTGTTGGAAGTGGTGCCGCCGCCCACATAAATGTTGCCAGCCGGGCTTAGGGTAAGCACATAGCCGGCATCGTAGCCTGAACCTCCCAGGAAGGTAGAAAACTGCAGGGCGGTGAGATTGGAATTGAATTTGATAACGACAGCATCCTGTGTACCATTCAGCGAATTCTGTATGGCACCAGCGGTAACGGGAAAGTTGATGCTTTGGGTACTGGACGCCACAATGATATTGCCAGCCCTGTCCAGTATTACTTCGCTTCTCGAATCATCTCCATAATTCTGCTGCAATTCCGTGGCTCCCTGGATGGGATATTTGTTGCGAATATTCACTCCATCGTCTGAACCTCCCCCCATTCGTATGGAACCCACCAGTCCTGTGCCGGTTGCATTCAGTTTGGTAACCACTATATCCCAATTACCACCCGAGCCAATCAGCGGGGAGGTGGTGGGATAATCTGACGATGTAGTGCGCCCGGCAATCACCAGGTTGTTGGCGCCATCTACCACCAGGCTGTGCGGAAATTCATTACAGGTAGAGCCACCGATATAAGTAGCATACACCCTTTGCGTCCCATTGGGATTAAATTTCATAATGGCCATATCAAATGCCTTTCCTTCTCCCGTTTGGCAACCTCCCCTGAAGGTGGTTTGGAAAGCGCCGGGCGTGGTAGGATACCCATTGGCAAAGGCGATACCAGCGGCATACAAATTGCCGGATCCATCATAGGTGGCAGAATAACCCCAGTTGTCGGCCACGCTGCCGGTAAAGGAAGCAAAGATCAAAGTGGGGTCGATGATGATTGGTTGGGAAGGATCATACCCCGTCATTTTGAACCGCACCACATTTCCGATCAGTTCATAGCGGCAGTCAATTTGCTTGCGCACTCCGTTTATCAACTGGTAGCTGTAAGGCGCTTGTTCCCTTACTTCACTGACCGAAGTTTTTATGATCAATTCGCCATTGCGCAGCGATAGCTTGTCTACCCCCACATATTGCATTGCAATTTTTTCAAGTGCCGCATTGGGCTGCGCAACAAGGTCAAATTTGACGAACCCGTCTTCGCTGTAGTAGCGCACATCTACGCCCGGGTACAATTGCCGCATCCATACTTCACCAAATGCGTGCACTTCGCCCTGCCATTTTTTGGGGTCATTGCCAATGATGTAATTGAAATAACCGGGCATTTGCTTGGTGCCTGCCAACGGCGCTTTGGGATTGGCGCCCACAAATACCATATCGTAAGCATGCGACCGCAGCACCAGTTCATCAGTGGCTGCTGCAGTGCCTCCGCCCGCAGTGCCATTATTGATGACCGTGGCCGCTGAAACGCTTGGATTGCGCAAGTTGCCTTTTTCGTAATAATGCGGGTGCCCTGTAATGGTTCCCTTCAGCCTGTCAAGGTCATCGGGGTGGTGCTGCAGCACCCGGTAGCCGTTTTGCTTCAGGTAAAAAGCGCCGTTCGAGAGTTCTCCTTTGTACAGTACTTCATTGTCCCATTGCCCCTTGTTCTGGATGTATTCAAAGGTTTGGGCAAAAATGGCAGGGTAAATTGCCAGCAGGCAGATAAGGTTAAATAGCTTCTTCAAGGTATGGTTCAAGTTACGAATACTAACGCTAGCCGGATGCTTTTTGGTATCATGAAATTTGCGACCAGTAAGTTTTACCCTTTTTCGACAAGAGGTATTGCTTTAATGCCTGGTTTTGAGGAGCAGTCAGTTCAATATCCTGCTCCAGCAAATTCTCTGCCATCCTTTGCGCCGTCTCCATGAGTCTTTGATCGTTTACAATGGAGGCAAGTTTAAAATTGAGCATCCCACTTTGGCGGGTTCCTTCCACATCACCGGGTCCCCGCAATTCCAGGTCCTTTTCGGCAATGCGAAAGCCATCGTTGGTTTCGCACATTATTTTCAACCGCTCCCGTGCATCGGAAGTTAGCTTAGGCCCGGTTAACAGAATGCAAAAGCTTTTTTCACTGCCCCGTCCTACCCTGCCCCGCAGCTGGTGCAGCTGGCTCAGGCCAAACTTTTCAGCACTTTCAATCACCATTACCGAAGCGTTTGGAACATTCACGCCCACCTCAATTACGGTGGTACTTACCATGATCTGCGTATCGCCCTGCACAAAGCGCTGCATGTTGGTGTCTTTCTGCTCTGCCGTCATACGGCCATGCACCATGCTGATCCAGTATTTGGGTTCGGGGAAATAGGATTTCACGTTTTCATAACCCCTCATCAGGTTCTCATAGTCCACTTTGCTGCTTTCTTCTATCAACGGGAATATGATGTACGCCTGTCTGCCCTTTTCTATTTCCTGCTGCACAAATTCCAGCACATTCATGCGGCTGCTTTCGTAGCGGTGCACAGTGGTGATGGGCTGGCGGCCCGGTGGCAACTCGTCCATGATGCTGCAATCGAGATCGCCAAACAGGCTCATGCTCAGGGTTCGCGGTATGGGCGTGGCCGTCATCACCAGCACATGCGGCGGGACCTCGTTTTTCTGCCACAGTTTGCTGCGCTGCTCCACACCAAAACGGTGTTGCTCGTCGATCACCACAAAACCGAGGTTCCTGAACTGCACCGTGTCTTCAATGAGAGCATGGGTGCCAATGAGGATGTCGATGTCACCCTCCAGTGCTGCCGCCAGTATTCGTCTGCGTTCTGCCGTTTTCACACTGCCCGTGAGCAAGGCCACTTTCACCGGCATGTCTTTCAGGAGCGATGTAATGCCCGCATAGTGCTGCTGTGCCAGTATTTCGGTGGGCGCCATCAGGCAGCTCTGGTAGCCATTATCAGCTGCCAGCAACATGCAAAGCAACGCTACCATGGTTTTGCCACTGCCCACATCGCCCTGCAGGAGGCGGTTCATCTGGTGACCGCGGCCGCAGTCGGCCCGTATTTCTTTGATCACCCTTTTTTGCGCACCGGTCAGTTCAAAGGGTAAATACTTTGCATAGAAGGTATTGAAATGGTCGCCCACTTTATCGAACACCAAACCACGGCTCATGCGGTGCCGTTTGATCTTCACCTGGTTCAGCTTGATCTGCAACAGGAAGAGTTCTTCAAACTTGAGGCGACGCAAGGCCGCATCATAAGTAGCCTGGTCCGGCGGGAAATGGATGTGCCGGTAGGCATCGTACCGCGCCATCAGTTTGCCTTCGGCTAAAATGTCGGCGGGCAAAAATTCGGGCACATCCAGGGGGCTTACCTGTGGCAATAAGGCAGCTGTGAGTTTGCCAATGGAGCGGCCGGTCAGGAATTTGGTCTTGAGTTTTTCGGTGGTGGGATATACCGGCTCCAGGAAGTTCTTTCCGGCGATGTTTTCTTCATCAGCGGGTTCAATCTCTGGATGGGTAATGGAAGGCTTGTTCTTGAACCAGTTCACTTTGCCGTATACCACATATTGCCTGCCCGGCACCAGCATTTTCTTCACCCACTGTATGCCCTGGAACCAGATCAATTCCAGCTCACCGGTCTGGTCTTTCAGGATGGCGGCCAGCCGGCGGCCTTTTTTTTCGCCCACTTCCTCAGGCTCCATGAGGATGCCCCGCACCTGCACGGTGTCCATGCCAAAGGCAATGGCCGAAATGGGAAATACACGTGTCTTGTCGATGTGGCGGTGCGGAAAATGCTCCAGCAAATCGCCAAACGTATGGATGTTGAGTTCCTTGCGCAGCAGGTCACCCTTCTGCGGCCCCACCCCTTTCAGGTATTCAATGGGCGAATCGAGTATGGTAGGACGATTGGTCAACAGGCTAAAATACAAGGAATGCGAAAAGCGGTTCAAATTTTACCAACGATAATGCATGGGTGAAAGCGAAATGCTTTTGTCATTCCAGCCTGGCAAAGGAAGCGGCATACCGGATGGAGGCCCTGAGGTTGCTCCACTTTTCCATGTCGCAAATGGTGGGCTGGCGTTCGTATTGAGCAATGTTGAATACGCCGCCGGTGGCATCCTGCAAGGCGATCAATTGATCGAAGCAAACCAGGCCGCGGCAGGCCACCGACAAGTATTGGTGCCAAAAGGATTTTTTACCCTGTGCAGGCATCGGCAACTGGCGCAATTGCGCCTTGATGCTTTCGAGCTTTTGTACAAACTGCAGTTTCCAAGGCTTCAGATCGGAAGCGCTGGTAAACAGGGTTTGCACGCCGGCGTGATGATCTTTGTACACATCAAAAATGTCATTGCACCACTGCAGCAGATCGCCGCAGGCGTAGATCATCTTTTCCTCTGCCGGAGAGATTTCGGGCTGCATCATGCTGCGGTAAAACAGGGTGGCAGCCCCGCCTTTGTGAAATGAAATTTCCTGTAGCTCTTCTTCACGCAGGTTCTGCAGCAACTGCCTCCGGCTGTCGTGCTGCCCTTGCTCGGCCAATACTGCCGTGCGACGTACCAGGCTGGCATCCGGCGCTGCCTGCAGCATGGTTTGATAACAGAACCAGGCCAGCCATTCTTCACGGTGATACAGCACCTTTTGCTCCGGCGCTTCCACCAGATCCATGAATGACTGGTAGTGGTAATCGGGATTGTCGGTGAGGTCGTCCTGGAATACCGTAAAGGCACCGGCAAAGCGTTTGGCTTTGCGCTCCGCTTCGGTCAGTCGCCGGCCATGCAAGGTGCCAAACCACAAAGCGGTAATGCTGCTTTGCAGGGTGTAATAGCCCACCCTTTTCGCCTCCTGCGCCGACAATGCCGCAAAACCTTTTTCCTGCAAGGCGACATTGATTTCCGCCACGGCGGCTTTGGCCTCCCGCCGGTTGTACACGATGGCCTGGCGAAACAACTGCCACATGGCCCGCACAATGTGAAGTGTTGGCATCATAACGAATAGGTGCAGCCACGAAGATGCAGTATTGCCGGCAATGAAATTTCAGCCAACACATCGTTGATGTGTTCCCGTTTTGCAATTCATTCCTTTCCAAACCTGCATGGCCGCTATATTTGCCGCCGCTCCTATTTAAGCGGAAGTAACGAACCATGAAGGAAAGAGTCTTAACTGGTATCAGGCCAACCGGGTTGCTGCATTTGGGCAACTATTTTGGGGCCACACGCAATTTCCTGCAGATGCAGGATGAATACGACTGCTATGTGTTTGTAGCCGACTGGCACAGCCTGACCACCCACCCCGACACCAGCGAATTACAGCAAAGTGTACGCCGGGTAGTGGCTGAGAATATTGCCTGCGGCCTCGATCCCGAAAAGGTGACGCTGTATGTGCAGAGCGATGTGCCTGAAATAGCGGAACTGTACCTGTACCTCAACATGCTGGCTTACAAGGGTGAGTTGGAAAAAACAACCACCTTCAAAGACAAGGTGCGCCAGCACCCTGACAACGTGAATGCCGGCCTGCTCACCTACCCCGTGTTGCAGGCAGCCGACATCCTCATCCACCGGGCGGGCAAAGTGCCCGTAGGCAAAGACCAGGAACAACACCTGGAAATGGCCCGCAATTTTGCCCAGCGCTTCAATTACCGCTATGGCAATGGTGAGACCATTTTGCCCGAGCCACAGGCATTCAACTACAGCGGCGGCGAACTCATCAAAATACTCAGCCTGGATGGCAATGGCAAAATGAGCAAAAGCGAAAACGCCATGAACACCATTTACCTGGCCGATGAACCAGAACTGCTTCGCAAAAAGATCATGAAGGCCAAAACCGACCAGGGCCCGGCCGAACCATACAGCCAGAAACCGGATTACATCCAGAACCTCTTCACCCTGATGAAACTGGTAAGCAGCCCGGATACAGTGGCCAGGTTCGAAATGGACTACAACAACTCTTCCGCCGGCAATGTGGTGATCCGCTATGGCGACATGAAAAAGCAACTGGCCGAGGATATGATCAAATTCCTGGAGCCCGTCCGCGAAAAAACCAATGCCATGCTGGCCGATGACCACTACCTGGGCAACGTGATGAAGCAGGGCAGAGACAAGGCCAGGGCCAGCGCCTCCGAAACACTCCAACTGGTAAGGAAAGCAGTGGGCATGCAGTATTATTGATGCCGGTTATATCCTCCTCCAGAAAAAAACTGCCAACTGTTGGGAGAAAAACACATTTCCCTAACTTGTACCCGCCAGCAACGGGTTGGCCCAACACAACTGATTAGTAAGTAATAAATAAGCACTACCATCTTATGGCAAAATCAAAAAAGCCAAAACACATTGCTGTTGCCGGTAATATCGGCGCCGGGAAAACCACCCTTACCGAATTGCTCAGCAAACATTACCGCTGGATCCCGCAGTTTGAAGATGTAGAACACAACCCCTACCTGAATGACTTCTACGAAGACATGCCCCGCTGGAGTTTTAACCTGCAGATATACTTCCTCAACAGCCGCCTCAACCAGATCCTTGAAATTCAACGCGGCAATGAGACCATCATCCAGGATCGCACCATTTATGAAGACGCCATGATCTTTGCACCCAACCTGCACGACATGGGCCTGATGAGCAAGCGTGACTTCGATAACTATTTCAAGTTCTTCGAGACCCTGCGCAGCATGGTGCAGCCACCCGATCTGCTTATTTACCTCAGGGCTTCAGTTCCTACCCTGGTGGGGCAAATACAAAAGCGTGGCCGCGAGTACGAAGAAAATATCCGCCTCGATTACCTGAAAAAACTGAATGAATATTACACCCGCTTCATCGAATCGTATCACGAGGGCCCGATACTGGTGATAGATGTAGACAAAAACAATTTTGCCGAAAATGAAGAAGACCTTGGCGAGATCATTCAGCGGATCGATAGCCAGTTGTTCGGGTTGTTCTGACGATTATTTTCCATCCAGGGAAGCACAAATAAAAATCCTGCAGCATTTGCCGCAGGATTTTTATTTGGAATCTAATGAGCGATCTCTTCGTCGCTTAGTTGACTGTATACTTGAGAACCCGGAATCCATACACCGGGGCTGCCGCAGCAAGATTGATAAGACCAATTCCTTTTGCGAACCATGTTTCGTAGGTGATCACATCGGCCCAGGAGGTGGCCCCTGCCAGCTGACCTTGCTGGGTTACTTTCACCTTGATGGTATTGGCAAAAACGCGATTGCCCACCAATACATTCACATCCTTTTCCAGAAGGTCGAATTTGATCCTGACCTTGACCGGAGCGCCGGATATGCTCCCTGAGCCTTCTGCACTCGTCCAGCTGCTGCCGCCAGGAACATTATCCTTAAGGAATATCCACTCTCCAATGATTGGTTTATCGGTTGCCCCGGCTAAATCGAGGTCTCCCAACTGGAAGTAATCACTACCCGCCTTTCTGTACCAGCTTGAATCTTTAAAAGAAGGATCCTCAATAGTGAACAAGTTAAACGTAGCTCCACCAGTAAGCGTGGCAGACTTTCCAGTACTCAACTGGTACAAGGTATCTGCCGGCGTTGCAGCCGGATCAGTGAAGATGTATGTCCACCAACTGTTACTGGTCATGGGGAAATAATCACTACCGTTTGGAGTAGCCACCTGGTAAACCGTAATGGAAGTGCTGCAGGTACTGGTCTTGAATTTTACATTCCAGGTAAATGGCCCGGGGTTAGCCGGAACACCAAAGCCACGCAAGAAGACAGTGGTGACCCCAGGGGTAGTGATGGTGCCTGAACCTTTGAAGTAAACACCGTTCACGGTATCGGTATAAATAAACCATGATCCAGCTTGGGTGAAATTCACTTCTACTTCCAGTTTATTTTGGGCGGTATCAAGCGCAAGGCCCTGGCCATAGGCACCCAGCACGTTGATATTGGCACAGGCACCACCGGCACCGCTCAAAGTACCATCTGAAGTGTTGGAAGGTAAATCTGCGCCTTGTTCAAAACTCAACTCTTTGGTACATGCCGTCAGCAGCAGCAGGCTGCCTATGATACCAATGTGTAAACGACCCATTTTCATGTTGTCCTGCTTTAGAGCACCTGTACATCATCGCCGGTAGCCACATTGGTTTCCACGGTGGGGTGCGGCACAGGCTGTTCCGCTTTTTTGAAGAAACGATTTTGGAACAGTAATATTATGATGAGGCCAATAGAAATGCTGGCGTCGGCAATGTTGAATACCGGGCTGAAAAACTCGAAAGGCTCACCACCCCACACCGGCACCCACGAAGGAAATGTGCTGCGGACGATCGGGAAGTACAGCATGTCGACCACCTTGCCGTGCAAAAAGCCGGCATAGCCCCCGCCTTCGGGAAAAAGCTTTGCCACGTTTTGAAGCATGGGATCGCTGCCTTCGAATATGAGGCCATAAAACATGGAGTCGATGAGGTTGCCTACCGCACCCGCAAAAATCATGGCCACGCAAACAATGAAACCCGGGTGTTCCTTTTTCTTAATGATATGCCCGATGTAATACACGCCAAACAGCACCGCCACCATGCGGAAAATGGTCAGCGCCAGTTTGCCCCAGCTTCCGCTTTCACCGAGTTTCCAGCCCCAGGCCATGCCTTCGTTTTCTACAAAATGCAGCCTGAACCAATTGCCAAGCACCCGATGGTCTTCGCCCAGGTAGTAATTGGTTTTAATATAGAATTTGAATACCTGGTCAATGAGCAGGATGAGCAGAATGATAAGAATGACGTTGCGTTTCTTCACGGTTTCCGTTTAAAAAATCAGTGGCAAAGATAGCCGGATTGCAATGCCATGGTGGCGCCGGCAATATTGCATTTGTTTAAGTTTCCTCAATATACACCCGCTTCACCCGCTGGCTGATGCCAGTCATTATTTCGTAGGGTATGGTATCGCACCAATGGGCCACTTCCTGTATGCCAATATGGGTGCCAAAAACCTCCACCCGGTCGCCGGCTTGTACTCCCGCAATGTCGGTCACATCCAGCATGGTCATGTCCATGCAAATGCGCCCTACCACCGGTGCCCGCCTGCCTTTGATGTACATAGCGCCCACGCCATTGCCCAGGCGACGGCTGTACCCATCGGCGTAACCAATGCGAACAGTGGCAATAATGGAATCGCGGTGCAGCCTGGCCTGCCGGCCATAGCCTACCGTTTCGCCCGTCGACACTTTTTTTACCTGCGCTACGGTAGTGGCCAATTGCATTACCGGCAGCAAACCGGCAGAGCCGCCGTACAATCCTACCCCCAACCGAACCATGTCAAAATGAGCCTGGGGATGGCGGCTGATGGCGGCCGTATTGGCGGCGTGTTGTAAAAAGGAATAACCAAGCGCCTGCCGCAGTGTGGCACAAGCGGTATCAAACCATTGCAATTGCTGTGCGGTGAATGCATCTTCCCCGGGGTCTTCGCTGGCCACCAAATGAGTGAATACTGATTTTACCACCAGTTCATTCTGCCTGGCCAACTGCTGTCCCAATTCGCCCATGGATTGGGTTTCAAAACCCAACCGGTG
>ERZ1645185.1318-NODE-1318-length-10130-cov-5.593350_pt1 | contig 10130 bp, 8 predicted proteins | sample MGYA00575351_ERZ1645185 | MGnify/ENA primary metagenome ERZ1645185 (study PRJEB40838, sample SAMN11284767) | freshwater sediment metagenome | isolation source: river sediment | host: Sediment | place: India: Jana village, Kanpur | collected 2015-12-17 ... | reverse complement strand
CCGCTGACCCTGATCAACCTGCTGGTGACCGGCGCGCTTGTGCTGGCCGCGGCCCAGTAAGGAGAACCACCGATGTTCAAATACCTATGGGACATACTGCACGGCACCTACACCCAGCTACGCAGTCTGGTGATGGTCTTCAGCCATGCGTTCCGCAAGCGCGACACCCTGCAATATCCGGAAGAGGCGGTGTATTTACCGCCCCGCTACCGTGGCCGGATCGTCCTGACGCGTGACCCGGATGGTCAGGAACGCTGCGTGGCATGCAATCTGTGCGCGGTGGCCTGTCCGGTAGGCTGCATTGCACTGCAAAAGACCGAAGCCGAGGATGGACGCTGGTACCCGGAGTTTTTCCGCATCAATTTCTCGCGCTGCATTTTTTGCGGTCTTTGCGAGGAAGCCTGCCCGACAACCGCGATTCAACTTACCCCGGATTTTGAAATGGGTGAGTTCAAGCGCCAGGATCTGGTGTACGAGAAGGAAGACCTGCTGATTTCCGGCCCGGGCAAAAATCCGGATTACAACTTCTACCGCGTTGCGGGGATGGCGATTGCCGGAAAGCCAAAAGGCTCCGCGCAGAACGAAGCCGAACCGATCAATGTGAAGAGCCTACTGCCCTAAGGACGAAAGATGGAATTCGCTTTCTATTTCGCTGCCGGCATTGCCGCAATTTCCACATTGCGCGTGATCAGCCACACCAATGCAGTGCACGCCCTGCTGTACCTGATCGTCTCTCTGCTGGCTGTTTCGATGTGTTTTTTCGCCCTGGGCGCGCCGTTTGCCGGGGCACTGGAAATCATCGTGTACGCCGGCGCGATCATGGTTCTGTTTGTCTTTGTGGTGATGATGCTCAACCTTGGCCCGGCGGCCATCCAGCAGGAAACTCAATGGTTGGCACCCGGCATCTGGTTCGGTCCCGGGCTGCTGTCATTGCTGCTTCTGGCGCAATTGCTATATGTACTGTTCAACGGCGCTGACAACGGCACGATCGGTCATACCACGGTGGATGCCAAAGCGGTCGGCATCAGCCTGTTCGGCCCCTATCTGCTGGCAGTGGAACTGGCCTCGATGCTGCTGCTGGCGGCCCTGGTGGCTGCCTTCCATCTCGGACGCCATGAGGCCAAGGAGTAATCATGCATTCGATTCCCATGGAACATGGACTGGCGCTGGCAGGACTTTTGTTCAGCCTTGGACTGGCCGGAGTGATTGTCCGGCGCAACATTCTGTTCATCCTCATGAGTCTGGAAGTGATGATGAACGCCGCTGCATTGGCTTTTGTGGTCGCCGGCAGCCGCTGGGCACAGGCTGACGGTCAGATCATGTTCATTCTGGTGCTGACCCTGGCGGCCGCCGAAGCCAGTATCGGCCTGGCGATTCTTCTTCAGCTGTATCGCCGTTTTCATACCCTCGATATCGATGCTGCCAGTGAGATGCGCGGATGAACCTTCTCTTCCTGACCTGCCTGTTTCCCCTGCTCGGCTTTGTGCTGCTGGCGTTCTCCCGCGGGCGCTGGTCTGAGAACCTTTCGGCACTGATCGGGGTTGGCTCCGTTGGACTCTCGGCGCTGACCAGCGCCTGGATAATCTGGCAATTCAACGTAGCCCCACCGGAAAACGGCGTTTTCCTGCAACCGCTGTGGCAATGGTTTGCGGTTGAAAACTTCACGCCAAGCTTCACACTCTATCTGGACGGCCTGTCACTGACCTTGCTCGGCGTGGTGACCGGCGTGGGTTTCCTGATTCATCTGTTCGCCAGCTGGTACATGCGCGGAGAAGAGGGTTACTCGCGGTTCTTTGCCTACACCAATCTGTTTATCTTCAGCATGCTGATGCTGGTGTTGGGCGATAACCTGCTGGTCCTGTATTTCGGCTGGGAAGGTGTCGGGCTCTGCTCTTACCTGCTGATCGGTTTCTATTTCAAGCATGTTCCCAACGGCAATGCCGCCCTCAAGGCCTTTATCGTCACCCGCATTGGTGATGTGTTCATGGCGATTGGCTTGTTCATTCTGTTTGTCCAGCTTGGCACCCTGAACATTCAGGAGCTGATGGTGCTGGCCCCGCAGAAGTTCTCCTCCGGTGACCCATGGCTGAGCCTGGCTACCCTGATGCTGCTCGGAGGCGCCGTCGGCAAGTCCGCGCAACTGCCGCTGCAAACCTGGCTGGCGGATGCCATGGCGGGCCCTACTCCGGTCTCCGCACTGATCCATGCGGCGACCATGGTGACGGCCGGTGTTTACCTGATCGCCCGGACCCATGACCTGTTTATCCTGACCCCCGACGTACTGGCACTGGTCGGCATAGTCGGCGCCACCACGCTGGTTCTGGCCGGTTTTGCTGCTCTGGTACAGACCGACATCAAGCGTATTCTGGCCTACTCGACCATGAGCCAACTGGGCTACATGTTCCTCGCCCTCGGGGTTGCCGCCTGGGACGCAGCGATTTTCCACCTGATGACCCATGCCTTCTTCAAGGCCTTGTTGTTCCTGGCTTCAGGTGCGGTGATCAATGCCTGCCACCATGAACAGAACATCTTCAAGATGGGCGGCCTGTGGAAAAAGCTGCCATTGGCGTATGCCAGCTTCATCGTCGGCGGTTCAGCGCTGGCTGCACTGCCGCTGATCACTGCCGGTTTCTATTCCAAAGACGAGATCCTCTGGGAAGCATTTGCCAGTGGCCACGAAATATTGCTTTACGCAGGACTGGCTGGCGCTTTTCTGACCTCCATCTACACCTTCCGCCTGATCTTCATCGCATTCCATGGCAAACCTCAGACCGAGGCCCACGCAGGTCATGGCGTCGCCCACTGGTTGCCACTGACAGCGCTGATTGTGCTCTCGACATTCATTGGCGCCCTGATTACCCCACCGCTGGCCGGGGTTTTGCCGGAAAGCGTTGGTTATGCCGGGGGCGATTTCAAGCACACCCTGGAGTTCATTTCCGGAGGCATCGCCATTGCTGGCATCCTTCTCGCGGCTATCTTGTATCTGGGTGAACGCCGTTTGGTGAGTGCCATTGCAGCGAGCGCTCCGGGTCGCTTCCTGTCTGCCTGGTGGTTTGCCGCATGGGGCTTTGACTGGCTGTACGACAAGTTGTTTGTGCAACCATTCCTGCTACTGAGCCGGATGCTGGCCAGAGACCCTCTGGATCGACTGATGGAGGCGATTCCCCGGCTCATCCGCAGCGCGCACAAGGCCCTGAGAATCACCGAAAACGGTTCTTTGCGCTGGTATGCAGCCAGCATGTCTGCCGGCGCTGTGCTTGTAATCGGCATTATTGTGCTCGGCTGACAGCCGTGCATTGCATGTTTTTCTGGAGAGATTGAGCCCGTTATGATTCTGCCTTGGCTAATCCTGATTCCTTTTATCGGCGGCCTGATCTGCTGGAGAGCCGAGCGCTTCGGTGAAGCGCCCACACGCCTGGTCGCGCTATTGTCCATGTCGCTGGTATTGGGCCTGTCTATCTGGCTCTGGTTTACCGGTGACTTCCAGCTGGCCCCGGCACCCGGCGCGGATCAGGCCTGGGCGCTGGAGTTTCGCTCGAGCTGGATACCACGTCTGGGTATCAGCTTCCATCTGGCGATGGACGGACTGTCGTTGCTGATGATCATGCTGACCGGGTTGCTGGGAATTCTCTCGGTACTCTGCTCCTGGGGCGAAATCCAGATGCGCATCGGTTTCTTCCACCTGAATCTGATGTGGATTCTCGGTGGCGTCATCGGCGTCTTTCTGGCCATGGATCTTTTCCTGTTCTTTTTCTTCTGGGAAATGATGCTGGTTCCGATGTTTTTCCTCATCGCACTCTGGGGCCACAGTTCCAGCGATGGCAAGAAAACCCGCATCTACGCAGCGACCAAGTTCTTCATTTATACCCAGGCCAGCGGCCTGATCATGCTGGTGGCAATCCTTGCTCTGGTGTTTGCCAATTATCACAACACGGGCGTATTCACCTTCGACTACAGCTCCCTGCTCAAGGCCAAACTGGCGCCGGAGCTTGAGTATGTTCTGATGCTCGGGTTCTTTATCGCCTTTGCCGTGAAGCTGCCCATTGTTCCCCTGCACTCCTGGCTACCGGACGCACATGCTCAGGCACCGACCGCAGGCTCCGTGGACCTTGCCGGCATTCTGTTGAAAACCGCTGCTTACGGCCTGCTGCGCTTTGCCTTGCCACTGTTTCCCAATGCCTCTGCCGAGTTCGCCCCGATTGCCATGACCTTGGGGCTAATCGGCATTTTCTATGGTGCCATCCTGTCTTTCGCCCAGACCGACATCAAACGTCTGGTGGCGTACTCCAGCGTATCGCACATGGGTTTCATCCTGATTGGCATCTACGCCGGAAGCCAACTGGCGCTGCAGGGTGTCGTCATCCAGATGCTGGCGCATGGCCTCTCGGCAGCCGCACTGTTCATTCTGTGCGGCCAACTGTACGAGCGCCTGCATACCCGCGACATGCGGGAAATGGGCGGAATCTGGGCGCGCATGCCCTATCTGCCGGCCCTCAGCCTGTTCTTTGCGGCGGCGTCGCTGGGGCTTCCAGGCACCGGCAACTTCATCGGTGAGTTCCTGATCCTGCTCGGGACTTTCCAGGCTGCTCCCTGGATTACCGCCATCGCCACTTCCGGATTGGTTTTTGCCTCGGTCTATTCGTTGATCATGATTCATCGCGCCTACTTCGGCCCGCCTCGCGCAGAGCATGCACTGGCAGGCCCGGACGCACGCGAACTGACCATGGTGCTTGGGCTGGCTGTACTGATCATTATCCTCGGTGTGTATCCGCAACCCGTGCTGGATACCACTGCAGCAAGCATGCATGGTGTGCAACAGTGGCTTGGCGCAGCACTCTCCCAACTCGTTATGGCCCGGTAGTCAAGCAATGGAATTTACTTCTCAGCACTTTAATGCCCTGCTGCCACTGCTGATCACCAGCAGCACCGCCATTCTGGTGATGCTGGCAATTGCCTGGAAACGCAGTCACACGATCACCTTTTTTCTGTCCGTGGCCGGGCTCAATCTGGCTCTGTTATCACTCATCCCGGCCATGCAGGCTGCCCCTCTGTCGGTGACCTCGCTGATTCATGTGGACTCCTTCGCCGGCTTCTACATGGCACTCACACTGGTTGCGACGCTCGCCTGCGTGACGCTCGCCCACGCGTATATGGAAGGCTTTCCGGGCAATCGGGAAGAGCTCTACCTGCTGATGCTGCTCTCTGCCGCCGGCGGTCTGGTACTGGTAAGCACGCAGCATCTGGCCGGACTGTTCATCGGCCTGGAGCTGTTGTCGGTACCGGTATACGGAATGGTGGCTTATGCCTTCTTCAACAAGCACACGCTGGAAGCCGGCATCAAATACATGGTGTTGTCCGCCGTGGGCTCGGCCTTCCTGTTGTTTGGTATGGCACTGCTCTATGCAGACTCCGCAAGCCTGACGTTTGCCGGTATTGGTGCCAGTCTGGCGAGCGCAACCGCCCAGAACACACTGGCACACCTCGGGATCGGCATGATGTTGATCGGCTTGGCATTCAAACTGTCGCTGGTGCCCTTCCATCTTTGGACGCCAGACGTCTATCAGGGTGCGCCCGCACCGGTTACCGCGTTCCTTGTATCGGCAAGCAAAGTAGCCGTTTTTGCAGTGCTGCTGCGGCTTTACCAAATGTCTCCGGCAACGGCGGGCGGATGGCTGGCAGACCTGCTGAGCGTTCTGGCTGTCGCTTCGATTCTGGTGGGTAATTTGCTGGCACTCACCCAGTCCAACCTGAAACGTCTGCTGGGTTATTCGTCGATCGCTCACTTCGGTTATCTGCTGGTGGCACTGATCGCCAGTAAAGGCATGGCGACGGAAGCAATCGGCGTCTATCTGACGACTTATATCGTCAGCAGCCTGGGGGCTTTTGGTGTCATCACACTGATGTCAACGCCCTACCACGGCCGCGATGCAGATGCGCTATTCGAATACCGCGGTCTGTTCTGGCGCCGTCCGTACCTCACCGCAGTGCTGACCTTGATGATGCTGTCACTGGCCGGCATTCCACTAACAGCCGGTTTTATCGGCAAGTTCTACATCATTACCGTTGGCGTGCAGGCCCAGTTGTGGTGGCTGCTGGGTACCCTGGTACTGGGCAGTGCGATTGCCGTGTTCTATTACCTGCGGGTGATCGTTACCCTGTTCATGCAGGAGCACACCTCACTGACCCATGACGCGCAGCACGACTGGGGGCAGCGCGCAGGTGGCATCATGCTGTTGGCTATTGCCGGCATCACTTTCTTGCTCGGGGTTTACCCGCAGCCATTGCTGCAACTTCTGCAAGGCACGGGTCTGGGCAACTGAGTTACCGGTTGGCTGGTCAAGGCGCCCTGAATCACTCAGCGGCGCTTTGAAAATCATCATCTGAAACATCCCGCCAGGCTTTTCTTCGCGTATCAGTTGATTGGCCAATAGCCATTCAATACAACCTAATTCGTCGTCTAACTCATTCTTTACTTTCAAGATTGTTGCAGGCTTGCCGATAGCGCTGGTTAACGGCTGCCATCGAAAAGGAATACCCCATGCTCAATCGCCTGTCGATCCAGAACAAGATCGCCCTACTGGCGGGCCTTTGCCTGCTTGCCATTGTGACCTTGCTGGTCAGCGCCTCGATTTACCAGTCAAAGCGCAGTGCTGAACTGGTGAAAACCTCCAGCACGCAGATGCTCGATCTAAGCGCCCGGCAGAACATGCAGTCGATTGGCAAATTGCAGGCGACCCGCATCCAGCGCTATTTCATGGATAACTATCAGTACGGCATGGGCTTTTCACGACAGATTCTGTTTTTGCGTGCACAAGCCGAAAAACGCTTTCTCGATGCATTTGACTTGCGTGAAGACCTGACCCGTCAGATCGGAGGCGCCCTGCAAGGTAACCGCGACCTGCTAGGGCTGTATGTGGTATTCAATGCAAATGCCCTTGATGGCAAGGACGAAATTTTCGCCAATCAACCTGAAGTGGGCAGTAACGAGAGCGGGCGTTTCTCCGTGTACTGGTCACAAGGCACCCCGGGGCAGACTGAATCAGAGGTTATGACTGAAGAAAGTCTTGCCGACATAACGCCAGGCATCAGTGGCCTGCCCTACAACAGCTGGTTTACCTGCCCGTTGCAAACTGAACAGACCTGCGTGATAGATCCTTACTTTGACGAGGTCAACGGCAAGGATGTGCTGATGGCCACTATCGCCATTCCGCTGATTGATAACGGCAAGGTGATTGGCGTAATGGGCATGGACTTCAGCCTGTCGAGCATTCAGGAGCTCAGTCTCAATGCACACCGCGACCTGTACGACGGCGAGGGGCATATCAGCATTATCAGCCCGACCGGACTGCTAGCCGGCCATAGCCGTGATGACGCACAACTGGGACAGAAGCTGGAATCGGCTTTTGGTGAACACGCTGCAGATCTGCTGCAAATGGCCCAACGCGGCGAGAGCGCAGAGATCTCGCATAGCGACCTCTTGCAGGTGATGGAACCCTTCCAACCGATCCCCGGGGCCAAACCCTGGAACGTGCTGCTTGAAGCACCGCAAAGTGTTCTGCTGGCACCCGCAACCCGGCTTGAGGCCGAACTTGAGTCCCAGCGTTCTGCATCGAGCCTGTTTTCGCTTGGTCTGGGTATTCTGGCAACGTTGGCAGGCCTTGTGTTGATGTGGCTGACTGCACGCGGCGTCACCAAGCCCATTCTCAACGTGGCAGCCATGTTGAAAAACATTGCCAGCGGTGAGGGTGATCTGACCAAGCGCCTGAACTATGCCGGACAGGATGAACTGGGCGAGCTGGCTGGTTGGTTCAACCGTTTTCTGGACAAACTGCAGCCAATCATTGCCGACGTAAAAAACTCGGTTCACGAAGCCCGCAGTACCGCTGATCGCTCGGCGGAAATCGCCAGTGAAACCAACTCCGGCATGCAGCAGCAGTACCGCGAAGTCGATCAGGTCGCCACCGCGTTTCATGAAATGAGCGCTACGGCTCAGGATGTTGCACGCAGCGCGGCAATGGCCGCCGATGCGGCCCGCGGAGCGGATCAGGCAACTCGCGAAGGACTTGAGGTGATCGACAAGACGACCATCACCATTGAACAGCTGGCGGCGGAAATGAATGTCGCCATGCAAGAGGTGGAAGGTCTTGCCAGCAGCAGCGAACAGATCGGCTCTGTGCTTGAAGTGATCCGTTCGATTGCCGAGCAAACCAATTTACTGGCACTCAACGCGGCGATCGAGGCCGCCCGCGCAGGCGATGCCGGCCGCGGTTTTGCCGTGGTGGCGGACGAGGTGCGCAACCTGGCCAAGCGCACACAGGATTCGGTCGAGGAAATTCGCAGCGTGATCGAGGGCCTGCAAAGTGGCACGCGTGAGGTGGTCAGCTCGATGCATAGCAGTCACCGGCAGGCTCAAGGCAGTGTTGAGCAGGTCGAACGCGCCGTGGCTGCACTGCGTCGGATTGGCGATTCTGTGGGCATCATCACCGACATGAACCTGCAAATTGCCAGCGCGGCAGAAGAGCAAAGCTCGGTTGCCGACGAGATCAACCGCAATGTTTCATCCATCCGTGACGTCACCGAGACCATCTCCGGGCAGGCAGAAGAATCTGCCCGCATAAGCCAGTCACTCAACAGCCTGGCCAACCATCAACAGTCTCTGATGGATCAGTTCCGCGTCTGACCGGTCTTTCGGTTTAATCTCCTTGCGGCGCAGGCAGCCTTTGGCTAGCCTGCGGCGATCTTTATATGGAGAGTCCCTATGCTGAACATTGCCTTGGTCGCCGGTTCCAGCCGCAGCAATAGTCAGTCTGCCAAAGTCGCCCATTATCTGCGCGAACGCATGATTCAACTGGGCCATAGCAGCGACAAGCATTGCCAGGTTATCGATCTGGGAGCAACACCACTTCCACTTTGGCCTGCCGATGATGCTGCTGCCTGGCCCGCCATTCAGCAGCAGCTGAGTCAGGCGGACGCACTGATTGTGATTGCACCGGAATGGCATGGCATGGCATGCCCGGCGATCAAGAACTTCTTTATCTATGCCAGCAAGGCGGAACTGGCTCATAAACCAGGTTTGTTGGTCGGTGTTTCATCAGGCGTTGGCGGCGCTTATCCGATCAGTGAACTGCGGGCTTCCAGCTACAAGAACTGCCGTCTCTGCTACTTGCCCGAACATTTGATCGTGCGGCATGTCGAGCAGTCCTTCAACGACGGCGAACCGAGCGATGAAAATGATCGCCGGATTCGGGAACGCGCCGATTACGCGCTGGATGTACTGATCAAATATGCGCACGCATTGCAACCGGTACGCGCTTCGATTGACCTGAGCAATCCAGCGTTTGGCAACGGCATGTAACAACCTTCAGCGCAGATCCTTATGCCTTGTCCCACAGGTTCAACATTCAGCTGACTGAATACACTTGGTCTGACAAACCTGCCCCTTATAATTGCCAGCCTCTGCAAGGGAGGCCGGCATGAGCGCAATCCAGATCAAGAAGTCATCACTAACACTACGCGCAGGCAAGCGCGCCATGGCTCATATTGAGCACAATGGCCTGCAGCCAGCCGATATCGCGATTCTTCCCGGTGCTGCTGGCGGCCCCAAAGGCATCGGTTTGCAAGGCCTTGATCTGGCCCTGTTCGGCGACTGGCTACCCAGAACACCTCGTGTGCGCACCCTGATTGGTGCCTCTATCGGCTCCTGGCGTTTTGCCAGCGCCTGCCTGCCGGACCCGGTGGCCGGCATCAAGCGGCTTGGCGAACTGTACACCAGTCAGCGTTATGCCAAAGGCGTCAGCATGCAGGAGGTCAGCCAGAGCTGCCGCAAACTGTTGCATGACCTGCTGCAGGATCAGGACGCGGAGATCCTGGCCAATCCGCTCTACCACCTGAATGTCGTCGTGGTGAAAAGCCACGGCCTGATGGTTCACGACCGCAAAGGAGCCCTTGGACTGGGGCTGTCGGCGGTCATAGGCAACAATCTGCTGGGGCGCAAACGCCTGGCGCGGCATTTTGAACGGCTGGTCATGCATGATCAGCGGGCGCAGCCGCCACTGGGTCGCCTCGAAGACTTTCGCTCGCACTTTCACCCATTGGCCGCTGGCAATCTGCGTCAGTCACTCCTCGCCTCC
>ERZ1645185.1317-NODE-1317-length-10131-cov-4.595971_pt1 | contig 10131 bp, 7 predicted proteins | sample MGYA00575351_ERZ1645185 | MGnify/ENA primary metagenome ERZ1645185 (study PRJEB40838, sample SAMN11284767) | freshwater sediment metagenome | isolation source: river sediment | host: Sediment | place: India: Jana village, Kanpur | collected 2015-12-17 ... | reverse complement strand
GGGAAAGACCACGCTCATCAACCTGATGGCCGGCCTCATCAAGCCCGACCGCGGCAGCGTGACCTTCCGCGGCAAGGCGGTCGAGGGGCCGGGACCGGAGCGGGGGCTGGTGTTCCAGTCCTATGCGCTGATGCCCTGGCTGACGGTGGCCGGCAACATCGCGCTGGCGGTCGATGCCGCGCATCGGCGGCTGTCGCGGGCCGAACGCGCCGCGCTGGTGACGAAATACATCGCGCTGGTCGGACTGTCGCACGCCGCCGACCGCCGGCCTGCGGAACTATCGGGCGGGATGCGCCAGCGCGTCGCCGTGGCCCGGGCTCTGGCGCTCGCGCCGGATGTGCTGCTGATGGACGAACCGCTGTCGGCGCTGGATGCTTTGACGCGATCCAAGGTCGCGGGCGAGATCGAGGCGATCTGGGCCGCCGACCGCCGCACCGCTGTCCTTATTACAAATGACGTGGACGAGGCGCTGGTGCTGGCCGACCGCATCCTGTGCCTCAACCCCGACGGGACGATGGGCCAGTCTTTCCCCGTGACCCTGCCCCGACCGCGCGACCGGTCGACGCTGGACGACGATCCGGCCTTCAAGCAACTGCGCGCCGAGGTGACGGCCTATCTGATGGACGTGGGCATCGCGGCGAAGGCCGCTGAGACGCGCCGGCTTCCGGTCGTGACCCCGCGCCACGCCCTGCCACCCGCCTATGCGGCCGCGCAGAAGTCGGCGACCGACGAGCGCTATCTGCAATTCTCGCAGTTGCACAAGGTCTATCCGACGGCGAAGGGTCCGCTGACCGTGGTCGAGGACGTGAACCTGACCCTGCGCAAGGGCGAGTTCATCAGCCTGATCGGTCATTCCGGCTGCGGGAAATCGACCGTGCTGACGATGACGGCGGGCCTGACGCCGATCTCGAAAGGGGCGATCAAGCTCGACGGCCTGCATGTGACGGGCGCCGATCCCGAACGCGCGGTGGTCTTCCAGTCGCCGAACCTGTTCCCCTGGCTGACCGCGAAGGAAAACGTCTCGATCGGGGTGGACCGGGTCTATCCGCGCGCCAGCCGTGCCGAGCGGCAGGAGGTGGTGGAATACTACCTGGAGCGGGTCGGCCTGGGCGATGCGATGGACCGGCCGGCGGCCGAGATGTCGAACGGGATGCGCCAGCGCGTCGGCATCGCCCGCGCCTTCGCGCTTTCCCCGAAGCTGCTGCTGCTCGACGAGCCCTTCGGGATGCTCGACAGCCTGACAAGGTGGGAGCTTCAGGAAGTGCTGATGGAGGTGTGGAGCCGCACCAAGGTCACCGCGATCTGCGTCACCCATGACGTGGACGAGGCGATCCTGCTGGCCGACCGCGTGGTGATGATGACCAACGGTCCGCGCGCCACCATCGGCAAGATCACCGAGGTCGACCTGCCCCGCCCACGCAGCCGAAAGGCGCTGCTCGACCACCCCGACTATTACCGCTACCGCGCCGAGGTCTTGGCCTTCCTCGAGGAATACGAACACGGCGCCAGGAAGAAGGAGGCTGCATGATGGCCGAGAAACTGGTCGTGATCGGGGCCGGGATGGCCTCGGGGCGGATGCTGGAGCATCTGTTCGAGACGGCGCCGGGTGCCTTCGAGGTGACGCTGTTCAACGGCGAGCCGCGCGGCAATTACAACCGGATCATGCTGTCGCCGGTTCTGTCGGGCGAAAAGACCTGGGACGAGATCGTCACCCATGACGACGCCTGGTATGCGGCCCATGGCGTGGCGACCCGCTTCGGCGAACAGGTCACGAAGATCGACCGCGCGCGGAAGGTCGTCATCTCGAAAGGCGGCGAGACACCCTATGACCGGCTGGTGATCGCCACCGGCTCGGCGCCGTTCATCATCCCGGTGCAGGGCAAGGATCTGTCGGGGGTCGTCACCTATCGCGATCTCGACGACACCAACAAGATGATCGCGGCGGCACAGCCCGGGGCGAAGGCCGTGGTGATCGGCGGCGGTCTCCTCGGCCTCGAGGCGGCGGCGGGCCTTCAGATGCGCGGCATGGAGGTGACGGTGATCCACCTGATGGGTCACCTGATGGAGCGCCAGCTTGATCCGGCGGCGGGATACCTGCTGCAGAAGGCGCTCGAGGCGCGCGGCATCGGGGTGCATTGCAAGGGCTCGACCAAGGCGATCCTCGGCACCGACCGGGCCGAGGCGGTGGCGCTGGAAGACGGCACGATCTACGGCGCCGATCTGGTGGTGATGGCGGTCGGCATCCGGCCCGAGGTGCGGCTGGCGGTCGATGCGGGGCTGGAGATCGGGCGCGGCATCACCGTCGATGACCGGATGCAGACCTCGGACCCGGCGATCTTCGCGCTTGGCGAATGCATCGAGCACAACAAGACGCTCTTCGGTCTTGTCGCGCCGCTTTACGATCAGGCGAAGGTGCTGGCGAAATCGCTCACGGGCGAAGAGGCGGCCTTCCGCCCGATCCAGACCGCGACCAAACTCAAGGTCACCGGCTGCGACCTGTTCAGCGCCGGCGACTTTGCCGATGGTCCGGGGCGCGAGGACATCGTGTTCCGCGACCCGGCGCGCGGGCAATACAAGCGGCTGGTCATCGAGGGCGATCGTCTGGTTGGCGCGGTGATGTATGGCGACACCGCCGACGGAAACTGGTTCTTCGGCCTCATCAAGGACGGCACAGACATCAGCCCGATGCGCGACACGCTGATCTTCGGGCCGGGCTTTGCCGGAGGGTCCAAGGCGGACCCTTTGGCAGCCGTTGCAGCCTTGCCGCCTGAGGCGGAAATCTGTGGCTGCAACGGCGTCTGCAAGGGCAGGATCGTCACGGCGATCGAAGGCGGCGCGACCACGCTTGACGCGGTCAGGGCACAGACCAAGGCCAGCTCCTCCTGCGGGACCTGCACGGGGTTGGTCGAACAGGTCCTGGCGGTGACGCTCGGCGACGCCTTCGTCTTGCCCACGGCGCAGCCGATGTGCAAATGCACCGATCACACCCATGACGACGTGCGCCGGCTCATCAAGTCGATGGCGCTGAAGTCGATACCGGCGGTGATGCAGGAACTGGGCTGGAAGACTTCAGGCGGATGCGCCTCGTGCCGGCCGGCGCTGAACTACTACCTGCTGGCGGACTGGCCGCTGGAGTATCGCGACGACCGGCAGTCACGCTTCGTCAACGAACGCAACCACGCCAACATCCAGAAGGACGGGACCTATTCCGTGGTGCCGCGGATGTGGGGCGGCGTGACCACGCCGGCCGAGTTGCGCGCCATCGCCGACGCGGCCGAGAAGTATGCCGTGCCGATGGTCAAGGTGACGGGCGGCCAGCGGATCGACCTACTGGGGGTGAAGAAAGAGGACCTGCCGGCGATCTGGGCCGACCTGAATGACGCCGGGATGGTCTCGGGTCACGCCTATTCCAAGGGCCTGCGTACGGTAAAGACCTGTGTCGGGTCCGAATTCTGCCGCTTCGGCACGCAGGATTCGACAGGCCTCGGGATCAAGCTGGAAAAGCTGCTCTGGGGGTCATGGACGCCGGCGAAGGTCAAGCTCGGCGTCTCGGGCTGCCCGCGGAACTGCGCCGAGGCGACCTGCAAGGACGTGGGCGTGGTCTGCGTCGACAGTGGTTACGAGATCAGCGTGGCGGGCGCGGCGGGCATGGACGTGAAGGAGACCGAGCTTCTGTGCAAGGTCGCAACCGAGGAAGAGGCGATGGAGGTGATCGCGGCCTTCATCCAGCTTTACCGCGAGAACAGCCGTTACCTGCACCGCATCTACAAATGGGTGGCGAAGGTCGGGCTCGACTGGTGCAAGGCGCAGGTGGTCGAGGACGCGGCCAACCGCAGGGCGCTCTACGACCGGTTCCTGATAAGCCAGTCGGTCTACCAGACCGATCCCTGGGCCGAGCATGCCCGCCCGGCCGAGCGCGCCCGGTGGGCGGCGCTGGCCGACCTGACGCTGGAGGCTGCGGAATGACCCCGAGTTCGGAGTTCTGGATCGACATCGGCGCGCTGGAGGATGTGCCGCCGCAGGGCGCCCGCGTGGTCAAGACTGCGCAGGGCTGCGTCGCGGTGTTCCGCACCGCAGGGGACGAGGTCTTTGCGCTGGACGACCGCTGCCCGCACAAGGGCGGGCCGCTGTCCGAGGGCATCGTCCATGGCCGCGAGGTGACCTGCCCGCTGCACGCCTGGGTGTTCAGCCTGGAAACCGGCGAGGCGCAGGGCGCCGACGAGGGGCGGGTCGGCAGCTATCCGGCGCGGATCGAGAACGGGCGCATCCTGCTCGACACTCGTCGGCTTGCCCGCCGGTCGGCGGCATGACAGCCCCAGCCCGCGCCACGGTCCGCACCACCTGTCCCTATTGCGGCGTCGGCTGCGGCATCCTTGCCACGGCGGATGGCAAGGGCGGGCTGTCGGTGAAGGGCGATCCCGATCACCCGGCGAACCGCGGGCGGCTGTGTTCCAAGGGCACCGCTCTGGCCGAGACGGTCGGGCTTGAGGGGCGGCTGCTCGCCCCGCGGGTCTTTGGCCAGACCGTGGGCTGGACCGAGGCGCTGGACCTTGTCGCCCGGCGCTTTTCGCGGGTGATCGCCGAACACGGGCCGGATGCGGTGGCCTTCTATGTCTCGGGGCAACTGCTGACCGAGGACTACTACGTCGCCAACAAGCTGATGAAGGGCTTCATCGGCAGCGCCAATATCGACACGAACTCGCGTCTTTGCATGGCTTCGTCGGTCGCAGGGCATCGCCGCGCCTTCGGCAGCGATACGGTGCCGGGGCTTTACGAGGATCTGGAACTGGCCGATGTCGTGGTGCTGACCGGCTCGAACCTCGCCTGGTGCCATCCGGTCCTGTACCAGCGGCTGGCGGCGGCCAAGGCGGCGCGGCCAGAGATGCGCGTGGTGGTCATCGACCCGCGCCGCACCGCGACCTGCGACCTTGCCGACCTGCATCTGGCCATCGCGCCGGGCGCGGATGCGGCGCTGTTCAATCACCTGCTGGCCCGGATCGAGGACCAGGGCGCCATCGACCGCGCCTTTGTCGACCAGCATGTCGCGGGCCATGCCGAGTCGCTGCAAGCGGCGCGCATCACCGACCCCGTCGTAACCGGCCTTTCCGCCGAGGAACTCGCGCGGTTTTGCGACCTCTGGATCGGGTCCGAGCGGGTCGTCACCGTCTATTCGCAGGGCATCAACCAGTCCTCGAGCGGGACCGACAAGGTCAACGCCATCCTCAACTGCCATCTGGCGACCGGCCGCATCGGCCGCCCCGGCATGGGTCCGTTCAGCGTGACCGGCCAGCCGAACGCCATGGGCGGGCGCGAGGTCGGCGGACTTGCCAACATGCTGGCCTGTCATCTGGAACTGGAGAACCCCGACCATCGCGCCGCTGTCCGCGCGTTCTGGGATGCCCCCCGCATTCCCGACCGGCCCGGCCTGAAAGCGGTCGACATGTTCCGGGCGGTGGCCGACGGGCGGATCAAGGCGATCTGGATCATCCATACCAACCCGGTCGTCTCGATGCCCGATGCCGATGCGGTGGCGGCGGCGCTGAAGGCCTGCCCCTTCGTCGTGGTCTCGGACGTCACCGCCGAGACCGACACGGCGCGGCTTGCCCATGTGCTGCTGCCCGCGACGGCCTGGGGGGAAAAGGACGGCACCGTCACCAATTCCGACCGCACCATCAGCCGCCAGCGCGCCGTCCTGCCCGCTCCGGGCGAGGCCCGTCCAGACTGGCGCATCCTCGCCGATGTCGGGGCGCGACTTGGTCCGGCGCGGGCCTTTACCTGGCCAGGCCCGGCCGAGATCTTTGCCGAATATGCGGCGCTGTCCGGGGTGGCCGGGGCGCTTGGCCGCGACTTCGACATCTCCGACCATGCCGGGATCGACGCGGCCGGCTATGACGAACTCGCCCCCTTCACCTGGCCGCAGGGACCGGCGCGCAAGGGTGGCCGGTTCTTCGCCGACGGACGCTTCCATTGGCGCGATGGCCGGGCGCGGATGCTGGCCATCACCCCGCGCGCGCCGGTTTCGGTGCCGTCAGCGAAGCATCCGTTCCGTCTGAACACCGGCCGGATCCGCGACCAGTGGCACACCATGACCCGCAGCGCAAAGTCGCCGCGGCTGAGCCAGCACCTTGCAGAACCCTTCCTCGAAATCCATCCGGATGACGCGGCGCGGCTGGGCATCGCGCCCGCCGATCTGGCGGAGGTCATGAACCCGCATGGCCGTGCGATCCTGCGGGCCCTGGTCACCGACCGCGTGCGTCCGGGGCAGGTCTTTGCCCCGATGCACTGGACGAGCGAAACCGCCTCGGCGGCGCGGATCGACGTGCTGGTGCCGGGGGTGACCGATCCCGTCTCGGGTCAGCCGGAAAGCAAGTCGACCGCTGTCGCGGTGCGACGCTTCGCGGCCGGCTGGTTCGGCTTTGCCGTGTCCTCGCGCCCGGTCCGGCCAGCGTCCGATTACTGGGCGCGGGCGCGCAGCACCGGGGGATGGCGGGTGGAGCTTGCCGAGCTGGAAACGCCCGGGGACTGGACCGCCTATGCCCGCGCGCTGTTCGCGCTTGACGGCCTGCCGGCGGCCACCGTGATCGACGCCCGCCGCGGCATCGCCCGCATCGCCTTCCATGACGGCGAGAGACTGGTCGCGGCCCTGTTCGCCGGGCCAGAACCGCTCGCGCTCGCCCGCGATCACATCGCCGGTCAACTGGTCGAGCAAAGCGGCCCCGCCCTTGCCGGCCAGCCGCGCGGCGACCGGCCTGATCCGGGCCCGACGATCTGCGCCTGCCTGCATGTCGGGCTGAACACCATCCGCACCGCGATCGAGGATGGCCGCGCCCTGACCGTCGAGGCGCTTGGACAGGCGCTTGGCGCCGGCACCTCCTGCGGCTCTTGCCGCCCTGAACTTGCCCAGATCCTTGCCCAAAGCCGCATGAGGGAGGCCGCCGAATGAGCCTGTTGCCCGATCCCACCGACCTCGCACCGGCAGCCCCCTCGGCCCGCATTGGGCGGATCAGCCTGGTCGGCGCCGGTCCCGGTGCCGCCGACCTGATGACGCTGCGGGCGCTGGAACGGCTGCGCACGGCCGATGTGGTGTTCCATGACCGGTTGGTCGACCCCGAGGCCCTGGCGCTGATCCCTGCCGGGACCCGCATCGTCGATGTCGGCAAGGCCGTGGGCCGCAACGCCTGGCCGCAGGAGGTGATCTGCGCCCTGACCGTGTCCGAGGCGCTGGCGGGGTTGCATGTGGTGCGGCTGAAATCCGGCGATCCCTCGATCTTCGGTCGGGCGCGGGAAGAGATTGACGCGGCGCGCGCGGCCGGCATCCCGGTCGAGATCGTGCCGGGGATCACCGCCGCCAGCGCCGCCGCCGCTGCCCTGTGCGAGCCGCTGACCGAACGCGGCCGCTTCCATCGCCTTCTGGTCGTCACCGGCACCGACCTGCGCGGAAGTCCGGTGACCGACATCGCCGGCGCCGCGGCCCCCGGCACCCGCATCGCGCTTTACATGGCGGTGCAGCATCTTCCCGAGATCCGGGCCGGACTTCTCGCGGCCGGCGTCGCGGGTGATGCCCGCGTCCAGATCGTCTCGCATGTGGCGACGGCGAAGCAGCGCCTGCACGACACGACGCTCGCGCGGCTCGACAGCCGGACCTCAGGGATCGAGAATCCCTCGGTGGTGCTGATCGACATTGCCGCGCCGGCCGGGGCGTCGGTGGGGATCGAACTCGCGGCAAGCGGCGGCTGACGGACCCGCGCTTCAGCTTTCGGTCGTGGCCTTCGTCTGCGCGTTGACGGCCCCGGTGGCCCAGGCGATGACTGCGTCCGGCTCGGCCGGAAGCTCTTCCAGCAGATCGCCGGCGAAGTCGCGAAGGGCCTGCAGGTTCAGGCCGTTCACGCCAAGCAGCACCGGCATTCCGCCCTCGAGCGCCTCGGCGACGATCGGAACCAGTCCCTTGCCTTCGGCCTCGCGCTTGCCGAACTTGTTGACGATGAGCAGGTCGGCCCCGTCCAGCCGGCGCGCGACCTCGACCACCGCCTCTTCCAGGACACCGGCATCCAGCCGGCAGCCCCGGGCCAGATCGCCGCGATCCTCGCTGATTCGCAGCGTCGGCCCGTCGGGCAGGACGCGGATATCCATGTCGCACCGGCGCCTCCCGACCCGTTCCAGGTTCGACTGGACCGTTCCGGCCAACCGCATCCCCGCGGCTTCCAGTGCCAAGGCGATGTCCGAAAGAAAGGCGTCGGTCGCCCCCCTGCCGGCGACGCTGACACAGGCGAGTTTCATCTTGGCGGACATTGCGGATCGGGCCTCGGTCTTGGGCTGTTGCCAGCTTCCTGCCCGTCTCGGTCGGGATTGGCAATGTGGCCCTTGGCCACGGCCTTTGCGCCGCGCCCGTGAGACGACGGAAAACCCAGCCGGTCACGGTATTTCGCCAGACGGCGCCGTGTGACAGCGATGCCGGACGCGGCCAGTTCGTCAACGAGGGCCTGATCGCTCAAGGCTGCGGCCTGTCCGGTCTCGAACAGCTGGCGCAATGCCGCAAGAACGAAGGATCTCGTCTGCGCCCGACCGTCTTTCGTCGGTCTCGGCCGCTCAAAGAAGCAGGCCAGCGGCACGGTCCTGCCCCGGACCGACGCGAAGCGGTGTTTCACGATCCGGCCGATCGTGCTTTCGTGGACCGAAAGCCGGGCCGCAACCTCGCGCTGCGTCAGCGGCGCCAGCACCGTGAACGCGCTGTCCAGCCCAGTCCGCTGCCCCTCGATCAGGAGCCTGCCGAGCGCCAGCAGCGTCTCGTCGCGCAGGCCCATCGCCCTGCACAAGACCTGCGCGTCGCGCCATTGCCGGCGCAGCTCTGCCCGTGCCTCGGGGCTGGCTGTCTTGGCAAGATCCGTGGCCAGGGCACCGGGTCGCAGCCTGGCCCGGGGAACGGGCAGAGCGGCGGCGCTGACGGTCCACTCCTCGCCGCGGCGCTCGAAGATCAGCTCGGGCAAGGCCGTGGCCACCGGTCCCCCAAAGTCCGCGGCCGGGCTGCGCCGAAGCCGCGAAATCCGGTCGATCAGGCCCCTGACCCGGGCGGGATCCAGCCCGCGCCCTGCAGCGAACCTGTCCGGACCCTCTGCGGCGAGTCCATCCAGATCGCAAAGCACCCGGATCGCAACGTCATCAAGCATGCCCTCTTCGCGGAGCTGCAGGGCGAAGCATTCGGAAACCGATCGGGCGAAAAGCCCGGCCGGCTCGATGCGCTGAATCCGGGCCAGCACCGCGTCCACCGAGGCGCGGGGCAGCGCGAGGTCGCCTGCGATCGCCGACAGGTCCTCGACCAGGAAACCCTGTTCGTCCAGCCCCTCTGCCAGGCGCATGGCGATGGCAAGCTCGGCGGGGGTCCTCACCAGAAGGGGCAGTTCGGCCAGCACATGCGCAAACAGGCCCGGGCCGGCCTCGACCGGCTCGGCAAGACCGGCCGCCCCCTGGAGAGGGGGCGACGAGATCGACAGGAAGGGGTTGTCCCTGACCCTCTGCCGCACCAGTTCGGCGAAATCGGCGGGGGGCAGGACAATCATCTCGACCAGCTGTCGCGCAGACTGGGACAGGACCTGTTTCTGCGCGGTCCCGATCCGTTGCTGGTGGTCCTGCCGCATCGGCTAGGGTCAGGACCCATTGATCATCTCCGGTGACCATGATTCGCGGGCGGCCAGGAGACCTGATCGATGAGCAACTTGTTCTGGCTGACCGAAGCGCAGATGGACCGGCTTCGGCCCTTCTTTCCCAAGAGCCACGGGCGTCCGCGGGTGGATGACCGTCGCGTCTTGAGCGGGATTATCTTCATCAATCGCAATGGGTTGCGGTGGCGTGATGCTCCTGCAGTCTATGGTCCACCGAAGACCCTCTACAACCGCTGGAAGCGCTGGTGCGGCATGGGTGTCTTCGCCCGGATCATGGAGGGTCTGGCGTCGGAAGCTGCCGAGCAGAAGACGGTCATGATCGATGCGACTTATCTGAAAGCCCACCGCACGGCCTCGAGCCTGGCGGTGAAAAAGGGGGGCGCGGCCGGGCGATCGGGCGGACGAAAGGCGGGCTGTACACTGACCTGAGCCCCGGAACCTCCTCCAGTTTGAGGTAGAGTCCGCTCCATTCGAG
>ERZ1645185.1316-NODE-1316-length-10134-cov-4.855839_pt1 | contig 10134 bp, 6 predicted proteins | sample MGYA00575351_ERZ1645185 | MGnify/ENA primary metagenome ERZ1645185 (study PRJEB40838, sample SAMN11284767) | freshwater sediment metagenome | isolation source: river sediment | host: Sediment | place: India: Jana village, Kanpur | collected 2015-12-17 ... | reverse complement strand
ACTACCTGCTGCCGGGCAACGAACCCTTCTACGAATTCTCGATGAAGCTGTGGGAAGGACTGGAGCAGGAGTTCAACTTCAACGCGATGGTCAGCCAGCGCGGCATCCTGAACCTGATCCACACCGATGGTCAGCGCGATGCCTATCGTCGGCGCGGCAACGCGATGCTGCTGGCGGGCGCCGATGCCGAGCTGCTGGATCAGGCGCAGGTCCGCGATATGGCGCCCTTCCTGAACTTTGACAATGCGCGCTTCCCGATCAAGGGCGGGCTCTTGCAGCGGCGCGCGGGCACGGCGCGGCATGACGGCGTGGCCTGGGGTTACGCACGGGGGGCCGATCTGGCCGGGGTCGACCTGATCCAGAATTGCGAAGTGACAGGCTTTCGCATCGCGGGTGGCCGGGTGCAGGGCGTCGAAACCTCGCGCGGCTACATAGGGGCGGGCAAGGTTGGCGTAGCGGTCGCGGGATCGACAAGCCGGGTCATGGCACAGGCCGGCATGCGCCTGCCAATCGAAAGCCATGTCCTGCAGGCCTTCGTCTCTGAGGGGTTGAAGCCCACCATCCCCGGCGTGATCACCTTTGGCGCAGGTCACTTCTATGTCAGCCAGTCTGACAAGGGCGGCCTCGTCTTTGGCGGAGATATCGACGGCTACAACTCGTACGCACAGCGCGGCAACATGCCCGTGATCGAGGACGTGGCCGAGGGTGGCATGGCGTTGATGCCGATGATCGGCCGGGCGCGCCTGCTGCGCATCTGGGGCGGCATCATGGACATGTCGATGGACGGCTCGCCCATCATCGACCGGACGCCGGTCGAAGGGCTCTATCTGAATGCAGGCTGGTGCTACGGCGGGTTCAAGGCAACCCCGGCCTCGGGCTACGCCTTCGCGCATCTGCTGGCGACCGACACGCCACATGATACCGCCCGCGCCTATCGGCTCGACCGGTTCAACCGTGGCTATGTGATCGACGAAAAGGGCATGGGCGCCCAACCGAACCTGCATTGAGGTGATGCGATGCTGATCCCCCACCCGCTTCTGGGCCTGCGCGACGCACAGGAGTTCACATATCTGGGCGATGCGGCCTTGCTGAACCGCCCGGATGGCCTGACCGCTCCCGAAGCCTTCAACGACTATGTTTACCTGCGCGACAACCCGGCGGGTGTGCATCGTGAACTATGGTTCCACGAACAGGGTGATCGCAGCTGGCTGATCGTGACCCGCAACACCCTGACCCATGACATTCTGGGCGTAGAGCTTGCCCGCGATGTGGCGCTTGGCGCGAAAGGTGCGAAATGAGACTGCAGGGCGGCTTGATCGACCGCAGCAAGACGCTGCGTTTCACCTTTGACGGCAAATCCTATCAGGGTCATCCGGGCGATACGCTGGCCTCGGCCCTTCTCGCGAATGGCGTGCGGCTGATGGGGCGCAGCTTCAAGTACCATCGCCCGCGCGGTGTGCTCTCTGCCGGATCGGAAGAGCCGAATGCGCTAGTGGAATTGCGCAGTGGCGCGCGGCAGGAGCCCAATACCCGCGCAACGGTGGTCGAGCTTTTCGACGGGCTGGAGGCCGCAAGTCAGAACCGCTGGCCCTCGCTTGCGTTCGATGCGATGGCGGTCAACGACCTCTTGGCCGATTTCCTGACGGCGGGCTTTTACTACAAGACCTTCATGTGGCCGCGCGCCTTCTGGGAAAAGCTTTACGAGCCCGCGATCCGCAACGCAGCCGGCCTTGGGCGCCTGTCCATGCAGGCCGACCCCGATGCCTATGACAAGGGCTTTCTGCATTGCGATCTTCTGGTCGTGGGTGGCGGGGCGGCGGGTCTGGCGGCCGCGCTGACAGCTGCGCGGGCCGGGGCATCCGTCATCCTGGCCGATGAGGACCACAGGTTGGGGGGCCGCCTGCTGGCAGAAAGCGACCTGTTGGACGATCAGCCCGCAACGACCTGGATCGCGGATGTCGAGGCGGAATTTGCCAGCCTGCCGAACCTGCGGATCATGCGCCGCACCACCGTCTGGGGGGCGTTCGACCATGGCGTCTATGGGGCTGTGGAGCGTGTGGCAGATCACCTGCCCACCCCCGCAAGTGCCGTGCGCCAGACCCTGTGGCGCATCACCGCGCGGCGGATGATCCTTGCGGCGGGCGCAACCGAGCGCCACATCCCCTTTGCCAACAACGACCGGCCCGGCATCATGCTGGCGGGGGCCATGCGCGCCTATGCCAATCGCTGGGCGGCAAGCCCGGCAGACCGCGTGGCCGTCTTTACCAACAACGATGATGGCCACCGCAGCGCGCTGGACATGACGGCAAAGGGTGTCAGCGTGGCAGCCGTGATTGACGCGCGGCCGGATGCCAAGGCGTTCGGCGATTACCGCTTGATTGCCGGGGCGCATGTGACCGGCAGCCGCGGACGCCTGGGGCTTCGGTCCGTTCAGGTGACCCATGATCGGGGACGCGAATGGATCGACTGCGGCGCGCTTGGCGTGGCCGGGGGGTGGAACCCGAACCTGCACCTTGCCTCCCATCAGCGTGGTCGCCCGGTCTGGGACGACACGCTGCATGCCTTCCTGCCCGGAGATCTGCCCGCGGGGATGACAGTCGCAGGGGCTGCGGCAGGTCACGGCAGCACGCAGGCTGCACTGGCCTCGGGCACCAAGGCGGCGGTCGAGGCGCTGGCCGCCCTTGGCATGACGGCCCTGCCCGCCACACTTCCACGCGCCGAGGATCGCGTCTCGGGGTTGCACCCCCTGTGGCATGTACCTGGCAAGGGACGTGCCTGGGTCGATTTCCAGAATGATGTCACGGTCAAGGATATCCGGCTCGCCCATCAAGAGAACATGCGTCCGGTCGAACATCTAAAGCGCTGGACCACGCTCGGCATGGCAACCGATCAGGGCAAGACCTCGAACGTGACTGCGCTTGCGGTCATGGCCGAACTGACCGGGCAGTCGATCGCCGCGACCGGCACCACCATCTTCCGCCCACCCTATACGCCGGTTTCGCTTTCGGTTCTGGGTGGGGGCGACACCGGCACCCATTTCCGGCCCCGGCGCCTGACGCCCAGCCATGAATGGGCCCGCGCGCATGGCGCGGTCTTCGTCGAGGTCGGGCAATGGATGCGCGCGCAGTATTTCGTCCGGCCCGGCGAGACGCACTGGCGCCAATCGGTCGACCGTGAGGTTCTGGCAACCCGCAAGGGTGTGGGCATTTGCGACGTGACCACGCTTGGCAAGATCGACGTTCAGGGCGCGGATGCGGGCGCGTTTCTGGATCGGATCTACGCCAATCCCATGGCGTCGCTGAAAGTGGGTATGGTCCGCTATGGGCTGATGCTGCGCGAGGATGGTCATGCTTATGACGATGGCACCTGCGCCAGATTGGCCGAGGACCATTATGTCGTGACCACCACCACCGCACAGGCCGGGCCCGTCTACCGCCACATGGAGTTCGCACGCCAATGCCTATGGCCCGAGCTTGATGTGCAGCTGATTTCAACCACCGATGCCTGGGCGCAGTTCTCTGTCGCGGGACCGAACGCGCGCAAACTGCTGGAGCGCATCGTGGACGGGTTCGATCTGTCGAATGCCGCCTTCCCCTTCATGGCCTGCGCCAGTCTGACCGTCTGCGGCGGACTTCGGGCCCGGCTCTTTCGCATCTCTTTTTCGGGCGAACTGGCCTATGAGATCGCGGTTCCGGCCCGCTATGGACATGCGTTGATCGCCCGAATGATCGAACTCGGCGCAGACCTGGGGGCCACGCCCTACGGAACCGAGGCGCTTGGTGTTCTGCGGATCGAGAAGGGTCACCCCGCCGGGAACGAGTTGAACGGCCAGACCACGGCGCAGATGCTGGGCATGGGGCAGATGGTCTCTGCCAAAAAGGATGCGATCGGTGCGGTCATGTCGCGCCGTGAAGGCCTGCTTGCCGAGACCAGGGTATTGGTCGGCCTTCTGCCGGTAAACCCTGCCGACCCGGTTGTCGCGGGCTCGCACCTTTTCACCAAGGATGCAGAGCAACGAACCGAGACGGATGAGGGCTGGATCACCTCGGCCGCCTTCTCACCCCACGTCGGCTCGGCGATCGGGCTGGGTTTTCTTGCCAATGGTCGCGCGCGGTTGGGAGAGGTGATCACCGCCGCCAATCCGCTGCAAGGGCAGCAGATCGCGCTGCGTGTCGTATCCGCCCATTTCGTCGATCCGGAAGGAGAACGTCTCCGTGCCTGAAGCTGCTGTTCAACCGCTTGTGGCCCTGACCGCACTTGGCGGCGCCACCCCGCGCAAGGCTGTGCATGGCGCGCTGACGCTTGAAGAAAATCCCGGCCTCGCGCTTGCCTCGATAGCCTTGCGCCGTGGCACATCGAGGCCCACGCCCTTTGGCATGCCCCTGCCCGATGCCGGGGGCTGGACAGGCCGGGACGGCGTCTCGATCTTCTGGACCGCGCCGGACCAGTGGTTGATCGCAGCCGAGGCCCGCGCGGACTCCGACTTTGCGGCAACCGTTACGGCCGAGGCTCCGGGCTGTTCTGTCACCGAACAGACAGACGGTTTCGCCGCTTTCGAGATCACCGCATCAACCGGCGAGGCCCCGATCCTGTCGCTTATGGCAAAGCTCGTGAACCTCGATCCCCGGCGATACGGCCCCGGCACGGCAACCCGGACCGGGTTGGAGCATATGAGTGTCTTTGTCATCCGACCCGCTCCCGGCCGGCTGTCGGTCTTGGGGATGCGATCGGCAGCCGGATCGCTGTGGCATGCGCTGGAAACCGCCGTTGCGCGGATAGCTCCCTGACACAGGTGGCGGACCGGGGTTGCGCCCCGCTTGCATCGCGAAACCCAAGACCATCGGCGCCGCCTCGCTCGGGCGGCTTTGCCGACCTGACACTTCAACCAAGAGAACGCCCATGAACCGTTATGCCCTGCGCGTCACCTGCACCTCCACCCGCGGGATCGTCGCCGCAATCACCGGCTATCTGGCCGACCGCGGTTGCAACATCACCGACAGCGCGCAGTTTGACGATATCCATACCGGCCGTTTTTTCATGAGGGTGAGCTTCCGATCGGAAGAAGGGGTCTCGCTCGACTCATTGCGCGAGGGCTTCGCCAGCATCGCCACCGACTTTGGGATGGAGGTCGAATTCCTTGACGAGGCGAAGAAGCGCAAGGTCGTGCTGATGGTTTCGCGTTTCGGCCATTGTCTGAACGACCTGCTATACCGCTGGCGCATCGGGGCGCTGCCGATCGATATCGTCGCGGTGATCTCGAACCATATGGACTATCAGAAGGTCGTGGTGAACCACGACATCCCATTCCATTGCATCAAGGTCACCAAAGAGAACAAGCCGCAGGCCGAGGCCGAGCAGATGCGTATCGTGCGCGAAACCGGGGCGGAGCTGATCGTGCTGGCGCGCTACATGCAGGTGCTGTCGGATCAGATGTGCAAGGAAATGTCGGGGCGGATCATCAACATCCACCACTCGTTCCTGCCGTCGTTCAAGGGCGCCAACCCCTACAAGCAGGCCTTTGAAAAAGGCGTGAAGCTGATCGGGGCAACCTCGCATTACGTGACCGCCGATCTGGACGAAGGCCCGATCATCGAACAGGACATCATCCGCGTGAGCCATGCCCAGTCGAATGAAGACTATGTCTCGCTTGGCCGCGATGTCGAGGCTGCGGTCCTGTCGCGCGCCATCCACGCCCATGTCAACGGACGCGTCTTCCTGAATGGCGAAAAGACTGTCGTCTTCCCCGCCTCGCCGGGGTCCTATGCAAGCGAGCGCATGGGCTGACGCTGCACCCGACGCAGGCCACCAGCGCAAACAATCATGCCGTGCGCAGGCGGCTTTCCCGCAGCAAGCCGAGATGGTCAAGGATCGGATAGGCGACCGAGGCGAGATGGGCGTTCACCCGTTTCAGATCGCGCAGCAGATCAAGATGGATCGTGCTGGTCTCGATCGTCTCACGCCGCCCGGCCTTCATCCGCTCCAGATGGGCCTCTGCCGACTTTGCCTCAAGCTTGCGGCTGACGATCTTCTGATCAACCAGACGCCGTGCAAGCTCGGGGTCGCGCGACAGGAAGATCGCTTGCGCCATCCGCAGGTTCTCGCGCGTGTGCTGGTAAAAGTCCGCGATCTCTGCCTGCCCCTCGGGCGAAAGGGTCAGCCGCTTGCGGGCCTTCTTGATCGCGATCTCGGCCAGACCGGTCTCGATGATGTCGCCGATATGCTCAAGGTTGATCGCGTATGAGATGATCTCGTTTGCGCGACGGGCATCATTCTCGTCCAGTTCGGCCCGGCTCAGACGCGCGACATAGAGCTTGATCGCCTCGTGCAGCCGATCCACCTCGGACTCCAGCCGTCCCACCTCGGCGCAGGGGGCCTCATCCGCGCTGGTCAGGCTGTCGAGCGTGCGATCCAGCATTTCGCCCACCAGATCGCCAAGTCGCAGCGTCTCGCGTGCCGCAACGGCTAGCGCCATGTCCGGCATGGGCAGAAGCCCGTCATCCAGATAGCTGGGCGTTACGCTGCCCACTTCGGCGCTGTCGGGCAGGATCATTTCGGCCAACCGCCCCACCGGACCGATCAGTGGCATGAAGATCACCAGAAGCCCGAGGTTGAAGGCCAGATGCGCCCCCACCACCAGATCGCTTGGATCGGGCAGCAGGCGCATCAAGAGGTCGGTGACCGGGCCGGCCATGATCAGCACAAGCACCGTGCCCGCCCCGCGGACCAGAAGGTTTGACAGCGCAAGCCGCCGTGCCGCAGGCCCGTCGCTCTGGACAGCCATCAAGGGCGGAATCGCGCCACCGAGGTTGGCCCCGGCAACCAGAAGAAGCGACAGTTCCGGACCGACGACGCCGCCGGCGGCCATCAGCATCACCAGCATCACCACCGCCAGACTTGATGATCCCAGGACTGCCAGACCGGCAGCCAGCAGCACTGCAAAGACCGGCGCCTGATCAAGCGCGCGAAGGACCACCACCATGGTCGGCGACTCGCGCATCGGTTCGGTCACACCGCTCAGCAGTTGCAGCGCCAGCATCATGAGCCCTAGGCCAAGGATCGCCCGCGCAAGGTTGCGGCCGCGCGTGGCCCGTGCCATGCCGAACCCTGCCACACCGACAAAGATCAGAACGCTTCCCAGCCAGGACACCTCGGTCGACAGGATCAGTGCAACGACCGCTGTCCCAAGATTGGCGCCCAGCATCATGGCCTGCCCCATCCGCGGCTGAATCATGTCGCGCGCCGCGAATGAGCCGATGATCACAGCCGTCGCCGTGCTGGACTGCAGACCCAGGGTCGCGACAAATCCCCAGAATGCCGCCGCCAGACGATTGCCGGTGCCACGACCGATCCACTGTCGCAGGACTGCGCCGTAGGCCCTGAGGATGCCTGTCTTGATCAGGCGCAATCCCCAGAGGAGCAGCGCCGCCGCACCAAGAAGATCGATGAGCTGGATGGTCGCGTCCAATTTCTATCCCCAAGCGCCGGCTTGAGACGCCGCGCAGGGTTCAGCCTGCCATCAATTGCACAGCGTTGCAACAAAACTGTTACAATTGTGCGTTATGCTTGCCATGCAATGTTCACAAGCCACAGTATCCACGTCGGATTCTTCTGGTTTTCTGTTAGTTTTCACTGAAATGCGCAGGGGCCGTTTCTACTGCGGCCAAACTGTGCAATGTTGCAAAAACAGTGCAAGGATCGGGGTGGGCCTTGGCCAAGTCGAAGCGAAAACCGAAGAAGGCGTCGGTCAGCGCCAACCGGGTGGCCGAACTTGCAGGCGTGTCACGCTCGGCCGTGTCACGCACATTTACCGATGGGGCAAGCGTATCGGCAGAGACGCGGGCCAAGGTTCTCGCCGCGGCCGAACGCCTTGGCTACCACGTCAACCATCTGGCGCGCGGGCTGATCCATCATCGATCGGGCATCATCTGCCTGATCGTGGCCGAGATGCAGACCCCCTATCAGGCCGCTTTTGTCGACATGGCGACAAGACGCCTGCAGGCCATCGGCAAGGTCGTCATGGTCCTGAACGCGACCGGCCAGCCCGCCAATGTCGAGGCCGCGCTGCGGCAGACCCTGAACTACCGCGCCGATGCGACCGTCGTCGTGTCGGGCAGCCCGCCCGCCTCGTTGATCGAGACCTGTATCGAGAACGGTCAGCGGGTGATCCTCATCAACCGCGACGATGCCGCTGCTGGCCCGCATGTGGTGATGGTCGACAACGACACCGCCGCGCGCGAGGCCATGCTGATGCTGCGCCGGGCCGGTTGCGTGCGACTGGCCGTAATAAGCTCTACCGCAGGCACGCCAAGCATCATCGCCCGCGAGCGGGCATTCGCGGCCGCCGCGCAGGAACAGGGGCTTGAGGTGCAGATTGTACGCGCCGGTCCCACCGGATATGCCGCCGGCGCGGATGGCGCACGTCAGGTTCTGGCGCTGTCATCCCGTCCCGATGGCGTGTTCTGCACCACAGACCTTCTGGCACTCGGCTTCATGGATGCGGCCCGTCAGGAGTTCCGCCTGCGCGTGCCCGAGGACCTCTGCGTCATCGGATTTGACGATATCCCCGAGGCTGGATGGCTGGGCTACAACCTGACAACCTTTCGCCAGCCGATCGAAGAGATCGTGGGCCAGATCGCGCAAATTCTTGAAACCGAGGACGAAGAAGATACTGGCCCGCGCTGCCTTCCCGTTCAGGTGGTCTGGCGGCGCACGGTCCGCCCCTGAAGCGCAGCCACCCCCAGGTCATCATCCAGACGAAAATCGCGGTTGGGAAGGCCGTAGAGATAGGCGTGCAGGATGCGCAGCAGAGCGGCAAAACCGCCAGCAAGACCGCTCGGATCCGCATCCGGTCGTCGCAGCGTCAGCGTACGATAGAATGCCAGCCTTGGAGCGGCAATGTACGGCAGCGCCATCTCACCGCCCTTGCGCAGCCGGTACCAATCGCAGGCGAAGTCGACCATAGAGCCGTCGGGGGCGGCCGCAGGTGAATGCCCCAGAAGCACTGCAAGATCCGCCAATCGCCCTTGCCGCACAAAGGCTGCCATGCCCTCGGGCCATTCGCGCGGCAGATAGCGTCCCATGACGATATCGGCGAGATGATGGTCAAGAAAGGCCGCATGATCGGTCGCGCGGCTGGCTGCCGGCGGCTGGCGCCCCTCGCACATGGCCTCGGCACGATAGGCACCAAAGGCACCATCATGTCCGGGCACGTCGGTCAGAGGAAGTGTGCGAAAAGTCATGCCGCAGGCATCCGCATCAAGCAACTTTAGCGCCGGAGGAAACCCGACGGGCGAAGGCACGGCGATGTTCACCAATCCGCTCTGATCCTGCGCGGTGTCGTTCACATGCAGATGCCCCGAGAAATGCACCCGAACGCCTGTCGCTGCAAAGGCCTGAGCAACCTCGGGCGGCGGGGCGCGGCGGGCGAGCCCGGTCGCGCCGAAAAGCGCCACCTCATCAGCCGAGGCACCACCGAGCGGGTCAAGCACCGGATAATGTGAAAAGGCGATCAGCCGCTTGCCACCCTTGCGCGCCCGATCTGCCACATCGGTCATCCACTGCAACAGGTGGGGCCGATGGCGCAGGACTGCCGACCATCCGGTGTTTGACGGATCATGAAAACTGGCAGGGTCGGCAAGATCGCGCGCGCCGTTGCGCGGCACACAGACATTGGCATCGAGCGACAGGACCCAGAGGCCCTCGATCGGCTCAACCAGATATGAGGCGTCGATTATCGCACAGGACGACAGGCCATCGGCGCTGACAACATCATGGCGACGCGCTGACCAGTCAGGGTCGGGGCCAAAGGGCGTTTCCCAATGCAGATCGCCAGGCGCGGGAAGATAGCCCAACCCCTCCATCATCCGCAAAGCAGGTTCCGCGCCAAGGGTCGCCGCATCTACCGAAGTTGCGCTATCCACGATCACGGCGCCGCCCATTGCGTCAACAAAGCCCTTGATCTGCGGCCGACCTGCGACGGCAAAGAAATCGTGGTTCCCCGGTGTTGCCAGAAACCGCATGCCATAGCCTGTGCGGTATTCATCCAGCAGCGCAAGGGCCGCGCGGATGTTGGGCGCCTGTCCATCATCCGTCAGATCACCGAGGATGAGCACAAGCCGCGCATCCTCACGCGCC
>ERZ1645185.1315-NODE-1315-length-10135-cov-9.592758_pt1 | contig 10135 bp, 10 predicted proteins | sample MGYA00575351_ERZ1645185 | MGnify/ENA primary metagenome ERZ1645185 (study PRJEB40838, sample SAMN11284767) | freshwater sediment metagenome | isolation source: river sediment | host: Sediment | place: India: Jana village, Kanpur | collected 2015-12-17 ... | reverse complement strand
GGCACAAGCCGCACGGCGTGCTGGCGGTGCTGGGGCCTTATAATTTCCCGGCCCATCTGCCCAACGGCCACATCGTCCCGGCGCTGATCGCGGGCAACGCCATCGTCTTCAAGCCCAGCGAACTGACCCCGGCGACGGGCGCCTTCATGGCCGGGCTCTGGGCGAAGGCGGGCCTCCCCGATGGCGTCCTCACCGTCGTGCAGGGATCGGGCGCCACCGGCCGGGCGCTGGCGGCTGCCGATACGGATGGCCTGCTCTTCACCGGCTCCGCCCCCACCGGCGCGGCACTTGCGCGCCAGTTCGCGGAAACCCCGCACCGCATCCTCGCGCTGGAAATGGGCGGCAACAACCCGCTGGTCGCCTGGGATCTGGCCGATGCCGATGTAGAGGCCGCCGCCCTCGTCATCGTCCAGTCCGCCTTCCTGTCCGCCGGGCAGCGCTGCACCTGCGCCCGCCGCCTCATCATCGAAGACGGCACACAGGACAGGCTCATGGATGCAATCGTGGCGCTGGCCGACGGCCTCGTCATCGACCAGCCCTTCGCAGAGCCGCAGCCCTTCATGGGCTGCGTCATCTCCAACCAGGCGGCAGACGGGCTGCTGGACCGCGCCGGCGCCATCCACGGCAAGACGATCCGCCCGCTGCTGCGGCTGAAGGAAGGCCTGCCCTTCCTCACCCCCGGCCTTGTCGATGTCACCGGCCTGTCCGTGCCCGATGACGAGCTGTTCGGCCCCTTCCTGCAGGTGATCCGGGTGAAGACCTTCGAAGGCGCCATGGCTGCGGCGAACGCCACCCGCTTCGGCCTGTCCGCTGCCCTGCTCGGTGGGGATCGCGCCCTCTATGATCGCTTCTGGGCCGGCAGCCGGGCGGGCGTCGTCAACTGGAACCGCCCCACCAACGGGGCCGCCTCCAACGCCCCGTTCGGCGGCGTCGGCCTGTCGGGCAACCACCGCCCCAGCGCCTATTATGCCGCCGACTACTGCGCCTGGCCCGTCGCCAGCGTAGAGGCGGAAACGCCGTTCATCGCCAGGCCGATGGGGGTCCGCTGATGCCCGAACTCAATCTCGACGGCCTCGTCGGCCCCAGCCACAATTATGCCGGCCTCAGCCTCGGCAACCTCGCGGCGGAACGCAACGCCGGGGCCGTCAGCGCCCCGCGCAGCGCCGCACTTCAGGGCCTCTCGAAGATGCGGCTGCTCGTTTCGCTGGGCGTGCCGCAAGGCCTGCTGCCACCGCATCGGCGGCCCAACACCCGCTTCCTGCGCAGCCTCGGCTACGAGGGCGAAGACGCCCGCGTTCTGGCCGACTGCGCCGCAGAGGATCCGCAGCTGCTGGCTGCCGCCTTTTCCGCCAGCAGCATGTGGACGGCGAACGCCGCCACCGTCAGCCCGGCCGCGGACACCGCCGACGGCCGAACCCATTTCACCGTCTCCAACCTCGTCACCATGCCGCACCGCAGCCAGGAATGGCCGGAAACCATGGCCCAGCTGAAGCTCGCCTTCGCGGACGAGCGGCATTTCGCCGTCCACTGGCCGGTGCCGCCGGGCTTCGGGGATGAAGGCGCGGCGAACCACATGCGCTTCTGCGCGGGCCACGAAGGCGAAGGCGTCGAAGCCTTTGTCTATGGCCGCAACCGGGGCGGCGCATTTCCCGCCCGCCAGCATGTCCGCGCCAGCCAGGCCGTTGCCCGCAGCCATGGCGTGAAGCAGGCCCTGTTCCTCGAACAGGCCGATGCCGCCATCCAGGCCGGCGCCTTCCACAATGATGTGGTCGCCGTCAGCAACGAACAGGTGCTGTTCGCCCATGAACAGGCCTTCCAGGATCGCGACAGCGCCATCGCGGCGCTGCAGGCCCGGGTGCCCGGCTTCACGCTGGTGGAGGCTCCGGCCGCAGACGTGCCGCTGGCCGACGCCATCGCCTCCTATGTGTTCAACGCCGCGCTCGTCAGCGTCGGCAACGGCGAAATGGCCCTGATCCTGCCGAAAGAGGCCGAGGAAACGGCAAGCGTCTGGCGCTGGCTTCAACGCGTGAAACAGGATGCCGCCAACCCGATCAACCATCTGCATGTGATGGATCTCAGGGAAAGCATGCGAAACGGCGGTGGCCCCGCCTGCCTGCGCCTGCGCGTGCCGCTGTCGGCCGAAGCGCTTGCCGCAGTCGACCCGCGTTTCCTGCTGGACGAAGCCCGGCTCGACCGGCTCGAACGCCTCGTCGAACAATGGTGGCCGCAGGCGATCGCGCCGGCCGATCTCGCGCTCCCGGATCTCTGGCGCCAGTGCCACGCCGCGCATCAGGCGCTGCTGACGGAACTGGGCATCGCCCCCGCCGAACTGGGGCTCTGACGCCCCCATTGCCCACCCCTGTTGCCAGACGGGGCCGCCCGATGGCAGACTTCCGCCCGGGGCCGCCCACATGGAACGGCAGGGGGACAAGCGCATGGATCTCGCGGCAGGGCTCGCACTCGGGGCGCTCGTCGGCGCACTGGTGGGGTTGTCATCGGTTCCCGTCGTCGCGGCCGTCGTCACGGCGCTTGTCGCGCTCCTCGTCGCCTTCTTCGGCCTCCAGGGCTCGGCCGGGCCGCTGAAGGCCAACGCCTCGGCCGCCCGCGTCGCGGGCTTCGGCGCAGGCATGCTCGCCTTCCTCATCCTTGGCATGCTGGCCCGCACCGGGGGATGGCTCCAGCCCTCCATCTCCCAGCGCGTCGGGGCCTATCAGGCCGCCGGCTATGCAGATCCGCTGGCCCATGACCTCGCCCTCTATGAACATCTCGGCCTCCTTACCGGGTCGCTGAAGGGCCAGAGCGCGCCCGAAGCCCCGGTCCCCGGATCCGGCATCCTGTTCTCCGACAAGGCCGATCCCAATTGCGGCGCGCTTGCCGCAGACCGCTTCGATCAGCCCGCCGACCGGATCGAGGCGATGCGCCAGACGGGCGCGGACTGGGCCGCCGTGGGGGCCGCAGCCGCCGCTCTCGCCCCGGCCGAAGGCGCCGCCCTCGCAGACGCCGCCTGGGGGCTTGCATGCCGGCCGCGCAACTGATCCGCGCCACGCTCGCGCTGGCCGCCCTGCTTGCCGCACAGGCAGGCCATGCCCAGTCGCCCTCGCCGCAGCTGGTCCAGGCCGCGCTCAGGGATGTCGCGCAGGTGATCGCCAACGGCTGCGCCGGCAGCGGCGCGCGAACCGGCACCGCATTCGTCTGGCCGGATTCCACGCGCATGGTCACCGCCCGGCACGTGGTGGCGGGCTGCTCCAATGTCCGCGTCCAGTTCCCCGGCGGCCCCAGCTTTACCGCCCGCCCCGAACGCGAGCTCGCCAGCCATGATCTCGTGCTGCTGCGCCTTTCCGCCGCCAGCGGCCGGCAGCCCGTTCGCATCGGGGATGCCATTCCGCCCATCCATTCGCAGGTCGCGGCGGTCGGCTATGCGCTTGGCGCCCCCACGCCGGATGACAAACTGCTCACGATCACGGCCGCCAACGCGCCGCCCGGCGCAAAGCTGCGCGACATGCTGCCGCTGAGCTTCCAGCAGCAGTTGCAGGCGTCCGGCGCGCTGTCGCTCGCAACCGAAATCCTCCGGCTCGACGGCAATCTTCTCAGCGGACATTCCGGCGCGCCCCTCATCGCGCATGATGGCCGGGTGGTCGCCATCGGCTCGGGCGGCCTCCAGAACGGCGCGGGCGGCCTCGTCTGGGCGGTTCGCACCCGCTATCTCGTGTCGCTCCAGCAGCAGCCGCAGATCACCGCGGTGGCCGCGCTCGCCCGCCCGACGGGGCTGGTCTTCGCAGATCAGGCCCCGCAGGCGAACGTCCGCCAGCAGACCTGCGGCAGCTTCACCCTCTCGCTCGCCCGCACCGTGCCGCTCTCCGTCCTCTCGCAGGACAGCGACGACCAGCGCGGCCTGCAACAGCTGCTCGGCACCATCGGCGCCTCTCTCGACGAGGCGGGCGGCGACAGGTTCGACGTCTGGGTCGATCGCGAATCGGGCGCGGCCATCCCGCTGCCCGCCGGCACCCAGCTTCAGAACGGCCCGGTCGGCTGCATCGCCATCCTGTCGCCCACCGTGGGCTTCAACATCGTCGCCGTCCGCGCAGACGACAGCAGCGGCCTGCCGGCCTCCGCACAGATCCAGAACGCATCGGTCACCTTCGAACAGGTGCTGGCCTCAAGCTTCCCCGGCCTCATGCCGGACCCGGCCTTCACCTACGCCGCCCCGGTCACCCGGCCAGATGGCTTCCTCGCGAACCGCAAGGGCGCCGCCCGCAACTTCCCCGTCGCGCCCGGCATGTTCCAGGCGGATTATGTGTTCCTCACCCACATCACGCGCGGCAACACCTATGTGGGCGTCAGCGCGATCCGCAACAACATGCAGCTGGATACGCAGATGGCGATGGCCTGCGCCCCGAACCCGCGCGCACCGCAGTGCGCGCCGTTCCGGGCCGCCTTCCGGGATTGGGCGCTGGCGGCCGCCGCCGTCCATCTGGCGACGATCCCGCCGATCTAGCGCCGGGCTACCAGATGTTCACCCGCTCGTCCTCGGGCAGGTACATCCTGTCGCCGGGCTTCACGCCGAAGGCCTCATACCAGGGGGCATGGTTCCGCACGGTCATCGGCCGCCAGTTGCCGGGGCTGTGCGGCCCCACCGTCAGCTGCCGCTCCATCGCCGCGTCGCGATACTTGCTGCGCCAGATCTGCGCAAAGCCCAGGTAAAAACGCTGCGGCCCCGTCACGCCGTCGATCACCGGGGCCTTCTTCCCCTTCAGGCTCATCTGATAGGCGTCCCAGGCGATGTTCAGCCCGGCGATGTCGCCGATATTCTCACCCAGCGAAAGCTTGCCGTTGATGGGCTTGCCCGGCAGCGGCTGATAGGTTTCCACCTGCCGCACCAGCACGTCCGACAGCTTTGTGAACCGCTCCACATCGGCCGGCGTCCACCAGTCCGAAAGCTTGCCGTCCGGATCATATTTGCGGCCCTGGTCATCGAAATGGTGGGTGATCTCGTGCCCGATCACCGCGCCGATCGCGCCATAGTTCACCGCCGGATCGGCCTTCGGATCGAAGAAGGGCGCCTGCAGGATGGCGGCCGGGAACACGATCTCGTTCCAGGTGGGGTTCGCATAGGCGTTCACCGTCATCGGCGTCATGAACCACTCGCTGCGGTCGATGGGCTTGCCCAGCTTGGCGAGGTTGCGTTCATATTCGAACGCATAGGCGCGGCGGGCATTGCCCACCGCATCGCCGCGCACCACCTCCAGCGCGCTGTAATCCCGCCACACGTCGGGATAGCCGATCTTCGGCTTGAAGCGCGACAGCTTGAAGCGCGCCGCCTCCCGCGTCTTCGGATCCATCCAGGCCAGATTCGCCAGGCGCTTGTCCATGGCGGCGATGATGTTGGTCACCAGCTCGTCCATCTGCGCCTTGGCCTCCGGCGGGAAATGCCGGGCCACATATTCCTGGCCCACCGCTTCGCCCAGCGCGCCGGTCGTCATGCTCACGGCCTGCTTCCACCGCTCTTCCTGCTTCGGCGTGCCGGACAAAGTGGTGCCGTAAAAGGCGAAGGTCTCGTCGCGATAGGCCTTGGGCAGCAGCTGCGCCGCGTTGCGCAGCGTATGGTATCGCATCCACGCCTGCCAGTCCGCGACAGGCGCCGTTTCCACCAGCTTCGCGATCCCCTTCAGCGCAGAGGGCTGGTTCACGTTCAGGCTGGCTTCGCCCGCAACCCCGGTGATCGCGCGGAACGCCGCCCAGTCCACGCCGGGGAATTCCGTGCCCATGGCAGCCGCCGGGACCGGGTTGTAGCGCTTCTCCGCCTGCCGGTTCTCCACATTCGTCCAGTGGGTGCGGGCGATCTCCGTCTCCAGCGCAACGATCCGCGCGGCATCGGCCTTCGCGTCCGCCTCGGCCACGCCCGACAGCTGCAACAGCCGCGCGACATGGGCTTCATAGGCCGCCTTCTGCGGGGCGAAGCGGGCCTCCAGGTAATAGTCGCGGTTGGGCATCCCCAACCCGGACTGCACCAGGCTCACCGTCATTTTCGACGGATCCTTCAGATCCTGCGAAATCCCCATGCGGAAGGGCGAAGGCCCGCCTTCCCGGTTGGCACGGGCAAACGCGTCAGACAGCTGCTTGCGCGTCGCGATGGCGGCGATCGCGTCCAGGTCCGGCTTCATCGGGGCCAGCCCCGCCGCCTCGATCCCGGCCTCGTCCATCAGGGTCGCGTGATAATCGCCCACCTTCTTCAGGCCGCCGGCCGCCTGCGAACTGGCGGCGGCCTCGTCCATGATCGCGCGCGTGCGGGTCAGGGAAAGCTCGCGCAGCACGTCGAACATGCCCCACGAAGCACGGTCGGCGGGAATCTCGGCCGTCCGGGCCCAGCCGCCGTTCGCAAAGGCGACGAAATCGTCGCCGGGCTTCACGCTGCGGTCCATGCCGCTGGTATCCACGCCGAACGTGCCCCGTTCGGGGCCACCCGAACCGGCCGCCGCGGCGGATACCGGCGAAAGCGCCAGCGGAGCAGCCGACAGCAGCAGGGCGGCAAGGATACGCGGCAGGATGGAAGATTGGATCATGGGGTCTCCGGATTGGCCCATCTTCATGCGGGCAGTTGAAGTCTCAGCGGTTCTTCGCGGGCACCCACAGGATGTCGCCGCCGCCACCGGCCGCAGGCCGGTTGGCGTGCCGGGCCATCACGAACAGATGGTCGCTCAGCCGGTTCAGATAATGGATGGCAACCGGGTTCACCGGCCCCTCGCCGCGCGCCAGCACCGCGTCCCGCTCGGCCCGGCGCACCACCGTCCGCGCCAGATGCAGATAGGCCGAAAGCGCCGTGCCGCCGGGCAGGATGAAGCTGTTCAAAGGTGCCAGCTCGGCATTCATCGCGTCGATCTCGGCTTCCAGCCGGCTCACCTGCTCCGGCACCACGCGCAGTGCCTGGTCGTCGCGCCAGTCGTCGCCCGGCGTCGCAAGGTCCGCCCCCAGGTCGAACAGGTCGTTCTGGATCCGCTCGATCATCGCCAGCTGTTCGCCCGCCGCGTGCAGCCGCGCCAGCCCCAGCACGCTGTTCGCCTCGTCCGTCGTGCCATAGGCGGCCACGCGCGGGCAGTCCTTGGCGACGCGGCTGCCGTCCACCAGACCGGTGGTGCCGTCGTCCCCGGTGCGCGTGTAGATCCGGTTCAGCTTCACCATGCCGGTCGTGCCCGTCAGCCGCCCGAAAGCCCGCGGCCGCCGATCACCAGCAGCAGGATCACCAGCAGGATGGTCAGCGCCTGGAAGCCCACCCGCATGGACATATATTTGTTGGATTGCTGGCCGCTGATGTCCTTGCCCTGCGCCATGGTGACGATCCCGCGGATCAGCACATAGGCGGTGGCGCCGGCAGCCAGCACGATAAGCGCGATGAGAAGGCCGTTCATGGCCCCTTCCTATCAGCGCCCGCCGGCAAGCGCACCCCCGGATTTCAGGGCAGAAAGACGCAGTCCGGGCCACCCGGCGCCATGTCGGCCAGCCGCGCCGCCAGCGCCGGCCCATCCTCCCCCGCCGCGCGCAGCGCCGCCAGCGTTTCCGCCCGGTCCCGCTTCGCCAGCCGCCGCCCGTCGGGCGCCAGCAGCAGCCGGTGATGGTGATAGCGGGGTTCCGGCAGCCCCAGCAGCGCCTGCAGCAGCCGCTGCACCGGCGTCGATTCGATCAGGTCGCGTCCGCGCACCACGTCGGTCACCCCCTGGAAGGCGTCGTCCGCCACCGCCGCCAGCATATAGCCCACGCCGATGTCCTTGCGGGCCAGCACGATATCGCCGCCGCCCAGCGGATCGGCCACCCTCCGGCCCTGCCCGGCTTCCATCCATGTCAGTGGCCCGGCAACCGCCGCCGCCTTCCCCACATCCAGCCGGATCGCCGGGTCGCGGCTCCCGGCCCGCGCAGCCGCCTCGGCCCGGTCCATCCCCCGGCAGGTGCCGGGATAGGCCGCCTGCGCCCCGTGCGGGGCTGCCGCCGCGGCGGCAATGTCGGCCCGCGTGCAGAAACAGGGATAGGTCAGCCCCATCTCCGTCAGCCGCGCCAGCGCCGCATCATGCGCATCGCGCCGGGTCGTCTGCACCACCACCGAATCCGGCACCAGCCCCAGCCAGCCAAGGTCGGCGTGGATGGCCGTGGCGAATTCCGGGCGGCAGCGCGTCGTGTCGATATCCTCGAGTCTCAGCAGCCAGCGGCCGCCCCCTGCCCGCGCCAGCCGCGCGCCAAGCGCGGCCGACAGGGCGTGGCCCAGGTGCAACAGGCCGCTGGGCGATGGCGCGAAACGGGTAACCGGATATTCAGCCTGCATCTCGCGCTTGACCTCAACAATATCTGGTGCTGTCATACCAAAGACATACAGCCTCTGGTATAGGGGCATCAGGAAGCGCAGGCGTGAAAGCGGCTGCCCGACGTGCGATAGGGATGGTGGCTGACGGGCCTGCTCCGGCGAGATGAGGAGCGGCGGCCATGTATCATCCCGATGTGATCCAGGATCGATGGCGTCCCGATCATGATCATGGCCGCTGGCAAAGCCCGCAGGCCTGCCCGGCCCTGGTGCTGAACGCCGATTACACCCCGCTGTCCTATTATCCGCTCAGCCTGTGGTGCTGGCAGGATGCGGTGAAGGCAGCCTTCCTCGAACGGGTCGATGTGATCGCCCAGTATGAACGGGAAATCCGCTCCCCCAACTTCTCGATGCGGCTGCCCAGCGTTGTCGCGCTGCGCCAATATGTGAAGCCCAGCCAGAACCCGGCCTTCACCCGCTTCAACCTGTTCCTGCGCGATCGCTTCAGCTGCCAATATTGCGGCTCCACCCATGATCTCACCTTCGATCATGTCGTGCCGCGCGCCTATGGCGGCCGCACCACCTGGCAGAATGTCACCACCGCCTGCGCGCCCTGCAACCTCCGCAAGGGCGGCCGCACCCCGGCAGAGGCGCACATGCTTCCCCGCACGCGGCCGGTTCAGCCCACGGCCCATCAGCTGCAGGAAAACGGCCGGGGCTTCCCGCCGCACTACTGCCACGAAACCTGGCGGGACTATCTCTACTGGGATACCGAGCTGGAGGCCTGATCGTCAGTCGGGCGCGGGCCCCAGCTGCTCCCACAGCTCCACCTTCACGCCGTCGCAGTCCAGGATCCAGGCGAAGCGGCCATAGTCCTCGTCCTGCCGGCCCAGGATCCCGATCCCCTTTGCCTCCAGTTCCCCCAGAAAGCCGTCCAGGTCATCGACCCGCAGGTTGATCAGGAAGGGCGCGTCGGATGGCGCGAAATAGTCCGTCTCGGCCTTGAACGGAGACAGCAGGGAAAAGCCCTGCGCGCTGTCCTTCCCGAAGGGGAACATCGCCCCCCACTCGCCGCCGATGCCCAGATATTCCCGATACCAGGCGCGCGTGCGCTCCACGTCGGAAACCTTGTAGAACAAGCCGCCCAAACCGGTGACGCGCGCCATGCTGCCCTCCGCCTTCAGGGGGCGGAGGATAGCATGAAGTCGCCCGGCTTCAGCCGACAATCTCTTCCGGCTTGAAGAAGAAGGCGATCTCGATCGCGGCATTCTCTTCCGAATCCGAACCATGCACCGAATTCGCTTCGATGCTTTCGGCCAGTTCCTTGCGAATCGTGCCCGCATCGGCGTTGGCCGGGTTCGTCGCGCCCATCACCTTGCGGTTCAGCGCCACGGCGTCCTCGCCTTCCAGCACCTGCACCACCACCGGGCCAGAGGTCATGAAGGCCACCAGGTCGGCAAAGAAGGGGCGCTCGCGGTGCACGCCGTAAAAGCCCTCGGCCTGGTCCTTCGTCATGTGGATGCGCTTCGAAGCCACCACCCGCAGGCCGGCCTCTTCCAGCATGGTCGTCACCTTGCCGGTGATGTTCCGGCGCGTGGCGTCGGGCTTGATGATCGAAAAGGTCCGGGTGACGGCCATTGCAGATATCCTGTGCGTTGCGGGGAAATTGGCGGCGGCCTTTAGCCGAGCATGGTGCAACGCACAAGGCCGGCCCACCAACCCCCGGCCCGCCCGGCACCTGAAGGACCAAAAAGCGACCCCCCGGCCCGCAGGGCCGCAAGCGCGACCGCGCGCCCGGAGCGAAGCGAAGGATAGCCAAGCGGGCGGATGCCCGCGCCCGGCGCTTGAGGG
>ERZ1645185.1314-NODE-1314-length-10137-cov-15.983436_pt1 | contig 10137 bp, 9 predicted proteins | sample MGYA00575351_ERZ1645185 | MGnify/ENA primary metagenome ERZ1645185 (study PRJEB40838, sample SAMN11284767) | freshwater sediment metagenome | isolation source: river sediment | host: Sediment | place: India: Jana village, Kanpur | collected 2015-12-17 ... | reverse complement strand
GGGCAACCTCACCATCGAACAGGGCGCGAAGGTGTCCGGCGGCGTGATCGCGCACAAGGTCACCCTGGCCGGCGAACTCGAAGGCAACATCGCCGCCGCGCAGCAGGTCGAACTGCAGCAGAGCGGCGTGATCAACGGCGACCTCAAGGCCGGGTCGCTGACCGTCGCCGCCGGCTCGCGCATCCGCGGGCATGTCGAATGCGGCTGGGACAAGGACGCCAAGACCGTGGCCAAGCCGGAGACCGGCGCCGCCGCATGAGCGCCATGCGCCCGGGCGAGACGGGTGCCACGCGCACCTGCCCGCACTGCAAGGCCACCATCCTCGAAAGCGCGGCGGTGTGCCCGGCGTGCCGCGGCCACCTGCGCTTCGATGCGCCGGCCGTGGAGGCCGCGCAGCGCTTCGTGCCGTTGCGCGTGGAAGGCACCATCGACGCCAGCGAGGAAGGCGCGTTCGAGTACACGATGGTGGTGGTGGTGCGCGACGAGCGCGGCCAGGAGATCGGCCGCCAGGTGGTGGCGGTCGGCGGCGTGTTCCCGGGCGAATCACGCAAGTTCGAAGTGAGCGTCGAGGCCACCCGCGCCGCGCCCGGCGCCAAGCGCCGCACCCGCCACTGAGACGCGCTCAGCCGCAGCTGTCGCAGCCGCCGCAATCCTTGCCCGACGCCGGTGCCGGCGCCAGCCAGCGACCGATCGCCCGCATCCATCCCGGCCGTCCCGCGCGCAGCAACGGCAATGCGAGCGCCACCCGCAGGCGACGCGTGGTGTTCGGGAAACGCTTGTGCAGGACCACCAGCACGCTGGCCGCGGCCGCGAGCGCGACCACCGCGTACTGCAGCAGCAGCCCGGCGCTCATCCCAGGCCCATCGCCAGCGCGATGCGGTAGGCGACGAACGCCACCAGGTAGGCCAGGCCGAACAGGTAGCCGGTCGCGAACGCGGTCTGCTTCCACGAATGGGTCTCGCGGCGGATCGTGGCCAGCGTGGAGATGCACTGCGGTGCGTAGATGAACCACGCCAGCAGCGCGATCCCGGTCGCCACCGACCAATCCTGCGCGATCATCCCGCGCAGCACGTCGCTGGCCGCGTCGTCGTTGGCCGCCGCCACCGCGTAGACGGTGGCCAGCGAGGACACCATCACCTCGCGCGCGGCCATGGTCGGGATCAGCGCGATGCTGATCCGCCAGTCGAAGCCGAGGGGCTCGAACAGCACCGCCAGCGCGCGGCCGATGCGGCCCGCGAGGGTGTCCTCGATGCCGACCCCGGCCGGCACGTTGAGCAGCACCCACAGCAGGATGGTCAGGGCGAGGATGATGCCGCCGACGCGCTTGAGGAAGATCAGCGCGCGCTCCCACAGGCCGATGGCGACGTCGCGCAGGTGCGGCAGGCGGTACGACGGCAGCTCCAGCAGCAGCGGGTGCTCGCCGCGGTCGCGGCGCCAGCGCTTCATCACCCACGCGACCGCCAGCGCGCTGAGGATCGCCGCGACGTACAGCGAGAACAGCACCAGGCCCTGCAGGTTGAACCAGCCCACCGCGCGCGGCGGGATGAACGCCCCGATCAGCAGCGCGTACACCGGCAGGCGCGCGGAACAGGTCATCAGCGGCGCGACCAGGATGGTGGCGAGGCGATCGCGCGGATCCTGGATGGAGCGCGTGGACATGATCCCCGGCACCGCGCAGGCGAAGCTCGACAGCAGCGGGATGAAGCTGCGGCCTGACAGCCCTGCGGCGGCCATGCCGCGGTCCAGCAGGAAGGCAGCGCGCGGCAGGTAGCCGGATTCCTCCAGCGCGAGGATGAAGGCGAACAGGATCAGGATCTGCGGCAGGAACACCACCACCCCGCCGAGCCCGGCGATCACCCCATCCACCAGCAGGCCGCGCAACGGGCCCTCGGGCAGGGTCGCGCCGACAGTGGCGCCAAGCCAGCCGGTGGCCGCCTCGATCGCGTCCATCAGCGGCGTCGCCCAGGCGTACACCGCCTGGAACACCAGGAACATCACCAGGGCCAGCGCCAGCAGGCCGAACACCGGGTGCAGCAGCCAGCGATCCAGCGCATCGTCGACTGCCGCGGTACGGCGCGGCATCGCCACCGCCAACGCGAGCAGGCGCCGGGTTTCGGCATGCAGCGCGGCGCCCGGGTCGACACCGGGGTCGCCGGCGCCGGGCAACGCCTGGCGCGGTTGCTGGGTGGCACCACCGATCGCATCCAGCTGCGCCAGCAGGTCGCGTGCGCCGTCGCGACGGACCGCCACGGTTTCCACCACCGGCACGCCGAGCTCGCGGGCAAGCGTGTCGACATCGATCTCGATGCCGCGGCGGCGGGCGGCATCCATCATGTTGAGCGCGACCACCATCGGCCGGCCCAGCCCGCGCACCTCGAGCACGAAGCGCAGGTGCAGGCGCAGGTTGGTGGCATCGACCACGCAGACCAGCAGGTCCGGCGCCGGTTCGCCCGGGTAGAAGCCGCGGATCAGGTCGCGGGTCACCGCCTCGTCGAGGCTGGCCGCGTTGAGGCTGTAGGCGCCCGGCAGGTCGAGCACCGCCACCGGCCTGCCGCCGGGCGTGCGCAGGCGCCCTTCCTTGCGCTCCACGGTCACGCCGGCGTAGTTCGCGACTTTCTGCCGGCTGCCGGTCAGCAGGTTGAACAGCGCGGTCTTGCCGCAATTGGGATTGCCGACCAGGGCGACCCGCGCGAGCTCGGAGGCCGCGTTCATGCAGCCCCTGCCGGCGCGCGCAGGCGGACGCGCGCGGCCTCGGCGCGGCGCAGGGCGAAGCGGGTGAAGCCGATCTGCACCAGCAGCGGTTCCGCGCCCACCGGCCCGGCCGCCACCACTTCGACCTGTTCGCCGGCGACGAAGCCGAGCTCGCGCAGGCGCTGCGCGATGCCGTCGTTGGGCGTCTGGTCGAGCACCGCGTCGACCAAGGCCGGGGTCCGGCGCGGGAGTTGCACGAGGGTCATGCCGGTCACGGTGGGCGCACGACAAATGGGAATTGTTCTCATTCTATCATCGCGCGGGCCCGCTGCATTGACCGAGCGCAAGCCAAACGCTCCTCGCCCGCCCGCTATCATGCGAGGCCCGCCGACCGGATCCCGCCATGCCGCCGTCCCTGGAAACGAGGCTCGAAGGCGCGGTGGCGCGCCTGCGCCTCACCCGCCCCGCCGTGCACAACGCCTTCGACGCCGGCCTGATCGCCGACCTCACCGCGGCGCTGCAGGCGATCGCGGCCGATCCCCGCGTGCGCGTGCTGGTGCTGGAGGCGGAGGGTGCCTCGTTCTCCGCCGGCGCCGACCTGAACTGGATGCGCGGGATGGCCGCCGCCAGCGAAGCCGACAACCGCGAGGACAGCCTCGCCCTCGCCCGCCTGATGCGCACCCTGGACGCGCTGCCCAAGCCGACCATCGCCCGCGTCCAGGGCGCGGCGTTTGGCGGCGGCGTGGGCTTGGTCGCCTGCTGCGACATCGCCATCGGCGTGCCGGCCGCGACATTCGGCCTGACCGAATCGAAGCTCGGGCTGCTGCCCGCGGTGATCTCGCCCTACGTCATCGCCGCGATCGGCGCGCGCAACGCCCGCCGCTACTTCGCCACCGCCGAGCTGTTCGATGCCGCCGAAGCCTTGCGCATCGGCCTGCTGCACCAGGTTGTCGCGCCCGACCAGCTCGACGCCGCGGTGCAGCGCCAGGTCGACCTGTTGCTGAAGGCCGGGCCGGTCGCGAGCGCCAGCGCGAAGTCGCTGGTGCGCGATGTCGTCGCCCATGCCGACGGCGCCCGCCACGATGCCGACAACGCCGCCCTGATCGCCCGCCTGCGGGTCTCGCCCGAGGGACAGGAAGGCCTGTCCGCCTTCCTCGACAAGCGCAAGCCCGCGTGGATCGCAGAATGAGAGCCGACGCCTGATGTTCGACACCCTGCTCATCGCCAACCGCGGCGAGATCGCCTGCCGGGTGATCCGCACCGCCCGCCGCCTCGGCATCCGCACCATCGCCGTGTTCTCCGAGGCCGATGCCGACGCCCAGCACGTGCGCCTGGCCGACGAGGCGCATTGCATCGGCGGCCCGCGCCCGCAGGACAGCTACCTGCGCGGCGACGCAATCCTCGAGGTGGCGAGGCGCACCGGCGCGCAGGCGATCCATCCGGGCTACGGCTTCCTGTCCGAGAACGCCGACTTCGCCGACGCCGTGCTGGCCGCCGGGATCGCCTTCGTCGGGCCCTCGGGCGCCTCGATGCGCAAGATGGGCAGCAAGGCCGGCGCCAAGGACCTGATGGCCGCGGCCGGCGTGCCGGTGGTGCCCGGCTACACCGGCGAGGACCAGTCGCCCGGGCTGTTGCAGCGCGAGGCCGACCGCATCGGTTACCCGCTGATGATCAAGGCCGCGCACGGCGGCGGCGGCAAGGGCATGCGCATCGTGCGCAGTGCCGGCGAGTTCGCCGCCAACCTGCAGAGCTGCCAGCGCGAGGCTGCCAACGCCTTCGGCCGCGACCGCGTGCTGCTGGAGCGCTACATCGAGCATCCCCGCCACATCGAGATCCAGGTGTTCGGCGACGCGCACGGCCGCGCGATCCACCTCGGCGAACGCGAATGCTCGGCGCAGCGCCGCTACCAGAAGGTGCTGGAGGAATCGCCCTCGCCCTTCCTCACCCCGGCGCTGCGCGCGGCGATGGGTGCCGCTGCGGTGCAGGCCGCGCACGCGATCGACTACGCCAATGCCGGCACGGTGGAATTCATCGTGGGCCAGGACGGCGGCTTCTACTTCATGGAGATCAACACCCGGCTGCAGGTCGAGCATCCGGTCACCGAGGAAGTCACCGGCCTGGACCTGGTGGAGTGGCAGCTGCGGATCGCCGCCGGCGAGCCCTTGCCGCTGGCGCAGGAGGAAGTGGTGCAGCGCGGCCACGCGATCGAAGTGCGGCTGTACGCCGAAGACCCGGATGCCGGGTTCCTGCCCGGCTCCGGCACGCTCAGGACGCTGCGCCTGCCCGCGCCGTCGCGGCATGTCCGCGTGGATGCCGGCGTGGTCCAGGGCGACACGGTGACGATCTTCTACGACCCGATGATCGCCAAGCTGATCGTGTGGGACGAGGACCGCCCGCGCGCGCTCGCCCGCCTGCGCGAGGCGCTGGCCGACTGCGAGATCGACGGGCCGAAGTCGAACATCGGCTTCCTCGAGCGGCTGGTGCGGCATCCCGCGGTCACCGGCGGCAGCATCGACACCGGCTACCTGGACCGCCACCTCGACGAATTCCTCGCCCCCGCGCAGGCGCAAGCCTCGCTGCTGCTGGCCGCGGCAACCGTCGCACTGCTGGCGGCCGAAGCCGACGCGCGCGAGCGCGCCCGCGGCAGCGACGACCCGACCTCGCCGTGGGCGTCCGCGGACGGCTGGCGGCTGGGCCACGCGGGTGCGCGGCGGCTGGCGTTCGCGCACGCGGGCCGGCGGATCGAGCTGGTCGCGCATGGGCATGGCGGCGACTACCGGCTGGACCTCGACGATGCCTCGCACGCGATCGCCGGGGCACGCTGGCGGGACGGCGTGCTCAGCGCCCGCATCGACGGTGCGATGCAGCGCTTCGCCGCGCGCGTCGATGGCGACGCGGTGCTGGTCCACGACGGCAGCGCGCGGCTGCGCCTTTCGTCGGAGCCGGTGTATCGTCGCGGGGATGCGGAAGGCGGCGCGGCGGAACATCGCCTGCGCGCGCCGATGCCGGGCCGGGTGGTGCTGGTGCAGGCCGCCGCCGGCGACGCGGTCCAGGGCGGAGACGTGGTGCTGGTGATCGAAGCGATGAAGATGGAACTGGCGCTCAAGGCCCCGCGCGACGGCGTGGTCGCCGAGGTGCGCGTGGCGGTTGGCGAGTTCGTCGAGGCCGACGCCATCCTGGCCGCGCTGGAGCCCTGAGCATGGCGATGCCGGCCGAGGTGCGCATCGTCGAAGTGGGCCCGCGCGACGGCCTGCAGAACGAGCGCGTGGACATCGGCACCGCGGCCAAGGTCGAACTGATCGACCGGCTCTCGCGGACCGGCCTGCGCAGCATCGAGGCCACCGCCTTCGTCAGCCCGAAGTGGGTGCCGCAGATGGCCGACGCCGCCGAGGTGCTGGCCGGCATCCAGCGCACGGCGGGCATCGCCTATCCGGTGCTGGTGCCGAACGAACAGGGCTACGCGCGCGCGCGCGAGGCCGGTGCCGACGAGGTGGCGGTGTTCACCGCCGCGTCCGAAGCCTTCAACCTGCGCAATACCAACGCCAGCATCGCGCAGTCGCTGGAACGCTTCGCCCCGGTGCTGGAACGCGCCCGCGCCGACGGCGTGCGGGTGCGCGGCTACGTCTCGACCGTGCTCGGCTGCCCCTACCAGGGCGAGGTACCGCTGGCCGACGTGGTCCGGGTCGCGCGTTCGCTGCACGCGATGGGCTGCTACGAGATCTCGCTGGGCGACACCATTGGCGTGGGCACGCCGGCCAAGGCGCGCGCGATGTTGCGTGCGGTGGCCGCCGAGGTGCCGATGGCGGCGCTCGCCATCCACTTCCACGACACCTACGGACAGGCCCTCGCCAACGTGCTGGCCTGCCTCGAGGACGGCGTGGCCGTCGTCGACAGCGCGGTCTCGGGGGCCGGCGGCTGCCCCTACGCGAAGGGCGCCAGCGGCAACGTCGCCAGCGAGGACGTGGTGTACATGCTGCACGGGCTGGGCATCCGCACCGGGGTGGACCTGCCCCTGCTGGCCGAGACCGGGCGCTGGCTCGCCGGCCTGCTGGGCCGCGAGACCGGCAGCAAGGTCGGGCGGGCGCTCGCCGCATGAGCACCGAGGCGCCCTCGGGGAGCGGGACGATCCAGCGGATCGACCAGACCCTGGCGGCGCTCGAGCAGGCCAGCTGCGATCCCGAATTCCCGCAGCATTGCCTCGGGATGATGGACGACGTGCGCGCCGCGCTGCTGCAGGCGCGCGAGGCGATCGCCGCCGAGCACGACAAGTACCGCGCGCTGTTCGACGCGGTGCCGGACCCGGTCAGCATCATCGCCCGCGACGGCACCGTGCTGGACCTCAACCGCGCCGGCATGCAGGCCTACAACCGCCCGCGCGAGGACATCGTCGGCAAGCCGATCGAGGTGCTCAACCCGGACCTGCCGCGCGACCACCTGGCGCCGGTGCTGGAGACCCTGGACCGCGGCGGCACCTACGTCATCGAAGTCACCAACATGCGCGCGGACGGGACCCGCTTCCCGGTCGAGGTGCATTCGGCGAACCTCGCCTACGACGGGCGCGACGCGATCGTCGCGGTGGCCCGCGACCTCAGCAAGCGGCAGGAGGCGGAAGTCCGCTACCGCGAGCTGATGGAGTCGATCGACAAGGGCATCATCATCCAGGACGCGGAGGGCCGCTTCGTGTACGGCAACCCGGCGGCGATGCGCATCCTCGGCCTGCGCTCGGGCGAGTCGCTGGCGGAGGCGATGGGCAACGGCCGCTGGAAGGTGCTGCACGAGAGCGGCCACGAGATGGCCTACGACGACTTCCCCACCGTGCGCGCGCTGCGCGGCGGCCGCATCGTCGAAAGCACGGTGATCGGCCTGTACCACCTGATGCGCCGCCAACTGCTGTGGCTGGCGGTCACGGCGGTGCCGCAGTACGCACCGGGCAGCGACCGCCCCGGGCAGATCCTGTCGCTGTTCAGCGACGTCACCGAGTTGAAGCGTGATGGCGCATGGTTCGATCGCGCGCAGGCGCTGGCGCGCATCGGCGGCTGGCAGTGGGACCGCGGCACCGACGAGTTCTACCTGACCGAGGAAGCGGTGCGCATCCTCGGCGCAAGTTCGCCGCCCGGGGACATCGCGGGCTTCCTCGCCTGCCTGCGCGAGGGCGACCGCCAGCGCGTGCGCCAGGTGCTGTCGGAAGTCGACAGCGGCACCGGCTTCGAGCTGGAACTGCAGGGCGCGCAGGCCGACGGTGCGCCGTTCTGGATCCGCCTGATCGGTGAGTCCGAATCCGAGGGCCATGCCGCCGACGTGCTCACCGGCACCCTGCAGGACATCACCGACCGCAAGCGCGCGGAAGAGACGCTGCGGGTGCAGGCGCAGACCGATGCGCTGACCGGCCTGATGAACCGCGACGCGATCCTCGCCCAGCTCGACGCGCGGCTCGCCGACCCGGCGGAACACCGCGTCGCGCTGCTCTACATCGACCTCGACCGCTTCAAGATCGTGAATGACGTGCTCGGCCACGGCGCCGGCGACCAATTGCTGGTCGCGGCGGCCCAGCGGATGCGCGAGGCGGTCGGCAGCGAAGGCCTGGTCGCGCGCTTCGGCGGCGACGAATTCGTGGTGGTCTGCCCGACGGCCGACGACGGCGAGCGCCCGAAGCGGCTGGCGCGGCGGATCCAGGAAGCCTTCGACCCGCCCTTCCGGCTGGATGGCGACGAGTTCAACGTCACCACCAGCATCGGCATCGCGCAGGCGCCCACCGATGGATCGTCGTCGCAGCAGCTGATCCAGAGCGCCGACGTCGCGATGTACGACAGCAAGCGCCGGCACCGCAACGGCTGGCAGGCGTTCTCGCCGGAGCTCGCGGCGCGCCAGAACGAGCGCCTGCAGACCGAGACCCAGTTGCGCCGCGCGCTCGACAACCAGGAATTCCACCTGGTCTACCAGCCGCAGGTGGACCTGCGCTCCGGGCGCATCCTCTACGCCGAGGCGCTGGTGCGCTGGCACAACCCGCAGCTCGGGGAAATGCGGCCCGACCGCTTCATCGACCTCGCCGAGAACACCGGCGACATCATCCGCATCGGCAACTGGGTGCTGCGCGAGGCCTGCGGGCAGATGCGGCGCTGGCGCGAGCAGGGCCTGCCGGTGCACCGCATCGCGATCAACGTCTCGTATCGCCAGTTCACCGGCGACAACCTCGGCGACAGCGTGCGCGCGGCGCTGGCCGAGGCCGGGCTGCCGGGCTCGGCGCTCGAGCTGGAACTGACCGAACGCGTGCTGGTGGACGACACCTCCGACACGCTGCATGTCTTCGACCAGTTGCGCAAACTGGGCGTGCAGCTGTCGATCGACGACTTCGGCGAGGGCTACAGCGCGCTCAACTACCTGCGCCGGCTGCCGATCCACTCGCTCAAGCTGAGCCAGTCCTTCCTCAAGGGCGTGCCGCGCAAGCCCTCCGACGTCGCGATTTGCCAGGCGGTGGCCGGGATCGCCAACAGCCTGGGCCTGGGGGTGGTCGCCGAGGGCGTGGAAACCGAGGCGCAGCGCGATTTCCTGTTGCGGCTCGGGGTCCGGATCGGCCAGGGCTTCCTGTTCGCGCCCGGGCTGCTCCCCGGCGAATTCGCCAAGCGCGTGGCCGCGCAACAGGAGCAGGCATGACCCTGCCCGCCGGATGTGCGCTGCGCCCGATCACGGCGGAGGACGACGTCGCGATGGCGGCGGTGATCCGCACGGTCATGCCGGAATTCGGCGCCACCGGCAGCGGCTTCGCCATCTCCGACCCCGAAGTGGACTGGATGAGCCGCGCCTATGCGGCCCCGCGGCATGCGTACTTCGTGCTGGTGCGCGATGGCCGCGTGCTCGGCGGCGCCGGCGTCGCGCCGCTGGCCGGCGGCGATGCCGGGACCTGCGAACTGCGCAAGATGTATTTCCTGCCCGAGGCGCGCGGGCTCGGCGCCGGGGCGGCGATGATGGCGCGCTGCCTGGACGCCGCGCGCGGCTTCGGCTTCCGCCAGTGCTACCTGGAAACCCTGACCGGCATGGACGCGGCGATGCGGCTCTACGAGCGCAGCGGCTTCCTTCGCATCGCCTCATCGATGGGCGCCACCGGCCACGGCGGCTGCAACCGCTTCTACCTGCTGGAACTTGCCCCGGCGTAGTCCGCACCCGCCCGCCACCGGGGGTGCTTGCGGCTCATTGCGAACGTCCTGTTCGACCTCGCCGACGTGCGTCATCCATGGCGCACGCCGCGCAGCCCCCGGTGGCGAACCGGTGCTCATCGCATTTCGCTAAAATCGTGGTTTTACGCCCGCAGGAACCCCCCATGCATCTCGCTTCCGCACGCGCCGTGGTCACCGGCGGCGTCTCCGGCCTCGGCCTGGCCGTCGCCCGGCACCTGGTCGCCCAGGGCGGCAAGGTCGCCCTGTTCGACGTCAACGACGACAAGGGCGCGGC
>ERZ1645185.1313-NODE-1313-length-10138-cov-9.898840_pt1 | contig 10138 bp, 13 predicted proteins | sample MGYA00575351_ERZ1645185 | MGnify/ENA primary metagenome ERZ1645185 (study PRJEB40838, sample SAMN11284767) | freshwater sediment metagenome | isolation source: river sediment | host: Sediment | place: India: Jana village, Kanpur | collected 2015-12-17 ... | reverse complement strand
GCCGGTCGCCACCTGCGCCGCCCGCACCGCCACATCCGAAAACCGGTTCATCCGCCGCCCCGGAATGCAGCTGCCAGCACAGCGCGATAAACGGGCAGCAGCAGGCCCAGCCCATCGCCCAGAAGCGCGGCCTCGAACGTCTCGCGCGTTTCGCCATCCGTCCGGTCGCCCAGGCAATGCCAGAAGACCGCCCCGATATCGGCCATGCGCACGTCTCCGGCAGCCGCCCGATCCAGCAGCCGGAACAGGCTGCCCGCCTCGGATTCAGCCGCCACCAGGGCGCCGAACGTCGGCCGCAGCAGCCGCGCCCCGCCCTTAAGAGGCAACGCCACTTCCCCGCGCAGGGGGTTCGCGCGCGCCCCCGTCACAAGGCGTCGACCTGCCCGGAACTCTCCAGCGAAACGGTATAGCTGCGCTCCCCGTTGAAATCCCCGGCATAGTCCAGCCGCGTCACCTGGAAGCGGCCGCGAAACCGCTCGCCGCCCTCGAAGCTCACCTCGAAACGCTCCAGCCCGCCCGACAGCAGCTGCGTCTTCAGCTGGGTTTCCGCCGCCGATCCGGTGAACACGCCGGCGCCGCTCAGCGAAACGGCACGGATGCCGCCCGTCGGCAGCAGCTCGCGCCATCCGCCGGATCCCTTGTGCGTCACCACCACCGGCTCGGCCGAAAGGCTCATTTGCGTGGTCCGCAGCCCCGCCACCGTGCGGAACATCTCGGGTGTTCCGCCGTCGCTCACCTTCAGCAGGAACGCCGCCCCATTCTCGACCGCCATGTCAATTCTCCATCACCGCAAGAGTCCGGAACTCCAGCTGCCCCAGCAGCCAGTTGCGCGACGTCCGCCGCACGCTCCCCCGCACCAGCCGCAAACCGATCAGCCGCAGCCCGCCGCCCGCAGGCGGCATCGCCAGCACCGCCCGCTCCACGTCCGAAAGGATCTCCTTCGCCGTCGCCAGGCTCTCCCGATTGTCCCACAGGCTCACCACGAACCGGTGGTCCGTCCCGCCGCCGCCCTGCCAGCGCTGCGCTGTCACCGTGTCGCCCCCGATCGAAAGATAGGGCGGCCGCGCATTGGCGGGCGGCCCGTCGAACGTCGGGATGCCCCGCGCCTGCACATGCGCGTCAGCCGTCAGTGCGGCCGCCACCAGCCGCTGCAACTCCAGGCTTGCCCTCATGTCGTTTCCCCAACCGATCCCGGCCGTCAGTCGGCCCAGTCCTCCGCCCAAAGCAGGATCCAACCGGGCAGCCGGGGATCCGGCTCGATCGCGGTCGGCAGCAGCAGTCCGCCCTTCCAGCGGATACGCATCTCCAGCGTCGGCCGAACACCATCGCGCATCAGGATCCGCCACCGGCGCGCGGTCTGCCGCGTGTCGGCGCGCGGCGTCAGCGCCTCAAAGCGCGGAACCGGCTCCACGCGCGCCCAGCATTCGAACCGCGTCCGCCAGCTGCCGCCGGTTTCACCGGCCGTCCCGCGCACCTCGTCCCTGCCTTCAAAGCGCACCCGTTCCGAAAGCCGCCCGGCCATCTCCGCCATGTTCCGCTCCTACCGGATCCGGCGCGCGCGCCAGGGGGCCAGCATCCGCCGCACGGCAGGCGGCACGCCCGGTTCGTCCGGCGCATCGCGATGGGCATGGAAGTGCGCCGCTGCCCGGATCACCGAAAGCCGCAACACCTCCGGCACCCAGTTCCAGTCCGCCGCCATGCCCGCCCGGTATCGAACCCGAATCGATGCGCCGTCGGGCAGGTCCGGCGCCTCTATCCGCCCCTCCCCATGCGCCCCGGTCCGAAGCCGCACGGTTCCATCTGCCACGGCCGCCAGCTCGCCGCCTGCCCCCACCGTCTCGACAGACACCAGGCTTCGCGCCGGCTCCGCCGCCAGGCGCATCCCGCCGCTGCCCACCACGCCCCGCTCATCCACCTCGCGCTCGAACAGCAGCAGGCCAAGCATCGCCTCCACCGTCTCCGTCGCCGCGCGCAGCAGCCCTGCCAGCAGGGCGTCCTCATGGCTGCTTTCGATCCGCAGATAGGCTTTCAGTTCCGCCAGCGCGGCCGCCGGCGGCGCCCGATCGATCATCGGCATCAGCGCCCCTCCACCCGCAGCGTCAGGCTGCGCTCATCCGTGCAACCGTCCGAAAACTGCACCCGGTTCCGCACCAGATAGACATGGCCCGCCGCCCCGCCGCCCAGCCTCGCCCGGGCGGCAGCGCCGTCCACGCCGTCGTCCACCACCGAAACCCCCCCGGCCTCTTGCGGCGAAACAGCCCATTCGCTCGCCACGATCGTCACACCGCCCGCCAACGCCGCCGACCAGTCCACGCAGTAATCCAGCGTGGCGTCCCCATCCTTCAGGAACATGCCCGTTTCCCCTGCCGCATCCATGGAAGCTGCGCTCAAGCCGGCGCCCCGATCTCGACATGCCAGGCGTCGAAGCTCACGCTGCCCCCGGCGGCAAGCGGACGGGGCGGGCAGGTCGTCACATACAGCAGCCGTTCGCCCCCCGTATCGACCAGCGCGATATGGTCGGCCACCCCGTCTGCGGTCACCGCAACGCCGCTCTTCGTCGCAACGCCGATCCGGCGGCCGTCACCTGCCCCGGCGCCCAGGCTGAAGTCCGGCGGCGCCATGGCCGCCTCGGCCAGCCGGCCGCTCATCGCCGCCGCGAAATCAACGGGCTGCCCCGCCATCGCAATCATCGCGTCGGCCGACGCGATGGTCTGAAGCGCCGCATCCAGAACGTCGCCCGCAACCCATTTGCCCATGCCTTGTCTCCCGAAATATGCGCCTCAATCGCCCGGGGCCGAAAGCACCCGGTCCTCCTGTTCCACGGCCAAGGTGCGAAGGGCGGCACCCGCCGCGGCTCCCGGCCCGATGCCCGCGAGGGCACCTCCCACCGCCGCCTGCGCATGCAACGCCCCCGCCGGGGCAAGGTCCCCGAACCACCATAGTTGCGAAGGCTCTGCCGCCTGGCCGATGCCCCCTGAAACCGGCGCAAGCGTCTCCGGCGCAACCGGCACGGAATCCGCCTCGAACGCCCCGGCGGAAAATTGCGCCGCCCTTGGCTGTCCGTCGATGTCCCGGTCGATGCAGGCCAGTGCCGCCTTGCCGATCAGCCGGCTCGCCTTCGCGCCACTCGGCCGGTAATCCCCGCCCCAGCCGCCGCTCCCGCTGTTGGTCGCATCGTCCACCAGCCCGTAATAATCCGCATAGGCGGCCGGGTTCGTCTGCACGCCATAGGCGGTGTCCGTCTCGGACCTGACGCCCGCCCAGGCATATTGCCAGTCCTGCGGGCTGTTCACGCCCCGGTTTGCGCGAAACACACAGCTCTGCCCCACGCCGTACAGCAGCTCCCAGCCGCCCGTCTGCGTGCCGTCGCCAACCCACTGATCCTGCTTCGTCGCATTGCGGTCGAACACCATGTTCCGCACGCAATTGCCGCCATGGTCCAGGGATGGCCGCTCCACCGCGAACACCGCCCCATCCCCCGCGCGCGTCACCGTCCCGCCCGCATAGGCCGCAAGCGCCCCCGGCGCGCTCGCCGCCACATAGGTGAAGCGATTTGCGTCCGGCACGCTCGCCACGGTGAAGTTCCCGTTGAACGCCGCGGGTGAAAGCCCGGCAACCGTCACCGCCGCGCCAGCCGTCAACCCGTGCCCGATAACCCCGGCCGTCACCGTCGCGCCACTCGCCAGGAACGGCATCGGCGTCTCGTTGTGCCAATTGTAGCGGCTCCCCATCAGGGTCGATCCTTCCCAGATGCAGTCCTGCATCTGGGTGTGGAAATATTCCCCGATCTGCAGCGCCGCCTCGCCGGCCGCGCCTTCCAGCAACGTATTCACAACGGCGATGCGGCGCAGCGTGGCCGGGTTGCCATGGCTCCCGCTGCCCGAAAGCGCGCTGAAGATCGGCCCGCTCCACTCGAACGCCCGGCAATTCCACAGCATCACGTCCGGCGTGTCATTCGGCAGGGCAAAGGCCTGCACCCCGCGATTTGTGCCCGCCTCCCGCCCGATCCGGCAGTTCACCAGCGTCGAACCGCCGATCGTCCGCGTATAGCGGCTGTTGCGCACCAGCTGCCCGCCCGGCTGGCTGCCATAGGCGAACATGTCCCCTTCCAGCACAAAGCGCGTTTCCCCGCCCGAACTGAAGAACTGGTTGGTCGAACTCTCGTAGCCGGCCTTCCCCGTCACCGTCATCCGGTCCAGCAGCAGGACAGAGCCGCTGCCCGACGTCAGCGTGGCCTGCCCCAGCTCCAGCCGGAACCCGCGCCACCACCAGCGCGTACACTGCAGGAACCCGCCGGCTGCGCTTCCACTCCGCAGGATCGTGGTCACCCGCGGGTTCGGCGCCTCGGGGTCCGAACGCACGATCACCAGCCCCTCGCGCGCATTGATGCTGGCGCCCGATCCCGTCACCGCAGGTCCGGTCGCGTGCACCTGGTTATCGGTCAGCAGGATCTCCCAATAATCCGCCGCCCGCGTCCCGCCCTGCGAAACCCCGTTCGCCTGCGGCAGGTTCAGCCCTACATTGGCGTCCAGAAACGTCCGGAACGCCTGCAACGCCACCGCAATGTTGGCCGGCTTCGTTCCCGTCGCCGCGGCCCGCGCTGCGTCAATGCTGCCGTGCAGCGCCACGCTCCCCGATTGCGACGTCGTCGTCAGCGGGCTCGTCGCATCCACGAACACAAAGCGGCGGCGCGCCAGGTATCGCGCCCCCACGGGATCATACAGCAGCTGCAACGGCGTATCATGGGCGCTCGAAAGCGAACCGGTCAGGCTCGTGCTGTGCCCGCTCCCGGTGGATCGCGCCGCCCCCAGCCAGGGATAGACGGTGCGGTGGATGGTGATCATGCCGGGGTTCATCCCGGCAAGGTCGATCGCGCCCCCCCAGCAGCGCAGGCCGTCGCCATGCAGCGGCGATGTCTGCGGGGCCACGAACCAGAAATCCCGGCTCAGCACACCGTCCGTCGCCGTCAGCTTCAGCGCCGCACAGGCCTGGTTGCGCTCGCTGCCCCAATGCTCCGGATGATGTGAAGCGATCAGCACATCCACCTGCGCCAGATGCACGGGCGCGTCGACCGACCCGCCCACGATCGTATAGGGCGGCACCGCCCAGCGGGAGATTGGCGGCACCGGCTGCCGACTGCTCAGGTTCGCAACCGGCGTCACCACGCCGCCCGGATGCCCGGCCTTCCAGCCGGCCGCGAACCGCGCTTCGCTCACGGCCGCAGTGGCATGCACCCGATCCGAAAGCGCCAGCCGCACCGTCCGCGTCCCGTCGCCATTGTCCCGCTCGTCCAGCTCCAGCGCCGCGCCGTGCGGCCGGCGCAGCGCCTTCGTCGCCACCACGGTCCGCCGCCGCGCCGCATTGGCCTGCGCCGCGCCGCCCACCCGGTCAAAGCCCGGCGTATCCACCAGCAACTCCACCTTGGGCGCACCGTCTGCGTCCAGCGGAAACTGGTCGATGCCGTTCAGCAGGAAGCGCCCGTTCGGCCGGTCCGCGCCGCCAAACTCCCAGGCGCCGCCGGTGGCCGGCCATGTGCCGGTCACCGCCAGCACCCAGCCATTCGCCTCCACAGCAGTCGAGACTATCGTCATCGCCGGCTCCGTCCCGATCGGGAAAATAGAAGGGGCAGGGTTCCGGGGGCGGCGCCCCCGGAACGGTCATGCGTCGACAGCGCGTCAGGTCGCGGAAAAGCGCATCAGCTTCAGCGCCTCGCTGTTCACCAGCGCCCCGCCCACGCGCCGCGTGGCATAGAAATGCACGAACGGCTTGTTGGAATAGGGGTCGCGAAGCACCCCCGTCTCGCCCCGGTCCGCAATCACATAGGCGCTGCGGAACTGGCCGAAGCCGATCGAAAGGCTGTTCGCCCCGATATCCGGCATCGCATCCACCTCCACCACGGGATAGCCCAGCAGCGTCGATGACTGGCCCTCGGCAAGGCCCGGCTTCCAGATGAAATCGCCGGTCGAATCCTTGAACTTCCGCACGGTCGAGATGCTGTTCGAGTTCATCACCCACACCGCGCCCTGCCGGTAAGGTGCCCGCAGCGAATGCACCAGGTCGATCAGCCGATCCTGCGGATTGCTCGCCGCAAAGGCCCCCGCCGCGCCCGACGGCACATATTGCAGCGTGCCGAACGGCCGGCTGGCGTCCCCCGACGTCGCCACCGGATAGGTCAGGAAGCCCTTCGGCTGCGAAGTCCCCGTGCCGGACACGAAGGCGACGCCCTCGGCCCGCGCAAACTCCACCGCCACTTCGCGCGCCAGCCAGGCTTCCACATCGAACTGGGCATCGTCCAGCATCGCTTGCGTCGCGGCCGGATTGGCATAGAGCTCGCCCATCGGCGCCGTCACCTCGGCAAAGGTCGGCGTCGTCGTCTCGGCCCGCGCAGCAGTCTCCGCCACCCAGCCAGAGGCAAATCCGCCCGAAGCGACCAGCTTGCGATAGTTGGCAGAGCCGATCTTCACCACGTCGGCCAGCGCCCGGATGGGCGAGATCTGCTTCAGCACCGTCTCGATGCGCTGGTCGATCTCCAGCGGCACCGCCAGCCCGCCCTCGCTGCCCGTGCCCACCGACAGCCGCTTGCTCTCGAAGCCCGCATCCAGCCCCTTGCGCAGATAGGCATCGCCGAACGCCGTCGAACGTCCGCCCGCCCCCGGCGCCATCGCCGGCGGCGCGGAAACCAGCCGCCGCGAAAGCCCGTCCAGATCCTGCTTCAGTTCCAGCCGCAGCGCATCGATCTCGCCGCGCAGCTCCGCGTTCGCCGTCACGCCTGCATGCGCCGGCGCGTCCGCCGCGGTCACCACCGCGGCAGCCTTGGTTTCATACCCCATGCTGCTTGTCTCCACTCCGGAACCCGTCCATCGGGCTCCTCCAGTTGCAGGTCGCCTCAGCCTACGGCCGAGATGCGCGCCTCCCCATGCATCGGCAGCGTCACCACCGAACATTCGATCAGTTCCAGCCGCAGAAGCTCGCGCCCACCGCCGGGCCGCGGCCGGGCAGAGGTCACGCGGTATCCAAAGGACAATCCGTCGACCGCGCCGCTGCGCAGCAGCGCCAGCGCATCTTCGCCATCCCGGCACCGGGCGCTCACGCCCGCCACCATCTTCAGCCCGATCCGGTCCTCGGTCAGGCTCAGCACCCGGCCGATCGGGCGCGCCGGATCATGCTGCCACAGCAGCGGCACATCCGCCCGCGCCCCCAGAAAGGCCGCGCGCCGCACGATGTCGCCGCCCCGGTCGGCGGAATCGAAGCGGCTCACATAGCCGCTGATCTGAACCAGCTCCTGCATCAGGCAGATCCTCCCCCGCGCGGCGCCCAGCCCAGCATCTCGCGCTTTTCGTCCTCGTCCAGGAAGGTGGCCGCCCCCACATGCCGCCACAGCCGTTCGCGGTCGGCCCACAGCGCCGGCACCAGGTCCAGGTCCGGCTCCAGTTCCAGCCCCGGCCACCAGGCCGAAAGATGGCGCGACACCCCGTCCAGGATCCGGTTCAGCAACGGCAGGATGGTCAGGCGCCACAGCGCCACATTGGCCTCGGCATAGTTGGCGTGCGTCGAATCGCCGGGCAGACCCAGCAGCATGGGCGGCACGCCGAAGGCCAGCGCCACGTCCCGCGCGGCCGCTTCCCTTGCCTTCTGGAAATCCATCTCGGCAGGCGTCAGCGCCAGCGGCTGCCATTTCAGCCCGCCTTCCAGCAGCATGGGCCGCCCGGCGTTCCGCGCGCCTTGAAACCCGGCCTCGATCTCGTCGCGCAGCCGCGCGAACTGCTCGGCCGAAAGCGGGCCTTCCTCGCCATCCAGAACCAGCGCACCCGAAGGACGCGCCGCGTTCGCAAGCAGGGATCGGTTCCACCGCCCCGCAGCCTGCAACAGGGCGATGCCCTCGCTGGCGGCTCCGGCGCAGCCGACCCCCAGATGATCGTCCAGCGGATCGAACGCCCGCAGATGCAACAGCCCCGGCTGCGAGGCATCACCCGAAACCGCGAAGCGCTGCACATGCCCGCCGGCCCGGTACAGCCAGTGGGCGGGCCAGCCGCGGCCGTCCACCTCCAGCTGCATCCGTTCAGGGCGCAACGCCCACAGCGTTGCCGCGCGTCCGCCCGCATCCAGCCCCGTTTCCACAAAGGCGTTGCCATGCAGCAGCAGATGCGTCGCCACCTGCTCCAGCAGCGCGGGCGGCATCAGCGCGGCAGCGGGATGCGGCTCGCCCCGGGCAGACAGCTTCACGCTCGAAAGCCCTTCCGCAACCAGCCGCACGGCGCGCAGCGCCACCGGGTTCCCCAGCGCCGCGCGCACCTGCCCGGCATAGCCTGCCGGCGGCTCCCCGGCGGCAGTCTCCGCCAGCAGCCAGGGGCGCGGGGCCAGCGCCGATTTCGTGTCGCCCCGTCCCATGATCTTGCGGGCCCAGTTCATCGCTCATCCTCCGGCCGGGCCTGCGGCCCCACCGTCACCAGCCCACCGCCGATGATCAGCGAAATGGCCTGCGCCAGCCCATGCGCCTGCATCGGGTCCGATCCCAGAACCACCGCAATCGTCGCAAAGCCCACCCAGGTCGAGCTTTCCGTCAGGCGCAGGCGCGCCCATGTCATCGCGGAGGCCCATGGCGCCCGCGTCCAGAAGGGTTGCATGTCGCTTGTCTCCCGTCAGTCCAGCAGCATCCTCAGCGCAGGCCCGGCGGCCGGCCGCTCCAGCATCAGCTCCGTCAGCGCCCACACCAGCGCATCGGCCCGATCGGGCGAGGTCCCGGGCCCGACATAGCCGCCGCCCTGGATCAGCCCGCACATCTCGTCCTCCAGCGCCGCGAATGCGCCCACATGCTTCACCCGTCCCGCGGCATACAGGGCAGACACCGGCTCGGCCCGCGCGGCCTTGCCCCGGCTCGCCCGCACCTGCTTCAGCGGCAGTCCGCCGAAGGCTGCCCGAAGGGTGGTTTCCACCATCGCGCCGCCATTGTTCACTTCCACCACCACCCGGTCGACACGGTGGCGGTGGAAGGCCGCCGCCACGGCTGCCGCCCAGCCGTCGGGCGTCGTGGCCGAAACGCTGGCGTCGGCCACCACATGGGCAATTCCCCGTTCGTCCACGCCGGCCACCACGATTCCGCATCCGCCGGGGCCCGCCGGCGGGTCCACGCCCACCACCACCCGGATCAGTGGCGGGGCCTCCGCCTCCCGGCATCGGTCCAGCCCGTCGGGCGTCCACAGCGCCCCTTCGCGCGCCTCCAGCAACTCGCCCATCAGTTCCTGCCGCCCCAGCGCCGTCCCGCCATAGCCCTGCGCCACCTCCGCCAGGAACGGGGGCGGCAGATGCGCCCGGTTGTCGAAGGTTGTCCCCCGCGTCATCACCGTTCCCGGCGCCTGCATCAGCGCTCTCAGCAACGGCACCGGCCTAGGCGTCGTCGTCGCCACCACGCGCGGCATCCGTCCCAGCCGAAGCCCCATCTTCAACATGTCCCAGCTGGCCCGCGCGTTCGGCCAGGCCGCAAGCTCGTCGCACCAGGCGAAATGAAACTGCGGGCCGCGCAACTGGTCCGGCTCCACTGCCGAGAACAACGTCGCCTGCGCTCCGTTCGGCCACAACAGGGTGCGACGGCTCGCCTTCCACTGCGGCCGGAACCGCTCGGGGCCAGTCGTCAGCAGTCCAGATTCGCCTTCGATCATCACCGCCAGCCCGTCGCGCGCGGTCTGCCCCACCAGCGCGATGCGCGCGCCCGGATGGCTCCGCGCCATCGCCGCCACCCATTCCGCACCGGCCCGCGTCTTGCCAAAGCCGCGCCCCGCCAGGATCAGCCACAGGGTCCAGTCGCCGGGCGGCGCCAGCTGCGCCGGCCGCGCCGTCCACCGCCAGTGGCGCATCAGCCGCAGACGCCGGGCCGCATCCATCTCGCCCAGCAACGCCGCCCGCTTGCCGGCAGGAAGTCGGGCATAGCGCTCCATCAGCGAAAGTTCGCGCATCCAACGCCCGCCTTTCGCCCCGATACTCACCCCCCGGAACCGCCGGCCCTCAGCCGCAATTCCGGAGCATGCCCAAACCTCTAATCCATATCGTCACGATTGTCAATATGCATTTTACCATATTGGTTTTCATAATGCAGCGCCAGCCGATCAAGCGCCAGCCCCAGAACCAGCTTCCCCGCCCGCAC
>ERZ1645185.1312-NODE-1312-length-10139-cov-5.799187_pt1 | contig 10139 bp, 7 predicted proteins | sample MGYA00575351_ERZ1645185 | MGnify/ENA primary metagenome ERZ1645185 (study PRJEB40838, sample SAMN11284767) | freshwater sediment metagenome | isolation source: river sediment | host: Sediment | place: India: Jana village, Kanpur | collected 2015-12-17 ... | reverse complement strand
CTGGCCAGGGCGAACAGCCAGACGCGGGCATCGGTGCGGATCGGATATTCCGGCGGCAACGCGCCGGTCACGGCGCTGGCCAACAGCAGGCCGGCCAACGCGCCGAGGAAGCACAGCAGGAACGCTTCGGCCAGCACCAGACCGAGCACGGTGCGGTCGGTGAAGCCCAGGCACTTCAGCACCGCCAGCTCCGGCACGCGTTCGCGCACGGCCTGGCTCATGGTGTAGCCGGTCAGGATCAGGATGGTGAAGAACACCGCGCCGGAAATGGCGTTGACGATGAAGCCGATGTCGCCCAGCTGCTTCAGGAAGCCGAGCTGGAATTCCTGTTCGCTCTGGGTCTTGGTCTCGTCGGCGGAGTTCTCGAATTTCTTGTCGATCTGCGCGGCGATGCGTTCCGAGTCAAGCGGATTCTTGACCCGCACCACGAACACGCCGGCCAGCCCGCGCGCACGTTCGCTGCGGCCTTCGTCGAACTGGCCGTAGTTGAGGTACATCAGGTTGGCGCGGTCGGACCATTCTTGGTCGCGGCCCTCGAAGATGCCGACCAGCCGCCACTGCCAGACCCTGCTGCCGTCGCGCTGGGTCCAGATGAACGAGTTCAGCGGGATGATGTCGCCGACTTTCCAGCCGAACTTGTCGGCCAGCACCCTGCCGGCGATGGCGCCGTCCTGGGTCGAGATGAACGCGCGTTTCTGGTCTTCCGGCAATACCCATTCCGGGTAGGTGTCGAACAGGCGCTGCGGATTGACAGCGAACTGCGGGAAGAAATTTTTCGGGTCCTGGTAGATGCCGCCGAAGAACTGCGAGTGGCCGACGTATTCGACGCCCGGAATCGATTCAATCTGCGGCAGCAGACGCATCGGCAGGGGCTGCGTGAAGCTGATCTTGGCCTGGGTGATCATCCGGTTGGCGCCCAGGAAATCGGCGCCGCCGGACAGCACCGAGTTCACCGCCTGCAGCAGGCCGATCAGCAGGAACGCCGCCGCCAGCGACAGCAGGGTGAACAGGGTCCGGGTTTTCTTGCGCATCAGCGCGCCCCAGATCAATGGCAGGTATTTGCCTGACACGTCAGTGGCCCGCCTCGGCGACCAGGGTGCCTTTGTCGAGATGCACGGTGCGCTTGGCGTATTCGGCGGCTTTCGGGTCATGGGTGACCATCACGATGGTCTTGCCGAATTCGCTGTTGAGCTGCTGCAGCAGGGTCAGCACCTCGTCGGCGGTCTTGCGGTCGAGGTCGCCGGTCGGCTCGTCGCAGATCAGGATGCGCGGATCGGACACCAGCGCGCGGGCGATGGCGACGCGCTGCTGCTGGCCGCCGGACAATTCGTTTGGCTTGTGGCTGGCGCGGTCGGCGATGCCGACCAGCTGCAGCGCGATGCCGGCGCGGTGCCGGCGCTCGGCGGCGTTCATGTCGGTCAGCAGCAGGGGCAGTTCGACGTTCTTCTGCGCGGTCAGCACCGGCATCAGGTTGTAGCTCTGGAAAATGAAGCCGACCGTGCCGGCGCGCCAGGCCGCCAGTTCATTGCCGGACAGTTCGTCGATGCGCTGGCCGTCGATTTTCAGCAGCCCGCCGGTCGGCGAGTCGATGCCGCCGATCAGGTTCAGCAGGGTGGTCTTGCCCGAGCCGGATGGGCCCATCAACGCCACGAAGTCGCCTTCCGGGATGTCCAGGTTGATGCCGTGCAGCACTTCCAACACCTGCTTGCCACGCACGTAGGATTTGCGCAGCTCGCGGATTTCCACCAGCGGAAACAGCGACGGCTTGCCGGACCCCGCCATTACTTGGCTTCCGTCTTCAGGGACACGGCGCTGCCGTCCTGCAGTTCCTTGCCGGGCGAGGCGATGACCGAATCGCCTTTGCCGAGGCCTTTGTCGACCCGGGTTTCGCTGTCGTTGCTGTCGGCCGCGGTGATCGCAGTGCGCTTGGCCTTGCCGTCGACTACGGTAAACACGAACGGCTGTTCGCCGTCCTTGACGATGGCGCCGTTCGGGATCCAGAAGCCGGTCAGCGGCCGGCTGTCGTCCTTGGCTTCCAGGAAGCTGACGCGCACGCCCATGTCCGGCACGATGCGGGTGTCCTTGCTGTTCAGCGCCACGCGCACCTTGACGGTGGCTTTCGAGCGGTCGGCGGTGGGAATGATGGCGATCACCTCGCCCGGGATCTTCCATTCCGGATAGGCGTTCAGCACCGCTTCGATCGGCATCTTCGGGGTGACCCGGCCGATGTACGCTTCGTTGACGTCGACCTGCACTTCCAGCGAATCCATGTCGACCAGGGTGCCGATGCCGGTACGGATCGAACCGCCGCCGGCGGAGATCGGCGAAATCATTTCGCCGGGCTGCGCGGCCTTGGCGATGATGACGCCGTCGAACGGCGCGCGGATGACGGTGTTGTCGATGCCGAGCGCGCTGACCTGCATCTGGTCCTTGGCGACTGCCACGGATTTCTGCAGGCTGGCCAGGCGCGCGGCGCGCGCGTCGCGGTCTGCTTTGGCGGCATCCAAGGCCGATTTGGATACGAACTGTCCGCCGGCCAGCTCCTTGTTGCGGCGATAAGTGCTTTCGGCCAGAGCCAGCTGGGCTTGTGCTTCGGCCAGCTGCGACTGGCTGGCGGACACCTGCGAACGTGACAGCTGGTACTGCGCATCGGCGTCCTGCACTTCCAGGCGCGCCAGCACTTCGCCCTCGGTCACCCGCTGGCCTTCCTCGATATAGACTTCCTTCACTTTGCCGGTGACCTTCGAGGACACCGTGGCGATCCGGCGCGCGGTCACGTAGCCGGAGGCGTCCAGCACCGAGGCCGGGCCGCTTTCTGCGGCCGAGCGCGGATTGACTGTCTCCACCGGTACCGGCTTGCCGCCGCGGAATACGAAATAGGCGGTCAGCAGGACCGCGATGACGCCGACGATCCAAGGCCAGCGCCGTTTCTTTTTCGGCGCGGTGCCGCGCCGGTCGATCTTCAGTTCGTTAAGCAGGTCAGGGCGTGTCATGTAAGTATCCTTGGGGAATGGGGTCAGTCTGGCCGATGGTCAGGCGCTTGCCGAGTGCCGGTTGTCATATTTTGCCTGCAGCAGCGCCAGCGCGGCGCGCAGACCCTGCGCTTCACCGCCGGCCGGGCGTCCTGGACGCTCGGAATCGTTCCAGCTGTAGACATCGACGTGCGCCCAGGCGATCTCCGCGGCCACGAAGCGCTGCAGGAACAGGGCGGCGGTGATGCAACCGGCCATCCGGCTCGGGCCGGCGTTGGCCAGGTCGGCGATGTTGGATTTCAGGTAGCTCAGGTATGGCTGCCACAACGGCATGCGCCAGAGCGGATCGTCCTGCGCGTCGCCGGCGGCCAGGTAGGCCTGCGCCAGCTCGTCGCGGTTGCTGAACAGCACCGGCAGGTCGGGGCCCAGCGCGATGCGCGCGGCGCCGGTCAGGGTGGCGTAATCCAGGATCAGCGACGGTTTCAGCTCGCTGGCCAGGGTCAGCGCATCGGACAGCACCAGCCGCCCCTCGGCGTCGGTGTTGTCGACTTCCACGCTCAGCCCTTGCCGGGTGGTGATCACTTCGCCTGGCCGGAACGCGTTGCCGGCGATGGCATTCTCCACCGCCGCGATCAGCAGGGTGATGCGCACCGGCAGGCGCAGGTCCATCACCAGGCGCGCCAAGGCCAAGGCATGGGCGGCGCCGCCCATGTCTTTTTTCATGTGGCGCATGCCGTCCGCCGGCTTGATGTCGAGGCCACCAGTGTCGAAGCAGACGCCCTTGCCGCAGATCGCGACATGCGGATGCGCGGCGTCGCCCCAGTCCAGGCGCAGCAGGCGCGGCGCGCGGTGCGAAGCGCGGCCGACCGCGTGGATGGTCGGGAAGTTCTGGGACAAGAGCTCGTCGCCACGGATGCAGGAAAACGTGCCGGCGAATTCACGGCTGGCCTCAAGCACCGCCTGCTCCAGTTCATCCGGGCCCATGTGCTCGGTCGGGGTGTTGATCAGGTCGCGCACCCGTAGCGACTCGCGCAGCACCGCCTCGGCCTGCCGGGAGTGGGCGCTGGAGTGCAACAACGGGCTTTCGCTGGCCGCCAGGTATTTTTCGAAGCGGTAGGCGCCCAAGCCCCAGCCAAGCAGGAAATTATCGACGCTCAGGCTGGCCGGCGAATCCGGACAGCGGTGATACGCATGCTTGGGCAGCAGTTTCGGCAGGTGCGCCACGGCATACGGATCGTCCTGTTCGCCAAGGATGGCCAGCACGCTTTGCCATCGGCCGCTGGCGTCGGGCAGCAGCATGATGTTCTGCCGGCTGGCGTTGAATGCCTGGCTGTCCAGGAAGGTCCGGGTGAACTCACTCTGCCCTGCGAGCCACTGCGGGTACTGGCTGGCCTGCACCAGCTGGATGGCTTTGGACCCGGCGACAGGGCCCGGCGCGATGCCGCGGATCGGTGTGCTCATGGTCTGTTCTCAGCCAATCAGGCGGGCGAGTTCGCCCAAGCTGGTGATGGTGTGCCGCGCCGGCGCGACATCGGCCGGCCACAGCGCCTGCGTGCGGTTGATCCATGCCGACTGGAAACCGGCGTTGTGCGCGCCCTGCACATCCAGCCACGGGTCGTCGCCGACATGCAGGATGTTTTCCGGCGCGATGCCCAGGGCGCGGCTGGCGGCTTCGAACATCGGTGTTTCCGGCTTGGCGCTGCCGATGTTCCTGGCCGAGATGCAGCCGGTGAAAAAACGCGCGATGCCGGTGCGCTGCAGGTCGGCGTTGCCGTTGGTCAGCGCGATGATCGGCACCCTGGCGGCCAGATGCTCCAGGGCCGGCAGGCAGTCGTCGTAAAGCGTGACGTCGTTGCGGGCGGCGAAGAAGGCGTCGAAGGCCGGGTCGACCAGCGCTTCCGATTCGCCGGTCAGCCGGAAGGCATGCCCGAGCGAAATCCTGCGCTGCGCGGTGAAATCATGCGCCAGTTCCGGATGCGCCTGCGCCACATGCTCGCGCAGATGGCGCATGCCGGCAACCGGGAACCGCTCCGCGGTTTTCGGCGCATGCATCAGCAGGAACTCGTGCAGGCACAGTTCAGCGCGTTCGATGGTCGGCCAGATCGGCCACAAGGTGTCATCTAAATCAAGGCTCAAGGCCATCACGGTATGCATGCCCATAGGATACCGTGAAGCGCGTGTGCGCCGCGTGTTTTTAACGCATTTCGAGATAGCCCGATTGCCGGCCGCGCGCCAATCCCAGTTCCAGCCGGGCCGCGTTCTGCGACAGACGGGCGCGCAGTGCGTTCAGGTCGTTGACCGCCTGCCGGTTGACCACCAGGATACGGTCGCCGACTTCCAGGCCGTTGCGCGCCGCGCGGCTGCCGGCGGTGACCTTGTTGACGATCACGCCGCGCATCCCGGTCTGCTTGTAACGCTCGGGCAGGTCGATCAGCACCGCGCCGGCCAGGCGCGGATCGAGCTGTCCGGCGTCCTGCTCCTTGGGCTGGGCGCGCAGCTGCGCCGAGATGTTCATGCGCTGGCTGCCGCGCACGATCTCAAGCCGCACCGGTACGCCGAGCGGCAACAGGCCTTCCAGGTTGCTGAGCGCGTCGGCGCTGTCGATGCGCTGTCCGTTGGCCGCCACGATGACGTCGCCTGGCTTGATGCCGGCGGCTTCGGCCGGGCTGCCGCGGTACACGCGGGAAACCCAGGCGCCTTTGGTGGCCGGCTCCGATTGGGTCTGCGCGGTTTCCGCTTCGATGCCCAGCGAGCCGCGGCGGACTTCGCCGTAGGCCATCAGCTGGCGCATGATTTCCTTGGCCAGATTGGACGGAATGGCGAAGCCGAGGCCGATGTTGCCGGCCGCGCTGCCGCGCGGGTTGAAGCTGGCCACGTTGATGCCGACCAGTTCGCCGTGCAGGTTGACCAGGGCGCCGCCGGAATTGCCGGGGTTGATCGAGGCATCGGTCTGGATGAAGTTCTGGTAACCCAGACCCTGCAGCCCGCTGCGGCCGACCGCCGAGACGATGCCTGAGGTTACTGTCTGGCCCAGACCGAACGGATTGCCGACCGCGACCACGTAATCACCGACCCGCAGTTTGGATGAATCGGCGACCGGCAGGGCCTGCAGGCCGGTGGCGGCGATGCGGATGACCGCGATATCGGTGTCCGGGTCGGAACCGACCGGCTGCGCTTCGAAGGTGCGGCCGTCGGACAGGCTGACCGAGACTTCGTCGGCGCCTTCGACCACGTGGTTGTTGGTCAGGATCAGTCCGCGCGCGGCATCGACGATGACGCCCGAGCCCAGTGACTGCGCGATGCGCTCCTGTGGAATGCGGCCGCCGCCGAAGAACTCGGCGAGCGGGTTGTTGACCTTAACCCGTTGTTTGGTATAGATGTTGACCACCGATGGGGTGACTTTGCCGAGCATCGGCGCCAGTGTCGGCATGCTGTTGGCGTTGCTGGTGCTTGGCGTGCTGGCGGCCTGCGCCGGCGGAAGCACCCAGATCTCAGGAGCGGGCGCTGACTTTCCCGCGGGCTGCTGATTATTAAGGTAAAGTCCGGCGGCGATGGCGCCGGTGGCGGTGAACAGGGCGGCCAGGGCCATGGATCTTAGGGGGACGGGCATGGTGATTCTCTACCTCGGGGTGGTTGACGCAGCCGGACGGTGGTTAAAAGTATAGCAAAGCCGAAAAAAAAACCGGACCCAAGGCCCTGCCGCATGCGTAATTAAACGAGTCTAACCGTCTGTAAATTAAGCGGATATGAACAGCATTCCAGGCCATAATTTCCGGTTGACAGTCGGTTTTTTCAAAGGTAATGTACTCAAGTGAAACACAACATCTTGTGTTTTTTCCAATAGAAACCCCAAGATGTAGTGCGGGCCAATAAAAATCAAGAATTAAAGTACGTAACAGTTCGGGAGATAAGTTGTTTATGAGTACACCTCGTTTGGAAGCCGTTCCTGCCAGCGCCCCAAACCCACAGCCAGACGCGTTGCCTTTGCAGCCCGCTTCCCTGGATATCTGGGATAAGAAGTACCGTTTGAAGTCCAAAACCGGTGCGGCGGTCGACCAAACCATCGATGACACCTATCGCCGGGTCGCCAAGGCGTTGTCCGACTGCGAAGCCGATGCCGAGAAAAAGGCCCATTGGAACGAGCGCTTTCTGTGGGCGCTGCGCCGCGGCGCGATTCCAGCCGGCCGGATCACCTCCAACGCCGGTGCGCTGGAACACAAGCCGGCGACTTCGACCATCAACTGCACTGTGTCCGGCACCATCCCGGATTCGATGGACGGTATCCTGGAAAAAGTCCATGAAGCCGGCCTGACCCTGAAAGCCGGCTGCGGCATCGGCTATGAATTCTCGACGCTGCGTCCGCGTGGCGCCTATGTGTCCGGCGCCGGCGCGCATACCTCCGGCCCGCTCAGCTTCATGGATATCTACGACAAGATGTGCTTCACGGTGTCGTCGGCCGGCGGCCGCCGGGGCGCGCAGATGGGCACCTTCGACGTGTCGCACCCGGACGTCAAGGAATTCATCGGCGCCAAGCGCGAAGACGGGCGCCTGCGCCAGTTCAACCTCAGCCTGCTGATCACCGACGGGTTCATGGATGCGGTGGCCAAGGACGCCGATTGGCCGCTGGTGTTCCCGATCAGCGTCAAGGAGCAGGGCGACATCGACGCCAATGACGCCAAACAGGTGGTCTGGCGCGACTGGCCGTTGACCGAAGGCTACGTGACCCGCGATGACGGCATGGTGGCCTGCAGGATATACAGCCACATCCGCGCCCGCCAGCTGTGGAACCGCATCATGGCTTCGACCTACGATTTCGCCGAGCCGGGTTTCATCCTGATCGACCGCGTCAACGAAATGAACAACAACTGGTGGTGCGAAAACATCCGCGCCACCAACCCCTGCGGCGAACAGCCGTTGCCGCCGTACGGCGCCTGTCTGCTGGGTTCGGTGAACCTGACCCTGTTCGTGCGCAACCCGTTCACCGACCAAGCCGTGTTCGACTGGGAGGAATACAAGGAAGTGGTGCGCGTGTTCACCCGCATGCTCGACAACGTGGTCGAGATCAACGGCTTGCCGCTGGAAAAACAGCGTCAGGAAATCGTCCGCAAGCGCCGCCACGGCATGGGCTTCCTGGGCCTGGGCAGCACCTTGACCATGCTGAAGATGAAATACGGTTCCAAGCCGAGCCTGGAGTTCACCGAATCGATATCGCGTGAAATGGCCCTGGCCGGCTGGGAAGTCGGCCTGGAGCTGGCCAAGGAAAAAGGCCCGGCGCCGATCATGGACGAAGACTTCACTGTCACCGCCGAGATGCTGCGCAAGCGTCCGGAAATGGTCGCCGACGGCTATAAAGTCGGCCAGAAGATCAAGGGCCGCGTGCTGCTCGCCACCTACTCGCGCTACATGCAGCGCGTGGCCTCGGTGGCGCCGGAACTGGCCAGGCAGCTGGCCGAAACCGGTTCGCGCTTCACCCACCACAGCTCGATCGCACCGACCGGCACGATTTCGCTGAGCCTGGCCAACAACGCCTCGAACGGCATCGAGCCGAGCTTCGCGCACCACTACAGCCGCAACGTGATCCGCGAAAACAAGAAGACCAAGGAAAAAGTGGAAGTGTACAGCTACGAACTGCTGGCCTACCGCAGCCTGGTCAACGGCAAGGCCATGCCGTACAGCGCCGACCCGGAAGCCGCGCTGCCGGAGTATTTCGTGGCCGCCGACGACATCTCGCCGAAGGAGCACGTCGACATCCAGGCCGCTTCGCAGAAATGGATCGACTCCTCGATCTCCAAGACCGCCAACGTGCCGACCGATTATCCGTACGAGGATTTCAAGGACATCTACATGTACGCGCACCAGCAGGGACTCAAGGGCTGCACCACCTTCCGCTTCAACCCGGCCGCGTTCCAGGGCGTGCTGGTCAAGGAATCCGATCTCGAGAACACCCTGTACCGGTTTGAACTGGAAGACGGTTCTGTGGTAGAAGTAAAGGGCAATGAAGAAATTGAATACGATGGCGAAATGCACACCGCGGCCAATTTGTTCGATGCGTTGAAAGAAGGTTACTACGGCAAGTTCTAAGAGCTCCTCAACCACTAATCCAAGGTGATGCCATGAGTACGAAAAAATCCGGAAATGCAATGCAGGGCGCGGTCAAGAAAGTGCAGGACGAGGCGAAGAAAGTCGGCGCGGCGATCTCCAGGAAGGCCGCCCCGATGATCAAGAAAGTGAAGCAGGAAGTGGCCAAGGCCGAGCGTTCCGACGCCGGCAAGGCGATCATCAAGCGCGTCAAGCAGGAAGTGGCCAAGGCCGAGCGCAGCGACACCGGCAAGGCGGTCAAGAAAGCCATCACACAGGCCGAGCGTTCCGAAGCCGCCAAGGCGGTCAAGAAGGCCATCAAGTCGGTGCAGGCCAAGCTGGGCGCCAAGGCTCCGGCCAAGAAAGCGGCCGTCAAAAAAGCCCCGGCCAAGAAGGCGGCCGTGAAAAAGGCACCTGCCAAGAAAGCCGCCGCGAAAAAGGCGCCGGCCAAGAAATCCGCCGCGAAAAAAGCGCCGGCCAAGAAAGCCGCCGCGAAAAAAGCGCCGGCCAAAAAGGCCGCCAGGAAGTAAATCCACCACGCAGCACGGCAGCGCCAACCCTCCCCGGACACGGTGGAGGGTCTGGCGGACCGGCTGGAAGCACACCGGCAAGAATACAGAGATCCAGGAGTTCAGGTACCAATGGCTATAAAGATTAACAGCAAGATCAAGTCCTACAGCGTGCAGACGCCCGAGGAAAAAGCCGCTGCGGAAGCCGGCAAGGCGGCCGCCGCCGAGCTGAAGGCGTTCCCGGTCGCCGAGATCATCCAGATGCATGAAAAGGTGGAGCGCCCGGAATCGCTGGTCGGCTCGACCTACAAGATCAAATCGCCGCTGGTGGAGCACGCGATGTACGTGACCATCAACGACATCGTGCTGAACCCGGGCACCAACCACGAACTGCGCCGTCCGTTCGAGGTGTTCATCAATTCCAAGAACATGGACCACTTCCAGTGGGTGGTCGCCATCACCCGCATCATGAGCGCCGTGTTCCGCAAGGGCGGCGACGTCACCTTCCTGGTCGAGGAGATGAAAGCGGTGTTCGACCCGCGCGGCGGCTACTTCAAGGCCGGCGGCGTGTACATGCCGT